>Ga0208825_1000846_pt1 | contig 26507 bp, 25 predicted proteins | sample AD_UKC113_MetaG_FD_184450 | JGI IMG/M metagenome (GOLD analysis project Ga0208825, IMG submission 184450) | Active sludge microbial communities of municipal wastewater-treating anaerobic digesters from Hong Kong - AD_UKC113_MetaG (SPAdes)... | ecosystem: Engineered > Bioreactor > Anaerobic >...
ACTTTGTCCTCCTTTTCGTGGCGCAGTCTGGCTCTGATCTCCTTAGGCCTTGATAATTCAATATTTTCCCCCTTCATGTGGGCAATATTGAACAAGATATTATATTAAGTTTTGCAGTAGACTATAATATCACGGTTTCCGTCGTTGTTGATTTCATACTCGATCCAATCTCTTTTGGAGTATTTTGCTTTTAGATAGATATCAAATGGAATAGGGTAGATCCTTCTCCAATCACCGCATTCTGTTATTCCAGCAGTGCAAATTGTATAATTATATTTTGTGCTATATTCAGGGTAAGCTTTTGCGAGAATCATCATCCTTTCTCTCATAAATTCACGACCTGAAATCCCTCTGAGGCCATTTTCTTGGCAATAAGGCTTCTATGGCATTTTGATGGCAGTAGTTCATAACACATCAATGCCGATTTTCTTACTATCGCCAAGCCGATGACATCGAATAAGATTTCTTTAGCTTCACTCTCTATAAAATGCTTTTCAAACATTTCTGCAAGCAAAGAAAAATTATGAGTTTGGTAATAAGATTCCCTAATCTCTTTTGGCGTTCCTAGTTGTGGGCAATGACGATAAATAATATCATTGCTCTTCAATCCCTTTTCCAATGCACTTTTTGAGAAACCACTTTTTCTGCTAAACGCAATCTCACGAACATCAATTATCTGCCTTATATTATTTATTTTTAATAAATTTATAAATTGCGATAACGTCCTACCTTCATAACCGATTGTATATACCTCTCTCTGGTTCGAGCATGTCTTAGGACATGCGAAAAATCCATTGCTATCTATATTAAATTCCAGAATATCGCCCCCCTTTAATCCGATCCTATTAATTATTTCAGGAGGTATTGTGACAGTATAAGACCCTTTATGGTAACGAATCGAGCGCTCCATTTCATCCCTGGGAAATCCCAGGGATCTTTATCTATCTAAAGATTGCGGGTGATTTATCCAGCATCGCAGTGCTTCTTCTATAGCGATTTTAATGTTTCCCTTTTTCATTCCTAATCGCTTTGCCACCTCTCGTCTAAATAGATCATCTAGTTCATCGTCTATTACCAAATTGATGCGGGCCATGAGATGATGATAAGCACTTAAACCTATATCAATCTATGCACATATGCACCAATTATTTATATTATGCGTGCATAAGTGTATATCATGGCAACGGAAGCAAGAGACACAAAAGGCAAAGCAATAGCAGAAAACGGCAATGTCAAGAAAGTCAATGATCACTCCTTCAAAGTAAAATCCCAATCAGGCAATGGTGTCTACGAAGTCAAAGCAACGCCAAACGGCATGACTTGCACCTGCCCTGATTTTGTCTATCGCGGTGGGAAGTGCAAGCACATACAAGCGACACGATACTACCTTGAAATCGAGAAAGACACACCACAAGGAACCGTTACTGAAAAGGTCCACCTGACCTATAAACAGGCATGGGATGCCTACAACACCGCACAAATGGTAGAGGTCAAGCTATTCGATGATCTGCTCAAAGACCTGGTAAAGACAATCCCAGAGCCAGAGCAAACAATGGGCAGGCCCCGTCTATCTCTTCAGGAAACCCTGTTCTGCGCGATACAAAAGGTCTATTCGCAGTTATCCAGTCGCCGCGCGCATAGCCTCTTCCAAAACGCAACAGAACGCCACCAAATTGAGCACGCGCCTCATTTCAATGCGCCATCGAAGCTATTCAACAACCCAGATATGACACCTATCTTACATAACCTGATAACGCTCTCCGCTTTGCCCGTTGCCAGTATCGAAACAGATTTCTCAGTCGATTCGACAGGATTCAGGACGACTCAGTTCAATGCCTACAACGGCATAAAGCATGGTCAAAAGAGAGAGCATCAATGGATCAAGGCCCATCTATGCGCGGGTGTCAAAACCAATGTAGTAGCGGCGGTAGCCATCACAGACGCCTATAGCAACGACTCACCTCAATTTGGGCCTTTGGTCAAAAAGACGGCAGAAGGATTCACCATCAATGAGATATCTGCTGATATGGCATATTCCTCACGCCTTAACCTTCAGTTAGTAGCCAACGAAGGCGGCAAGGCATATATCCCATTCAGGAAAAACGCTACTGGCAAAGCCAAAGAATCAACGCTTTGGGGCAAGATGTATCATTACTTCCAGCTCAATCGCGACGATTTCATGGAGCACTACCATAAGAGGAGCAATATCGAGTCTACCAACGCCGCGATAAAGAGGAAGTTCGGAGAGACATTGAAGTCCAAGAATCCAACTGCTCAGGTAAATGAACTACTTGCTAAAATTATTGCGTACAACCTGACTGTAGTAATCCATGAGATGTACGAAAATGGGATACAACCTGAGTTCTTGCAACTAAAGTCTGATGACTGCAACTAAAGTAGGGCTAAAACCTTACTTTAGATGCAAAGCCGGTCTGGCCCCACCGGCGAATTGAAGCTTTTTTTGTGCGCCTTTGTGCCCTGGTGCCTTTGTGGTGGCCGCGTTTGCATCCGCCAGCGGCACGGAGGACAATGACAGGCCCGGCCACACCCCTAACTATAGTATACCTCTTTGTGATACTCATTCAGCGCCTTGATGGTCACCTGGTTCTTCCTGGCCTTGAGGATGGCATCCGCCGCAGCCTGCGCCGCCTGAATTGTGGTGATGTAGGGCACGTGGTAGTCCACAGCGCTCCTCCTGATCTGGTAGCCGTCTTTGACAGACTGCTTTGTGGTGGGCGTGTTTATTATCAGCTTCACCTCTCCGATCCTTATGTAGTCCAGCACATTGGGGGAGCCGTTGAATATCTTGTTGACCCGCACCACCGGCATTCCAGATCTGCGCAGAAACTCGGCTGTCCTGTCCGTGGCGATGATGGACAGCCCCGCCTCGTGCAGCTTCTTGGCCGCCACAGCCGCAGCCGCCTTGTCCTCGTCCCTGACAGATATGAAGACCATACCCTCCAGGGGCAGCGGGTTGTCAGCGGACAGCTCCGCCTTGAAGAATGCCAGGCCCAGGTTGTAGTCAATGCCCATGACCTCTCCGGTTGACCTCATCTCCGGCCCCAGCAGCACATCGGCGCCGGGCAGCTTGTCAAAGGGCAGGAGAACCTCCTTGACGGAGACGTAGGGCGTCCTGGGCTCTTTGGTGAAGCCCTGCTCGCGCAGGGACTTGCCTATCATGACATTGGCAGCAATCTTGGCCAGGGGCAGGCCCACCGCCTTGGAGACAAAGGGGATTGTGCGGCTGGACCTGGGATTGGCCTCCAGCACATATACAACGCCGTCCTTGTATGCCATCTGCAGGTTGACTATGCCCCTGACGCCAAGGCCCAGGGCAATCCTCTTCACATAGTCCCGCACTACCTCCAGAACCACGCCAGGCAGGGTCTGGGGCGGAATCATGCAGGCGCTGTCGCCAGAATGGATGCCCGCCTCCTCTATGTGCTCCATTATGGCCCCGATCAGGACATCCTTACCATCGCAGACGGCATCCACATCGATCTCCACGGCATTCTGCAGGAAATCGTCGATAAGCACTGGATGCTCATGGGAGACCCGCACAGCCTCCCTCATGTAGACCTCGAGGCCAGCCTCGTCGTATACGATCTCCATCGCCCGCCCGCCAAGGACATAGCTGGGCCTGACCAGCACAGGATAGCCGATCTCCGCAGCCACGGCCCTCGCCTCATCCGGAGAGATGGCAATTCCAGCCTTGGGCTGGGGGATGTTGAGCCTGTCCATGAGGGCGTTGAACCTCTCCCTGTCCTCTGCCAGGTCGATGCTGTCCGGGCTGGTCCCAAGGATCTTCGTAGGCAGGCCACGCCGGCCTATCTCCTTCTCAAGGGGAATTGCCAGGTTGATGGCCGTCTGGCCGCCGAACTGGACCAGAACTCCGTAGGGCTTCTCCTTTTCGATGATGTTCATTGCGTCCTCCAGCGTGACAGGCTCAAAGAAGAGCTTGTCTGAGGTATCGTAGTCGGTGGAAACCGTCTCAGGGTTGTTGTTGACTATGTGGGCCTCGATGCCCTGCTCTCGCAGAGCCATCACTGCATGAACTGTGCAGTAGTCGAACTCAATTCCCTGGCCGATCCTGATCGGCCCCGAGCCCAGGATCAACACCTTCTTCCTGTCCGATGGCACCAGCTCGCACTGTGTATCGTAGCTGGAGTAGTAGTAGGGCGTCTTGGCCTCAAACTCTGCAGCACAGGTGTCCACCATCTTGTAGGTGGGAATTATGCCCAGGGATAGGCGCAGGTCGGTCACCTCCTCCCGCCTCCTGCCTATCAGGGCGGCGATCTGCTCGTCTGTAAACCCGGTGCGCTTGGCCTTTCTTAGAAGCTCGCCGTCGATGAAGGAATTGGAACTCCTATCAGACCCCCCCGCCGAAGCCACGATCTCCTTTTCCACAGAGAGGATTTTCTCCATCCTGTAGAGGAAGTAGGGGTGAATTCCTGTGAGCCTCGAGATCTCGTCGCTGCCCATGCCCCTCTTCAGAGCCTGGTAGATGGCGAAGATCCTCTCGTCTGTGGGCTCCACCAAGAGCCTTCTCACCTCTTCATCCGTCCAGACGCTGTACTTTCCGGCGTAGCCCAGCTCCTTGTCGATATCCAGGGACCGGATGGCCTTCATGAGCGACTCCTCGTAGCTGCGACCGATGGCCATCACCTCTCCGGTGGACTTCATGGATGTGGTCAGGGTATTGTTGGCATTCACGAACTTGTCGAAGGGCCAGCGGGGGATCTTTGTAACGACATAGTCCACCGCGGGCTCGAAGGAGGCAGGCGTCTCCTTGGTGACATCATTTCTTATTTCGTCCAGCGTCATGCCTATGGCGATCTTGGCTGTGACCCTGGCGATGGGATAGCCCGTGGCCTTGGAGGCGAGGGCAGAGGACCTGGAGACGCGTGGATTGACCTCGATCACCCTGTACTCTCCGTCCCTGACAGCAAACTGGATGTTGCAGCCACCCTCGATTCCCAGGGTCCTGATGATGTTGATGGCAGCGCTCCTCAGCATCTGGATCTCCCTGTCGGAGAGGGTCTGAATCGGAGTGACCACAATGGACTCGCCTGTGTGAATGCCCATGGGGTCCATATTCTCCATATTGCATATGGTGATGCAGGTGTTGTTGGAGTCCCTCATCACCTCGTACTCCAGCTCAGTCCAGCCTCCCAGGCTCTCCTCCAGGAGAACCTGGCCGATCCTGGACCTCTTCAGCCCCAGCTGGCAGATGGAGAGCAGATCCTCTCGAGTTTTGGCAATGCCTCCTCCAGAGCCGCCCAGGGTGTACGCCGGCCGCACCACCAGGGGCAGGCCCAGCTCCTCCATCGCCTGCAGAGCCTCATCCAGGCTGTTTACAGCCCTGCTCTTAGGCACAGGCTCGCCCACCCTCTCCATGGCCTTCTTAAAGAGATCCCTGTCCTCTGCCTCCTGAATGGACCTCACCGATGTGCCAAGCACCTCGACATTGTACCTCTCCAGGACCCCCATCTCAGCCAGCTCGGATGTGATGTTCAGCCCTGTCTGGCCGCCTATGCCTGCTATGATCCCGTCCGGCCTCTCCTTCTCTATGATCTTGGCTACGATCTCGGGGACAAGAGGCTCGATGTAGACCTTATCGGCGGTATCTGGATCTGTCATGATGGTCGCGGGATTGGAGTTGACGAGCACGACCTCTATTCCCTCCTCGCGCAGTGATTTGCAGGCCTGCGATCCTGAGAAGTCGAACTCCGCAGCCTGGCCGATCTGAATGGGGCCGGAGCCGATGAGCAGAACCTTGTGGATATCGCTTCTCCTGGGCATCTCTACCGCCTCCCCTCCCATGCCTTTCCGCCGGAGCTATTCATCATCCTCAGCACCGTCCCGAAGAATGGGCCTTCTGTGCAGAGAGGTCCGGGGCTGGCTTCGGGGTGGTACTGCACTGCAAAAATGCCCAGCTGCTCGCAACACACTCCCTCCACAGTCCCGTCATTGGCATTGATCTGGGTGATCTGCAGCTCTGTGCCCTCAACAGAGGACGGCCGCACTGCGAAGTTGTGATTTTGTGATGTGATGTAGACGACCTTCTTCTCCAGGTCTTTGACCGGCTGGTTTCCGCCGTGGTGTCCGAACTTGAGCTTGAATGTCTCTGCGCCCAGGGCCAGGGAGATGACCTGATGGCCCAGGCATATTCCGAAGACGGGGATCTCTCCTGCGAAGCGCTTGACTGCGGATATGGCCTCATGCGCCCTCTGCGGATCTCCGGGTCCGTTGGAGACGAAGAGGGCCTGGGGCTCTGTGGCCTCTATCTCCGGTATGGATGCATGGGCGGAAAGGACGGTGATATCAAAGCCCCGGCAGGAGAGGCTCTTGAGGATATTTCTCTTGATGCCCAGGTCGAGCACTGTCAGGCGCGGACCTGGACCGGCAATGCGATAGGGAGCCTTGCAGGTGACATCTCTCAAAAGGTCCAGAGTGGATATGTCCGGCTGAGAGCGCGCCATCGCCACCACATCCAGGCTCTGCACATCCTCCCTCTCTCCAACTGCGATGGCAGCCCTCATCACACCCTGATTTCTGACCTTCAATGTGAGCATGCGGGTGTCCACGCCGCACAGGCCTGGCCTGCCCTCGTCTATCAGAAACTGATCGAGCGTTTTTATCTGGCGGTGATGGGCCGGCCTCGGCCAGTACTCCCGGCTGACCATGGCCAGAGGCCACATCCTATCCGATTGAAAATCCTCGCCGCTCACTCCATAGTTGCCCTGAAGAGGATAGGTGAACATGAGCATCTGTCCGTGATAGGAGGGGTCTGTAAGCGCCTCCTCATATCCGGACATAACCGTGGTGAAGACCAGCTCGCCAGAGACCGCGCCCGGCGCACCAAAACCAGTACCCTCCACCATGGTACCGTCTTCCAGCCCTAAGACCCCAATCATAGTATCGGCAGGACAAGTTGCTAAGTCATCTAAATACATTTCGATTGCCAACAATCCAATTGCCGGAGATCCTCCATATGGAATCACCATCTTTTTTAAGCGGGAGCAATAATTAGCTGATATGGAAATAAAAATTGAGAGCATAAGAAGTCCGGATTTCAAGCAGGTCTATGCCATCGGAGCCATTGGAGGCCACAGCCCCTATGACTTTCGCATAGCATTTTACAACGACTCACCCAAATCGGTTCAGGAAGGAGGCAAGAGCATCACCGTCATGGAGAGAAAGATTGAGACGGAGGTCATACTCTCGCCTCTGGCCGCCAAGGAGCTTTACAACTGGCTGGGCGAGCACATCAAGGACTACGAGAAGGTCTTCGGAGAGGTCAAGAGGCCGGGCCAAGGTTCTGACAATAAAGAGGGGCAGTCCGCGCCCATTCAGGGATACATGTAGGACTGAATGTCATCAATCTGAGGCTATCATGAACAGCAGAGAGAAGGCAATGCTTCATCGCGGCATGGACAGGGTCAGGCAGAAGAGGTACGAAGAGGCAGTTGCAGTCTTCGATCAGCTGCTGGCGGAGAACGATCAGCTCTCCGATGCCTGGAACAACCGGGGTGTGGCGCTCTTCGCCCTGGGGCGGCTTGAGGAAGCGCTGGATAGCTACGACCGCTGTCTTTCCATCGATCCTGAGAACCTCGATGCCATGCGCAACAAAGCCTTTCTGCTGAGAAGCAGCAGACGGCTGGAGGAGGCTCTGTCGCTCTATGACAGGGTGCTGGAAAAGGGCGGCGACGGATACGATCTGGAGGCGGCAGCAGCCGTTCTCACCGGCCTTGGCCGGCTGGAGGAGGCATTGAACTGCCTGATGCTGGCCAAGAATACCCTATCACTGATGCGGCTGGAGGATGAAATCGCACTGGTAAAGAAGCTGATGGAGAGGGGAGGTGATGAGACTTGAAGGGCTTCATCATGATAAATGTCGAGCCAGGCACCGAGAAGACCGTTCACGACAGCCTGGAGCAGATCAAGGGCATTCGAGAGGTCGTGCCTGTCTACGGGGAGAGGGACTTCATAGCCATAGCCGACGTGGAGAGCATATCCGACCTCAACCGCGCGGTCCTTAGCGTGAGGGAGATCAACGGGGTGACGTATACCCAGACAATCCTGGGAATGGAGCTGAGGTTTTAGGCAGCAATGCCCTCCTGCTCCGGCACCCCTTCCGCATCGCAGCTCTATCCCCTCTACCTGGCTGTATTCGTAGCTGTGCTCGGGTTCTCTCTGGTATCTCCCATATTTCCCACCTATGCCATGGGCCTTGGTGCATCCTATACACTGCTGGGCATGATAGTTTCCATATACGGGGCGGTTCAGCTTCTCACCCAGATCCCTGTGGGCCGCCTATCGGACCGCGCCGGCAGGAAGAGGATTTTGCTGCTCGGCCTGGCCACATTCACCGTCCTGCCGCCCCTCTACATATACGCAGACGACGCCTACCTTCTGCTCGCCATCCGCTCCCTGGGTGGGGTGGGAGCCTCTGCTGTCTGGCCCATAGCCATGGCCCTGATCGTCGACAGGGCGGACAGCAGGAGCAGAGGAGCGGCTATGGGCTGGTACAATGCCTCATTCTTCTCGGCGCTGGCTTTGGGGCCGCTCATAGGTGGGGCTCTCTACGACCGGCTGGGGCTGTATGCTCCCTTCTATCTCTGGGCCCTGCTGGGGGCGGCATCGCTTCTCGTAGTGCACTGGCGGGTGGTTGAGCCGGAGAAGACAAAAGTGCAGGTGGGGCTTGATCTGCCTAAAGGGCAGGGAAAGCTGATTGAGCCCGGATACAGGCCAACCTTCCTGGCCTGCTGCTCTGTTGTGATGTGGGCCGGCCTGGTTGGCGGCTTCAACCTCACAATTCTCCCCAGCTTCGCTGCCGGGCTGGGATCCACAGCCACAGGCGTAGGTCTGATCTACCTGGCCTATGGTGGCAGCACTGCCCTATTCAATATCTACTTTGGCCGCAGGGCAGATAGGGGATCTAGAAGGCTGCTGATCTTTACCGGCTGCCTGGAGGGCGCTGTGAGCTTTGCCCTTCTAAGCGCCGCAGACAGCCTCATTGATGTGGTGCTTCTATTTGCCGGCCTGGGAATGGGCCTGGGCATGGCCAGCCCCGCAGCAGCGGCCATCATTGCCGAAACCACCAGCGCCGATCGCCGGGGTGAGGTCTACGGCATATTCAATACATCCCGCATGGCTGGAGTTGTGGCAGGGCCGCTCATGACAGGAATGGCTGCAGACAGTTACGGCGTTAGGGGATCTGTGGCCGCCTTTACCGTTTTGGCTGCTGCCACCGCTTTGATTGCTCTTCTCGTGCGGGAGCCCGCAAAAAATTAGAGAGCGCCTGGAGCGCTGACTGTGACCCAAGAGCCCTGCTGGCCTACTCTCAAAGATGATTTGCTCTGGGCGTACCTCATGTTATCCTCCAGGTGGCCGCCGAATGTTACCGGCAGCGGTGAGAGGGATCCAGTGCCTTCACTTCCGATCTGCACTGCGTTGCTGCTGTTAACCAGCCTGTAGGGTATGGCGCTCTTGTAGAAGCTCTGGCCCAGGAGTGTGAAGTAGGGGGACTCTATTATCTGCAGAGCAGATACATCGGCGAGCTGCGTTACGGATGATGCAGAGCCTGTCTGGAAGAACTGATCGTCCCACAGCCATATCGTTGCCGCGCCGCATCCTGCCAGCATAAGGAGCACGGCTATTGTAGTTATGTATTTCATCATATTTTCACCCACATTAGCCGGCTGCATTTAAATCTATCTCTCGTGGCTATGGAGCTGTCCAAAAACCTCCTGAAAATACCCGGATGGATGAGCCGGCGCGGGCTCTCTGCAGCACCTTTTCGATGTCCCTATGCTCGCCCACCCACCAGGTTTTGGCATATGTCGGCTTATAGTAGAAATAGGGCCAGACATAAGGCTGTACTACCGGCGGAGAATAAACCGGATAATATGCATAGTATGGGTTATAGAAGCCTCCGTAAGAGAATATCGGCCCCACTCCCAGCCAGTCCCAGTATGGTGCGTCTTCGCTCTCCTCAGCCATGGCTGATGGAAAAGAGCAGAGAATTATCAATACCAATGCTGCTGCAAATCTCCTTGACATCACTGATCCCTCTACGCGTCCTGATGATATAAAACTTTCCTGCCGATCTCAAAAAGAAAAAATAAGGGACGATTGGGCCCTTTTCAAGCGCCCTTCCGCCCCGTTTACGCTACATTATCCTATCTTACCCTGCCTATGCTCACCACCGTACGGCCCGCGGCGAAGCTGCTTTTCAGGATGAAGTCCTGGCCCATGGCGCTGTCGTAGCCTGTGGCGGGATTGTGCTTTCCGTCACGGGCATAGACATAGATCCTGTAGCTGCCGGCGTCGGTTGGCGCAGTGATCCAGGTCCACTGATTCTTGGCAGACCAGTCCTGCACCACCCTCCAGGCATTGCCTGTGGACGGGCCTCTCAGCCAGAACTGATACAGCACCGGGTCCTTATTGGCATCGGTTGCCGTGGCCGTCCATTTGATTACGCTTCCCGCCATCTGCGGGCTGGCCTTATCGGATTTTAGTGCCGTCAGGACCGGCGGATCGTTGGGCGTGAGCTGATACTGCGCTCCCAGGGCGCTATCATAGCTATTGGGAGCAGAGTGCTTACCGTCTCTGGCATAGACATAGATGCTGTAGTCTCCTGCATCGCTTCCAGTGCTCATCCAAGTCCACTGATTGCTGTAGGACCAGTCCTGCACCACCTTCCAGACATTGCCTGTGGAGGGGCCCTTCAGCCAGAAGCGGTAGCTTATCGGGTCCTTATTGGCATCCGTGGCCTTTGCAGTCCATTTTATAACAGTTCCAGCGCTCTGCGGGCTCTTCTTGTCGGCTGTCAAGGCGCTCAGCACTGGGGGCTGGTTGGGGGTGAGCAGATAGGAGGCGCCCATGGCGCTGTCGTAGCCTGTGGCTGGGTTGTGCTTTCCATCCCTGGCGTAGACATAAACCGTGTAGGCCCCGTTATCGTTTCCTGAGGTCGTCCAGGTCCACTGATTCTTGGTGGACCAGTCCTGCACCACCTTCCAAGTGTTCTTGGTGGACGGGCCCTTGAGCCAGAACTTGTAGTACACAGGCTCTCTGTCCGGATCCGAGGCCACGGCCGTCCATTTTATGGTCGCGCCGGCTGCCTGGGAGCTGGGCCTGTCCGGTGTGAGGGAGATGAGCACTGGCGGCTGGTTGGCCCTCAGCACTGTGAAGAGGGCTCCAGCATCGTCATCCCATCCGGCAACAGATGAGTGCAGGCCGTCTCTGACCTGTACATGAACCTCGCTGGTTCCGGCATCAGCGGGCGATGTCATCCACGTCCATGTGGGGTCTGTGGACCAGTCCCGGACGAGCACCCAGGCGTATCCGGTGGACGGGCCCTTCAGCCAATAGCGATAGAATACGGCATTTCCCTCAGGGTCCATGGCGGTCGCACTCCACCGGACAGTAGCTCCGATGGGCTGTGGGCTGCTCATGCTGCTTGAGAGGCTGGTTATGACCGGCGGCTGGTTGAGATTGATGATTGAATAGCCTGCTATTCCGTAATCGTCGGATCCCGAGGGTCCGGCATGCTTGCCATCCCTGACTGCAACCAGGACCTCGCTGTAGCCCACATCCCATATATCGGTCCTCCATGTCCAGCGGTTGTTCTTGCTCCAGCCGGTCTGGTCCACCCAGAATCCGCTGGTGGCCGGGCCGCGGAGGAAGAACCTGTACTGCAGAGGATCGCCGTCAGGATCGGATGCCAGAGCAGTCCACCTGATCCATCTTCCCGCATACTGCGGTGCCGGCCTGTCCGCGCACAGGACATCGAGCCTGGGCCTGCTATTGGGGCTGCTCAGGGTAAAGGATACAGTCTTCTTGACATCAAATCCGTCCGGTCCGGCGTGCTTGCCGTCTCTGATCCGCACCTCAACCTGATAGCTCCCCGGGGCGAATACGCCCGTGCTCCAGGTCCAGACACTGGCCGCCGTCCAGTCGGTCTGAGGCTGCATCATGCCTCCTGTGGATGGGCCCTTCACATAGAACCTGTATAGCAGGCTGTCTCCCTCCGGATCGGTGGCTCCTGCCGTCCAGACCACGGGCGTCCCCGCCTTCTGGGGGCTGGGCTTGTCCGAGATCAGCGTCGGGTCTTTGGGCGGCTGATTGGTGTTGTAGTTGCCGAAGTCAATTCCGCTGGCGCTTGAGGTGGAAGAGCTCAGGGTCACAGTGTGCGTGCCTCCCGAGGGGGCCTTCTGCGTCCAGCCTGGCTGCAATACCTCGCTGATCACATATGTCCCGGCTGCGAGGCCTGTGAAGCTGTAGGAGCCGTCTGCTGCAGTCACTGCCGTCTGGATGACAGTTCCAGCCGGCTGTTCCAGGTTGACCGTCCATCCCTGCAGGCCGGGCTCGCCAGGATCTCTGGCACCGTTGCCGTTGACATCATTATATTTGACGCCGGAGACCGACTGGGCTACCAGCTTATTTCCGAAGTCGTTGTTCTTCGATTCGAAAGGAGGCGATCTGAAGGGGAAGTTTATGGTGTAGCTTCCACTCGCCGGGACTACCTGAGTCCAGCCGGTCCTGGATGTCTCGCTGACCTTGTAAGTGCCGGGGATCAGCATGTCGAACCTGTAGGAGCCGTCTGCTGCAGTGGTTGTGGTGCGGGGCGGCAGTGGCTTGCCATACCATGTGGTTCCGGTCAGGACTATGTCCCATCCCGGCTCGCCTTCGCCTGCATCCTTGGCGCCGTTTCCGTTCTTGTCGTTGAACTTCATGCCGGAGATGGCATACAGGCCGGCTATTCCGAAGTTAGCCTTGACCACAACACTGCTGGTAACAGTCACTGTGACTGATGAGGATGTGGTGAGGACCAGGCCGCTTGGAACCGGATCATTGACTGTGTATGTTCCCGGCAGGAGGTTCTTGAAGCTATACATTCCGTTGTCGTCGGTGGTGGCATTGGCCACAACCTTTCCGTCCAGCAGCAGGCTTACATCGCCTCCAGGAATGCCAGGCTCATCTGCGTCCTGCTCCCCGTTGCCGTTGATGTCGTAGTACTTCTGGCCGGAGATGGTCAGGTCGCCGCGGACTCCGAAGTCCTTTCCTGTTGCATCGGCACTCTTCAGCTCAACGGAATAGGAGCCCTCGGACGGCATGCTCACAGCCCAGCCTTCCTGGGCAACAGCGCTTACGGTATACGTGCCCGGCGCCAGGTTCCTGAAGGCATAGGAGCCGTCCTCCGCAGACGATGTGGCGTTGATCACGCTGCCATCTCTGGAGAGCTGAATATTCATGCCAGCCCGGCCTGCCTCACCAGCATCCATTGCCCCGTTTCCATTGCTGTCTTCGAATACCTTTCCGGATATCGACCAGGAGCCGTGATTTCCGAAGTCCCTGCCGGACACATCTGCATCCGTGATGGTCACGGTGTACGAGCCCTCTTTGGGTGCCGTTCTGACCCAGCCGGACTGCTCGACCTCGGATACGGTGTATGTGCCTGGGGCGAGGTTATCGAAGCGATATGATCCGTCCTGGGCGGTTGCAACCTCCCTCTGCTCCGGGCCGGAGAGGGTTATCTTCCAGTCCGCCATTCCCGGCTCGCCGTCGTTGGCTCCGTTTCCATCCAGGTCGTTGTACTTCATGCCCGATATGCTGAACGAGGAGATCTTATTGACGAAGTTCATGCCTGTGGCATCCTCCCCGGCCAGCTCGACTGTGAGAGAGCCGCTCTCCGGGCTGACCGCCTTCCAGCCGGAGGGCAGCTCCTCGCTCAGGGTGTATGTGCCGGCCTCCAGCTGCTCGAATCTGTAGGAGCCGTCTTCCCGCGTCAGGGCGGCGACTTCGCCTCCCTGGCCGGAGAGCCGGACGGTCCAGCCGGCCAGGCCTTCGCCGCTATCAGGAAGGCCGTTGGCATTCCTGTCCTCATAGACTGTGCCTGTGATGTTCCTCTTGGGCGTGCTGATTGTGAAGTAGGCGGACAGCTCTGCGTCATAGCCATCTTCACCGGCGTGCTTGCCGTCTCTGACCTGCACCTTGAACTGGCTCTCCCCAACATCGGAGCCATCCGCATTCCATGTCCATGTGGAGCTGCTACTCCAATCGGATACGACCTGCCACTCTCCGCCTGTTGCCGGGCCGCTCTTGTAGAAGCGGAAGACCAGCGGATCTCCATCGGCATCAGTAGCGCTTGCCGTCCAGGTTATGCTGCTGCCAGGAGGCATGGGGCTGGAGGCATCAGGCTCAAAGAAATTGAGTACCGGCGTCAGGTTCACGGCAACAGGTGCAGTCTCATTGGCTGCTGCCTCCGCTGCCTCCTCTGTAACATTCTCTGCCTCTGTAACATTCTCTGCTGCCACGGGTCCTGCAATGGGCTTGGTGATGTTCTCAGCAGAGAGCGGCGGAACCAGTGTATCAGGGCTTGGGGCTACAGCTTCAGGGGCTGCCGCCTCCCCGGTTTCATTGGTAACATTTTGCAGGGGTGGCAGGGGCGCTGTGGCGCCTGCCGGCCCCTCTTCAGGCATTGTCTCCGGAAGGGGCGCCTCTATTATGAACTCGCGGCTGATGTTGCCAGCCTCGCCCACCGGGCCGTCGTGGCTTGAATCCCTGACCTGGACTGTGATCAGGCTCGTTCCAGCCTCAGCTGGCGTCCAGGTCCACAGGCCCTCTGCCTGCCAGTCGGTTACGGGCGTGCCGTTGACTAGGAAGCGGAAGAAGATGGGATCGCCCTCGGCATCTGCCGCCTGAGCTATCCAGGTTACGGACGCGCCGGCTACCTGCGGGCTCTCTTTATCTGCTGTCAGGCTCTCGAGAGCCGGAGGATTGTTTGGAGGCAGCGAAATCTCGAATGCCGCGTCCCGGCTGGCGTCGCCCTCAGCGCTGTGCTTGCCGTCTCTGACCTTGACTGTTATGGTATGCTGGCCGGCCTCTGTGGCAGTCCAGGTCCAGACGGAGCTCTCAGACCAGTCCTGGACGACCTGTCCGTCCAGAAGGAACTGGAACATGAGCGGATCGGATTCGATGTCCATCGTCTCCGCAGACCAGGTTATGGCCGATCCGGTCTGCTGGGGGCTCTCCCTGTCTGCACCGAAGCTGATGATCTTCGGGCTCTGGTTGGGGGCATTTACGACAAACGCCACGCTCCTGGCGTCGTCGAATCCATACTGATCGGCGTGCCTTCCGTCTCTGACCTGCACCTCCACCTGAGCTTCGCCCTCAGTTGCCTGCCAGGACCACTGGCCTTCGCTCTGCCAGTCGGTCACGGGCATGCCGTTGAGGAAGAATTTGAACAGAACGGGATCGTTATCGGGGTCGGATGCCTGGGCAGTCCAGACGATGACGCTTCCAGCCTCCTGAGGTGATGCCCTGTCAGGTGCAAAATTGAGGATCACAGGCTTTTCATTTGGCCTGTTGACTGTAAATCTCGCATCCCTCGAGGAGTCCCCCTGCATATTGTGCCGGCCGTCCCTTACCAGGGCGGTTATGCTGTGCTCGCCTGCGCTAGCTGCATTCCAGGTCCAGACGTTGCTGCTTTGCCAGTCAGTTGCCGGCTGGCCGTCCAGCAGGAACTGGAACTGCAGACTGTCGCCATCCGCATCATCCGCCTCGGCCGTCCAGATTATCACTGCTCCGATGTCCTGGGGGCTGGCGGGAGTGGCTGTCAGGCCGGTCATGATGGGTGCCTGGTTGGAAGGCTGCTGCGCCTGCTCGGCCTGCTGCCGTTGCTCCTGTTCGGCGGGCTGGTAGCGGCCAAAGGGAGGCACAGCCTGCTCAGCCGCCTGCTGAACTTGAGGAGCATTCAAGCGAAAGTCGACGACCTTCTCGTTGTAAGTCCGCTGTGGCTCGCTGTGGTAATCATCGCTGACCCGGACGCTGACCTTATAGTCTCCGGCATCGCTAACGGCCGTCAGCCAGTTCCAGGTGCTGTCCGAAGACCAGCCGGCGGCCTCCTTCCACTCATTTGCAGTGGATGGACCATTCAGCAGGAACTGGTAGAAAATAGTGTCCCCTTCTGGATCCTCGGCTTTCGCCGTCCATTTTATTGCAGTCCCGGCATCCTGGGGGCTGGCCTTGTCGCTCTCCAGTGCGCTGATTGCCGGCAGCATATTGTCCACTGCAGAAATGCTCTGCTGATCGAATCCTTGATCGAATCCGCCCAGGCGCTCCTCCCACGGCGGCTGCGACAGGGCAGTTGACGCCAGGGCAGCTGCCATCGCTATCAAAATAGCTATAATACGAGTATTCTTAAACTCCTTGTGCATCTCCTCACTCTCCATTTGCCCCACACTATGCAATTATCTTATGCTTTGACCAGGCCAATGTGCGTTGGCCCAATTTATGAAGCTTTTTTTCACATTGATGGCCACGGTCTCATATGAACTTCCTGTGAATCCACGCCAAGACCTGCGGCATCTGCTGCATCCATTTTTAGGCGAATGGATGCTTTGCAGCGTCTTTCCCGGCCAGCACCTCCGCAGCAGCTGGCTTTTTCGCCACGGCCCTCTGTATGGCCAGCTTTGTGGCCTGGTAGTTGTAATCATAGATCTTCTTTTTGTCCTTTGCATCCCACTCGATGAACACCGATACAATTATCAACAGCTCCTCTGCCAGCACTTCCGGCAATGTGCCCTCCGCCACGCAGTCGGTTACAGCTCTCGCCACAGCCGCCTGGGCCGGTCCGAACATGAGCACGGCCTGGCCTGCGCCTTTGATGGTAACCTTATTTACCAGAAGGGTTGAGGGCTTGGCTGGAAGGTTGGGCGCAAGTACCGCGAGCAATGGAGTGTGCCCCATTGCGGGCGACGCGAGGGCTCTGACGAATGCCTGCTCCACCGAGCTTCCGCGCGGACCGATCACCAGATCGATATGGGCGACCTCTGCCCCCTCCCCGACCAGAGCCTCTCCAATCAGTACGCTATCAAAAGGTTTCTTCATAGATTAGACCTTACATCTTTTTTCATATAAATTTGTCCTCCCTGCTCGCCAAAAATTATATCATCATATTCCGGTCTTCAAGAGGGATCAATGCGAATACTCGTGGTCAACAACTACGGCCAGTTCAATCACCTCATTCGCCGCGCCATTAGGGATAAGGTGGAGACGGACCTGATCTCAAACCAGATGCCTGCCGAAAAGATCGATGCGGACGGCCTTATACTGGGCGGCGGGCCAGCCCTGGATCGCGCCGGGCGCTGCAGCGACTATCTGCGGGAGATGGACATTCCCGTGCTGGGCATATGCCTGGGGATGCAGCTGATGGCCACGACCTTCGGGGGAGTAGTGATGCCGGGAAGCCTGGGCGGATATGCAGAGGTGGAGGTCGAGGTGACAGAGCAAGACGATATCCTCAAAGGGCTGCCTGCCAGGTTCAGGACCTGGGCCTCGCACATGGACCAGGTGGCGAAGCTGCCCCCCGGATTTGAGACACTGGCGCGCTCTCAGATCTGCGATATCGAGGCCATGCGCCACACCAGCCGGCCGCTTTACGGAGTACAGTGGCATCCGGAGGTTGCGCATACGGATTATGGTGGAGAGCTGCTGGACAACTTCATAGCGGTTTGCAAAAGGTAAAGCAAGATTCACTATGGAAAAGGACAGGATCGATGAGCTCGAGCAGGCTCTTTGCCGGGCAGGCAGGATCTCAGAGGACGCCCTTGCCTCCCGCATCCAGGAGATAGGCTTTTTCTGTCTGCGATGCGGGGAGTGCTGCAGTGGAGAGGACAACAGCGTCGTAGCCTTTCCCGGGGAGATCAGGCGCATCATGGCTGCCGCAGGACTGGACTGGCTGGAGGTGGCCGGCCCGCCTGAGGAGGGGGAATGGGACAGCAACGGACGCTTTCACACTCTGGAGTGGCGGCTGAGAAAGGACGGGCTTGCATGCCGGTTCTTTGAGGGCGGATGCTGCCGCATCTACAGGGACAGGCCCATTCTCTGCCGCACATATCCCTTCTACCTGGATGAGGGAGTCCTGCGCGTCTCAGAGTGCCGGGGCCTTGGAGGGGCGATCGGCCGCGATGAGGCAGAGAGGATGGCAGCAGAGCTGCTGCAGCGCTACACCACAGAGATAAAGGAAGCCATCGCCCTTCTGCAAATGTACAGGGATTTTACGCGGGGGCCGGCGGCGGCGGGCGGGGCTGTCATCGTGCATGACAGCGAGGGCGAGCACGTGCTTCGATGAGCCCTATTCCTTCCACACCCCAACCCGGATATGCTTGGTCTCCAGATATGCCTCCAGCCCCCAGCGGCCCAGCTCCCGGCCGAGGCCGCTCTGCTTCCATCCTCCGAATGGAGCCTGCCTGTCGATCACGCTGTTCACATTGACGCCGATGCCACCGGCCTCCAGGCCCTCGGCCACCTGCATGGCGGTCTTGAGGCTGCCCGTGTAGACGTATGCGGCGAGGCCATACTCGGTGTCGTTGGCCAGGGCCACCGCCTCCTGCACACTCCTGAATTTCATGATGGGGGCCACCGGCCCGAACGTCTCCTCCATCATGACCCTCATGCTGTGGTCCGCCCTGCCCAGCACTGTGGGCCGGAAGAAGAAGCCCCTGGAGAACTCCTCGCCCTCTGGCTCGCTGCCGCCTGCGAGCAGCTCCGCCCCCCTCTCCAGGGCATCGGCCACATGCTCTTTTGTCTTCTCCCTCTGCTGGCTGCTGAACATGGGCCCCAGCTCCACACCGGGCTGCATCCCGTCTCCTATCTTGAGGCTCTCCGCCAGTGAGACTAGCTGATCTGTGAAGGCCTCTGCCACCTCATCAGCTACGTAGATGCGGTTGACGCTGACGCAGATCTGGCCCATGTTGGAAAAAGCCCTATGGGCGGCTGATGCAGCTGCCGCAGGCAGGTCGGCGTCGGCGCAGACTATGAAGGGCGACTGGCCGCCGAGCTCCAGGGAGATGCGCTTGATGCGTGCTGCCGCTGCTGCCATGACGGCCCTGCCAGTAGCAGTCTCGCCTGTAAAGGCTATCTTTCTGGATATTGGGCTTTCCACCAGCTCCGCCCCGGCGGTGCCGCCCGGCCCGTGCACCACATTGGCTGCGCCAGCAGGCAGGCCCGCGTCCGATACGGCCCGCACAAACTCCGTGGCTGCAAGAGGGGCGAGGCTTGGAGGCTTGGAGACAAATGTGCAGCCTGCAGCCAGGCAGGGGGCGACCTTCCAGGATAATAGGTCCACAGGATAGTTCCAGGGGGTGATGAGGGCGGCGACGCCTATGGGCTGCCGCAGCACGATGCTCCTGCTGTGCGGCCCTGCCAGCCACTGCCCGGTGTTCCTCTTTCCCTCCTCTGCATAGTAATCGAGGACGTCCGCAGCAGAGAGCACCTCGGACCTGGAGCTCTTGAGGGGCTTTCCCTGCTCCAGTGTGAGCAGCCGGGCGATCTCATCCCTGCGCTGCCGCACCAGCCTGGCGGCTTCGCGGAGGACTTCAGACCGCTCTTCAGCCGGCATGGATGACCAGACGGGAAAGGCCCTCTTCGCCGCTTCCAGTGCCAGCCTGGCCTCCTCCCTGCCGCCCACGGCAACCCCGGCCACTGGCTCTCCACTGGCAGGATTGAAGATGGTGTCGACCTTTCTTGAGGAGACGGAGGTGCCGTCTATCAGCATGTGTGAGATGTGCATGCCATCACATAGCCATTGCCGGCACATAATCTTTGCTTTTTCCGCAGGCCGGAAAAAGTATTTAGGCATGAATGAGCTAGCTCAGTCCTCGATGCTGGCCGCTGGAAAGGAGGGCATGGGCAGGCTGAACGACGATCTCTGGGTCATATCATTCATCGGCAGGGACAGGCCGGGGCTGATATCCGGGATACTGGAGGAGCCAGCCCGGCAGAATGTGAATATCGTTGACATGGACCAGAAGGTGATGCAGGGCATATTCGTCATGACTGTAGTAGCCGACTTTTCCGGTGCATCGATTACCCCTGCAGAGCTTGAGTCATGGCTCGCAGCAAAGACGGGTGAGCTTGGCATGCAGTTCGGCTTTCTTCCGGCAGGGCAGCTGCGCGGGAGGAGGCGCTCAAAAAAGAGCCTTTACGTGGTCACCATCCTGGCCAAAGACCGGGTGGGCATCATACGCGATGTGACGGGCCTCGCCGCCAGAAGCAGTATCAACATCGAGAGGGCATCGGTCACGGCGCGGGGAGAGCTCATATCCATAGAGTTCCTCATGGACTTTGCCGACTGCGATGAGGACTATGACGGATGCAAGTCCAGGCTCAAGAAGGAGTGCGAGCTGCTGGGCCTGGATGTGGTGATCCAGGACATGGACAGGGCCAGAAAGGAGAAGAGGCTCATAGTCTTCGACATGGACATGACAATAGTGGACTGCGAGATCATCAACAAGCTTGCCGGCTTTGCCGGAGTGGACGAGCAGGTCAGGGCCATAACCGAGAGGGCCATGAACGGGGAGATGGACTTCAAGGAGTCCCTGCGCCAGAGGGTTCGCCTGTTGCGGGGAATGCCGGAGAGCACCCTGCAGGAGATAGCCTCCAACCTCGTCCTCACCCCGGGCTCGGAGGAGCTGCTGCACCACCTGAAGAGCATGGGATACAAGATCGCCCTCATCAGCGGCGGATTTACATACTTCACGGACGTGCTCAAGGAGCGGCTGGGATTCGACTATGCATTCGCCAATGAGCTGGAGATCAAAGATGGGGTTGTCACAGGCGAGATCAAGGGCGATATCATCGATGCAGAGGCCAAGGGCGGCATAATCTTCAGGCTGGCTGAGATGGAGAACATCAGCCCGGACAGCATCGTGGCCGTCGGGGACGGGGCCAACGACTGCCTCATGATCAAGAACGCCGGCCTGGGAGTGGCATTCAATGCGAGGGATGTCTTGAAGAGGGTATCTGACGGCTCACTCTCGAGGGAGAATCTGCTGGGGCTGCTAAATGTGCTGGGCCTCGCAGGAAAGGAGAGAAATGAAGATCTGGAGAACAGATGCGGGCGGGATCAAACCCTATAACTCCCTGAGTTAAAAGCCTGCGCAGGGAGCTGCTGCCCCCTTCTAGCTGCTCTGCCTGGGCTTGACGGCGCTGACCTTTATGCTCAGCACCGAGTCTGCCACCTCCTTCTGCTGCTGGTAGGATATCTGGGGCATCTCAATGGGCAGGGAGGACTCGCAGCAGAGCAGCGACTGCACCGGGAAGCTGGACTCGGCCACCACCTGCACCTCGGAAAAGCCCACATCTCTGATTATCTGCAGATACTCCTCCTTCATTATGGCCCCGGCCAGGCAGCCGATGTAGGCCCTGGTGGATGTCTTGACAAAATCGGGAAGCTCCCTGGTCAGCACCACATCCGACACTGCAAGCCTTCCTCCGGGCTTGAGCACCCGGAAGGCCTCTTTAAATACCATTCTCTTATTCGGTACCAGGTTGATCACGCAGTTGGAGATGACCACATCCACATAGTTATCGGCGACCGGCATGTTCTCCAGGTCTCCCTGCCGGAAGTCGATGTTGGTGTAGCTCCCCTTGCGGGCGTTGGCCCGCGCCCTGTCCACCATCTCCGACGTTATATCCACGCCAATGACCATCCCGGAGGGGCCGACGCGAGAGGATGCCAGGAAGCAGTCAAATCCCGCCCCCGCTCCCATATCCAGGACCACCTCTCCTGACTTGAGCGATGCCAAGGCCACGGGATTGCCGCAGCCCAGCCCCAGATTGGACTCAGGAGGCGCGGCTGATATCTCCTCCTCGGAATAGCCCATTCTCCTGCTGACCTCTTCCGGGATGCCGGGATTGCCGCAGCAAGAGCAGCCCCGGGATGAATAGTAGGATGTCGCCTGCTTGGCAATGCTGGCGTAGCCCTCTTTCACGGCCCTCTTGATCTCTCTCTCTTTCAATGTCATTGTGCCCCACCGATCCTTGAATTTGAATTCGTGCCTCTATAGAGGAGACTGTATCCCCCTACCTTGATCCCAGGCTATTATTAAGGTTTTTTATCATGAAAATAGATGAGGTCTCCGGGCTCATAGCTGCCGATCCTCTTGACAAGCGACTGATGCCACAGCCACAGGGCGATTATGGTGGCTATTGAGGCCACCAGCCAGACGGCGAACCAGAGGCGGAGCAGTCCGCTTGCAAAGCTGCCCTGGGAGCGGATGCAGGCAGCTGCCCCTGCGGTGACAATGGCCGAGAAGAACATATTGGCAGATGGGGCGATGCCATCGCGGTAGGATGTGCAGAACCTCTCCCACTCTCTCTCGGCAGGGCCTGCCAGGGAGGCCGGATTCCTGCCAAGGAAGATGCCAACCCTTTTGATGCGGGAGTCGGCGGACATGATGTAGAGGTCGTAGCTTATGGCCACCAGGGGGACGAAATAGAGCAGCCAGGAAATATCGGCGATCTCCACATGCACGTCGACGGAGGAAAGGCCGAAGAGGACTGTGATGAAGGCCAGCTTCATGGTGACAAGCTCGGTGCGCTCGTTTTGCGTTCGGATCTTCTCCTCATGCAGTGCGCGCAGAAACTCCTGATCGTTCTCCTCCATCCATGATGCCCCATAATATTTTATGATGATACTAAATATTTATAGATTGATGAATTAAAGATATAAGAACCTTTATGATATTAATAACTTTTGCAGGTAATATTATTATAGTAAATTATGATATTATTTGAAGCGATCATAACGGATTTATTCTCATCCATTCCATCAGCAGGGGATGAAGCCAATCGATCAGGTACTGGAAACCGCAGAGAAGATCCGCAGCATGGAGATCAGGGGAGCAGGCCGGATAGCCACTGCCGCCGCTGCGTCCCTGCGTGACTATGCTCTGGCTTTGGCCAAGGAGGTGCAGGAGCTTGACGAATACAACAAGCATATGCGGCAGGCCGCGGATATCCTCCTCAAGACCCGGCCCACTGCCGTTTCCCTCTCCAATGCCATTCGCATGGCCATGAAGTACCAGGCGGACGACGTGCCCTCCGCCCAGAAGGCAATCGTCGCCAATGCAGACCGCTTCATCGAAAACTCGGCCAGGGCCCTGGAAAGGATCGGCAGCATCGGCAGCCGCAGGATCAGAGACGGAGATACGGTACTCACCCACTGCAACTCCATGGCCGCAATATCGGTCATCAGCACCGCCCACAAGTCGGGAAAAAGGGTCAGGGTGATCGCCACTGAGTCGCGTCCCAGATATCAGGGCATCACCACCATCGGCATGCTGGACCGGCTGGGCATCGAGACGGAGCTGATCGTCGATTCTGCGGCAAGAAGCATCATGAACGAGGTGGACATGGTGGTGGTGGGAGCAGATGTCATCACCGCCAACGGCTCACTGGTGAACAAGATCGGCACTGCCCAGATCGCTCTCGCCGCCCATGAGTCCAGGACCGGCTTTATGGTGGCAGCCGAGACATACAAGTTCTCCCCCCAGACCATACTGGGGGAGCTCGTGACCATAGAGGAGCGCGATTCCAGGGAGGTGCTGCCCGACATATCGAAATACAGCCACGTGCACGTGAGAAATCCGGCCTTTGATGTCACGCCCCACCAGTACATCGACACGATATTCACCGAGGCCGGGGCAATCCCTCCCGAGATGAGCTATCTGATCATAAGGGAGCGGCTGGGCTGGGAGATGGACTGGGAAAACTATCCGTAGCGCGGCTTCAATTTTTCTTTCCGGGCGCTGAAAGGATTCCGGCTGCAAGCACCAATCCGAAAATTGCCGCCATGACACCAGGCGAAGGCGTCTCCTTGGTTTCCTCCTGAGCCTGGGCTCCATCAGCAGCGGCTCCTGCAGGCAGCCCCTCCTCTCCGCTCGCTTTGCCTGCCATCTCATCAGTTGCAGCTGGCCCAAGCACATTGATATAGCCGGTCATCTTGCCGGAGGGAGCGCTCTTGGCGGCTACATCAACCACAAAGGAGTAGTTGCCGGGGGCCATGTCGCTGGCAGCATGCACCGAGCAGTTATACTCTGTAACCCCCGCAGGGTAGACATTCTGGATCCTCTTGGCACAGGAGATATCCAGTCCCTGTGTTTTATTCCTGAATACCAGTTCCACATAGGCCCTCTCGCTGCCCAGGCCCTTTACCATTACGGTGAAGTTGGCAGAGCCGCCCGGGGAGACGACGACGGGCGAAGGGGAGATGTCGACCACTTTAAACCAGTAGGATGCCCCGGCCTGCCCGGCAGAGAGCAAAAGGGCCAGGACGAGAAGGATAGTAATATGAGCTTTCATAAACAATTCCGTTCATCGGTGATTATAAAGATGTTTCGGGACTCTACATTTATGCCTCTTGCTCGTCTTTTTCATAAAGGTCCTCAGCCACCTGCATAAGCCCCTCTCCCTTTACCTCTGCTCCGTAGTCAGGCAGGATGATCATCCTCTTGCCGCTATAGCGGCTCTTCAGATCGCTGATGTAGCCGGCCTGAGAGGCTGCCTTCTCCCGGCAGAAGCGGCAGTCGCAATCCTGGATGGCGTGGTTGATGACTATAGTGGAGACGACGACTCCATGAGACTCCACAGTGTCGATCAGCCGCCGCGTCTCCTCTACAGCCGCCTTTTCGGGAATGGTCACTGCAGTTATGCTGGATATCTCCGGATCGAGAAGGGCATTTCGCATGGTCTCCGACTTGACGCGCATGGCTCTGGCCTCGGAGAGGATGCGATCCCCAAAGCCCGGCTCCAGCATATTAAGAACCCCCATCCACCTGTTCCTCATGCCAAGCACGCGGGTGATGAAGCCGGTGGTGACTGAGGGCAGTTGCAGGAGGGGCAGTAGCATTGCGGTGGGGGCTGAGTCCACAATCACCCATTCATACCTCTTCTCGACGTAGACGTCGTTGAGCTTGTCCATGAATATCAGCTCGGCAACGCCGGGAATATGGGCGAAGTCCTCCGGCCGGACCTCCACCTCAAAGAGCCCGAAGAGGGCGGAGAGGACGCTCTTATACCTGCGGAAGAAGCCGCGCGCCTCTTCAGATAGGTCTGGCTCATAGGCATAGAGATGCTCGCCTATCTTTTTGGGGCTGCTTCCCAAGTTGACGTCGAATATGTCGGAGAGAGAATGGGCCGGATCCATGGAAAATGCCAGAGTGTCTTTCCCCTGGCGGGCGGTCCAGATGGCAGAGGCTGCGGAGCAGACGCTCTTTCCCACGCCCCCTTTGCCGGCCACATAGATGAGCTTCATGAGACAAGGCTTGAGTGGTGGGAGTTTATGGTTTGCGCTCCGAGATGTGAGATACCTGACAAAAGGTTTTTCTACTTCCAGCACATTTTAATTGAACTAATTAATAAAAGGGGGCGAAAGGTATGAGAGTGCAATCTGTTCTAATATGCATGCTTATTCTGGCAGCTTCAGCAACTGCAGGCTGGACGCAGCCTTCAGTCGGGCTGGCTGGCGGCCAGCAGGCAAGCCTGGATGTCTTGGGCAGTTCGGTCAACAATACAACCATCCTGTTTCCGGTAGGCTCAGCCGTTGAGGTAGATATCGTTGGAAGCACAGCTTCCGGCATTCAGATCGGCAGCCAGCCTGCGGCGCAGGGCAGCAGCGGCGTCAAGAAATGCGACGGCTGCGGAGCCTGCGGAGAGAAGAAATGCTACAGCACGCCATGGGATGACTTCACCCGCCCGCTCTGCTATCCATGGAGCTCTTACATTCCCACGAGATACAACCGGCCTTTCATCAAAGCCCAGCCGGGGCATCTGGGATCGGCGAGCCAGTAGCCCAACATCATTTAATTTTTTTTTGTCTATTTCTTTTAAAATATATCGCGACCAGAGTCATTAGCTCCGAAAGATTTTTCTACTTTAAGTATATATAAAAGACAAGTTAAATATGAAAGTTACCGGAGGCGAAAAAGTTGAGGATTATTATCCTGTTGGCGGCAGCTCTGATTCTGTCATCATCCCCCGCCTGGGCGCTGGGGGGGAGCGGCTCTGTGGTTGTGGATATTGTGGGAAGCAAGACCGACGATACCCGCATCATGTCCTCGGGCATGGAGAAGGTGGAACTGGAGATAATCGGCAGCGAGGCCAATAACACCACCATAGGCTCGCCCGAAAAGCAAGCCTGCCAGAGATATCACCGTGGCGAGAAGAGCGATGATAGGAAAAGAGATAGGTTGGATGATGGGGGCCAGGGCAGCTACAATCCCTGGGATGGAATGCACCTGGGAGTCGACGCCTGGTACAATACATTCTGGTACAGGGACGAGATCAATATGCCCAAATGGCCGCAGTTTTAAATAATGATTTTAAATTTTTTATAACATAAAATGCCCTCAGGGCTTCACCCTTTCAGGACTCCACACTGAACCGCAAAATGGAAAAGTCTTAAACATACCTGGGGAAATTCTATTGCCATAATTGGGGATTTTTGGATTGCCATTGACATCCTTTTCATATATTTCCCTCCATGAGTTGAAGTTGCTTAACTCATTGTCCACTCGGAGGGGTTCACTCCAATTCTCGAATGAGGTACGTCGAGTTCACACTGCAAGTCGATGTCCACACACTGATTCAGTGTCATTTGAATGCGTTTCGCTATTTTGGCGGCTACACGAAAGAGATCCTCTACGACAATATGAAGC
>Ga0208825_1000847_pt1 | contig 26496 bp, 17 predicted proteins | sample AD_UKC113_MetaG_FD_184450 | JGI IMG/M metagenome (GOLD analysis project Ga0208825, IMG submission 184450) | Active sludge microbial communities of municipal wastewater-treating anaerobic digesters from Hong Kong - AD_UKC113_MetaG (SPAdes)... | ecosystem: Engineered > Bioreactor > Anaerobic >...
GCCCGCAGTGCAACAGGAAGTCATTCGATTGTTAGTGGATCACATTGTGGTGGGAGAAGACGAGATCGTCATCAAACACATCATTCCCACCAACGATGATTGTCGGTTATTACCAGGACATATGAACGTCAGTGACTTGCCTTTTCGCTGATTCGCCGATTCGCTGACTCGCTGATTCGCTCATTCGCTTTTTCGCTGACTCGCTTTTTCGCTGATTTGAGGGTAAGTCTATGATGCGTTTTGATCGTTTTACCGAGCGCGCGCAGGAAGCGGCGCGGCGCGCTGTGGAATTGATGACCCATTACGGCCACAGTCAGGTGGACGTCGAACATCTCCTGCTGGCGTTGGTGAATCAACCGGAGGGGATGGTGCCGGACCTGCTGACGGATTTGGGCGTGGAGCCGGCATTGTTGGCGGAACAGCTCGATGGCATGTTGCGCGCGACCTCGCGCCCGGGCATTTACGGCGCGGGAGGACGGCAACAGGTGTTCAGCACGCCGCGCGTCAACCGCACGATCGAGCTCGCCGGCATCGAGGCCAGCCAGCTCAAGGACGAGTACATCTCCACCGAACATCTGTTCCTGGCAATTTTGCAGGAACGCAATACTGCCGTGGCGCGCTTGCTGCAGGAATTCAACCTCACCCGCGAGCGCGCGCTGGAGGCCCTGCAACGCCTGCGCGGCGGGCAGCACGTCACGCATCCGCAGGCTGAATCACAGTTCCGTGTGCTGGAAAAATACAGTCGCGATCTGACCGCCATGGCGCGTGAGCAGCGGCTTGATCCCGTCATCGGGCGTGACGAAGAGATCAGCCGGGTGATCCAGATCCTCGTCCGCCGCACCAAAAACAATCCCGTGCTCATCGGGGAGCCGGGCGTCGGCAAGACGGCGATCATCGAGGGGTTGGCCCAGAAAATCGTGCGCGATGACGTGCCTGAAATCCTCAAGGGTAAGCGGATCTTGCAGCTGGACCTGGGAGGTCTGGTTGCCGGGACCCGTTTCCGCGGCGAGTTCGAGGAGCGGCTCAAGAACATTTTAGAGGAAGTGCAGCGCGCGCAGGGGGAAGTCATTCTCTTCATTGACGAGCTGCACACCGTGGTGGGCGCCGGCAATGCAGCCGGCGCGCTGGATGCCTCTAACATGATCAAGCCGGCGCTCGCGCGCGGGGAATTGCAGTGCGTCGGCGCGACGACGCTCGACGAATACCGCCAATACATCGAGCGCGACGGGGCGCTCGAGCGCCGCTTCGCCCCGGTCTTTGTCGAGGAGCCCTCGGTCGAGGATACCATCGAGATGCTGCGCGGCCTCGCCAGGCGTTACGAGGCGCATCACCGGGTGACCATCAGCGATAGCGCCCTGGTGGCGGCGGCGCAGCTCTCCCATCGCTACGTGACCGATCGCCATCTGCCGGACAAGGCGATTGACGTGATGGACGAGGCGGCCGCGCGCTTGCGGGTGCGGCTCTACACGCTGCCGCCCGATCTCAAGCGCCTGGAGGACGAGTTGCGGCGTCTCCGCGCGGAAGAGGAGGCGGCGGGCGCGGCGCGCGATTACGAACGGGCTGCGGAGATCAAGGTGCAGCGGTTGCGGTTGGAACAGGCCTTTGAAAAGCAGCGCGGTGAATGGCTGGACACCCATCACCTCGATGAGATCGTGGAGGCCGCCGACATCGCGGCCGTTGTCTCCGCGTGGACGGGCATCCCCGTCTCGCAGGTCATGGAAAGCGAGGCGCAGAAGTTGCTGCGCATGGAAGAGGCCTTGGGGGAGCGCATCGTCGGGCAACAGGAAGCGCTCCATGCCATCGCGGATGCGATTCGTCGCGCCCGCGCCGGGCTGAAGGACCCGCGTCGTCCCATCGGTACCTTCCTGTTCCTGGGCGCATCGGGCGTTGGGAAGACGGAGACGGCCAAGGCGTTGGCGGCTTTCCTCTTTGATGATGAGGATGCGCTGCTGCGGGTGGACATGAGCGAATACCGGGAGGCGCACACCGTCTCGCGGCTGTTTGGCGCACCGCCGGGCTACGTGGGCTACGAGCAGGGAGGGCAGCTCACCGAAGCGGTGCGGCGGCGTCCCTATCAGGTCGTGCTCTTCGACGAGATCGAAAAGGCGCACGCCGACGTGTGGAACACCTTGTTGCAGATTCTCGATGAGGGGCGGCTGACCGACGGGCAGGGCCATGTGGTGGACTTCCGTCACACGCTCATCATCATGACCTCCAACGTGGGGACGGAAATGCTGCGGCGCGGCGGGGCGTTGGGATTTGCCCATGCCGGCGCGGCGGAAGAGGACGGTGCGCGTCAGCGGGTACTGGCCGCCTTGCGGCAGACCTTCCGCCCGGAATTCCTCAACCGGGTGGACGAGATCATCGTCTTTGGGCCGCTCACCCTGGAGGACATGGAGCGGATCGTCCATTTGCAGATGCAGGAAGTGGAGGCGCGGTTGCAGGAATACGGTTTGCGCATGCGGCTCCTGCCGGCTGCCGCGCGCTGGCTAGCGCAGCAGGGCTATGATCCGCAATACGGCGCGCGTCCCCTGCGCCGGGCCATTCAGCGCTATGTCGAAAGCCCTCTGAGCCTCCGCATTTTGAGCGGCGATTTTGGCCCTGACACCCTTGTGGAAATTGACCTGGAGGGAGAGGAGCTGGTTTTTCGTCCTCAGGCCGCCGCGGTGACGGTGGATGCCTCGGTTGAGGAGATGACATAATCCCGTAATGTTTCCCGATGGGCTCCAAAGGTGATATTCTGCACTGGCAATAAGGCCTTTTCCTTCTGGTCATATTGCCAAACTTGCGGTATGATGTATAACTAGAGCAGGCGCCTATCGGGGGGTCTGCAAGTGGTGTTACACTTCTATCCAAGGGGTGCACTTTTAAGGAGGTGGTGCAATCGCATAGGCGCAGAGATACGTGAACGAGTCCCATTTTGGTTGTGAAGTTTCCAATCCTGTCGTTTGAAATCTGGAATCTGAAACTTTGAAATTCTGAAGGAGGAGTCCTATGTTGAAAAAGTTTTGGGCTGTGTTGAGCCTGATGTTGATTGCCAGCATGTTGTTGGCCGCGTGTGGTGCTACGCCGACGGCTACGCCCACGCAAGAAGTGACGCAGCAGCCGACCCAGGAAACCAAGCCGGCCTTCAAGGTGGGCATGGTCACCGACATGGGCGGGATTGACGATAAGTCCTTCAACGCGACGGCGTGGAAGGGCGTCGAGATGGCGATCAAGGAGCTGGGGATTGACGGGTCATACCTCGAGTCGCAGCAGCAGACGGATTACGCGACGAACATCACGCAGTACATCAAACAGGGGGCCAATCTCATCGTGACGGTGGGGTTCCTGCTGGCCGATGACACTGCCAAGTTCGCGGCGGAGAATCCTGACGTCAACTTCGCCATCGTGGACAACAGCTCGCTGGGTCCGAACGTGCGGGGTCTGACCTTCTCGACCGATCAGGCGGGGTTCCTGGCCGGGTACGTGGCGGCTGCGGCGACGAAGACGGGCAAGGTAGCCACCTTCGGCGGCATCAACATCCCGACGGTCACCATCTTCATGGTGGGTTTCGAGGCCGGTGTGAAGTACTACAACCAGCAGAAGGGCACGAACGTGCAGGTGCTGGGTTGGGACACGGCCAAGAACAACGGGGTGTTCGCGGGGAACTTCGAGTCCACGGATGATGGTCGCCGCATCGCGGAGGAGTTCATGTCCGAGGGCGCCGACGTCATCATGCCCGTGGCGGGCCCGGTGGGTCTGGGAAGCGCGCAGGCGGTGCAGGAGCATGGGAATGCCTGGGTCATCGGCGTGGACACCGACTGGACCATCAGCGCGGCGCAGTACAAGGACGTCGTGCTCACCAGCGTGATGAAGAAGATGGATGTGGCCGTGTATGACACCATCAAGATGGTGATGGATCCGAACTTCAAGGGATTCAACGGCGAGAACTACGTGGGCACGCTGGCGAATAACGGCGTGGACATCGCCCCCGTGGCGGCTGGCGCTGTACCTGCCGATGTGCTCAAGGAAATTGAGACCCTCAAGCAGGGCATCATTGACGGGAAGATTGACACTGGCTGGGCTGCTTATCTGGCGAGCCTGGAGAAGCCGACGCCTGCGCCGGCCTTCAAGGTGGGCATGGTCACCGACATGGGCGGGATTGACGATAAGTCCTTCAACGCGACGGCGTGGAAGGGCGTCGAGATGGCGATCAAGGAGCTGGGGATTGACGGGTCATACCTCGAGTCGCAGCAGCAGACGGATTACGCGACGAACATCACGCAGTACATCAAACAGGGGGCCAATCTCATCGTGACGGTGGGGTTCCTGCTGGCCGATGACACTGCCAAGTTCGCGGCGGAGAATCCTGACGTCAACTTCGCCATCGTGGACAACAGCTCGCTGGGTCCGAACGTGCGGGGTCTGACCTTCTCGACCGATCAGGCGGGGTTCCTGGCCGGGTACGTGGCGGCTGCGGCGACGAAGACGGGCAAGGTAGCCACCTTCGGCGGCATCAACATCCCGACGGTCACCATCTTCATGGTGGGTTTCGAGGCCGGTGTGAAGTACTACAACCAGCAGAAGGGCACGAACGTGCAGGTGCTGGGTTGGGACACGGCCAAGAACAACGGGGTGTTCGCGGGGAACTTCGAGTCCACGGATGATGGTCGCCGCATCGCGGAGGAGTTCATGTCCGAGGGCGCCGACGTCATCATGCCCGTGGCGGGCCCGGTGGGTCTGGGAAGCGCGCAGGCGGTGCAGGAGCATGGGAATGCCTGGGTCATCGGCGTGGACACCGACTGGACCATCAGCGCGGCGCAGTACAAGGACGTCGTGCTCACCAGCGTGATGAAGAAGATGGATGTGGCCGTGTATGACACCATCAAGATGGTGATGGATCCGAACTTCAAGGGATTCAACGGCGAGAACTACGTGGGCACGCTGGCGAATAACGGCGTGGACATCGCCCCCGTGGCGGCTGGCGCTGTACCTGCCGATGTGCTCAAGGAAATTGAGACCCTCAAGCAGGGCATCATTGACGGGAAGATTGACACTGGCTGGGACGCTTATCTGGCGAGCCTCCAGTAATCTGTGTGGGCCGAGGGCGGCGTTGCACGGGCGACGCCGCCCTTTGTTCATCTGGAGCATTTTCTGCTCTGGCCTGCCCGAAGACCAAGGACCGCTCGGCAGTCCCCGGCCTTCGGGCGGCCGGGCAGGAAGGGACTTTGCCGCCGGGGGGTTATGGGAGCGGAAGAGCCCTTAGCGGCGCCGCATGATTGGGTCCCCTGCCGTGGTGACGATCGGTGCGGCAAGTATCAGCTAACCCGGCCATTACCCTCCATCCCATCTCATTAGATCTGCTTCACACATTGCGTTTCGATCGCAGGAAAGGAGCAAGCTGCATGCCCCCAGTTCTGGAATTAAAAGGCATTACCAAGCACTTCCCCGGAGTTCTGGCGAATGATCATATTGATCTGACGCTGAATGAAGGGGAAGTGCTCGCACTTCTGGGCGAGAATGGAGCCGGCAAAAGCACACTCATGAATGTGCTTTATGGCCTGTATGCGCCCGATGAGGGTGAAATCTGGGTTCGCGGGAAGAAAGTGGAGATCCACAGCCCGAATGACGCGATTGCCCTGGGCATCGGCATGGTGCATCAGCACTTCATGCTGGTGCCGGTGCTCACGGTGACCGAAAACGTCATGTTGGGGATGGAAAGTCTCAAGAACGGGATTTTTCTGGATCGGGAGAGCGCTGCTAAGCGTGTCCGCGAGATCTCCGAGCGCTACCACCTGGAATTGAACCCTGATGATTTGGTCGGCAACCTGCCCGTGGGCCTGCAACAACGGGTGGAAATCATCAAACTGCTGTACCGTAAAGCCGACATCCTGATCTTTGACGAGCCGACTGCCGTGCTCACCCCACAAGAAGTCGAGGGCTTCTTTGAGATGGTGCGGACGCTGGTCGCGCAGGGCAAATCGGTGATCTTCATTTCGCACAAACTGAAGGAAGTGCTGGCGCTCTCGAACCAGATTGCGGTGCTGCGGCGCGGCAAGCTGGTAGGCATGGCGGATCCCCATCAGACGGATGAGCGCCACCTGGCCTCGTTGATGGTGGGCCGCGAGGTCATCCTCACCGTGCCGAAGGAGCCAGCGCAGCCCAAGGAGGTTGTGCTTACCGTCGAGGGGTTGAGGGTCATGGGCGACCGGGGCGAGGTGGCGGTCAAAGGGATCGGCTTTGACATTCGCGCCGGCGAGATTGTGGGCGTAGCGGGCGTGCAGGGCAACGGTCAGACCGAGCTGGTCGAGGCGTTGACCGGCCTGCGCCGCGTGATAGATGGCACCATCACCGTCGTGGGGGCAGACGTCACCCATGCTACGCCACGGCTCATCACCGAAGCGGGCACGGCGCACATTCCCGAAGATCGTCAGCGGGATGGGTTGGTGTTAGGCTATCCCATCGCCGATAACTTGATCCTGAACACGTATTATCTGCCGCCGGTGGCGAAGGGGCTGGTGCTGCAAGAGCCGGCGATCCGCGAACGCGCTGAGCGGCTGGTGAAGGAATACGATGTGCGCACGCCGGGCATTTTCACGCACGTCGGGAATCTGTCGGGCGGTAATCAGCAGAAAGTGATTGTCGCGCGGGAGTTGAGCCGCGACGTGAAGCTCGTCATCGCCTCGCAACCGACGCGCGGGTTGGACGTCGGCTCGATCGAGTACATTCACTCGCAGCTGGTGCGGAAACGCGATCAGGGTGCCGGCGTGCTGTTGGTCTCGGCGGAACTGGATGAGGTCCTCTCGTTGGCGGATCGCGTCATCGTGATGTTCGACGGGCGGATTATGGGCATTGTGCCCATTGCCACAGCAACCAAAGAGGAAATCGGGTTGTTGATGGCCGGCGTGCATGCACCTACACAGGAGGCGGCGGGATGAGCGCGCAACAACCTCAAGCAAAACGCAGCTGGACGGCGCCGCTAAAAGTCATCGGACGGAGCGTTGCGGTGCCGCTCCTGGCCGTGATCACGGCCTTGCTGATCGGCGCGTTGTTGATCATCATCACCGATACCACCGTCATCACGGCATTCGGTGAGAGTGTCGGCCAGGGATTCAAGCGCGCGTGGGAAGTGATCTCCGTGGCCTACGGGGCCTTTTTCTTCGGCGCTTTTGGCGACCTGTATCACTTCACGGAAACGCTGCGCATTGCGACGCCCTACATCTTCGCGGGGCTGGCCGTGGCCGTGGGTTTCCAGGGCGGGCTGTTCAACGTCGGCGCCGAAGGGCAATACTTCATCGGCGGTCTGACGAGTGTGTACGTGGGCTACAGCATCACCGGCCTGCCGTGGTTCATCCATTTGCCGCTGGCCTTGTTGGCGGGCGCGGCAGGCGGGGCCATCTGGGCTGGCATCGTGGGGTTGCTCAAGGCGAAGACGGGCGCCCATGAAGTCATCAACACGATCATGATGAACTATATTGCCTATCGCCTGGCGGAGTTCATGCTGGACGTGGGCGGCCCGATGGCGCGACCCGGCTATCGTCCGGTCAGTCCCGAAATCCAGCCGTCGGCGTACTTGCCGCAGTTCTTCCCCTCCCAACCTGCCATTCGTTTCAACGTGGGGTTCTTCATCGCGCTGGCCGCGGCGGTGCTCGTGTGGTGGCTGTTGTTCAAGACCACGCTGGGATACGAGATTCGCACCGTGGGGCAAAATCCACGGGCGGCGCGATATGCCGGCATCAGCGTCCCGCGCACGATCTTCATCACGATGGCGTTGAGCGGCGCGTTGGCCGGTCTCGCGGCGCCGATGGACATTCTCGGCGTGATTCACTTCATGCCCAATGCTTTCGCTGCGGGGTACGGTTTTGACGCCATCGCGCTGGCCTTGCTGGGTAACAGTCATCCCGCCGGCGTGGTGGTGGCCTCGTTGCTGTTTGGCGCGCTGCGCGCGGGCGCATCGAATATGCAGGGCGTGGCGAGAATTCCCATTGACATCACCTCGGTTCTCCAGGGGTTGATCATCGTCTTTATCGCCGCTCCGGCCATCATCCGGGCGCTCTATCGCCTGCGGACGCCGGAAGAGGGCGAAGGGCTGGTCACGACCCGAGGCTGGGGGCAGGTGTAGGAGGGAGCGACATGACGACCGATACACTGTTAAAACAGGAAATGCGTCGGGCGCGCACGATGGGAATTGTGTTCCTCGTGTTCGCCGTGGGGATTTTGCTGCTTTTTGTGCCGGGCACGACGACGAGCCAGCGCACGACGTTCACTTTCCAGGCTTCCCGAGGGGAGGCGCTGGCGTTGCCGCCGTTGACCTTTGGAACGCTCACGGGGCTGTATGTGCTGGCGATCATCACGGCTTTCCTGGGGGCGTGGCAAATTGCCAGGGGCTTCCGGAATCACAATCTGGTGTTGGGCATCGTGGCGCTCTTGTTTGTGCTGGCGTTCCTTTCCTGGGCCGCTAGCGACAAATCCATGAACCTGACCGGGATGTTGCAATCCACTTTGTTGCGGGCTATCCCTATCATTCTGGCAGCGCTCAGCGGGGTCATGTGCGAGAAGAGCGGTGTGGTGAACATCGGCATCGAAGGGATGATGCTTTCCGGCGCTTTTCTGGCGGCGCTCCTTGGCAGCCTGACCGGCAGTCAGTGGGGCGGCCTGGTGGCAGCGCTGTTTGGCGGCGGTTTGATGGCGGCGTTGCTGGCGGTCCTGGCGATTAAATACAAGGTGAGCCAGGTGGTGGCGGGCACGGCGATCAATATTCTGGCGACGGGCCTCACCAGCTACTTCAGTTCCCGTTACCTGCAGACCAACGCGGCGCTCAACAGCCCGCCCACGTTCAAACCGATTGCCATCCCGCTGCTTTCCAAGATCCCCATTATCGGGCCGACGCTCTTCAATCACACGCTGGTGGTCTATTTCACCCTGATCCTGGTGGTAGTGATCCATGTGATGTTCGCCTACACGCGCTGGGGCCTGCGCACGCGCGCGGTCGGTGAACATCCCCGCGCGGCGGATACCCTCGGCATCAATGTGTTCAGGACGCGCTACATTAACGTCATCCTGGGCGGCATGGTGGCCGGCCTGGGCGGCGCCTACTTGGTGCTCAGTTCGGTGGCCCGCTTCGATGAGTTGATGACGGCCGGCAAGGGCTTCATCGGCCTCGCGGCCATGATCTTCGGCAACTGGACTCCCTTTGGCGCGTTGGGAGCGTCGCTCATCTTTGGTTTTGCCGATTCCTTGCAGACGAAACTGGCCATCCTGAGCGTGCCGATTCCTTCGCAGTTCTTGTTGATGGCGCCCTACCTGGTCACGATGATTGTCCTGGCGGGGGTGGTGGGGCAATCGCGCGCTCCTGCCGCCGACGGGCAGCCCTACGAGAAGGAGTGATCTAGCCGAGGCGTAAGGCGCATGATGCGTAAAGCGTAAAGCGTAAAGCGTAATGCGTAATGCGGGGAGTCGGGCATTACGCATTACGTTTTTTGAAGGAGAGATATTGGACGCAGATTTTCGCAGATTTGAAATTAGCTGTTGAAATCCACGAAAATTTGCATCCTCGTACCGGAGTTTTTGCCCCTCCTTGTCCCCTCCCTAACGGCGTCTGCGTCGTTGGGGGGCGTATCAGCCCTAGAATTCATTCCGGGGCGGCCTGAGAGCGGCCTGAAGTTCGCGTTATATCGGCGACGCAAGTGATTTTTCTCGCTTTCTCGCTTTCTCGCTTTTTCGCTTTTTCTCGCCTTTTCGCTGATTCGCTGACTGCTGACTCGCTGATCTCTATTTGCTGAGGAGCCATGATGGAATCTGCCGCGTGGCCGGCTGAATTTGTAGCGCGCATGACGGGATGGCTGGGCGAGGCGTCCGACGCTTTTCTCACCGCCCTGGCGCGGCGTGACGTTGGAGTGCGGCTCAATCCCCTGCGAGGGGAGTTGGAGCTGCTGCGCGCGCGCCTCCCCTGGAACGTCGCGCCGGTCCCCTGGTGCCCCGAAGGGCTGTGGCTGCAGGAAGAGGAAGCCCCGGTCGGCGCGCATCCCTATCACACCGCGGGCGTCTATTACATCCAGGACCCTACGGCGATGGCGGCGGGCGTGCTGCTCGATCCGCAGCCGGGCGAATGGGTGCTGGATCTCGCCGCTGCGCCGGGGGGCAAGGCCACGCACCTGGCAGCGCGGATGGAAAATCAGGGCGTCCTCATCGCCAATGAGGTGAACCGGCGGCGCACCTCGGTGCTGGCGATGAATCTGGAGCGGTTGGGGGTGACCCACGCGATGATCTTCAACGAGACGCCGGAGCGGCTCGCGGCGCGCTGGGGCGGTCTTTTCGATGCGGTGCTCGTGGATGCCCCCTGTTCTGGCGAAGGGACGTTCTGTCGAGATTCGGCGGCGGTGCGCGATTGGAGCCTCGCTACGGTGCAGGGGAACGCGCATCGTCAACGGGGCATCATGGAGCAGGCCGCGTTGCTGGTCCGGCCGGGGGGACGCTTGCTCTACGGCACGTGCACGTTCGCGCCGGAGGAAGATGAGGGCGTCATCGCCGCTTTCCTCGACGCGCACGCCGATTTCGAGCTGGCGCCGTTGCCGGCGCTCCCCGGACTGCAGGGCGGGCATCCCGAATGGATCGGCGCCCCGGAGACAGTGCGCGGCGTCGGCCGCTTTTGGCCTCACACCGGGCCGGGGCATGGACATTTCTACGCGCTTCTGCGGCGGCGCGGCGAGCCGGCGGACGATCTGCCGGAGCGCTGGAGGGGGACGGCGATCCCGGGGCGGCTTGTGCAGCTCTACCGGCGCGTCTTGCGGGAGACGTTGACGTTCGATCCGCCCGAAGCGGGCCTGTATCTGGATGAGAACGATGACATTTACGTGACCCCGCTCGATCCCAAACTGTGGGCCGGACTGCACGTGCTGCGCCCCGGCTGGTGGGTCGCCTCGCAGCGGCATGGCAAAGTCACCCCCAACCATGCCCTGGCGATGGCGCTGCATCCCGAAGATGCTCAAGCGGTCTGCGATCTTGCCGCCGCCGATCCCCTCGTCGAGCAATTCCTCCGTGGCAGCTTTTGGGAGGATGACGGCCCGGCGGGTTTTGTGCTGGTGACGGTAGATGGTTTCCCCCTCGGCTGGGCGAAGCGCGGCGAAGGGCGGCTGCGCAGCCGTTATCCCCTGCATCTGCGGCGCTGAGCTGCGGCGCTCCGCTCCCCGAAGCTGGCTTTGACGCCGTCGCCATTTGTGCTATAGTTGAACCGTCATCCTCCTGAAAGAGAGCTTCCAGCCAGAAGGGACATTGAGGACTTCAAGGGATCCCTGGTATTTTTTTCAGGGGAGTTGACATTGTTCTTGCGGCACGGCACTGCGGATGAAAATGCGAGGCGTGAGTGGTGAGTAGAGGGTAGTCACAATCCCTGCTCATCGAGCTCTATTTTTGGTGAAGGGTAACGTCAGCTTTCAGGGCGCAGTGAGGGAAGAATCATCGGTAGAGGTAAATGGCCCGCTATGCTCGCGTGTAGCGGGTTTTACTTTGCTTATTTTTTGAGTGGGATACCGCCGGTGTGGAGCGGTTCAAGGAGTCATTGTGTTAGCGGATACAGTTTCGGCTGTGGATATCGAAACCCGTGTGCCGGCGCTGCCGGTTTCTGAAGTCTATGGGGCGCTGCAGAGCCGACCGGAGGGATTGACCCCGGCGGAAGTGGCGGAACGCCTGCAGCAGTGGGGGCCCAATGCCATCCGTGAGATCAAAGGCACGCCGCTCTATGTGCGGTTGTTGGGCAACTTCACCCATCTCATGGCGCTCTTGTTGTGGGGGGGAGGGATTGTGGCGCTCGTGGCGCGGATGCCGCAGCTGGCGATTGCCATCTGGCTCGTCAACCTCATCAACGGCGCGTTCAGCTTCTGGCAGGAATACCGCGCGGAACAGGCGACCGAGGCTCTCAAGCAGCTGATCCCGCATCACGTGCGGGTGTTGCGGGATGGACAGGAGCAGAAAATCCTCGCCGAGGAGCTCGTCCCTGGGGATGTGATGCTCCTCGCCGAAGGAGATCGTGTCTCGGCGGATGCCCGGTTGGTGCAGGAGGCGGAGCTGCGGGTGGACCAAAGCACGCTGAGCGGCGAGTCGCATCCTGTTCGCAAGACCAGCGACCCCTCGTTGCGCTCTGATCTGGGGTACACGGAACGGCCCAACTTGGTCTTCGCGGGCACCAGCGTGGCGGCAGGGGTGGGCAAGGCCGTCGTCTTCAGCACCGGCATGCGCACGGAGTTCGGCAAGATCGCGCATCTCACCCAGACGGTGAAAGAGGAGCTCAGCCCCCTGCAGCGGGAAATGGCCCGCGCGACCAAAGTGGTCACTGCCATCGCGGTGGGCGTCGGCGTGCTCTTCTTCGTGCTGGCCATGGCCTTCACCGGGCTGACCCTCGCCGAGGGCTTCATTTTTGCGCTGGGGATGATTGTGGCCTTTGTCCCCGAGGGGATGTTGCCGTTGGTGACGCTCTCGTTGGCGATGGGCACGCAGCGGATGGCGCAGCGTCATGCGCTGGTCAAGCGCCTCTCGGCGGTGGAGACGCTCGGCTGTACGTCGGTGATTTGCACGGACAAGACCGGCACCCTCACCCAGAACGAGATGACCGTCTCTGATCTCTGGGTGGGTGGACGGCGCATCGCGGTCACCGGCGTCGGTTACGCGCCGGAGGGCCAGCTGCTGGAAAATGGTCGTCCCGTGGCGGCGACCGGTGAGATTGCGGAAGTGCTGCGGGCCGCGGCGTTGTGTAACAATGCCCGGCTCCTGCCGCCCAACGGCGAGAGCCCCCGCTGGAACATTCTCGGCGATCCGACGGAGGCGGCGCTGCTGGTCGCGGCGCAGAAGGGCGGGCTGGACCTTGAAGCTGAACGGGAGACGTTGCCGCGCCTGCGCGAATTCCCCTTCGAATCGCGGCGCAAGCGGATGAGCACCTTGCATCAGCGCGGGCGCGAGCGGGTGGCGTTCGTCAAAGGGGCGCCCAAAGAGGTGCTGGCGTTGTGCACGCAGGTGCGTTGGGGGGGCGAGACCCTGCTTCTGGATGCGGCGCGACAAACGGAAATCATGAACGCCAACGACGAGTATGCCCGCGCTGGATTGCGGGTGCTTGCTGTGGCGACCCGTGTTTTGCCGGCGACGGAGCGTCGCCGCGGCGCTTTGACGCAGTACACGGAAGCCGACGTGGAGAGCGAACTCACCTTCCTGGGACTGATGGCCATGATGGACCCGCCGCGTCCAGAAGTCGCGGCGGCAGTGTCTACCTGCCATGAGGCGGGTATCCGCATCGTGATGATCACCGGCGATTATGGCCTGACGGCGGAATCCATCGCTCGCCGCATCGGCATTGTGCAGGGTGAGCATCCGCGAGTTGTCACCGGGACCGACCTGGATACAATGAGTGATACAGACTTGCAGGCGGCGTTGGCGGAGGAAGTGCTCTTCGCGCGGGTGGCCCCCGAACATAAACTGCGGGTGGTCAGTGCGCTGCAGGCTTTAGGGCACATCGTGGCGGTGACCGGCGACGGCGTCAACGATGCGCCGGCCCTCAAGAAGGCCGACATCGGCGTGGCGATGGGCCTCACCGGTACGGACGTGGCGAAAGAAGCGGCCGATATGATTTTGACGGACGACAACTTCGCCTCCATCGTCAGCGCGGTGGAAGAGGGACGCGGCGTCTACGTCAACATCAAGAAATTCCTGAGCTACATCTTCACCAGCAACATGCCGGAGGCCGTGCCCTTCATCCTGTATGTGATGAGCCGAACGCGGATCCCGTTGGGGCTGACGGTCATGCAGATCCTGTCCATTGACCTGGGCACCGACATGGTCCCGGCATTGGCCCTGGGCGCGGAGCCGCCTGAGGCGGGGTTGATGCAGCGTCCGCCGCGCAATTTGAAGGAGCATGTGATCACGCCGGCCTTGCTGCTGCGCTCCTATGGCTGGCTCGGCTTGCTACAAAGCCTGGCGACAATGGCGGCTTTTTACTATCACTACTGGGTCCACGGTTATTGGGGACAATGGCTCGATTTGCCGGCTACCGGTCCCCTCTATCACGCCGCGACGGCGATGGCCCTGGCGGCGGTGGTCACGACGCAGATCGGCAACCTGTTTGCGCAGCGAACGGAGCAGCGCTCTTTCTTTCGCACACCGCTCTTCAACAACCGGTTGCTGTGGATCGGCATTGCGAGCGAGCTGGTGTTGGTGTTGCTGCTCATCTATGTGCCCTTCTTGCAGCGTATCTTTGGGACGGCCGGTTTTCCCTTGGAGCAATGGGGATTCCTGTTCGCTTTGGCGCCGCTGTTGCTGCTGGCGGACGAGCTGCGGAAAGCGCTGGTCCGTCGCCGGGCGAGGACACGGACATCATGAGTCACGTTGGACGGGCTTGCTGAAGGAGGCAAGACATGAAATTTATCATCATCGGCTGTGGCAGAATTGGGGCGCTGTTGGCGCGGACGTTGACCCTGCGAGGTCATACGGTCACCGTCGTGGATCGGGACCCTACTGCCTTTGAGCGCCTTGGCTCCGGTTTCAAGGGGCGAACGGTCGTGGGAGTGGCCTTCGATCGGGACACGTTGGTGGAAGCGGGCATCGAGCGGGCTGATGGCGTGGCCCTCACGACTGCCAGCGATGAGGCGAACATCACCGCCGGGCGGCTGGCGTCGCAGGTCTTTCGTGTGCCCCGCGTTGTCGCGCGCGTTTACGATCCCCGCAAGGCGGAAATTTACCGTCGCCTGGGACTGCAGACCGTCTCGCCGGTTATCTGGGGCGTCAATCGCATCGCCGACTTGCTGTGCTATTCCGATTTGGATGTGGTGTATAGCGTGGGGGGTGGGCAAGTGGATGTGGTTGTGGTCGAAGCCTCGCCGCTGCTCGTGGGGCGCACGGTGCGGGAGGTGACCGTATCGGGCGAGTTGGTGGTCATCGCCATCACCCGTGGTGGCCATACTTTTTTGCCCACCCTCGGCGCCGTGTTCCAGGAGGGTGACGAGCTCCATCTTGCGGTGTTGGCGACTGCCAAAGAGCGGGCCCGCAGCCTGTTGGGCTTGCCATAAGGAGGCCATCATGGTCATGCAAGTGCTCATTGTGGGAGGGGGAAAGGTGGGGACCTATCTGGCGTCCCTGCTGTTGGAGGAGCATTATCACGTGCGCCTGATCGAGCTGCGCGAGGAGGAGCTCAAGCGGTTGCAGCGCGAGCTTCCCGCGGAGACGGTCGTCCACGGGAATGGGACGGAGCCGGACACGCTGGAGGCGGCGGGGATAGCGACGGCGGATGTGGTGGCGGCGGTCACCGGCTCCGACGAAGTCAACCTGGTCATCACCAACCTGGCGCGTTTTGAGTACGACGTCCCGCGCACGATTGCCCGCGTCAACAATCCCAAAAACGCCTGGATGTTCACGCCGGCAATGGGGGTGGACGTGGCCTTGAATCAGGCGGACTTGATGGGGCGGCTCATTGCCGAGGAAATGTCCCTCGGGGACATGATGACGTTGCTAAAACTGCGCAAGGGACAATTCTCCTTGATTGAGGAGCGGATCGCGCCTGAATCGCCCGCAGCCGGCAAGCCGGTCAGCGAGCTGCGCCTGCCGGAGCAGTGCTCGCTGGTCGCGGTGATCCGTAAGGGGGAATTGCTGATCCCGCGCGGTGACCTGGTGCTGTGTCCCGCAGATGAGGTGCTGGCGCTGGTACACGCTTCGAGCCTGGACGCCTTTGCCCGGCAATTGTGAGGGCGCGCCTCGAGGGGGATCAAGGGCAGATTTTACGTAAGGCTTGACCGTTGAGAGTGTGGTAGGGGTGCGCTCAACTGTGGTCAAGCGCACCATTTGGCGGTGAGGGTCAGCGTGGTCTTAGAGGGCCGTCCGCGTTGTTTAGGCGGGGTCTGGCGCGGCGGCGGGACTTTGAAAGTGAAGGCCTCGGCAGGCGTCCAAATGTGATCGGTTAACCCGGCGGCGAGCGCTGACATGCATTGGACCCAGTGATAACGCCGTTCATTCAACCAGAGTTTGCGGCGCAGACGCTGGTGCGGGTTGTTAGAAGTTGTAGAGACAGCCGATGAGGCACACTGACCGTCCAGGGGGCCGCCGTGTGCGCCAAGTGGCGAGTGTGGCGGGTGAGGCTGGCGCTGCGTTGATGGAAGGCGGCATTCAGTCGTTCAATCTGCGGCTCGGTGCGCAGCCGATAGAACAGTGTCCCCTTCGTGGTGTTGAAGGTGTGTAGAGATTTCCACAGTTAAGTGAAGTCCCACCTAGGATACGGAAAAGCTAGATTTTGTTTGGAAGGGAGTGTAGACGATGACGTCGAAAACAACAACTATTAATCGTCGACCACGATATTTAGAACCTTTGCCTCAGCAGAAAATAAAACTTCCTGCACCCCCAGTAATGAATCCTCCTGTCAAGTCTAGTTGGATTGTCGTGTTGCTTCCATTAGCTGGGGTTTTTATCATGGTGGCTTTCTATGGAGGCATGAACGGCAATTATCTCCTGGCAATTCCCATGGGTGTTATGTCGCTGATCTCAGTGATCACTTCGATTGTTACGCGTGCATCGCAAAACAAAGCTTACAAAAAGCAGGTTGAGGAAAAAGAGGCAGCATATTCAAAGACGCTTCAAACCCGGCGTAATGAATTGGAGACGTTGCGGCGAGAGCAACAACGGATTCTCATCAATAAGGATCCTGATCCACAAGTACTGTTGTTTTTGGCACAGCAACGTGACCCCCGTTTATGGGAGCGCACTGCTTACGATAACGATTTTTTGTACCTTAGTGTAGGCACAGGTTCCTTGCCTTCTACCGTTATTGTTGAAACTCCAAATTCAGATTTTATAGATCCTCGCCTGGACGAGATTTATGAATTGCAACAAGATTATTCTCGGGTTCCACAAGTCCCGATTTTGGTAGATCTGCAATCAGGCCCACTAGGCATTGTTGGAAGCCTGGAGGCGCGAAATGCACTTGCGCGTTCGTTGATTTGCAGCCTGGCTGTGCATCATTCGCCGGATGAAGTCTATCTGATGGCGGTTTACTCCCCGTCTCAGTTTCAGGATTGGAAATGGTTGATGTGGCTTCCCCACACACATGTTTTGGATAGGGCGGATTACAAGCCTTATCTTGCAAATGATTCCTTAACTGCAAAAGCTCTCTTTGGGGAATTGTTGGAAGAATTGCATCGGCGACAAAATCAACTGGACGCAGTATCTCAGGAGGGAGAAACGCCCAACTGGCCTTGGCTCGTTTTGTTGATGGCTGATGAAAATGTTATACGTCATGATCCAGCATTGGATCTGATGTTATCTAGAGAGGGGCGCAGCTTGCATGTTACGGGGCTGTTCCTGGTCGAGCACGTGGCACACGTGCCTTCGGGTTGTGCTTCTTATGTTGAGTGTCTTCCCCAGCAGGTCGTGCGATGTACACGCGCCGGCTATGGGACGGAAGGCTCGTCGCTAGAATGTATGGGAATTTCAGCAAGTATTTCACACTGTGAACAATTGGCACGCGCTTTGGCGCCACTAAAGGTTTACACCCTCCGGTCGGAGAGTTCTCTACCTACACATGTGCGTTTGTTTAATTTGTTACATATCCGCGACATTGACAAAGAAGACGTTTGTGCTCGTTGGCAGGTACGTGACCCGGAGAACTATTTGAAAGTAATCATTGGTGAACGGCGAGGTAATCAACCGCTTGTTCTAGATCTTAATCATACTGGTCATGGACCCCACGGCTTGGTGGCTGGAACTACTGGTTCTGGTAAAAGCGAGTTGCTACAAACTTTAGTGTTGGGATTGGCACTTACACATCATCCTTACGATGTCGGTTTTGTGCTGGTAGATTTCAAAGGAGGGGGAACTTTTTCTGAGTTAGCAAAATTGCCTCACACTTTGGGAATGGTAACTGATTTATCTGGTTCTTTAACGTCGCGGGCACTGGTAGCATTACAGGCAGAAGTGGATAAACGTAAACGCTTGCTCAATGATGCTAACGTCAATGATATCGGTCCATACCAAGAGCGTTTTTGGCGGGGGGTGGTCAAAGAGCCTCTTCCGCGGTTGATCGTGATTATTGATGAATTTGCTGAACTAGCCAGGGATTACCCTGACTTCATGGACGGTTTGATCGCTATTGCACGAGTGGGGCGCTCTCTTGGAATCCATCTCATTCTGGCTACCCAAAGCCCTGCTGGAATTGTCAGTCAACAGATCTGGGCCAATGCCAAATTTAGAATTTGTTTGCGGGTGGAGTCGCGCCAGGAAAGCATGGAAATGCTTCACTGCCCTGAAGCGGCAAACTTACCTCGAATACCAGGTCGGGGATACCTCCAAGTGGGCAACAATGATGTCTTTGAAATTTTCCAAGTAGCTAGAGTCGCTGGCGCTTATTCTGGTGGTGAACACACAGAGACTTTGCTGCCACAACAAATGGAGCGTATTATCATCAATGAAGTTACCCCTTTAGGAATACGAAAGGAGCTTTTTGATTCTAAAAAAGTTGCTGGAACACAGGAGACCAAGCACACTATTACCGATCTTGATGTAGCAGTAAAGCATCTTATAAACGAGGGACAGCGTTTGGGAATTGTGCGCCTTCCAAGTCCTTGGCCAGATCCTTTGCCTGAAAGACTTGTATTACCGGATCTGCTTAAAGAAACTGGCTTTGGTGGGTGGAATGGGGAAATCTGGGACTTCGCTACAGGTAACGTGGATGATGTGCATCAAAAACTTTGTCGGCATTGTAGACAACCTTTGCGTAGCAAAGCAAGATTTTGTGGAAAATGTGGAAAGGCAGTTTTTTCTATTTCAGAGAGTACTTTGGGCAATTTACTATCTCCACGTCCACCCAACTTGCCAAATCGCCCCTGGCTGACAGCAACACTTGGCTTATTAGATGATCCTGCCAATCAACGTCAACTGCCATTTTGCCTCAATTTGCCTGAGCAGGACGGACATTTTATCCTTGTGGGAGCTCCAGGCTCTGGAAAAGAAACCTGGTTGCGCACTTTTGTGATGAGCCTCGTGTATACCCATGCTCCAGATGAGTTGCACTTGTGTCTAATTGAGTTTGGCGGACAGGCCCTCCAGGTTTTTAAAGATCTTCCTCATGCGATTGGCTATTTTACAGCTCTGGACGATGAGCGGATTCAACGCATGTTGCTCATACTAGGGGATTCTTTGAGAGACCGTAAAGATAAGTGTGGCAAGATGGGGGTAGATAGTCTGGTTAAACTGCGTGAATTGGATCCTTCTTCGGCTTTTCCGGCTATAGTGGTAATTGTGACAGGCTTTTCTGAATTCCGCTCCAGTTTTCAGGAAGAGCAGCTTCAATTCACTCGCTTGATCCGAGAAGGTGGTCCTTATGGCATTCATGTGGTTATTACTGGAGATCGTGTTGGAGATTTTCCCTCGGCCATCAACAGTGTTGTGGCCCGGAAAGCGACATTACGGTTGGCAGATAGCACTGAATACGTCATGGTTTTGGGAATAGCGCCAAAAATTAACCGCGAGCAACAAATGCCAGTCGGGCGTGGGTGGTACGGGCGGCCACCATTGGAGTTTCAAACAGCTGAACCGGCTCGAGAAGGTGATGAACGGTTGTTGATTGCAGAATTGCAGCGGGAAATTAGAGCGATGCAAGAAGCAGTTGAAAAAGTGAAGATTATTCGACCGGCTTGGTGTTCATTACTTCCAGAGCCAGTCGAGAACCTTCCTGCAGTTTTACTGTGGAATGACTTATTGGAGCGTATACATAATGTTGAGGTTGAATTGCCTTTCTTAAGTGTTCCCTTGGGGATTGATACTGTGCGGATGAATCCAGTGCGAATAAATTTGATTGCTGACGGTCCTGATTTTATAGTCGCGGGGTCATCGCAAAGCGGAAAGACAAATTTTCTATGGACTTGGATCCTTGCTCTGGCTACCGCCTATTCCCCACAGCAGGTGCAATTCATGTTGCTTTCTGGTAGACATGATAGTTTGTTGCCACTAAAACCTTTACGGCATGTTATAGAATATTGTCGAACTCCTGACGAATTCTTGCGCAATGGGGTTATTAATAAAATTATGGATGAAATTCAATATAGAGAAAACGAGACGTCTTGCGTGGGGGATGGGACGTTACCTGTTGCCCATTGGGTCATTGTGTGCGATGATTATGACGAGTTTTACAACTTTGTAAGTAATGATCGTGAGATTATGGCAGGTCTAGAACGATTAGCAAAACGGGGACGTGATGTGAATATGCATATGATTATTAGCGGGCCCTTGCCAATGATGGGAGTTGGTTATGGTGATCCGGTTGTTAAACAGCTAAAATTGGGACGTTCTGGAATTCTTCTGCGTTTGTTGGATGCCGGTGATCAAAATCCTTTAGGAGTACGCATTCGGGCAACTGATATTAGAAATATGTCGACTGGCAGGGGATTCTTGGTACATAATGGCATTGAGCAGGCTGTACATTTTGCTACAGCAGGAGATCAAGCTGCTGTGAGCGACCAGGTGGCTCAAGTGAATACTCACTGGAAAGATCAAGAGGTCATAACTTGATCGTTTTTTGAGATATATGCATCTGTAGGCGGAATAACAGCTCCACAAATGAACACCGAGATCATGCCTCGGTGTTCATTTGTGGAGCGTATTACATGTGAGTGTATTACAAGGTCTAGATGACTGTCTCGTCGGTCTCGCGGAAGACTTGCGCAATCCGTTTTAGCTCGTTGACAAGCTGGGTTAGGGTCTCCTCCAATTGGGTTTGGATTCGGGGAACTTGCTCTTCGAACAAGCGAGCATAATCCACTTGAGCGAGACCGGTCCATTCGCCTTGAAGGTTCTGTACGGTACTGATCATATTGCGCAGGGTGGTGAGAGCTTGTTCTTTATCCGTCGTCAGACTAGCTGCGACGCTTTCCAGGCGTTCTGGCGATACTCGAATTTCCACCATTGGTATTTGCTCCTTTCATACGGCGAGATGAATTATGAAAACACGTGAAACAGGGAGGTGTCCCCAAAACCAAACTTAGATGACTCGTTCGTCGGTTTCGCGAAAGACTTGTGCGATACGTCGTAGTTCAGTGGAGATTTCGCCCAGCAGTTGAGTAAACTGGTTCATTTTGGGGAGCATAGCGTCCCATTGTGCATAGAATTTTTCTTGGGCTATACCATCCCATTCAGCGTTTAGGTTTTGCATCATGCTACGCAGACTTGACAAAATCTGTTCCGTTTCACTCTTTTTGCTATCGAATACGCCTGCGGCAGATTCCAAACGCTCTGGGGAGACAAGAATCTGGGTCACGGTTTCCTCCTCCACTGGACAAGTAATGGTATCTGACTATAATAATTATAAATGTATTTTCTAGCAATGCAAGAGGCAATTTGGTGATTTGGCCCTTGTGCTAGCTAGAATGGGCTGACAGACAGCCCTCCAATGGATTAAAATGAAGAAAAGCATGCTTTACTTCATTCATTGATGATATTTGGCAGCAGATTGCGCCGTTGTTTTCCCGCCCCGGGCCGCAACCGCTGTGTAGTGACAGCGAGGTGATCACTATCGCCTTGGTCAGTGAGTGCAAGGGTTGGGATAAAGAGAGTGAATTGTTGGACCATTGGACGCCTTACCTACACCTGTTTCCCCACTTCCCTGAACGCAGCCGTTTCAATCGGCGGCGCAACTTGATGTTTGCAATAAACTTGATTCGGCAAATTGTCCTAGAACAACTGGCACTGAGTGGCGATGAATACTGTGTGATTGATAGTCTGCCCATTCCGGTGGTAGCTTTTCGCTTGGTTCCCAGTTCCCCCGGCGATTGGCGCGCCCATGGGGCCGCCTTTGGCAAAGTCGCCTCCAAGAAACAAACCATTTTCGGCTACAAATTGCATCTCTTGGTTACCTTGGAGGGTCTCATTTTGGACTTCGAATTGGCCCCCGCCAATGCTCCCGATCTGGCTGTGGGCACTGAATTGCTGGAACAGCATACGCACCGCACGGTCTTGGCTGACAAAGCCTATGTCAGTGCCGAAGTTGCGGCGCAGCTGTTACGGCAGAATGGCATCCGCCTCCTGGCCTTACGCCGCGATAATCAGAAAGAGCAATTACCCGCGGCCTTGACCCAACTGATCAGCCGTACTCGACAAATTATCGAGACTGTCAATGGACAACTCGAAGAGCAATTCTGCATAGCGCGCAATTATGCGCATAGCTTTTGGGGCTTGGTCACACGCTTGTATACCAAATTGACTTCTCATACGTTTTCCATCCACATTAACTGCCTTTTGGACAAAGCGGATGTATTACAAATCAAGGCTCTGGCTTTCCCTAACATCTAGCACAAGGGCCGAGTATGAATTGTTCGGGATGTAGCTTCAATGGGCTAATAGCATGACAATCATGCACTATGATGTCTCTTTACTTGCTTTGAGGAGGTTACCAGTGCCACGAATTCGTCTCAATACCCAACATGCACGTGAGGTTGCCCAACGTTTGTATGCTGAAGCGGATGCCCTGGAGCGCATGACGAATGCCCTGCATCATGCCACTGACTCTTTGGACACTTGGGCCTGGGACGGATGTAGTCGCGCTCGTGTGGAATCCCATCTCAACCGGGTTGTTCCTACCGGGCGTGATGCCGCGCAGGCGTTGGAAGACCTGGGGCGCAAGCTGCGCCATGTGGCGGATACCTTCGAGCAGGAAGATGCCACCGCCTCGCGCAGTCTGGAAGGAATGGCGTGGGTGGAGTGGGGGACTGGTTCTGTAAGTGAAAATTTGGATGGTGACCATGCCCCTGAGATACATTTCACGGCGCCGCGAGATCAAAACACAGGACCCCTGGGTGATCATCAAAGTAGTTGGTGGAGCCCAGAATTGACTGGCTCCGCGGGGAATTCAACAAGCCACGATTTTTCTGAGCACGATTGGGAAACTAAAAGAGAAGCCGAAGTTAAATTAAAGCTTATTGAAGGTGCATTATATGATGCGAAAGATGGCGCGGGCGATGTCAAAGTTGGTGGTATTGACATTGGCGGCTACCGAACGGATGCCAAAGCAGGCATGTACGAAGCGGGGGCAAAGGTAGGCCTTGATAAGGATGGGTTCACGGCCGGGGCCTATGGCGAAGTTTCTGCAGGTGAAGGTACTGCCGAAGGAGTTATTGGTGGCAGCGCTCTTGGGCTTGCGGGTGTTATAGGGGCATCGGGACCAAGCGCTGAAGCATTTGTTGGTATTAAAGATAATACATTAGGCGCTTCCATTGGAGGTTCCATTGTTTCTGCAGAAGCAGAAGCCGGTCTCAATATCGCTGGCGCAAATGTTGGAGTAAAAGTTGGCGCATCTTTGGGTTTAGAGTTTGGCTTTAAAATTGGTAAGGAAACTGAAGTGAAATTTGGGCCTTTTAAGGCGGGTCTTGCTTTTGGCAAAGCCAAAGGCTGACTTAGAGAGGGGGTTGAACATTATGATGGAGGAATTAACGCATCCCAGTGGACTTCTTCTTAGTAGAGCTGAGTTGATTTACCTGATGGAGTTATTAGGTAGCACGCGTATTTTTGGTATTGAACCAAATCTGCTAGAAGGACTTACCACTAATGAGAAACAAAAAATCACTGCACAAGGTGAAGCCCTATTAAGACAACGTGGCCTGATAGGCCCCAGCCTTTCTGCAAATGATTCACTGGCTGAGGATTTTGGGAAAATGCTGACTGCGGCATTATTTCCTAGAAGGGCGATTGTTATTGTACGAGAATTGACTGATATTGGGAGGCAGATCCTAATCTTCGCTAAGCATGATGCTCTATGGGTGCTTCACACCTTTCCCGAGGAAACCACTCATCGCTTTTCTGTTTTTCCGATCACAGAGCAGGCATGTGATTTGGTCTTAAATTGGTTTCCGATACATAAATTCCCCCCTTCGCCGAATAATGAATTGCCGTTCTCCGTTGAACAGGAGAAATTCGATGTAATTCGTCGGGATATTGAATCTGGAAATATAGAAAGTGCCACCAAGGCATTGGACGAGTATTTACCTCAAGAGACTCAGAAACAAGCATTAGTAAGTGCTATAGCGAAGCGCACTCTCAACGGTGCTTTTGCATTGCTTGAGGTTGATTCTGAAAAACAGGAGATTACTGATGCCCACACTTATGGCTTGTTTGCTGGGGAGAACATTGCCTGGTTGATCTCATCTACCATGGATGTTAATCATGGTAGTAGATTGTTGATAGGTAGAATTGAGAGCGAATTCAGGGACTTTGTGTATGAATTGTTCGGGATGTAAGCTTTAATGGGCCAACAGCATGACAATCATGCACTATGATGTCTCTTTACTTGCATTGAGGAGGTCACCGGTGCCACGAATTCGTCTCAATACCCAACATGCACGTGAGGTTGCCCAACGTTTGTATGCTGAAGCGGATGCCCTAGAGCGCATGACGAATGCCCTGCATCATGCCATAGACTCTTTGGACACTTGGGCCTGGGATGGATGTAGCCGCGCTCGTGCGGAATCCGATCTTAACCGGGTTGTTCCTGCCGGGCGCGATGCCGCGCAGGTGTTGGAGGACCTGGGGCGCAAGCTGCACTATGTGGCGGATACATTCGAGCAGGAAGATATGGCTGCAGCGGGACATCTCGAATCCATGCCCTGGGTAGAATTCGAATCCGGTGCGGGCGCGGTGTTAGGTGTAGCCACAGTTGCCGGCATGGTCGTACCGGAGGTGATACTGGCTTCCATGCCGATGCCTGTTACCGCAGATTTCTCCAAGATGACTTGGGCTGAGCGGTTTGGCTATCTGGATGGAATTGGCGAGCGAATTCCTGTCCTCGAAGCCGAGCTTGAGAATTTGAAAAACCGTGCCGCTGATGTCGCTGTGGCGATTTCAGCCTTGGATAAGCAAATTGAAGACCTGCAGGCGCAACGTGATGTGTTACAGGCAGAGGCTGATAAGCTAAAGAATAAGATCTTGCCAACTGACTCTCTTGCCTGGGGTTTTGACGACGGCCTTATTGATGCTCCCTGGCGTACCCAATCGGATGTGGCTGAAGATCGGGTAGCAACCCTGGATCGGCAAATTGCCGAACTGCAAGGACAAAAAAAGCGGTTTCAACAGCAGCTTGAGTTAATTAACGGGGAAAGTCTGGCTTCGGTTAAGCAGCTAGGGATTCTTCAGGACCAGCAAAAAACTCTCACTCAACAGATTGCCCAGGGGGTAGCTCTTGATGGTCCTTCCAAATGGCACGCCTATTTCCCTGGCGACACTGCTAATAATTGCACCAAATATGCTTCCTTGAAGCGCAACGTCCCTTGCCGTGGTCATGCATATCAGTGGAACGAGCAAGCGACAGCCAATGGCTATGAAGTCGGTACACGCCCCCTCCGTGGCGCGGTCATGGTCTGGGAACCGAAGATTCATGGCGGAGATGAAACATGTGGACATGTTTCCATTGTGGAGCGTGTAGAGACACTTCCCAATGGCAATTATCGAGTATACTATACTGATAATGGTAACCATGATGCGCAGAACCCCTCTCATGTGGAAATTACGCCAGGGGAGAGTGGCGTCAGTTTTATCTATGGTGAAAGGCCACAGCCTTCTCAAACGGTATAGAGCAAGAATTCTGCATGGATTTCGTAATTGTCACCCTTCAACTCCCGCAACTGCAGCGGGCCATGGATTTAGAATTGCCTGGCGAGATCCCTTTGATCAGGCTGTTACCTGTCTTGGTACAGGCGACAGGCTTGTCTGCCGCAGATAATTCCAGGCAGTCATTGCGGTGCCAGCTCTTTATGTTGCGGCAAGGACAACCCCACCTGCTGAAAGAGCAGGACTCGTTGGCGCATGCCGGTGTGATGACCGGTGATATACTGGTTCTCACAGGCGACGTGGCTTCTCCCCGACCCCTACCTCCGAACGCTTCCGCTGTGTTGCAATGCCCTTCTGGCGCGATTATCGCACTGGATAATTTCGGCAAATCAGAGCTTTCGATTGGGCGATTTAATGCCAGCACGGGTGAATATCCCGATGTGGAACTATCCCAAGAGCCAAATGGCAACACTGTTTCGCGTATGCATGCCTTGTTGCGCAGGTCAGGTTCGGCTTGGTACATAATTCCATTGGCCGAGAAGAACGTCACAGAATTACAACAACAACGTTTGTCGACGCAGGTGCCTTATCCCCTGCGGGATGGTGATGAACTAGTTTTGGGAATGTTACACCTGATTTTCCGCGCTGCTTCGTCATAAAATCGGACAATTGCATCCCGAGTTTTGAAAGGGATCATGAATTCACATTGCCTGTTACGGTTGGGAATGGTGGCGCAGCTGTGTCTGGGAACCGCTTTTTTGGCATTTCTTTTGTTCTGTAGTTTCGCCAAAAGTAGCGTAAAAGCACGTTAAAAAAGCATCAAATTCGTTATTGCGCAATATCAAGTCGCATCACCTGACACGCGGTCAGGGCGGAGCGACAGGGGGCGCTCCGCAGTCTCGCGGACGGCTCGGGCGGGAGCGGCTATAAGATCGCCCACTCCGCCGTGGGCATAAACTGCTG
>Ga0208825_1000851_pt1 | contig 26458 bp, 23 predicted proteins | sample AD_UKC113_MetaG_FD_184450 | JGI IMG/M metagenome (GOLD analysis project Ga0208825, IMG submission 184450) | Active sludge microbial communities of municipal wastewater-treating anaerobic digesters from Hong Kong - AD_UKC113_MetaG (SPAdes)... | ecosystem: Engineered > Bioreactor > Anaerobic >...
GATGTTATCCCCGGCCTTATGTCAACTTTTTTCCCTTAGTTTCTGACAACAATTCTGAGCCCTTCTGCTCTCAGTTCTGCTGTAACTAAATGCTTATAAAGAAACACGCCTGGATTAAATGGGGACACAAATTATATTTCCTATTTTTTCTTTTGGTTTGGCTCGCGGCAATCGGCCCGCACTAACCTACTAGTCTAATAAGGACTTATCCAAAACCCAGATAGACAAATGCCTGGCAATCATCTATAAACCAATATAAAGCACCTCGCCAGATAATTAGGAAATATAGTTTGTGTCCCCAGTTTTTCTGGCCTAGTCTGGCTCTGGCCCGCAAGCTAACTAATTGATAACAAAGAAAATCGGCTGGCCCGACCCCATTAGTAGTCGGTACCGACGGCAACTTCCTCCGGGGCACGCGGCATGAAGCTCATTCGCGGTGGCTCGGGGAGCTTTTTGCCCAGCCGGTTCCAGTCAGGCGGGTTCACGCCGAGCAAATTCCGCACAAAGAAATCATTCTTCTTTCTTTCGCCATAGATCCCACCCGAACCATGATTTGACCCGGGCACAACCAGCAGGTCAAAATCTTTGCCGGCTTTGATCAGGGCATTGACCACCTGATAACCGGTTGACGGGTCAACATTGGTATCGAGCTCGGGGATAACCATCAGCAGCTTACCCTGCAGGCGATAGGCATTAACTGTGTTCGAACTTTCTTCATATTGAGGGCCAAGCGGCCAGCCCATCCACTGCTCATTCCACCACAGCTTATCCATGCGGTTATCATGACAGCCCGCCGCGGCAAACGCCGCTTTGTAAAACTCGGGATGGAAGAGAAGCGCAGCCAGCGCATTCTGCCCCCCGGCTGATGTCCCGTAGATGCCGACCCGCGTTATATCGTAATAAGGATACTTGGCCGCCACTGCCTTATGCCACAGGATGCGGTCCGGAAAGCCGGCGTCTTTGAGATTTTTCCAGCAGACATCATGGAAAGCCTTGGAGCGATTGCTCGTCCCCATGCCGTCAATCTGAACCACGATGAATCCAATCTCGGCCTGAGCCATCATCTGATTCCAGGCAATAAAGTTCTTCGGCACAAATGAATCATGCGGTCCGGCATAAATATTCTCGATGACGGGATACTTCTTTTTCGGACTGAAGTTGGTCGGTCTGATGATGATGCCCCAGATATCGGTTTTACCATCGCGTCCCTTACTGACGAAAACCTCAGGCGCCCGCCAGCCAGCCTTCAGCAGCCCCGAAATGTCGGCTTTCTCGAGCTCCATCGCTACTTTTTTATCATCACTTCGTCTGAGCTGCATAACCGGCGGCAGATCGACACGCGAATAAAGGTCAACATAATATTTCAAATCAGAAGAAAGGCTGATGGCGTGGTTGGCATCGGCTTCGGTAAAAGCTTCCAGCCCTGAGCCATCAAAGTTCACGCGGTAAAGATGGAGAAAATAAGGGTCCTTCCCTTGATACATGCCGCTTCCCAGAAACCACACCTGACGCCGCTCTTCATCCACCCGCTCCACACTCCGCACCACCCACTCGCCTCTGGTGATCTGATTTTTCACCTGGCCGGTGCGGCCGTCATAAAGATAAAGGTGGTTCCAGCCATCGCGTTCTGACATCCAGATAATTTCCTGGCCGTCATTCAGGTCATGGCGAAATTTCTTGCCGGAGTAGAAAAAGAAAGTCGGGCATTCTTCATTAACCAGGGCTCGAGCTGCCCCGCTTGTCGCATCCACCTCAATCACCCGATAAACCTGATGGCCGCGCTGATTGTATTCAAAAGTGAAAGCCCGGCTGTCCTTCCACCAGGAAAAGTTAGAAAGATCAAAAGCATTGGGAAAAAGAGTCCGGTCAATGTTTATCTGCTTTTTGTTCTCAACGCTAAAAAGGACCGGCTGTTCAATATCGAGCGGATCTCCTGGTTTGGTATAGCCAAGAGTGAAATATTTCGGTTGTAGCTGGTCAGTTGGCGATGAATTGACATACTGGAGTTTACGATGAAGCCCGGGCCGCAGGTGCGAGGCCACGAGCTTTTTGGAGTCCGGCGACCAGAGCAGCGACTGAAAGGTATAATAGTCACCTTCATTCCCATCCCAGCTCAGTGGAAATTCCTCGCGGCTTTCGGCCGAGCGAATCCAGACATTATAATTACGGATAAAGGCTTCCCATTTTTTGTCGGGAGACGCTTTTGATTCCTTCGAAGCCGCTTGAGCCGGCGGGCCACCGAGGTCCTGCCAGCCATCCGGCTCGCCTCGAAACTCACGGGCGGGGCCTGTCTTTTTGAGCTCATAGGTCGCCAGGTCAAAGCGCCAGGCAGAACCTCTATATTCAAAGCCAATAGCTTTCTCCCCATCCAGGAATCTTATGGCTCTAAAAGGCAGAGTCGTGGCGGTAAATTTCTCGCCGGTTTCTTTGTTGATCGCCACCGCCAGCTTCTCATGGTCAAAAGCCGGCTGCTTGGTAGCCTTTTCGGCATCAATCAGAATAAATTGATGACCACCCTGGACTGTTTTGCGGTACCAGAAGCGAGGCGTTTTCTCAATCCAGACCGGTCGGTCTGGAACATTAATCGCCTGGCCATCAAATTTCTCCCTCAGGGCAAAAGCCCGATCGTAGTCCTCAACTTTTCCCTGTGACCAGAGAGATGGCGGAGCGAAAGAGAGAATAAATGAAAAAATAAAAAGCGCAATAAGTAGAGCCAGTGGCCCGGTCACTCTGAGCCCGTGTTTCATCGATGTATTTTCCATGTAACCTCCTTGGGACTTAAGTCGATTTTAGAGATCGGGCGCAAAAGTCCTGATTTTGCGTTAACGTTATCATTTTTTCACCCTGCAGAAATTTGTCAAGAAAAAGTTTTACTTTTTCGGTGGACTCAGCTCGCCAGGAAGATCAGGCAGGCTAAGCTAACTCAGGTGGCCTTATCGGCCATCAAGGCCAAGCAAACTCAGCAGCCCGGCCTGGCTTCTCAGGGTCAGTCAGGCTCATCAGGCAAAGCAGACCCGGCTATTTGTCGCTTAATTTGTATTTAACCAGGTTGATCAGGCCTGTGTCCTGATTTTCTTCTGTGACATAAATAAAGCCGTCGCTAGAAATGGTAAAGCCTGGCAAATGGGTCAGACCTTTTTTCGGGAATTCGAGCCAGAAGCAATCGATATATTTCCCGTCGAGATCAAAGACATCTATCTGCCATTTCTGACCATCATCCTTTTCGGTACTGGTTTTGACCCAGAGGGTATCCTGAAAAACCTGGAGCCGCTGCAGATCAAAAAGATAATCTTCAGAAGGAGGCTGAAGCTCCCTGGAGACGTGTTCGTAAGGATCAGGTTCTTCTTCGCCTTCCTCACTTATTTTTACCGGAGCATAGGGGCGACTGAAAATTCTTTCCACCCGTTCGGTGGCCAGATCGAATTTGACTATCTCATAACGAGCACTATGAACGTAAAAGAGAAAATGATCATACGGTATCATCTCAAACATCGCCAGCTTCCACCAGTGGCCTGGCTTGATATAATGATCCATCTCAATATCACAAATTTTTCGCATTTTTTTAAAATCAGGCGAAATCTCGCGGAGCTCATAAGGCGTTTTAAACCTACCTTCCCGATAGATATAATTAGAAAATCGGATCATATCCACCACGCCGTAAATCTTGCCATTAACAAACCCGAGAAAGAACAAGGGAGCCGGGTCATTCATCTTTTTTTCTTTTATAAACTTGCCATTAAGGTCATATTCGAGGACTTTGGGAGGAACCCAGGCATGAACGACCAGCCGGTTCCCATCGATAAAATAACTATCAGGATACTCGCACTCGCCAGGGCCTTGACCAGTTTTGAGGGCTTTAAAAACAACCTTTCCGTCTTTATCGAGCTTATAAATATAGGGAAAATCGAAAAAGATAAAGGAGCCGTCGGGGAAAAAAGAAAAGTCCTGCGGATTGCGAAGTATGAAGTTCTTGCCATCATCTTCAATGCGCATGACTTCTTCCAGGCGGACGATGCGGCCGGCTTTTTTGTTTTCCGGCTTTTCTGAATTTTTGACGACTATCTGACCGGAAGAAGAGGAGAAAGAGGGGGAGGTGGAGGGAGAAGAGGAAGAAGAGGAAGAAGAGGGAGCAAGAGCTGAAGGATCGGAGGCAGGCGCCGGGGCAGAAGGCGGAGCGGATGGCGGAGCGGATGGCGGAGCGGAGGATAAAGCTAAAGCAGAAGGAGAGGAAGACAAAGCAGCTGCTGAGACTGAACTGGCTGTAGAGGTAGAGGCCAAAGTCGAAGCCGAAGCCAGGACCGGAGCCTTCAGACTAAAAATATTAAAAAGATGAAGAGCAAGACCATGGCCGGGAGAGTTAAGCCACTACTGCTCACTGCCTGCCACCAGCCGGCTCTCTTAATGACCTGGCCCAGAGATTTTTGGCCAGAAGAATTCATCGAGTCGTGACGATGTTCCAAAGCTCACCTCCTTAGCTGTTTTTTTATCTCTGAAGTCAAATATACCGCTTATAAAATGGGGACACAATCTATATTTCCTAATTATTTCGGTCATTCATATATTGCTTTTATGATTTATGTAATGATTGTCCGAATACTAATATGGCGTATCAAGGTTCAAATTGACTGGGAATTGCCTGTTCTCCGTTGGGTTGCGGCAGCTCCCTTTGGGCTCATTATATTCGGCTCCAAACAAAAAAATAGGAAATATAGATTGTGTCCCCATTTTTCCCCATTTTTCTTGATTTTTGGGCAGTAGAATTATAAAAAGGGGCTGGAGGGAGAAATGAGCAAGAGTCATGTCCATGACGATTATGATAATAGAGAGTCTGCCAGGTCGGGGCATCACTGCTGCTGCCCCGATGGTTGCAGCGATAAAAGTTCCGCGAGAGCAACGCTGTCCCGGAGAAACTTTCTCAAAGGAATAGGGGCCAGCACCCTCGGGACAGTGGCCCTGGGGAATCTGAGCTGGGCAGGACTGTCCGCCGTCTCAGGCAAAGTTCAAGCTCAGATGGCAGGGGCGGCTGCAGCCATTGCTGAGCCCAGATTGCCTCTCAAAGTTAAGCCCATCCTGACTTATAGCACCCCAACCCGGGCCAGGCAATCGAGCTGGCGCTCCTGGGGAGGAATCCAGACGCAGCGCGATGCTGAGGAAGAAATAATCCGGATTAAAAATGAGCTGGCGGAGCTCAAAAAGAAAGCAGACTTTCCGGTAGAATTTCTGCCAGTAGCCGCTGTGCGTCAGCCTTCAGACCTGGGTGCTGTCGGGACTTCGTCCGATCTCTCCTTGGCTGATGCCATCATGGTCTATGCGGCGGGTGCCTGGCTGGATGTCTTCAACCAGCTCCAGAAGACCGGCAAAGATCTTATCTTCTTTTGCCGCCACCGCTCAGGACCAGTCTATCTCTGGTATGAAATTATCAGCCCGCGTTTCCTGCGGCAGCACACCGACCGTCTGGCAGTGGGCGGCGTGAGTGATGAGGATGTGGTCATCGATAACCAGGACGAGCTTTTGTGGCGATTGCGGTCGCTGGCCGGTCTCCGCAATACGCTCGGGACGCGGATAATCGCTATCGGTGGCCCGGATGCCTGGGCCCAGCCGGCTGGAGTTGTGCCGAAGCTGGTTGAGGAAAAGTGGAAGTTTGACATCAAGACGGTTTCCTATGACGAACTGGGACGGCTCATAAAGGAGGCGCGGCGCCATCCTGAAACAGTCAAGAGAGCCAGCCGGGCGGCTGCTGATTATTTGAAAATACCCGGAACGCGCCTCGAAACCGAACTGAGTTTTGTCGAGAATGCAATCATCCTGGAAGAAGTTTTTATCGCCCTGATGAAGAAGGCCAGCTGCCGGGCCATAACTATCAATGGCTGCATGGGAACCATCATGCCGCTGGCCGAAACAACCGCCTGCCTGACCTTGAGCCTGCTGAATGATGCTGGCTATCTGGCTTTCTGTGAATCGGATTTTGTGGTCATACCGGCTGGAGTTCTGCTGGCCAACATCTCGGGAAAGCCGGTGTTTCTTAATGACCCGACTTACCCGCATGAAGGAATTATCACTCTGGCCCACTGCACCGCGCCGAGAAGGATGGACGGCAAAAACCTGGAACCAGCCCGCATCCTCACCCATTTTGAATCTGATTATGGGGCCGCCCCCAAGGTTGAGATGAGCAAGGTACAGGTCCTGACCAATATCATTCCGGACTTTGCCGCTGAACGGTGGGTCGGGTTGCGCGGCCGAATAGAGGAATCACCATTCCTGCCGATCTGCCGGTCGCAGATTGAGGTGAGCTTCACGGCCGACAGCCAGCTGCTGGCTAAGCAGATGCCCGGCTTCCACTGGATGACCGGCTATGGTGATTATCTGCGCGAGGTGGGATATGCGTTACGCCGTGTCGGCATAGACTGGGAGCTCCTTTAAAAATAAACATGGGGACACAATCTATATTTCCTATTTTTTTTATTTTGGTTTCTTTTCTTTAATTGACGGGATGATCTTGGGAGATGATTCGTAACCTTTTAGATAGACTCTACCCGCCATTGAATCCATTTCTATCTGGGCGTCTTCGTAAAACCGGCCTTCGCCTTCTCCCTTTTTATTAAGCTTGAGCTCAATGGCCATGAAATAGTTGCGGCCTCCACTCAACTGGCTTCCCTGAGACCAGGGCTCGCGGCGGAACACCAGAATTACTTTTTTCCCTTTCTCATCTTCAAAAAACTGAGCCATATGCACGGTCAAATTAAAACCACGGGCATAAAGAAATCTGACCACGCCTTTATTCGTGGCATTAAAGGCAGAAAGAAAAGCATCAGGTCCGGAGCTGGCCAGTATCTGGTTAAACTGGACAATCTCTTCAGGAGTTGTCCAGCTTTCGATCTCTATCTGAATTTCTACAGCCGGAGGCTCAATAGGAGCTCTCTCGGTAAGCATTCGCCCCCGAAAAACATCTTTGGCCGCCAGAGGGATGACTAAAAGTGACAGAATAACCGCCACCCAAACCAGTGCCTGAACATTATTGAAGAACTTAGTGCTCATTTTTATTTACCTTCCTTTTTTTGACTTACGCTGGTTTGCTCTTCAGAGGTAATCAGACCAGCCTTATTTTGTCTCAGGATTTTTATCTTGCCCTTCCATCTTCTAAAAGTCAACCTGAAAAAATGTCTGCCAATGGGAAGCAGCCAAAATCTGCTAATTTTAATCGGAAAGGCGATATCTGACTAATTTTATCCGACCAGCTTCGTCCTCTTCATACGACCAGAATTTGCCCTGATAAATTTTAGAACCACCAAAATTTTGCAAAGCTTCTTTATTTCCGATGAGCCGAACCTGGTCAATAAATTTCCCCTCGGCATCAAAAGCGTCAAGATAGATACCTTCTTCTTCTCTTTCAGGCCGGTAAGGCCAGACCAGAATGTTGCCATCTGAGTCAACCTTGAGGTGCGAAAAAGCTGGTTTTTCTGCCGGGAAGTCAGTGTTCTTAATAATGAAATCCGGGATCTGGCTGGTTCGCACACCGTCCACTGAGTACATAAGGCCCTCAAAGAATTCCTGTTTATCTTTCGCAGTAACCTTCACCGGCTTATAAGCATGGTTAAAAGAAAAGAGCTTTCCTCTGCTGCTTGAGTAAACCTCGATCTCATAATTTTTCGAGAAGCCAATAATAACTTTCCCATCTGGTGAAACATCCCAACAAACCTGGGGGGCAAAGGGCTGAATGATGTTGGTAGTACCGCCTTCGAACCTGACAAATTTATTCAGCAGGACCTGTTGAGTGTAAAGAGTACCTTTATCATCAAGTTCTGAAGTATAAATTTCGATCAAATAATCCTGCGGTTTGTTGTCTTCACCGCGATAGGTCTTTTCCATTCCAATCAGGATGTTCCCACCGGGCAAAGCCTCCATTTTTGTCGGCCTCCCCTGAGAAAACTGAATGGGCATTGATTTTATAAAGTCCCCATCGAGGGTTAGAGAGCAGAGTCGACGGTTACCCATATCCCAGACAAACAGCCGGTCAGCGGTCACCGCTAAGAGAAAAGGCATATTAAAGTCACCAGGGCCCTGGCCTTTTCGGCCAATGCTCTTCAGGAATTTTACTCCCTGATTAAATTTCTTAATATTATTCGCTTTATAGTCACAGAAATAAATATTGCCCTGCGGGTCATATTTGATATCGGTTAGGCTCTCAATAAGGGCCTCAGCAGGAAAAGAGGTTTCATCAAAGACAAGATCTGGCATAAAATGCAGAGTGCCTTTTTTGTATATTTCAGCTAAAGGCTTCTTTACCTCCCCGGCAGTAGCTAAGGATATGACCGACACCAGTAAAAGCAAAAGAGCACAGAGTCTTTTTGTTTTCATATTTATTTCCTTTGCCTATGGTAGAACCAGCCTGAAAAGAAAGTCAAGAAGAAAGCTACTCACTGGCAAAATCTGGGATAAAATCGGGACACCCTGGATTTTCACTATTTTTTTGTTTACCTATCTCTGCAAGTAAATGGGGACACTAAAGTAAATGGGGACACAATCTATATTTCCTAATTTTTATTTTTTTGTGGTGAGCAGGAATCGGACACCAATTTAAGCCATCAGGAGGCGGGTCCTAAGCGGTGCCTGATCTGACTATAAATTTAATCATCTGATGATATTCGACTATATAGCTGAAAATACAACCCTCCCTTTTCAATCTGCCCGGGACTCAGGCCGCAGCTCTCCAGGCACAAAAACGTCGGGAAAACATGAAAAGAATTAAGAGAAAAAATAGGAAATATAGATTGTGTCCCCTGTTCTCCCCTGTTCTTCTCTGGCTTTTGACTTTAGCTGCCGCATATTCGTAAACTTATCCCGGGTGAGAATGTCAGCTGAGAATATAAAAGATTCTATATTTTAGACAAAAACGTTGATCCGCCGGGGTCTTATATAGTGAACAAGGTCAGTAAAGGCCGAATGAAATTAGAAGAGCTTTATGACCGTTACGGAGAGAAATTGTATCACTATCTGACCATCAAGCTCGCCTCGGCAGAAGACGCAGAGGATATTCTTCAGGAAGTCTTCCTGCGTTTGGCCAGGTATTCTATTCGCTGGAAATTTATAAGAAATGAAGAACCCTACTTTTTCCGCGTGGCCAGAAATGAAGCTAATCGTTTTCTGAAGCGAAAGCATCAGGATGAAATCAACCCCCAAAACGCCCCGGCGCTGGCCCAGGTCATCAACGACTCAATTATTACTGATTGCCCTGACCGGAGCGATAAAGAATCACTGTCACTGGCCCTGGCTCGGCTGCCCGAAGAACAGCGCGAAGTCATTGTGCTTAAGTTTTTCGAAGAGCTGACTTTAAAGGAAATAGCTGCTGCCTGTGATCTATCTGTCAATACGGTTGCCAGCCGCTACCGCTATGCTCTTGCTAAATTGAAGTCTCTTCTGGAGGCTAAAGATGACTGATTCAGAAAAAGAAATGGAGTCTTATCTCTCCAGGTTCAGGCGCCGGCTGCCGCCACCCGGTTTTAAAGAACAACTTCTTCGCCACCTCGAAGAAAGGCGAAAACTCGAGCGGGCCATGACTCCGGCCATGTGGAAAATCGCTTTTACCTGCCTGGCGCTCATCGTCATTTTTTTAGGGGCCAATGTTTTTATCAACCGGACTGAAGGACGTCATCTCAGTGCCCTTCTGAATATCAAGCCAACCACAGAAACCGGAATAGTCCAGGAAGACATGCCGTTCATTCAGGCTGAGATCCAGGAGCTGGCCAGCCTTGAAAAATCACTTCAGATATTAAAGGGCCTGAGCAACCAAAAATATGAGGCGAGAAAACGGAGTATTAAAGATTATTTTAATCTCCTAAATATGAAGGAGGAATTTAATGGGAGCTAAAGCCAAAAAAATACTGGCCATAACCGGCCTCACCATTCTAGCAATAATCGCCATCGGGCTAGGAATGAGAGCTTTCTTCAATTACACCAACGGTAAGAAGCTCGAGCGTTACCTGGCCGAACTTAAAGCCAGCGGCAGACTGGTTGATGTCTCCAAACTGGCTTCTCCCTGTCCGGACATTGACAACGGAGCCCTTCTCTGGAAGGCTGCTGAATACTTGTTTAGGCTTGAAAAGGGGGATAAAGGCCCGCTGGCTCTGATCAGTGACATTTCTAACTGGAAGTCTTTTAGCCCCGAAGATGAAATACAGCTTAAAGCTTTAATTGAAAGAAACAGGAGAGTAATTCAACTCATGCTGGAGGCTTCAGCCAAGCCCTGTTTCCGATATGGCGATTTACAGAAGTCAGTGCTTGAGCGCGAACTGCCGAACCTTAGCTTGATGATTCAAGCTACAAAACTGCTGATCGTTGATGCCCTGTTCAAAGCAGAGGCTGGACAGGTCGATGAAGCTATAGATGAGATGCTTAAAGGCCTGGCTTTTGCGCGGCTTACTGGCCACGAGCCTCTTCTTATCAGCTTCCTACCTTCAATAGCCAATGCCAGGTTAATCATATACAACCTTAACCGGTTGGTAGTGGAGGCTAAAGTGCCTGTGTCTGTACCAGCTTTAAGCAGAATAATGGAATCTCTTGATTCTGAAGCCTGGAGAAAAGCCATGGTCAGGGCTTTTAAAGCAGAGTATGCAGGCTTTTGCTTTGAAAATTATATTCAGGCGATCAAAGGCGAAGTTCCGCCTGGTTTCTATTCTGGTCGGGGTGAGCGCTTCATTTACTGGTTAAGAAGACCCTTAATAAAATCTGAAGTTATCTGGGTATCAGAAAGGTATCAGGAAATGATTGAAGCAGCAGTCCTGCCATTTTATAAAAATGAAAAGGCACAAATCATGGCTAATCAAGAAATAAAGATACCTTCCAGATATAAACTGGCGGGATTACTTTTGCCCCAGCTTTATGCTGTCATGGCCAAGGAAGCAACACTCGAAGCGATGATAGAAGCGGCCAGAGCCGGACTGGCTTGCCAGATTTATCAGCGCCAGCAGGGAAAATATCCGGCCAGCATTTCAGACCTTATTCCGAACATCCTGAAAGAGGAGCCGCTTGATCCCTTTACCGGGAAATCACTCATCTACAGGACCAAAGAAAATGGATTTATTGTTTATAGTCTTGGTACTAACCGAAAGGATGATGGCGGCAAAATGTCACCAATGACCCAGGCTATTATGGAAAAAGACGACGACTGGTCATGGCGTCAGAACTGGTAGGAAAGAAACAGGGGACACAATCTATATTTCCTAATTTTTATGTCTTCTGTGGTTGGAAGGAATCGGACACCAATTTAAGTCATCAGGAGGCGGTTCTTAAGCGGCGCCTGATTTGACGATAAATTTAATCATCTGATGATATTCGACTATATAGCTGAAAATACAACCCTTTCTTTTCAATCTGCCCAGGACTCTGGCCGCAGCTCTCCAGGCACAAAAACGTCGGGAAAACATGAAAAGAATTAAGAGAAAAAATAGTGAAAATCTAGGGTGTCCCGATTTTTCTCTCCCCGATTTTTCTCTTGACACAATAGCCTCCAGCCTCTATATTATTAATGAAAATGATTTTCATTAACTTAGAGAGGTAAGAATTTGCCGCGAAGACATTGTGCCAGGCACGGGCTAAGGGAACAGGTCGGACGCTGGACAGAACCGCGCGACGTCATTCTGGATGTTCTGAGCCGCTCCAAGGGGCATCTTAGCGCTAAAGAAATTTACGACGCCCTCTATTCAACTCATCCTGGAATCGGGCTAACTACTGTTTACCGGACTCTTGAGCTATTCCGCCGTCTCGGTTTTATTCAGAAAGTCGCCTCCCCCGACGGCCAGGCCCGCTATGAACTGAGGACTGAAGAAAATAAAGGACATCACCATCATCTGATCTGCCTCCGCTGCGGAAAAATCATAGATTATCAGGATTTTGCCGATGAAGAACTGGAACTGGTGAAAAAGACAGAAAAAGCTCTGGCCCAGAAACATAATTTTTTGATTCTTGACCACAACATAGAATTCCTTGGCCTTTGCGATAAATGCCGTCAAGCCGCAGGTGATATTTGAAGACAATAAAATTCGCTGGTCCTCAGCAGGATCAACAGCAGAAAAACGTGGCCTTCCAAATTAACCGGATAGATGCTGCCTGAATTTTATATGCTCTACGGATAGAAAATAATGAGCAAAAAATATGAGAAACAGAACAAAAGAAAAGGAGAAGAAATGAGAATTGCCATCTCCACTGATAAGGGCTTTGTCTCGGCTCACTTTGGCCGGTGTCCATCCTACACGATCGTCGACATCGAAGAAAGAAAAGTTATAAAGTCAGAGGAAATCGCCAATCCCGGCCACTCACCGGGGTTTTTGCCCGGTTTTCTGGCCGAAAAAGGAGTCAGTGTAATCATTGCCGGCGGAATGGGCCCGAGGGCCAAAAGCCATTTTGCCGAAAATGACATTCAGGTTATAACCGGAGTTCAGGGAAAGGTCGAGGAAGTAATCGAGCGGTTTGTTCGCCAGGAGATTCGTCCCGGCGAAGATTTATGCGAGCATGGTGGCGAACATCAGCCTGGCGACGAGCCTTGTCATCATGATTCCGAGGAAGAGAAGCCTGGCCGGCTAACCGGAAAAATCTGTATTACCTCGAAGGGGCCTGATCTTGACGCAGAGGTAGAAGACGTTTTTGGCCGGGCACCTTACTTTATTTTCGTCGAACCGGAAACCATGGAATTTGAGGCTTACAAAAACCCGGCTGTGGAAGAAGCTCATGGCGTTGGCATTCAATCAGCTCAGTTGATGGCTGAGAAAGGGGTTAAGGCAGTTCTTATGGGGGGTCAAGTCGGCCCCAATGCTCGCCGGGTTCTGGAAGCGGCGGGTATCCACATCATCATAGTCAACAGAGGTACGGTCAAAGAAGCCATAGAAAGCCTGAAGGGAAATTAATAAAAAAGGAGACGGACATGAAGAAAGTTGGAATTATTATCTGCGGCCGCTATCAAAGCTGTGGGGGCGGCAAATGCTTTCGAGCCATAAGAGAACGAGTTGGGGGTTTTGCCCGTTACCCCAAAGATGAACCCATTGAAGTGGTAGGTTATTCTTATTGTGGCGGATGCCCTGGAGGCAACGTTGAGTATGTGCCGGAAGAGATGATAAAAAACGGAGCCCAGGTTATTCATCTGGCCACCGGGCTGATTGTTGGTTATCCTCCCTGTCCTCGTCTTCGCCACTTTAAACAATTTATTGAAGCACGTTACGGAGTCCCGGTGGTTGTAGGTACCCATCCCATCCCTCTCAAATACCTGGAGGTGCATCAGAGACTTCCTTTCTGGCACGACATGAAGATGGAAGAGCTGGCTGGAGATTTGATGAGGGAAGACAGAAAAATTATGGAATCTTATAATTAAAATCAATAAAGGGGGTTAAAATGTCACCTAAAGGAAGAGGCCAGGGTCAGGGTGGCTTGGGCCGCGGTGGCTCAGGCCAAGGCGCAGGCAGAGGAATAGGAACCGGCAGAGGCCCCGGGCGAATGGGCGGCCAGGCTCTCGGACCGGTTGGTTATTGTCTCTGCCCGGCCTGCGGCACCAGAGTTGAACATCAAAGGGGAATCCCCTGTACCAAGATGACCTGTCCAAAGTGTGGTAGCCCGTTGACCAGAGAATGACAGCCTTGAGCTGCCAAAACATAAAAAGCTACCCTGGTTCAAGGCCATAACTCAATCAAGAACGTTTGCGCTGATTAGACAGGGAAAAAAACTCTTACTTTTCAGAAAACTAAACAGCCGGGTTGAATAGTTGCTTATGGAAGATAAGGGACTATATCTTCTGCTCCTTGAGCTTGAAACTGGTAGGACTATCAAAGCTGGCCGGCTGCCAGCAAAATATTTTCAACCGGGCTTTTATCTTTACGTTGGACGGGCTAAAAGCAGATTGAAGCAGAGGATTGCGCGGCACCTGAGGGACAGAAAAAAGATTTTCTGGCACATAGACTATTTTGCCAGTAAGGCTTCTATCAGAGAGGTCTGGACTAAGGCGGATTATCTCGATGAATGCCCGATGGTTCGCAGAATTCTAAGGCTGATAAAGAAGGCCAGGATCGCTCAAGAAAAATTCGGAGCTTCAGATTGCAGGTGTTGCGGTCATCTTATCTATCTCGGTACAGAAAGTAATTTGGAAAAACTCGGGGAAAAGCTTGGCCTGAAAAAAATAAGCTGAAAATTTGCCTTTTCTATTGACAAATAAGAAATAAGTCTTTATATTATTAATGAAAATGGTTTTCATTATCACTAAAGGAGGTATAACGATGCCATTAGGAGATAGAACTGGTCCTTTGGGTCTTGGGCCGAAGACTGGCCGGGGACTAGGTTACTGTTCCGGTTTTCCTTATCCGGGTTACATGAATCCTGGTTATCCTGGCCTTGGATTAGGGCGAGGTTTTGGGTTCGGTAGAGGCTATGGCCGGGGAATGGGTTTTGGTCGTGGTCGAGGCTGGCGTAGAGCCGGATTCTTTCCAAACATTTATAGCGGAGAGCAGGAGATTGATTTGCTTCAGACTGAGTCGGACATTCTCAAAAAACAGCTTGAAGAGATTAATAAGAGACTCGACGAGCTAAAGAAAAAAGAAGATTGAAATTGGATGATTCTGTCAGTAGCCAGCGGTAAAGGCGGGACAGGGAAAACAACTGTGGCCGTTAATCTGGCTCTTAGCCTGAGCCCGAGGCGGCAGGTTCAATTTCTTGATTGCGATGTGGAAGAACCTAACGCCTATTTTTTCTTAAAGCCTCAGATCCTTAAAAGCCAGGAAGTCTTTATCCAGATACCCGAAGTAATCGAGGCCAGGTGCACTTATTGCGGACGCTGTGGCGAAGTCTGTGCTTATAAAGCAATTGCTGTTGTAAAGAAAGCGGTTTTAGTCTTCCCTGAACTCTGCCATGGCTGCGGTGGCTGCAGTCTTCTCTGTCCGCAAAAAGCCATAAAGGAAGTCGGGCAGAGAATCGGGGTGATGGAATCCGGCTTGAGTAACGGCCTCAGTTTCATTCAGGGCAGGCTTGATATAGGTCAAGCCATGTCCCCTCCCCTGATTAGAGAAATAAAGAACAACATAGATCCAAATCTGGTAGTGATTATAGACTCACCACCAGGAACCTCCTGTCCCATGGTTGAGTCTGTTAAGAAAAGCGATTTTTGTCTTCTAGTTACCGAGCCCACACCATTCGGACTGAATGACCTTAGACTTTCAATCGAAATCTTGAGAACAATGAAAATTCCGGTCGGTGTGATTATCAACCGGGCCGGAATCGGCGATAACCGGGTGGAAGAATATTGTTACCAGGAAGGTATTCCTGTTTTGATGACCATTCCGTTCGACCGGGAGATCGCTGTTGCCTACTCGGAGGGGATGCCAATCGTTGAAGTCAGGCCTTCTTATCGAGATAAATTTTCTACGCTTTTTTCCAGAGTAGAGGAATTAATCAGATGAAGCAAATAGCAATTATCAGCGGAAAAGGAGGAACAGGCAAGACAGTTATCTCTGCGGCTTTAGCCACTTTAGTGGAAGATAAGGTCATGGTTGATGGCGACGTTGATGCAGCCAACCTTTATCTTCTGCTAAGTCCAGAAATCCAGCAAGAAGGTTTTTATTCAGGAGGAAAAAAGGCTTCTGTCGATCTTGACCGCTGTAGTGGCTGCAGAATCTGCCTCAGTGTCTGCCGCTTTTCAGCCATAGAACCAGCCGAGGATGGAAAAATCAGAATAGACCCGATTTCCTGTGAAGGCTGCGGTGTTTGTACTCATTTTTGTCCCACTGGAGCCATCACCATGGAGAAGAATATTGCTGGACGCTGGTTTATTTCTTCAACTAAATACGGGCCTTTTGTCCATGCCCGGCTAGGTGTGGGCGAAGAGAACTCTGGAAAGCTGGTCTCTGAGGTTCGCAAAAAAGCTAAAGAACTGGCTGAAAACAACGGCCTTAATTATGTAATTATTGATGGTCCGCCAGGGATAGGTTGCCCGGTTATAGCTGCTCTGTCAGGAGTTAACCTGGCTTTGATAGTGACCGAGCCCACCCTTTCTGGAATTCACGATATGGAAAGAGTGATTCAGGTGGCCAGACATTTCGGGGCCAGAGTGGCTTGTGCCTTGAACAAATTTGACCTTAATGTGAAGATTTCGGCTGAGGTTGAAAAATGGTGCCAGGCTAATTCGGTGCCGGTTGTGGCCAGAATTCCCTTTTCCGAGGCCGTGGTGCATTCGGTGGTCAGCGGCAAACCGATAACTGAAACCGGAGACAATACCGTTGCTATAGAAATAAAAAGGATGCGGGCTAAAATTTTAGAGTTAATTTCGTAGGAGAGTTTGCTCATGAGCAGGAATAGCTGGAAATATTTAATCGATTCGCTCCTTTTTATCTGTATGGCGGGAATTGTCTTTATTGGAATCTTGCTCGGGCTGGTTATCCCGAAAAGGTTGATAGCCTGATAGTTGATGGAAATAAACCTGAATTACTCCAATTATTTTACGGTTACCTTATCGATTGTTGGTCATTAGTTTGGAATCCGTTTCATCTAATGAATACTTCAGTTTAAAAAATGGGGTATCATGGAAAAGATAATTTTCGGCCCGGTTCCTTCTCGCCGCTTAGGACAGAGCCTGGGAATAAATAACATCCCGCCTAAAATTTGTTCTTACTCGTGTGTTTATTGCCAACTGGGCAGGACTTTTGAGCTGAAAGTCGACAGATCTGCTTACTATCAGCCAGAAAGAATAGCAACTGAGATTGAAGAAAGAATCAGGCTGGCAACCAATAAGAATCAGAAAATCGATTATTTAACTTTCGTTCCTGATGGGGAGCCAACACTCGATCTGAACTTGGGCCGGACGATAGACTCTCTAAGAAGATTTAACCTGAAAATCGCAGTTATTACCAATTCCTCGCTCTTATGGGATGAAGCGGTCAGGCAGGAGTTGGCCCTGGCCGATTGGGTATCGATCAAGATAGATAGTCTCCAGTCTGAGACCTGGAAGAAAATCAACCGGCCACATGGCCGGCTAAACTTAGAAATGATTACCAAAGGAATATTGGCCTTTACCCAAACCTACAAGGGTGAACTGGCTACCGAAACTATGCTGGTTAATGGGGTAAACGACACAACTGCTGAAATAGAAAAGGTAGCTGCTTTTATCAAAAAATTGAAGCCGGTCCTAAAAATGAGCTACCTTTCCATCCCAACCAGGCCGCCGACCGAAAAATGGGTTAAGCCGGCCTCCGAGCAGAATCTTAACCTGGCTTATCAGGTCTTTACTGAGAAATCTTTACCCGTTGAATTGTTGACTGGATACGAAGGCAATGCTTTCGGGACTACCGGCCGGGTGGAGGACGATCTTTTGAGTATCACCTCCGTTCATCCCATGCGAGAAGACGCTGTTCGGGAACTTCTCGACCAGGTCGGCACTGGGTGGGAACTGGTTGAAAGTTTGCTGCAGTCAGACCGTCTAATCGAAATTGAATACCAGGGTGATAAATTTTATCTAAGAAAATTAAAACCAAACGGCAGGAAACAGACTGGAAAAAACTCTGAAGAGAAATGCTAAATATAACAAGTTGATTTTTAATCAAATTACAGTAGATTACAGTTTTGATTAGACTCAGTTTTTTATTTGGGAAAAGCAATTTCTGTCCTTAGCTAAAAAGAGAAAAGTTCGGCTGTCTCCTTGAAAACATTCGCCAGTTTTGTTATAGATATTAAGCATGGATAGACGATGGAAAAAGCAAGGTCTCTCTCTTCTGGGAGTATTGCTGTTCCTTTTTATTTCGTCAGCCAATTTTTTTCATACAGAAAAAACCATTTCCGAAGACGGACAATGTCCGGCCTGTAATCTGCAGAAATCTGCCAGTTTTGTTGAGTTTATAACTGTTTTTCAGCCCGACATCCCGGAATTTAGCTATCAAATCTACATCGGCAACGATCATAGATATATATTTATTTTTAAGTCTCTTACCTCCTCTCGCGACCCTCCTTCCTGTTAGTCATTCTGCCTTAATGAGCTTTTCAGGCTCAAGGCACCATTAACTGCGTTTTTTCTAATAATTCTTTCTTTTATAAGCCGAAGAGCCTTAGCCGTAGAGGAGCAATACTATGAAACTAAAAATACATATCATAATTCCGATGATTATCTTCAGCATTTTTTCCAGTCTGGCCATGACGGCCATTCCCCAGCAAGAACGAAACCGCCAGCGGCAGGGGCAATCTCCCCAGTTATATATAAAAGGAAACGTTGAAAATATTGATGGGCAACCAATAAAAAAGGCCTCAATAATTCTTCCCGAGTTAAGTCTTTCAGCAGAAAGCGATGAACAAGGCCGGTTCACACTCGGACCACTCCCGCCGGGGAAATATCATTTAGAAGCTTATGCTGACAGCTTTATGACTTATATTTCTGATCCGTTAGAGCTGAGGATTGACCTCGAAAACTATCAAATTATCCTTTTCCCCAGGATCGAGGAGCAAATCGTGGTCACGGCAACCAGGACACCCAAACGTTACGCAGAAACGCCGGTCAAAACTGAGGTCATTAGTAAGATCAAGATTGAACAGAAAGTGGCCGCCAACTTAGCCGAATCTTTAAGCCTGACCCCCGGCGTTAGAGTAGAAAATGATTGCCAGAACTGCAATTTCACCCAGGTCAGAATTAACGGAATGGAAGGGAAATATACGCAGGTTTTGATCAATGGACTGCCAGTGGTCAGCGCCATGACTGGAGTCTATGGACTCGAACAGATTCCAGCCGGCATGATTGAGCAGATCGAAATCGTTAAGGGCGGGGGTTCTGCTCTTTATGGCGGAAATGCCGTGGCTGGAGTTGTTAACATTATTACCAGAGAACCCGACCAGAACCAGACTAATTTAAAAGTTGTGGAAGAAGCCATTTCCACTGGACCCTATCTGGCTCTAAATTTTGATACCAGCCATGTTTCCAAAGACACCAACACCAGAACATATCTTTTCGCTAATTATCAAAAAAGGAATCCGGTCGATCTCAACCAGGATGGCTTTTCTGAACTTGGCTTAATTAACAATACTTCCTTTGGATTGAATTTATTCCACGACTTTCAGACACTAAAAGCTAAAGCTAAGCTGGAAATTTTCAGGATATTCGAAGACCGGCGGGGCGGCAATCTTTTTGACCGGCCCTGCCATGAAACCGATGTTTGTGAGTGGGCCAAATCTGATCAGCTTGGGCTCTCAGCCGAATGGAATCAGACTCTCAAGCCAAATCTCTTTTATAATCTATCGTTTTCGTATCTGGATGCTAAGCGTGACACTTATTACGGAAGCCATCAAGATCCGGAGGCTTATGGTTCGACCAAAAATCCGCTATTAATCGGTAATGGTCAGATGAACTGGCAAGCCGGAGCCCATCTTCTTTCCTTCGGTTTTCAACTCAGGCGGGACAAAATCAAGGATCAAGCTTTAGGTTATAACCGGATAATAGACCAGACCTATGACGAAGCCGGAATTTATGCCCAGGATGATTGGAAAATAAGCAAGAAATTTAGTTTGCTGAGCGGTCTGAGACTGAACAAGCATACGGCTTTAAATCATCTCGTTCTCACTCCCAGGCTCAGCCTGCTAGCCAATCTTACCAGGGAGCTAACCTGGCGAACAACTTTTTCGACTGGTTTTAGGGCTCCTCAAGTTTTCGATGAAGACCTCCACATTACCCAGGTCGGAGGAGAAGGGATGATGATTGTTAATTCTCCAGATCTTAAGGAAGAGAGCTCATACAGTTTTACCACCGGTTTTGATTATGGCCGCCAATACGAACGATATAATTTACAGTTCAGCCTGGAAGGTTTCTACACCAGATTAGCTAATACCTTCATTCTTCATGAGATAAGCGGCACAGAAAATACCCGTCTGATGGAAAGAATTAACGGCTCCGGGGCGAAGGTTTATGGGATATCGGCCGTGGTAGGCCTGGGATTTGGCCGCAGAGTAGCTTTGAATTCCGGCTTGACCATCCAGAATAATTTACTCGACGAACCGGAATCTGAATTCAATTCGAGGGAATTCTTCCGGACACCTAAGGTTTACGGCTATGCCAGCTTGGAGTATAAAAATGAGCGTTGGTTAAATGCCGAGTTTTCTGTCGAATATACCGGTTCGATGGAAGTCCCGCATTATGGAGGCTATATATTGTCTGACCGCCTGGAGACAACTGATCCTTTCTGGGTAGTAAACCTGAAGTTTAACCGGAAGGTTGAATTAAAGACTGGTGATTCATTTAACTTCCTGGCCGGTATCTTTAACCTCTTTGATTCCTATCAGAAGGACCTTGACCTGGGAGCAGACCGGGACTCGGGCTACGTCTATGGACCTTCTAAACCCAGGAGTTTTTATGCCGGGCTCAAGTACTCTTTTTAATAAATGTTAGGAAAACAGGGGACACAATCTATATTTCCTATTTTTTCTTTGTCCTCCCAATGCTTTCGTGGTCAGCAGCTGGTTGTAAGAGTCACGGAGAGATTAGAGAAAGCACCGCTAAAAGGCAGAATAATTAGGAAATATAGATTGTGTCCCCTGTTTTCAGAGGTTCCAGGCGTAGCCGAGCTTGAGGAAGAAGGTGCGGTCGGTCTGAGTTAGCGAGACTCCGTTATAGCCGAAATAATTGTCGCTATAACCTAAGAATAAAACTGTCCTCGGATTAAGCTTGTAGGAAAAGAGGAACTGGCTGAAAAGTTTCTTGGAATTTTCATCAACCGGAAAATTATAAAGAGCCTGGTTTTTATTAACATCGCGGTATTGAAGGATCGCCCTGAAGAAGGTGCGACTGTTGAAATGATAAATGAGCTTTGACTGGGTGAGATTGGCCAGGAAAAGCCGTCCACCCTCGACGCTCAGGCGGCTCAGCATATGACTCAAGCCAAGCTCAAAGCGCTTACCCAGCCTCAGGCTCGCTTCAGGCTCAACCTCAAAGGCGTGGCCTGGTCTGATATTTTCATAATCAATTTCATCTCTAAAGCTTAGCCAGGTATTAAAGCTGAAATTGCCAGCTGGCCTGATACTGAAGAAAAACTGATTAAAAACCTGGTTAAAGGAATTCCCGAGGTAAACTTTTTTCCTCGTTCCTATATCCCAGTTAAAATATGACCAGAGGGGCCCCTCAAGGTCAACTCCTCCCTCCAGTTCCCTTTCGAGCAGATTTCCGTCATAGTCATTGGTTTGATCATAGTTGCTGAAAACCGTCAGCCGGCTCAAAAAGTCTCCTTTCTTCCCCCAGCGGTTAAGTCCTCCGCCCACCTCAAATCTTCTGAATCCAACCTGCGGTATAAAACCCAGGTCAGTCCTGGCATCGGGATCGGCAAAACCATATTCGGCATTTAAATAATAGGATCTTTTATCATGACTGAAGCCAATCGAACCTCCATAGCCTGTGAAATCACCCTTCTTCTGGTTAAAACTCTCGGCGATATCTTCTGGATAGGCCGTATTAGAGCCGAGAAACTGAAAGGTCAAAGTGTCGGAGCTGGTAAAGCGGATTAAGCCGTCCACCCCGGCCACCCGGTTATGATAGCCTTCCCCTTCCCTGTCTGTAACTATCAGGCCGACAGTTGAGCCTTTAGCTACATCCCTTCTAAAGCGAAAAACATTAGCGTAGGACCTTTGCCCAAGGGTAGTTGATTCTGAGCCCTCCGACCCGGGGAAAATCAGGTTGGTCATCGTATCCTGGGAGGAGACAATCCCGATGACATTTTTCCCCGCTTTGCCCGAAACTTTAACTCCCCAATCCGGGTCAGCAATAGACCGGCTATAAAAAGCCTCCAGGGGCGTTTCGAAGAAATCCCGCCCTTCCAGGAAAAAGGGCCTTTTTTCTGGATAGTAAAGGGCAAATTGCTTGTTGATATCAAGTTGGGCTACATCTGCTTCGACCTGCGAAAAATCAGGATTGACGGCGGCACTCAAATTCATATTGTTATTGAAATACCATCTACCCGAAATTCCTAAATCTGCTCTGGAATCGAGCTTTTTCATGCCGCCTGTCGGGAAAGTTTCTCTGGCATCCGTCCGGGCAGCAGTCAGCGTTGGGTCAAGTTCGAGGTTCCGTCCCGGTGAAATTCCTTTAAAGCCAGTAATTTTTGGAGCCTGACAGAGGGTGCAGGGATTATTTCGATTGAATGGCATTACCGTTATTTGATAGCGGCGGCTGCGAGGCATGATCCTGACTGGCAGAAAGCCCCAGGTCTGTTCATCTTCTGACGGCTGAAACTGGAGAGAGCTAAAGGGGATGGCTATCTCTACCTCATAACCAGAACCGGTAATTCTGGCGGCTGAATTCCAGATAGCATCCCAGGTAGGATCTTCCTGTTGCCCGCCGAGGCTCATTATTTCATCGCCCTGAATGCCGAGCGGATTGATAAAAAAAGCAAAGGCCCGGTTTTCATCGTTAAAAGTATCCAGGATAATACCCACCAGGTCATCCTCCCAGCAGTTATCCCGGTCATTATAAAAAGCCCGGATCTTATCCGGCTCCCGGTCGTGGGCTATAAAGCCAATATAAAGATTATGACGGTCGTAAAAGAGAAAACATTCTGTTTTGGCCGGAGCTTCGATGTTTTCACCAGGCATGATTTCTATATCGGCAACAACTTTGAGGGCTTTCGTCCAGGCTTCTTCGCTGAGCGCGCCATCTATCTTGATTTTGTCTTCAATCTCCGGAATGCGGTAAGTCTTTTTGGCTTCCTCCGCTTTTCCTGAGGCAAAAAGTGGACTGGCGAAAAGGAGCGATATGACTACGGTTAAGATGAGCAAATTTAAATTAGATAAGCCCGGTGCCAGAAAAAATTTGCGATTCATCTCTCTATCTCCTCAAAACTAATGTCCTGGATTGCTTTTGGACTGAGCTTTTTATTCGTTTGTCACGAACCGCTCATCATCTAAGACGAAATATTTGCCTGAAAGGTTCATTATTGAGGCAACTTTTCTTAGTGTGGCGGAGCCTGCCGCCTGATGCAACCAGGACGGGTAAAAGCTGGTTTTAGCTAAAGAGCGGAAAGAGCACTGTGTACCCAATTGCGAAAGAAGTTTCATAAGCACTGGGGTTGATAAAATGATAAACTCAGCCTGAAAAGAGACAATCTGTGGCTCTGAATAATTCTTTTAAGCACTAAAAATTAAAAAGCCGATTCAAGGAGGCCTGGAATGAGTCATAAAGTCACCTCTAAAAGGTTAAAATGGAAAATAATGCCGGTGCTGGTGGTAGCTCAGCTTCTTATCCTGGCTGTAATTAACGGGCAAAGCACTATTCTCTCGATTCTCCCGCCACCAACTCAAACAGAAAAAGCGGCCTCATCTGAGCAGACCAAAATTGATTTCCCGAAAACTCCGGCCGGCGAGAAAGCCCGGCTTTTCTGGGAGGCTTTTCTTCGGTCTGATACCCAGGGAGTCAAGAAGTTTTTCGAATCGAGCCTCCCACCCGAAAAACTCAAAGAAAATCCTGCAGAAAAAAGAGCTGAACAGCTTTTAAATATCAGGCGTCAGCTGGGAGAAATAAGTTTACAGAAACTTCTAAGCTCCGGTCCCTTTGATGTGACCTTGATCGTCACTAACCTCAGCCAGGAATATTTCAAGCTGGAACTGGACTTCAAGAAGAGCGGGAATGACTTGTTTCTAGAAAAATTCACCATAGATGAAGCCGGCCCGGAAGACCTGGCTCCTCCGCTGCAAGCACTCACTCTGCCAGAGGCTATCCAGGGATTTGAGCAGGCGATTGAAAAGGCAGTGCGGGATGACAGATTTTCAGGTGTAGTTCTGGTGGCTAAGGATTTCCAGCCAATCTTTTTTAAGCCTTATGGACTGGCCAGCCAGGAATTTGAGGTGCCTAACCGGACCGACATCCGCTTTAATCTTGGTTCAATTAACAAAATATTTACTAAAGTGGCCATCGCCCAGCTGGTGGCTAAGGGCCAGCTCACTCTTGATGACAAACTGGGGAAGCTCCTGCCTGATTATCCAAACCCGGAGGCTAAAGAAAAAGTCACTGTGCGGCAACTGGTCAACATGACTTCTGGCATCGGCGATTTTTTTGGGCCTGAATTCAGAGATACGCCAAAGGATATGATCAGGCATAACCGTGATTACCTTAGATTTTTTGCCAGTAAGCCTCTGGCCTTTGAGCCGGGAAGCAGAGAGATGTATTCGAACGGAGGATACGTCGTTCTGGGAGAAATCATCAGCGATGTCTCTAAGATGGATTATTATGACTATATAAAGCGAAACATCTTTGAGCCAGCCGGCATGAAAGATTCGGATTGGTTTCAAGCTGATGTGCCGGTTAAAAATGTAGCTGAAGGATATACCAGACAACTGGAAGAAGATGGCCAGGGCAAGCCAGAAAAACACGGCGATAAACAGGGGCAGAAAGGGGATATGACACAGACTGAAGATAAAGAAAAAGACGGACAACCCCAAGCCAGGACAGCAAAAGAAAGGCCAGCTCTCGACAGGCAAAAACAGGGCTGGCGAAAAAATATTTATACGAGGCCAGCCAGAGGCAGCGCAGCTGGCGGTGGTTATGCTACGGCTGAAGATCTGCTGAAGTTTGCCCAGGCTCTCTACGGTTGTAAGTTTTTAAGCGAAGCCTGGACCAACTGGATTTTTACAGGTATAGAGCCACCGCTAAAAAATGAAAATGGAAAAAATCCAGAGAGACTGAAAGAACAAAATCAGGCTATAAGCGCGGATAGTAATGAATTCTATCGAAAATCTCTGGAGAGCGGCCAGAAGCAAGAAGCCTTTTCTGACAGCAAAAATGACAAGGAATTGATAACAGAGCCGGCTGGAAGAGAAAAGTCAGCGGCGAACTCTGCGCCAGTCGAGACTGGCCGGAACACGATAGACAGAAGCCACTGGGGGATTGGTATTGCCGGCGGAGCACCCGGGATAAATGCAATGCTTGAGATGGATGGGCAGACAGGATACACAATCATTGTCCTTTCTAATTATGATCCGCCGGCTGCTCGCGATATCGCTCAGATGATCAGAAGATATTTAAAGGCAATTAAAAAGTAGGATAAGGAGCCCTTTTCCCTGAACTTCACATTCACGGTCCGGGAGAATATTTGACAGAAAGAATCGCCGGCTGATATCGTAAAGGCTTAAAACCTTAAAATATTCAGGAGACTTTCAGGACATGCTTGATATTAATTCGATTCTTCCAGCCAGAGCCATGGGAATTGGACGGGAGTCAGATCGGCCGGGGCATTTAAGGCTACCGCTGGCTCCCAACATTAATGATAAGGGGACAGCTTTTGCCGGCTCCGTCTTCTCTCTGGCCGTTCTATCGGGCTATGAGATAGCTCTGGAAAGATCAAACCAGTTGAACCTCGCAGGGAATTTGTTTCTCCTGTCTTCACACATTACCTATCACCAGCCAGGGCTGTCCGACCTTATTACCCGGAGCCGGATAATCGAGGATCTTAAGCCCACCAGAAAAGCCAACTGGAAGATGCGGATAGAAGTGGAAGTGGTTGAGGCTCAAAGCCAGAGTTTGTGCGCCACGTTTGATGGGCTATATGTTCTTCAGGTCGAGAATCGCTAAAAGTTCTAGAGAGATGGCCTTAAAGGTTGCTTCTATTTCTGATGAAAATATTGTGAAATTTCAGGCTGCCGTGTGTTGATCTGTACTGATTAATGCTGATTAATATCGATTCTTCACTCAGGCGAAATCAGAGACCCGAACTGATTTAATTAATGCTTCCACGCCTCACTTCTATAACCTTTTGCTTTGGAGGGTGAAACCCATACCGAACGCCTATCAGAATCTATCATTCATCATAGTGTCATCACTCAGGGCTTTCTAGTAGGGGGAGAATCGTCTTACTTCCCTGATTTTCTGTTTTCCGATTTTTCTAAGTTTCGAGGCTTAGGGCCATTCAGACTTATCTCAGAGTGTCAATAGGGCAAATTGAAACTCACCTTAAATCTCCTGACCATCGGACCCCCTTCCTGGCTCGTTTCCACCGTGTAAAGCTTACCGTTTTTCCAGACAGAGTCTCGATTTAAGTTAATTGCTATGGGCATTTTAGCCAGGTACTTCCCTTCTTCATCAAAAACATCAAAATAGAAAACATCCTTTCTATTTTTTTCTCGTTCAAAGGTCTTAACAAATATCCTGCCCTTATCATCAACGGCCAGGTTATTCCTTTCTCATTTTTAATGCTGCCTTTCCAGGCTGATTCCTGCTGCCTGCAGCCAGCAGCATTAAACAAAATAAAAAACAAGAATCTGGCTTGATATAGCCTACAGCCAGCTTTTCCATTTGCTTCTTGCCTTATTATCATAACCCATAGTCTTTTAGCCTAGTTAAGATCCTTCGCCCGGGTGGATAACTTAACCAGATATTTAGCTACATAAGGCGCGTCGGACCTGACAATGGAGTATAAATAGCCATCTTCGTCCATCGCCACCGGGAAATGGTCTAATTCAAGTTTGCTTAAAGGCTTGCCGCCCC
>Ga0208825_1000855_pt1 | contig 26439 bp, 22 predicted proteins | sample AD_UKC113_MetaG_FD_184450 | JGI IMG/M metagenome (GOLD analysis project Ga0208825, IMG submission 184450) | Active sludge microbial communities of municipal wastewater-treating anaerobic digesters from Hong Kong - AD_UKC113_MetaG (SPAdes)... | ecosystem: Engineered > Bioreactor > Anaerobic >...
TTGAAAAAGTTGGAAATACTTTAAAGCTCAAAATTTCTCTTATTAAAAAACGAAGAAAATGGTTTCGAGGTCTTTGGGATTATCCTCTTGATTTACCTCTCAAAATATCTAATGCGTAATTTGGGTTAAAAGAAACCGCCGTGTGCGAGAGCATGCCCGGTGGTGTGAGAGGGCGGGGGGAGTAATCCCCCTACCTCCTCGATCAACACGCTGAAAATTCTATTCGATACCTCCCGAATTGCTTACAAAAGCTATTTTCCGACTGTCCGGCGACCACGAAGGAACATTAATTGTTCCCTGTCCCCCATACAAATAAGCTATAACTATAGGCTTTCCTCCCGAAACCGGCATCATGCGTAAATACACTTGTTTGTAGAACGGGTGATCACCGGGATCGACATCATTGCCAAAGGTGATAAAAACAATCCATTTGCCATCCGGAGAAACATGTGGAAACCAATTGTTCAATTGGTCATGCGTTATTTGTTCCTGATCCGATCCATCGGGTTTCATGCGCCAAATTTGCATGGTTCCGGTTCGCACCGAATTGAAATAAATATAGTTGCCATCGGGAGTATATTCGGAGCCGTCGTCCAAACCTTCGGCAGTTGTCAATCTAATTTCTTCGCCCCCTTCGCGTGATATTTTATACACATCGAAATTTCCATTGCGTTGTCCGGTAAATGCCATTTCTTTTCCATCGGGAGACCAGCCATGGAAATAAGACGGCGTATTTTTTGTAACTTTTATCGGCTCACCACCTGTTATCGGAAGGTAATACACCGCAGATTGGCCTTTGTCTGCAGGGTCGTGATTGCTACTTATGCCGATAAATTGGCCATCGAAAGTCAAAGCATGATCATTATTGTTTCCCGTGGCGCTGCCGGTATTCAACTGCTTGATTTTCCCGGATGCAAGATCATACGTATAGAGTAATCCTTCGCTGTTGTAAATGAGAAATTTGTTGTCCGGAGTCCAATTCGGGGCCTGAATCGAATTCGGAAATTGTTTTAAAATATATCTTTCGCCGGTGAAAACATCTAATGTTTCGAGATTGCTTCCTAAATAGTCGCGATACATCACCATCGTATCGGCAGCAGGAATCTCAATACGGACATTTTTGAAGATGGCTTTTTCTTTAACATCGAGATTGTGTGAACAAACAAAGATGCCGACGTATGCTTCGTCGGGAATGCCGCAAAAACCCATTTGTTCTGAAATGAACGTATCGCCCAATTGAGCAACGGACATGGTATAAATATTTCCTTTACGCATCAATTGGACTACATTTGGAGCCTTGATATCCAATTTTTTTTCGGACATATTTTTGCCCGACGTTTGTCGATATTGAAACGATGTGAGTCCATCGCCGTGAATAACTGCACTGACGTGTGGCGAAGATGCATCAAGTGATTCTCTGACCATCCATCCTAATTTTCGGTGAGGATCGATTCCTTCACCTACAAATTCCACTTGAGCAGTGAGAATAAAATCTCCCTTGATCTTTTTCCATGCATACTGAAATTCATCCTGATCGAACCATATATTCGTGCCGGACCCTTCGAGTGTATAGATTTGTTTTTCGAGATCGTAAAATGTTGCTCCGGGAAGTTGGACGTTACCAACGTCGCAATTGGACCGGAAAATTCCCAACGAATTGTCATATTGCTGTGCAAATAGTTGAAATGCAATTGACCACAGGAGAAACGAGGAACAAATAATCTTTTTCATGACGGACGGATTGTTATGTTTAAACATGCCCAAATTTACGAGATAATTTTTAATAGTATATCCCAAAGCGGAGAGAATTGTTTCGAAATCGCCGCTAATTGATGAATTTTTCTCAAAAAATGAAATACTTTTATTAAATAAATCACTATTTTTGTGCGTCGAGGTTGATCGAATGAAGATTCGATACCGGTTTCGGTGAAAACACAAATAATCGTAGCCATTTAAATTATATCTTTTAAATAAATATTTTTAGTTTTATGTTATCAATGAAATCGAAAAACCTGTTAATTTGCGGATTAACGGTAGGGACGCTTAGTTCCTGCTACCAGGAAATACCCAATCCTGCTCATTTTGGGAAAACAATCGAAGTTAATGCCTCTATTCAGGACGGGCAGATGCGTGCGGCCGATAAATCATGGGCTGTCGGCGATGCGATTGGCATTTACATGAAAAAATCGACAAATTCGCTTAGTTCAAGTGCGTTGGCACAAAATGTGAAATACATCACCGCTAACGGATCGGGAACTTTCGAATCGTCTGATCCTGCAAAAGCGATAACTCTTCCGTACACGGGTACAAAAGTAGATTTTATAGCTTATTACCCTTACAAGACAACCATTTCATCATACTCATATCCTGTTAATTTGTCCGATCAAAGCAAACAAACAGATATTGATTTGCTATATTCAGACAACGCAAAAGCGATAACGTCCTCAAATCCATTGGTAAGTTTAAATTTCATACATCAGCTTTCGAAGATTGTGTTAAATATCACAAGCAATAAATCCGATTACAGTTTGAGCGGACTGAGAGTGAAAATTGCCAATGTGGGTATCACTGCATCTTTTTCGTTGATTGATGGTTCGCTTGGTGCGCCCGAAACAATTGGAAATATAGCTCTGAAAACGAGTGCCGATGGATCGTCTGCCGAAGCTATTTTGATGCCTTCCACTGATTTATCTGATAAAACGTTGATATTTATCGTCGGAGAAGATAGTTATACAATTCCGCTGAAAACCATTTCGAACATCTCGTCATTCGACAAATCCACCAAATATACTTTCGATATAGAGCTTCATCCCATGACAGGAGCTACAGCAAAGATGACCAGTACGGAAATTACAGACTGGATTAACACTCCGGCCGAAAGTGCAACTATCGACCAAGACAGCCTTCCTTATGCGGGAAGTAGCGAGAATCCATACACAATAGAAGAGGCAAAGGGAAATATGGGCGAAAAAGATGTTTGGGTGAAAGGATATATTGTCGGTTATTATTCGGGAACCAGTTATTCATCTTTCGTAAATAATGCAGAAAGTGTGACAAAGAATACGAATATTGCGCTTGCATCATCAGCGACGGAAACCGATCCGGCTAAGACTTTCCCGGTAAGTTTAAGCGCCGGAAGTGACATCAAAGATGTACTTAATTTGCAGGAACATCCTGAAAACTTGAGTAAAGAAATAGTGATTAAAGGGGACTTAGAATCATATTACGGTACTGTCGGGATGAAAACAGTGAAAAATGTAACAATCGATGGGGTTTCTTATTAAGAAAGATGGTACCCGATGCTGTTTAATTCGGAAGCGCGGAATATATTGTATTTTTGCTCTATTAATGGATAATCCCAACAACCGAGAGTAGAATGCATTTTGCCGCCGAATCCCGATTTGAATTTATAAAGACCATAAAGTGGGTGGTTTGGGTCGGGTGACGGCGAAATGCCAAACATATCATATTCGGTGCATCCCGCATTTTTTGAAATGCAAATTGCTTCCCACTGCAAAGCATAGGTAGCCATTTTGTTGCGGTGGAGGGACGAAGAGGCTCCATAAAGATAGGATCCCCGATGGCCGGAAATAACCAAAAACATCGCGGCTAAAGGTTTTCCTTGATATTCGGCTATCAACAACTTAACTTTGGCCGGCGATCGAGTATCGTCGGCTTTAGCTTCGAGCACGGCTCTAAAATATTTAACATCGTTGACGAATAAACGATTTCGAATAGCTGTTTCTTTGTATAGTTCATACCATATATCGATTGCTTCAATTCCCGTTTCGCGAACAATTATTTCTTTTCGTTTTGACAGTCCGATATTGTAACGAGTTTTTCGTTTCATGCGACTGAGAATGGTATCGATATCCTGTCGCAAATCAAGGAATATTGTATTGGATGGCAATATGTTTGTAGATGCTTTTCGAAAATTCCAATTCGATGTATTGAAATTAAAGCGAAATTCTTGCGTTTTAATTTCGGGATCGCTTTTTCGGATTCCATATTCGTCGAAATCGCCAGAATCTTTTGCCCAATAAGATTGCCAACACAAGTCGTAGCGAATGAGAATGCAATTTTTCGGCAAAAAAGGACGAATGCATTCCGATAATTCTTCAAGGAATCGTCCTTGAATTTCGTCTGACGGTTCCAGTTCGGGTCCATAAGGAACGTAAGCAATGGTATGGTTGCGATCGATGTGTTGCAGAATAATGAGCAAATCTGATAAAATCGGTATGTCTTCGTCGATTTGTGTAAACAAATCCGATTTTCGTGCTTTGAAATTGATAGCGATCGTTTTACTTCCCAATCGGTTCTTTACAACCGACCAAAAAGCACTTTGTTGAACAATGGGTGTTTTGTTAAGTTCGCAGATGGGTTTGTTTCTAATATCTGTCAACATATTTTACGCTAAAATGGCGAATTTAATTAAAATACCTCGGCAAACAAAACTTGATGCAGTAAACATATTTGAAAAGCATGTTGATATTCAAAAAAATAGTGAGAGGCATTAGTTATAGCATGTAGATTTATCTTTGAATCTGCAATTACAAGTTCGTTTTGAACCTTCGCTTGCCCTGTATTTTCCATTTTTTTTGGACATCTTTTAATCGTTTTTCCTTATCTTTGCGAAAAACCCGCTGTTGATGATCTGTTTTCCGAATGCAAAAATCAATTTAGGTCTTCAAGTTATTTCTAAACGAACGGATGGCTACCATAATATTGAAACCATTTTCTATCCTATAGGGATGAGAGATGCGCTTGAAATTATTCCTTCTGATGTTGGTCAGCCATACCGTTTTTTTGTCAGTGGTATTCTCGTCGATTCCCATCCCGAAGACAACCTTGTGGTGAAAGCTTTGCATCTGATCAAATCGCAAAAACAAATACCGGACATCGATATTTATTTGTTGAAAAAAATCCCATTCGGAGCCGGACTGGGAGGTGGATCGGCTGACGGTGCTTTTATGTTGACCCTGCTCAATAAAACATTTGCATTGGGTTACACGCATGAACAACTGCTTGCTTTTGCCCGACAGTTAGGGGCCGACTGTTCGTTTTTTGTGAATAACCGATCTGCATTGGCTACCGGCGTTGGAGACCAAATCGAACAGATAGATCTCGATTTAAGCCACTATCGTATAGTGGTAGTTAAGCCTCCTTTTGGGGTTTCCACACGCGAAGCCTATGCGATGGTAGAGCCTCACGTTCCGGAAATCTCGCTTCGCGAAGTCGCAAAACAACCTGTATCGGAATGGAAACGGCTGCTGAAGAACGATTTTGAACCTCCAATTCTGGATAAATATCCGGCTATTGGTGCCATTAAGCAAAAGCTTTACGATATAGGTGCAATATATGCGTCGATGTCCGGTTCCGGATCATCGGTATATGCTCTTTTCGAACGCAATGTTCCTGTTAAGCCAAACTTTGGCGATTGTTTTGTGTGGATCGAAGAGTAAAGGATGAAGAGCAACAGTTTTGATAACGAATTGTAAAAAAAATAGACAGATAATGAGAAGAATTTGCATCGCTTGCCTATTGATATTAGGAATCATCAATGTGAATAAGGCAATTTTTGCCCAGCAGATATTTACACCAAATAAGGTATGCATGTTGGGCCCTATACCCGTAGAGGAGCCTGTGATGCTCGATAGTGTGGATATCAACGAAAAAAAGTTTACCGATGAATCGTTGTTGGCTTTCCCAATGGCGCTGCCGCCCATCAATCGTTTTCCGATGGAATTAGAACCGGATACAGCGGGTAATTTTTATCTGAAAAAACCTGACGAAGGCAAGGCATTGTATCTTGTTTCGTTTTTTGTTTCCGGTAGTCGTTACGGTAAAGGCAAACTGACTATAACTTCTCCTAATATGTTCGAACTCTATGTCGATGATGACAGACGTGGCAGCAAGACGCAACGCAATGACAGTTTGCATCAAGCAGGCACTGTTGATGTTTCGCTAAATGGATTTACGAATGGGAATCGCATTGTCGTAAAAATACTTGCATCGGCAAGCGATAAACTCGATTCTTCTCTTAAAATTGAATTGAAACCCGACAAGGAAGATTCTTTGCTTACCTACACCTTTGGAACGGAGGAACACCGACGCATCACAATTGAGGATATTCTCGACGGAAAACGTGTTACTTCGTCCGAAATCTCACCGAGCGGACGTTTTATATTGTTGATCTATACCGAAACATTGCCGGGGGGCAGTCGTATCCAATCTGTCGAGGTGTATGATGCACAACAAAAGCGCATCATTTTTTCTGAAAATTCGGTTCGTGAACAACTTGGATGGATGCCAAAATCTGATCTGTTGCATTATGTTGCAGACAATGAGAATGGACGAACGCTTTATACGATTGATCCATTGACTATGCAGACAAAAATCCTCGCAGAGAATTTGCCGAAAGAAAAATTTAACATAGCGCCTGATGAAAAATCGATGTTCTACTCTACCAAAAAATCGCAAATCATAAGCAATCCATCCGGACTCAAACGACTGCTTTCGCCCGAAGATCGACAGTCCGGCTATCGTGATCGCTATTATATATATCGGCATTTTTTCGATTCGGGATTGTCCCAACAATTGACTTTTGGTCAAAAAACGGCTTCGCTCAACGATATCACAAGCGATGTCCGCAAATTACTATTTTCCGTTTCGGAAGAAGATTTGAGTCAACGTCCCTTCAGCAAAACATCGATGTATTTGCTTGACTTGCAAACGATGCATCTCGACACAATTTGGGAAGACGAACCGTTTGCCTACTCAGCTCAATTTTCACCCGAGGGTACGCAATTACTCATTCATGGTGCACCCGAGGCTTTCGGTGGTATCGGACTGAATATTCGTCCCGAACAGATAGCCAACAGCTACGATACGCAATCTTTTATAATGGATTTGGCAACTCGACACATCGAACCCGTTACTAAAAACTTTAATCCCACCATTGATTCGCAGCAATGGAACTACAAGGATGGATTTATCTATTATCGCACGCAAGATGGCGATCGCGAAAACATGTACCGTTACTCCTTCAAAACGAAAAAAATTGAAATGTTGCCTTTGCAGGAGGATGTGATTCGTTCGTTCGATATTGCTCGAAACGGAGAATGGGCCACATACACCGGAGTGAGCGTTTCGAATTCGAGCCGAGCATATCTTTTCAATCTAAAAACGATGAAATCTACCTTGCTGTGCGATCCTTATGCCGAAAGACTCGAAAAACTGGAATTGGGAGATGTGAAAGATTGGGATTTTACCAGCTCTTTTGGTGACGTAATTGAAGGGCGATATTATCTTCCACCTCATTTCGATCCTGCAAAAAAATATCCACTCATCGTTTACTACTATGGTGGTACAAGCCCTACGCAACGTACGTTCGAAAGCACTTATCCATTGCACGTGTATGCAGCTCAAGATTATGTTGTTTACACGCTTCAACCGAGTGGTACCACCGGTTACGGTCAGGAATTTTCGGCACGTCACGTTAATGCCTGGGGAAAACAAACAGCCCAAGAAATCATCGAGGGTACGAAGAAATTTGCGGCCGAGCATTCCTTTGTGGACAGCACGAAAATAGGTAATATCGGTGCGTCGTATGGCGGATTTATGACTCAATACTTGCTCACGCAAACAGATCTGTTTGCGTCTGCCGTGTCGCATGCGGGTATTAGCAATATAACCAGTTATTGGGGCGAGGGTTATTGGGGATATACGTATAGTGCCGGAGCTAGTGCAGGAAGCTATCCTTGGAACAACCCGCAACTGTATGTGGATCAGAGCCCACTCTTTCATGCCGACAAGATAGAGACACCTCTTCTGTTGTTGCATGGTACTGCCGATACCAACGTACCAATCGGCGAAAGTATTCAGATGTTCACTGCATTGAAGCTGCTCGGGAAACCTGTGGAATTTATCCAAGTAGAAGGGGAAAATCACGCTATCTACGATTACCAAAAACGCATTGCATGGAATCATACCATCTACGCATGGTTCGACAAATGGCTCAAAAACGATGCACGTTGGTGGAATTCGATGTATCCGGAGAAATAACGAAGACACTTATCAAATGACTGAAAAAGATATTTCGCTGCGAACCGTTCATGTTTTGCGTTATGTTGTTCCATTGCGCGAGGGAGGTTCTTTGCCGGCATTGGTAGAAGCAGACGACGGATTCAAATACGTGCTCAAATTTAGAGGTGCAGGCCACGGCGTGAAAATGTTGATTTCCGAATTGTTGGGCGGATTAATTGCTTCACGACTTCGATTGCAGCTGCCCGAACTGGTTTTTGCATATCTCGACAGCGATTTTGGTAAGTCGGAAGGTGATGAGGAAATTCAGGATTTACTCAGAGCGAGTGAAGGTCTGAATTTGGGAATGCATTTCCTGTCAGGGGCTTTGCCTTACGAGCCTGCGATAAAAACCGATCCATTGCTTGCCTCTAAAATCGTATGGTTCGACGCTTTCACCACAAATGTTGACAGAACCGTCAAAAATCCCAATCTTTTATGGTGGCACAAGGAATTGTGGATTATCGACAATGGCGATTCGTTTTACTTTCATCATTCGTGGAAGGATTTCGAAAAACAGGCGCTCAATCCGTTTCCCTATATTAAGGATCACATTTTGTTACCACAGGCGACGATGCTTGATGAGGCCGATGCATTGGCACACGAAATGATTTCGGACGATTTTTGGGGAGAAATTGTGCGCATGATTCCCGACGATTGGCTTCATTGGAATGGTTCTTCGGAATCACCTGACGAAATCAGAGATATGTATTTTGCCTTTCTCAAAACGCGATTTGCCCATTCTTCAAACTTCGTAAACGTTGCTAAAAATGCCCGCTAACGACTTGAATATCTTTCAGTATGCTGTGATTCGATTTGTGCCGAATGTAGAGCGCGAAGAATTTGTAAATGTTGGACTGATCATGTATTCCAAGAAAGCTCGATATATTCGGATGGAGTATCGGTTATGTGCCGAAAAATACAAATCGATTTGTATATCAGGTCCGGAATACGATGAAGTGATAACGGTCCTTGCCAATATGAAGGATATTTCGTTGGGAAATCGCCAAGCGGGTCCGATTGCCGCACTCGATTTATCGGAACGCTTTCGTTGGCTGACGGCAGTGCGAAGTACCGTGATACAATCATCGTCGGCTCATCCGGGCAAATCGAGCGATTTGGATGCTACATTCGATCGACTTTTTAACGAATTGGTGCTTTGACGCAACGCCAATTTAAACGATATTCTTTTGCCCACATTTTCAATCGTTCTGAACGATGCCGTAGCTTTGTTTAATTTCATCCATGATAAAAACACTGTGAATGCCCGCAATGTGATCGAATTTTCCCAACGTGTTAATAAGGAACGATTGATAATATTTCATGTCGGGAGCCTGAATTTTAAGCAGATAATCATACTCTCCCGAAATATTGTAGCACTCGGTAACTTCGGGAATTTGTGCAACAAAATTCACAAAATCGTTGGCGATAGTCGAGTTAATTTGTTTGAGCTTGATGTTACAAAATACGCCGAAGCCCCGATGGAGTTTTTCGTAATCGAGAATCGCTACATATTTTTTGATAAAGCCCTCTTTTTCGAGTTTACGTACTCTTTCGTAAACGGGTGTGGCGGACAGATTTACTTTCGCTGCCAACTCTTTGGTTGTGAGTCGACCATCTTCCTGCAAAGCTTTTAAAATTTTGAGATCTGTTTCGTCGGGTTGATACATTGAAAAGAATTTTTTTTCTGCTAATCGATTATTTTTGCTATTCTATTATATAGTTTATCTATATAATACTGCAAATATAGAAAATATATCCTTATTTGTCGATATATTTTAAATTCTATACTATATTGTCTTAATTTTGCAGTAGAGAAATTCAGACAAAAATTCAATTAATAATTACAGCTTATTATGGCAAATAAAGAAAAAAATTTTAAGTTTGAAACCTTGCAGGTGCATGCAGGACAAACACTCGATCCGACGGGCTCAAGAGCGGTCCCTATTTATCAGACAACATCGTATGTTTTTGAGAGTGCAGATCAGGCCGCAAATCGTTTCGCGCTGACCGATGCCGGAAATATTTACACTCGTTTGACAAATCCAACTACTGCGGTGGTTGACGAACGTGTAGCGAAGCTCGAAGGTGGAACTGCCGGAATTACGGTTGCATCAGGTTCTGCTGCAATTACGTATGCAATTCTCAATATAGCCGATAGTGGCGATCACATCGTTGCTGCGAGCACACTCTATGGAGGAACATACAACCTTTTCAGCGTAACATTGCCCAAATTGGGAGTAACGACTACTTTTGTCGATCCCGACTTCGTCGAAAATTTCGAAAAGGGCATTACGTCAAAAACCAAAGCATTATTCATCGAAACAATTGGGAATCCGGGCATCAATCTCATCGATGTAGAGGCTGTGGCCAAAATTGCTCATCGACATGGTCTTCCGCTGATTGTGGACAATACTTTTGGTACTCCTTATTTGTTTCGGCCCATCGAGCATGGCGCCGATATTGTAGTGCACTCGGCAACAAAATTTCTTGGGGGACATGGGACAACGCTGGGAGGTGTAATCGTGGAATCGGGAAAATTTGATTGGAAAAACGGTAATTTTCCCGGATTCACCGAGCCCGATCCACATTACAACGGACTGGTCTTCGGTGATTTGGGAGAAATAGCCTTCACCACCAAAATCCGGGCACAATTGTTGCGCGATACGGGTGCTGCCATTTCACCTCTTTCATCATTCTTGCTTTTGCAGGGAATCGAAACACTCTCGTTGCGCGTTGAAAGGCATGTCGAAAACACTCGCAAAGTGGTAAACTATCTTGCAAATCATCCGAAAGTAAGTTGGGTAAATTATCCCAATCTCCCTGGAAATAAGTACAAAGCATTGGCCGATCGTTATTTTCCAAATGGCGCAGGATCCATTTTCACTTTTGGAATAAAGGGTGGGAGAGAAGCAGGAGCCAAATTTATCGATTCGCTCGAATTATTTTCACATTTGGCAAATGTGGCTGACGCTAAATCGTTGGTCATTCATCCGGCAACGACAACCCATGCGCAGCTCAATGATGAAGAATTGAAAGCTGCCGGTGTCACTCCCGATATGATTCGTTTGTCAATTGGTATTGAAAACATCGATGATATTCTTGCCGATCTCGAGCAAGCTTTGGCAAAGGTTTAAAGAGAATAATTTTGGCTGAAAGGTAATTCCAGCATACTTATATTGTCGAAAAGGAACAAATCATTGAAGAAATTCGATGAATGTTCCTTTTTGCGTTATTTCCGTGAACATCAAACTAAATTTGTTTTGAATAAAATCGCATCTGCGTACCCGTGTCATAAGCAAGCGTATCGGGCGGTAAGCGCAATACAACGCCGGAAACATATATATCGCCCATCGAACCGGAAAGGTTGATCATTTGGAGGATATATACAAACCAAAACCATTCCGCCGGTACGATTATATTGATCCGGCACAACAATATTCCGAACAAAACGATCGGAGCTAAAGCAATAATAATATAACTGCGTTTGTCGAAATACATGGACGAAGCGGCGAAAGCATAAGGGAGTTTTACTCCAAAAGAAGGTTTTTCACCACTCGTCAGACAAATGAAAATCCCGTGAACAACTTCGTGCAAAACCATGTATATCACGATTGCGACGCTAATCGATATCCCAAAAAGAACTATATCGAACCATGTATCCGTCAAATGAGGAATTGAGAAAGGCGTTTCGATAAGCATCAGCATCATTGCTCCGAAAACAATGAATGCGTAAAGATTAATTCGGTTGAAGTCATGTTTGTTTTTGAGTGCATCGATTTCTCGAACGAGAACATACCCTTCGGGTAAATTTTTGAGTGGTCGCATAGTTAATAATATAATTCGCAGAACAGAATAGAAAACAGCTGCCACCCATTTTCAGTGACAGCTATTTGCAGAAAGTTTTTCATTCTGTTATTTTTTTGGAGTAGCCGACATATAAAATATCAGCGAAGCTCCATTCATAATGTCTTTATAGTTGATCGTTTTTTTATCGTAGGGTTTGCCGTTTAGTTCTATTTTTTCGACATATTTATTGTCGATAGACAAATTTTTTGCTTCCATCGAAAATGTTTTGCCATTTCCGACATTTATTTTTGCCGAAGTCAACTGGGGAGCGCCAATAACAAATTCTCCGCCGGCAGGATTGACAGGATAAAACCCGAGAGAAGAGAGAATGAACCATGCCGACATTTGGCCACAGTCGTCATTGCCGATCAGACCATCGGGTTTGTTTTTGTAGAAGTCGGTACAAATTTGTCGAACCAGTTCTTGCGTCTTATACGATTCATCCAAATAAGTATAAAGGTAAGCAATATGATGACTGGGTTCGTTGCCATGCGCATATTGTCCGATAAGTCCGGTAACGTCGGAAAGTGTATTGGTCGATTTGGCCGTAGTATAAAACAGAGAATCAAGCCTTTCGACAGCCATTTTTTTATCTCCCATCAGCGAGAGAAGTCCCGGAATATCCTGGAGAACATGCCAGGTATATTGTGCGGCATTACCTTCGGTATAATCACCACCCACGTCCGAATCGCCATGTGCAAGCATCAGCGGATCGAATGGTGTCCGCCAATTTCCTTTGCTGTCGCGTCCGCGCATGTATCCGACAGACGGATCGTAAAGGTTTTTATAATATTGAGCACGTTTGTTGAAGAAATCGAAATCGGCAGTTTTGCCGAGTTGCCGGGCCATCATGGCTGCGCAATAATCGTCGAATCCACATTCGAGCGTGCTCGAAACCGATTCAACACGTACGGAGTCGAATGGGAAATACCCATATCGATCATACAATCTCCAATTGTAGTCCGGTGTATTTATTGTAAGTGATTTTTTTACTTCGTTAAATGCCCGTTCTGCATCAAATCCTTTAAATCCTTTCAGGTAAGCGTCAACAACCATCGGAACTGAGTGACTGCCAATCATCGTGTATGTTTCCTGACCCCACAAGGCCCACACGGGCAAATGACCTTGCTGTTCGCTGTAATCGAGCATCGAGTTTATGAATTCGGGAATCAATTCCGGACTTACGATTGTATAGAGAGGAAATGCTGCCCGAAAAATATCCCATTGCGACCATGTCGAATAGAACTTACCTCCCGATGATTGCGAAATTTGTCGGTTGGGACCAACATATTTGCCATCCACATCTGCGATATTGTTGGGTTGAATAAATAAGTGGTACAATGCAGTATAGAAATTAGTTTTTTGGGCGTCGGTTCCTTCTATTTGGATGCGCGACAAATATTTGTTCCATTCATTTTTTGCATTTTCGCGAGTTGCATCGAAATTCCAACCCGAAACTTCAGCCTTCAGATTTGCTTTTGCCCCTTCGATGCTTGTGGATGATAGGGCGATTTTCATATTCAATGTCGTATCGTTTTTCATATCGAAGGTTAAGATGTAGCGGGGAGCCTTTTCTCGTTGATCCTGCTTAGGCAGTTTTTCCTGAGTGAGAATCGGTTTATCGAATTCGATTACGAAAAAATAGGTGCGATCTACCCATTCGCGACGACGTGTCATTCCTGTAATTGTGTAGTCGTTCTCGAAATTCACTTCATTTTCGATAACGCTGGTCGGCAAATGTTGTCGAGTCCACACAAGTCCGCTTTGAAAATCGGCCAGTACATTTGCTTTTTTGCCTTTGGCAAAAGTGTATTTGTGGAAGGCAACATGGGGTGATGTTGTGATTTCCACACGCACATCATTATCGGTCAAGTTTACCGCATAATATCCGGGTGAAGCCGTTTCGCTGATCAAATCGTATTTGCTTCGCAAATCCGAACGTTTTTCTCCTGCAAAAGGCTGCATGAGCAAATCGCCTAGATCGATACACCCCGTGCCGTTTAGTCGTGTTTGCGAAAAACCATAAATCAACGAATCGCCATAAACATATCCCGAACAGTATTCCCAAGAATAATTGCCTGTTTCCGGTCCTGCCTGAATCATTCCTAAAGGATACGTTGCACCGGGAAATGTATGTCCGGTAAATGCAGTTCCGATGAATGGATCGACGTATTGTGTATAATCCAATTTATTTTCGGTGGCTGTTTCTTTCGGTGTTTGTGTACATGAAAAAGAGATCGCTATCACAGAAAGCAAAAAAATCGTTTTTTTCATTTTTAAAATAATCTAACCGTTTATAATGTGTTTAATAATATACGATATTTAAATCACTCCTTCTTCGCCTGCATCGATTCCCACACGAAATATCCCAGCAATGCCAAAAAAGCGCATAATGCCGTGATTTGTGCTCCTGTTCCCGAAGGATTGTCCCATAAGTGCAAGTTAAGAGCTTCGCCATCTCCGGTAAAGAAAATAATCAAAGCTCCTATTACTCCGAACAATGCCGCTCCTGCTATAAATCCGGAAGAGATAAGGATGGCTCGCTGATGACGTGCGTTGTTTAATTCTTTATCTTTTGAACTACGATTGATCCAATGATTGAGCAAGCCTCCTACAACCAAGGGCAAATTCAACGGCAGTGGGATGAACATGCCTAAAGCAAAGGCAAGTGGCGAAACGCCGAGCCAGTTAACCAAAACGGCAATAATGGCACCAATACCCAGCAACATCCAACTAACACCGGTTCCCGACATTAATGGTTCGATAATTGCTGCCATAGCGTTGGCTTGCGGTGCCACCATCGGGTTGGTATGTTCTGGAGTTGCTACAAATCCGTAGGCTTCGTTCAGAATAAAAATCACGGCTCCAACCGTTGCGGCTGAGACCAGCGTTCCCAAAAACTTGAAAGATTCCTGTTTGGCGGGCGTCGATCCGATCCAGTAACCAATCTTCAAATCGGTGACGAAGCCACCGGCCATTGACAGGGCTGTGCACACAACACCTCCGATAATGAGTCCGCTTACCATGCCCTGCCATCCGTTCAGCCCAACGGCTGTTAAAATTACCGATGAAAGGATCAAGGTCATGAGTGTCATTCCCGAAACCGGATTCGATCCGACAATCGCAATTGCATTTGCGGCGACGGTAGTAAACAGGAATGAAATCACGGTGATTGTAATCAAGGCAACGATTGCCTGCACGAGTGTCACTTTAACTCCTATCAGGAGAAATATGAAAACTGCAATGAGAGTGAGAAATAAGAATAACATCACGAACGACATTTTCAGATCGCGTTGTGTGCGTTGTGTTGTTTTTTCGTTTTGCTGCGTGACATTTTTTGTCCCAACCGCCAATTTGAATGCATTGCCGATTACGCCGGCCGAATTGATGATGCCGATAATTCCCGCCATGGCAATGGCGCCTATCCCGATGGGACGAACATAGGTGGCAAAGATGGTTTCGGCAGACATAGAGGTAAATGGATTGACTCCGCCTGAAAGCGTAGCCGACAAAGCTCCAATTTCGTTTACCAATGGAATGAAAACCAACCAGGATAGAAGTGATCCGACCGTGATAATCAAGGCGTAACGTAATCCTACCAGATATCCGAAACTGAAGATAAGAGCACTTACATTGAATTTTAAAACCATTTTGAATTTTTCGGCCAGCATTGCACCGGCAGGAATGATTCGTGTGGTAATTTCTTCGCTCCAGAGGCGAAAAGCCGAGAAGCAAAAGTCGAATAGTCCGCCGATAAGACCGCTTGTTACAAGCAGTTTGGCCTGACTCCCACCTTTTTCGCCTGTCATTAATATTTCGGTAGTTGCGGTGGCTTCGGGGAAAGGTAGTTTGCCGTGCATGTCCTTTACGAAATATTTTCGAAACGGAATCAGAAAAAGTATTCCCAGAAAACCTCCAAGCAGCGACGAAAAGAAAATTTGCCAGAAATTAATTTGTATTTCGGGATATTTCGCTTGTAAAATATAAAGTCCCGGAATGGTGAAAACTGCGCCGGCCACAATCACCCCGGAAGAAGCACCTATAGACTGGATGATGACATTTTGTCCCAAAGCATTTTTCTTGCGGAATGCTGCCGAGGCTCCAACGGCAATGATGGAAATGGGAATGGCTGCTTCGAATACTTGCCCGATTTTAAGACCCGAATAAGCTGCGGCGGCCGAAAATATAACGGCCATGAGTAATCCCATACCGATGGCGTAGGGCGTCGTTTCGGCCACAGGCTTGTCGGCAGGCATCACCGGTTGGTATTCTTCCCCTTCTTTGAGTTCCCTGTAAGCATTTTCGGGCAATTCTGTTGTTTTTGGTTCGTCATTGTTCATTTTTTCGGCGATAAAGTTAGATTCTGTGTGATTTGTCGGGCCGAAATTACGAAAAATAATGTAAATGCCGAACGTCTTATTCCTTCTTTGTCTAATTTTGCAAAAATCATTTACAATGACTCTCTTCATAGCATTACTTCTTCGGATATTATCGAATCCGTTTGCTAATGTTTTTCAGAAAAAACTTACCGCTTCTCGACAAAATCCTCTTTGGGTAAATTTTGTGGGTTTTTTCACACTAAGCGTTCTTTGCATCCCTTTTCTGGGCAAAATACCCTGGAGCAGTTTTGCCCCGATATTTTGGATTTATTGTGTCGCAGGTGGGCTTGTTGGTGCTTTAGGAAACGGATATCTGATAAAAGCAGTCGAAAAAGGTGATATTTCGCTTTTAGGGCCGATAAATTCCTACAAGTCTGTGGTCAGTCTTTTGCTGGGAATCCCCTTACTTGGCGAATTTCCTAACTTATGGGGCGTGCTTGGCATGGGATTGATCATTTATGGGAGCTATTTCATTCTCGACACACTCCCGGAGCGATTTTCGTGGCAGGTGCTGAAACGTCCCGAAATCAAATTCCGAATTTATGCAATGCTTTTGACTGCTATTGAGGCAATTTTCATCAAAAAAATCATTCTATTGTCTTCGCCAACTATTTCGTTTGTAGTTTGGTGCTTTTTTAATGCCTTGTTTTCATTTTGTTTCCTTTTTTTATATCGGGTCAATCTCAAAAAACAGCTCAAGGTCATTTATAAAAGAAATATTCCGATCTATTTGGCATTGGTTTCATGCATGGGTATCATGCAAATGGCAACCAACTATTCGTTTGCACACATGCCGGTAGGTTATGCGCTGGCATTATTCCAATTGTCGGGAATTGTTTCCGTGGGGCTTGGATATGCGTTTTTCAAAGAACGGAATATTCGAAAAAAATTACTCGGAACGGCTATCATGATCATGGGCGCTGTGCTCATTATTTTATTAGAATAAAGTTTTTCTTGAAAAAAGATATTTGTTTCAATATTTATGAGTAAATTTAACATCCGAAAAAGTTAGTGGTTAAAGCTCATCGGAATATTATTTTCAGAAAGGGAACGAACATTTTAGTTATAAGGTTGTTCAAATTGAAATTACAGCCAAACAAAGTTTTCAGTGCATATTCAATAAAAATACCATATTTGTTATGATTTTCGATCTTGACATGATTCGCAATGTATATGCGAATCTTCCTCAAAAAATTCGACATGCAAAGCAAGTCGTGAATCGTCCGTTGACGCTTTCCGAAAAAATACTTTTTGCACATCTTTCACCGGGTGTTGAGGTAAAGGAATATAAACGGGCGTCCGATTATGTGGATTTTGCTCCCGACAGGGTCGCCATGCAAGATGCTACGGCTCAAATGGCGTTGTTGCAACTAATGAATTCGGGAAGAACCAAAGTTGCCGTACCGTCAACAGTTCATTGTGATCATCTGATTCAGGCTTACAAAAATGCAGAATCGGACTTGGAAACGGCAAAGATTACCAATAAAGAGGTCTATGATTTTTTGCGCGATGTATCTAATAAATACGGCATCGGATTTTGGAAACCGGGAGCCGGGATTATCCATCAGGTTGTGCTCGAAAACTATGCTTTCCCGGGCGGGATGATGATTGGAACCGATTCCCACACACCCAATGCCGGCGGTTTAGGAATGATTGCCATTGGAGTAGGTGGTGCAGATGCCGTGGATGTTATGGCCGGTTTGCCTTGGGAACTCAAAATGCCTCGACTTATTGGCGTAAAACTCACCGGAAAACTATCGGGATGGGCTTCGCCAAAAGATGTGATATTGAAACTTGCAGGAATTCTTACCGTGAAAGGCGGAACAAATGCCATTATCGAATATTTTGGAGATGGCACGGCTACGCTTTCTGCAACAGGAAAGGCAACTATCTGCAATATGGGAGCCGAAGTAGGTGCCACGACATCAATTTTCCCATTCGACGAAAAGTCTGCGGCTTACCTTGAGGTTACCGGCAGAAAGGAAGTTGCGGACGAAGCCCGAAAAATTGGCGAATATCTTCGACCTGATCCTGAAGTCGTTTCCAATCCCTATAATTATTACGATCAGGTGATCGAAATAAACCTATCGGAGCTTGAACCCTATATTAATGGGCCGTTTACTCCCGACGCGGCTTATCCGATTTCCGAATTTGCCAAAGCTGTCCGAGAAAATCATTATCCCGAAAAAATAGAAGCCGGTTTGATTGGCTCATGCACCAACTCTTCCTACGAAGATCTCACCCGTGCAGCATCTGTCGTGCGTGATGCCAAAAGCAAAGACTTGGGTGTCAAGTCGCAATTCATTATCAATCCCGGTTCGGAGCAAGTCCGTTATACGGCCGAACGTGACGGGATTTTAAAAGAATTTGAAGAAGAAGGTGCTGTGATAATGGCCAATGCTTGTGGCCCGTGTATCGGTCAGTGGAAACGCACCGATGAAAAAACGGATCGTCCCAATTCCATCGTCACCTCTTTTAATCGCAACTTTGCAAAACGCAATGACGGCAACCCAAACACACATGCTTTTGTTGCTTCTCCCGAATTGGTGGCTGCTCTCACAATTGCAGGCAATTTGTGTTTCAATCCGCTGAAAGATACTCTCGAAAACCGCAAAGGTGAACAAGTGAAACTTAATGAACCAATGGGTTTTGAATTGCCTGCAAAAGGTTTCGACGTGAAAGATCCGGGATATATGCAACCCGCTGAAGATGGAAGCTCGATTGAAATAAATATCGATCCAAAATCGCAACGATTGCAGAAACTTATTCCTTTTCCTGCATGGGACGGTAAAGATTTTATTAATCTTCCGCTTTTGATTAAAGTGAAAGGAAAATGTACTACCGATCACATTTCGATGGCCGGACCGTGGCTCAAGTTTCGCGGACATCTTGACAATATTTCTGACAATATGCTCATAGGAGCTGTGAATGCTTTTAACGATCAAACCAATGCAGTGCTCGACCCGGATACGTTGCAATACATGCCGGTACCTGCGTTAGCCAGAAAGTTCAAGTCAAAAGGCGTAGGATCGGTCATAGTTGCCGAAGAAAACTATGGCGAGGGGTCGAGTCGTGAACATGCAGCTATGGAACCACGTCACCTAAATGTGAAAGCAATCCTTGTGAAATCGTTTGCCCGAATCCATGAAACAAATCTAAAAAAACAGGGAATGCTTGCGCTCACCTTTGTTAATAAAGAAGATTACGAAAAGGTTCAGGAACGTGACAAAATCAGCATACTCGGATTAACCGAATTTGCTCCCGGTAAAAACCTGATTATCGAACTGCTACATCCGGACGGTACAAAAGACAGGTTTGAAGCCTCACATACCTATAATCATCAACAAATAGAATGGTTTAAGGCAGGAAGTGCTTTGAATGCAATGAAAAAACAAATATGACATATTTTTATAAGTTTGTGTTATGAGGGTTTGAATTGTTATTGTAATTTCAAAAAAAGTGTTTTCTTTCATTAGCGAAATATCGAAAGATTGTTCATCTCATTTTTATGCAACGAATAACCAAAAAAGAAGAAACCCTCAATGTGCCCAACGATCCGATCATTCCGTACATCGAAGGAGATGGGATAGGAAAAGAAATAACAGCATGCGTTCTCAATATTATCGATAAAGCGGTAGAAAAGGCTTTCGAAGGCAATCGAAAAATTCATTGGAAAGAAGTACTCGCCGGCGAAAAAGCTTTCAATAAAACCGGGTACTGGCTACCACAAGAAACGATAGAAGCTTTTCGAACGCATCTGGTCGGAATAAAAGGCCCACTCACCACTCCGGTGGGAGAAGGTATTCGATCGCTCAATGTAGCGCTGCGTCAAGAACTCGATTTGTATGTTTGTCAACGTCCGGTTAGGTGGTTCGAAGGCGTCGCTACGCCATTGCTTCATCCCGAGAGAGTACATGTTACCATTTTTCGAGAGAATACCGAAGACATTTACTCCGGAATAGAATGGGATGCAGGAACTCCAGAATTGCGGAAAGTTTTGAAATTTCTCAAAGAAGAAATGAATGTTGTCAATATTCGTTTTCCCGAAACAACAGCTATTGGTGTGAAACCGGTATCGATAGAAGGAACTGAGAGATTGGTGAGAGCAGCAATCCGGTATGCCCTCGATCATAACCTGCCATCCGTAACACTTGTCCACAAAGGCAACATTATGAAATATACCGAAGGTGGTTTCAAAAAATGGGGTTATGCACTTGCCGAAAGAGAATTTCCTGAAAAGGTTTTTACGGCCAACAAATTCAAAAAAATTGAAAACGAACAGGGCGTAGATGCCGCTATCAGATATTATGAGGAGGGAATATCCTCCGGAAAAATTTTTGTAAAAGACGTTATAGCCGATGCTTTTCTTCAAAATACGCTTTTAAAGCCGGAGGATTACTCTGTCATCGCAACGCTCAATTTAAATGGTGATTATATATCGGATCAGATGGCTGCTATGGTTGGAGGGATTGGGATAGCACCCGGTGCAAACATTAACTATTTGACCGGTCATGCCATTTTTGAGGCGACGCATGGCACTGCTCCCGATATAGCAGGAAAAAACCTTGCAAATCCATCCTCCATGTTGCTCTCCGGTGCTATGATGCTTGAATATTTGGGATGGGATGAAGCGGGAAGATTGATTACCAAGTCGATGGAGTATTTGTTTTCGAACGGTTTTGCAACTTTCGATCTTTCCAAATTTATGAAAAATGGCACAGTATTGTCCACCAGCGAATTTTCTGAGAAAATAATTGAAAATTTATAGAATAACAATCAAGTAGGACAACTTGAAGTGGGCACATAGCTTTGCAAGTCCCTATCGTATGAAACAATTGATAAAAATTATAGTATATGGATAACAATGAATTGATTAAACTTTTGTCAGATAGAATTGCAGAAACGAGCAATATCGACAAAGATCTTTTTGTGAAAATGGGTGTAAAACGCGGACTTCGCAACGAAGATCATTCCGGTGTATTGGCCGGACTTACACGCGTGGGGGATGTAGTTGGATACGAACGTCAGGAAGATGGGACTCTTAAACCGATTCCGGGTAAACTTTATTATCGTGGAATGGATGTCGAAGACTTGGTGCACGGTGTGCAAAAAGAAAATCGTTTAGGCTTTGAAGAAACTGCCTTTTTGCTTCTTGCAGGCAAACTTCCGAATAAAGAAGAGTTGAATGCTTTTTCCGAAGTTTTGTGGCATACGATGCCCTTAAATCACAGAACAACGATGAGCATTCTGAGCCTAACCGGCAAAAACATTATGAATATTCTTGCACGAAGCGTCTTGGAACTTTATACGTATGACGAGAATCCCGACGATATTTCACCCGACAATCTTATACGGCAATCGATCAATCTCATTGCCAAGTTTCCCACCATCATCGCTTATGCTTACCAGGTTTTGCGCCATGACCAATTGGGGCGGTCCATGCATATACGACATCCTTACGAAGATCGTTCGATTGCTGAAAATTTCCTTTTCATGATGAATGGACGCGATGCCTATTCCGAATTAGATGTAAAAATCTTAGATTTGGCGTTGATGCTTCATGCCGAACATGGTGGAGGTAATAACTCTACTTTTTCGGTGCGGGTCACAAGTTCCACCGAAACGGATACTTATTCGGCTATTGCAGCCGGTATCGGTTCACTGAAAGGCCCTCTTCACGGTGGAGCTAATATAATGGTTCGAGGTATGCTCAATGACATGAAGAAAAATATTAGCGAGTGGAAAGATGTCGGTCAGATAGACAATTATCTCCTCAAACTCCTCAATAAACAAGCCTTCGATCGTTCCGGCTTGATCTACGGGATAGGGCATGCCGTTTATACAATCAGCGATCCGCGTGCTCTTTTACTCAAAGAGATGGCTCGAGAATTGGCCAAAGAAAAAGGCAGAGAAGAAGAATTCGAGTTTATGGAAATTATTGCCGATCGCAGCGTAGAAGTATTTCTCGATTATAAGAAGCAAGGAGCCAAATCTCGCACTTGTATCAATGTCGATTTCTATTCAGGATTTGTTTATGATGCATTGGGGCTGCCTCCCGAAGTGTTCACTCCTTTGTTCGCAATGGCACGCATCGTTGGATGGTCGGCTCATCGCATCGAAGAGATGAATTTCAGCAGCAAACGCATCATCCGCCCTGCATACAGGAATGTACGAGAAAAACAAGATTATATACCGATGAGTAATCGTTAGAATAGGAATTGTCACCGAAAAAATCATTTTCATGGATAAAATTAAAGTAAAGAACCCTGTTGTAGAACTTGATGGCGATGAAATGACGCGCATCATTTGGGCATTTATCAAACAACAATTGATCTTGCCATATCTCGATGTCGATATCAAATATTATGATTTGAGTATCGAAAATCGCGATGCCACCGACGATCAGGTTACCGTGGAAGCAGCCGAAGCCATTAAACGATATAATGTAGGTATCAAGTGTGCTACAATCACTCCCGATGAAGCAAGGGTGAAAGAATTTGGCTTGAAACAAATGTGGAAATCGCCCAACGGAACCATTCGTAATATAGTGGGAGGGACTGTTTTTCGAGAGCCGATCATTTGTCGCAACATTCCGCGTTATGTACAGGGTTGGACCGAACCGATTATTATTGGGCGTCATGCTTTTGGCGATCAGTATCGTGCTACCGACAAAATCATTAAAGGTAAGGGTACGCTGCGGATGACTTTTACCTCCGATACCGGAGAAACCCAATCGTGGGATGTTTACAACTTCGAAGGTGACGGTGTTGCCCTGACGATGTACAATACGGACGATTCTATTTATGGTTTTGCTCGTTCGTCGTTTCAGATGGCTTTATCGAAAAAATATCCGCTATATCTTTCCACCAAGAATACGATTTTGAAAGCTTACGACGGTCGTTTCAAGGACATTTTTGCTGAGGTTTATGAGAATGAGTTCAAAGGCGAATTTCAAAAAGCAGGAATAACCTACGAACACCGTTTGATCGACGATATGGTAGCATCGGCCATGAAATGGCACGGAGGATTTGTTTGGGCATGCAAAAATTACGATGGCGATGTTCAGTCTGATACAGTGGCCCAAGGATTTGGTTCGCTCGGCATGATGTCGTCCGTATTGGTTACGCCCGATGGCAAAACGGTGGAAGCGGAGGCTGCCCATGGAACAGTTACGCGCCATTATCGTCAACATCAGCAAGGAAAAGAAACATCAACAAACCCGATTGCTTCTATTTTTGCATGGACGCAGGGCTTGATGCATCGTGGCAAACTCGATGACAATCAGCCACTGATAGACTTTTGCCAAAAACTTGAACATGTCTGTGTGGAAACCGTAGAAAGCGGGCAAATGACAAAAGATCTTGCCCTGCTCGTGTATGGTAAAAACGCAACTCCCGATAAATACCTCAATACTCAGGATTTTTTGACTGTCTTAAAACAAAATCTCGACAAAAAATTGAGTGTTTGACCGCGTTTATGCAATCGGATACAAAAACTAAAAACGGCTTTGAGAATCAAATTCTTAAAGCCGTTTTGCTTGATGATCGTTTTGTATTTCACATTGTCGGAAAATCTTCAAATTCAAGCAGTTTTTGAAACTTTGGGTTGAGGTTTTTCCTTTTTGCCGAAAAGCTTATCCCGATTGAAATATAACGTGACGAGTGCTCCAATCCACACAATAACCTTAACGCTTGTTTCGTGCGGGAAAAAAAGACAAAGGATTCCGCTCAATGCGATCAAAATGGAAGGTCCCCAAAAGCCATATTGCTTTTTGATAATGCCTAATATGAGTGCATCGATAATGAGAGCGATCAACAATTCAATCGGTATAAAAAACAGATACATTCCTAAAAGTGTGGACGCTGCTCGTCCACCTTTGAAACGATAATAGAGGGGATAACCATGCCCGATAATGGATCCAATGCCGATACATCCGAGTGCGGTTACATCCGTTATTTGCAAAAATCGACTTGCGATCCACATTGGAATAAATGATTTAGCTACATCAAGTATTCCCGTAAGAACGCCCCAAAATTTGTTGACATTACGAAACACATTATAAGCTCCGGGATTTTCATTTCCCAATTCCCGAATATTTTGATTCGTAGCCAATTTCGTAATCAAACAAGCAAATAAGATCGATCCGATCAAATATCCCGAAATCAGGCACTCAAAGTATAAAATAAATGAGTTCATTGTTGAGTTTTTACCATATTACAAATTACAAAAGAATGGATATTCCATAAGCGCCCGGCCCGCAATAAACGGCATCCACCAAACCTCCTTCGCCATGAATGATTTCGTTGCAGGGAAGGGTTTTTATTTTTTCCATAAATTCGGCAATGGCTTCTTTGTTTTTATCTCCATATCCTTGCAGTGTAATGGCACGTTTGATAGTCGTAACCGATTTTTCCTGCATTTTGGCTTTAATCTGATTGATTATCATGTCGTTAATCTGCCTGAAAGTTCTGGCTTTGCCTTGAGCAAGTATGATACCTTCTTTTTCGTCGCCCATTAACCCCAACAATGGGATGATATGAAGCACGCTACCCATCAGTGATTGAGCTTTGCCAATGCGACCACCGCGATAAAGATATTCGAGATCTGAAAATACAAACCAGCTGAAAGTATTTTCCACAATTTGTTGGCAAGCTTTTTCAAGCTCTTCGATACTCAGATCGGGTTGTGTCTTGATCAAATCGATGATTCCCAGTACAATATTACCCACACCATTGATTGCTTGTTTTGTATCTACATTGATTATGGGAACAATATTTTCGAATTGCTTTTTCACATTCTCGGCAACTCTGAATGAAGCCGCAGACAATCCGCTGCTCATTACAACATGAATAAACAGATCGTAATTTGCCCTATTCCTTTCAACAATTTCTGCTATTTCGTTATGAATCAGTGTAGATGATTTTGCAACAACTTTCTCGTTTTCATATTTCGATACCAACCAACTTGCGGAGTATTCTTCGCTTTGGCGATATTCGGTTTCACCTACGAAAACGGGAAATTTCACAATTTCGAGGGCATCGTAGTTGATTTGTTGTCTCGACAAACCTAAATTGTCGCCTACAATGATAAAGATTTTCCTGCTCATTTTATTCACGTTTTATTCAAAAGTTATGTAGTACAAGTAATTGAGTTGTCCTCCGTAATATTCTTCAAAATCAAGTGACGGAAATTTATCCTTCAATAGTTTTATCAACTGTTCGTCGTTCTTGATGTTTGCACCTTTGTATAGAGTTACCAAATTATTATTATTGGAAACAATTTTTTCGATGACATTTGTCAAAAGTTGATTTTTACTCGGATTCGACAGCACAATTTTCTTTTTGTAAACGGCAAAAAAATCGCCTTTGTGCACCTGCGTTCCGTCTTCGGCAAGTACTTCACGCGACGATTGTGCAATGCCGCAAAACTGAATGTTTTCGAGATTGTTCATCGCTGTCTCGAAGGTAGTCTGAATATCATAATCCTTCGAAATACTCATCATAATGCTGATAAGCGAAATCGGGTTATCCGATTCTACGATATGTACATTTGCCTTGCAAAGCGAAGCGGCATATTTTAATGCCATCAGGATATCACTGTCGTCAGAAGCTGCAATTACGTTTTTCGCCTTTAAATTATTGAGCCCTTTTACTAATTGATTTACAGATGGTTTGTTTTTGCCGTAACAAAGTATATCGTCAGCCCCCAAATTTTTCAGAATATCGGCAAATCCTTTACCGGATACAATACAAAAGATGCTTTTATCTCTTTCGTAATCCACAACATCGTCGCTTAGAAAGTTTTTATGCTGCTTTTTCATATCGTCCACTTTCGTAAAAAGTAGTGTTCCGTAGCGTGACACCTCTTCGAAAACATCATTTGGCTTGTTGGTGTGGATGTGAACTTTGTATTTGTTGTTGCTGTTGACAATGATCAGGCTGTCGCCATAATGTCCGATTTTTTCTTTTAATTCGTCTTTATTCTTTATTTGATCAGTTTCGAGGGGCTGTCTCAAAAGTAAGGACAGTCTCTTTTTTTAGTTGGGAAATATCATAAAAAACAGGGAAAAAACAGGATAAACGATTTGTGTAATTGCAAAATATTTTGTATTTTTATAGCTGAATATCAA
>Ga0208825_1000859_pt1 | contig 26361 bp, 19 predicted proteins | sample AD_UKC113_MetaG_FD_184450 | JGI IMG/M metagenome (GOLD analysis project Ga0208825, IMG submission 184450) | Active sludge microbial communities of municipal wastewater-treating anaerobic digesters from Hong Kong - AD_UKC113_MetaG (SPAdes)... | ecosystem: Engineered > Bioreactor > Anaerobic >...
TAAATTGTAAAAAGCAAAAATTCCGTTGTACAGCGTATCTACATAATATACATTCAGTGAATCTCCATTCTGATTCATCAATTTCACCTTAGCTCCATTAATAGGAACTTTTTCGTCGTGCGTAAAAGCCTTATAAACGTACAAAGGATTGTTCATTTTTTCATTGGAACTTTTGGCAAACCCTGCAATAATACCTGTAGAAGGTAAATTGGCTTGAAAATAATCGCAGAAATACCTGTAAAAATTATTAGATTCCAATTTTCTGTAATCTTTATTGAGCAGCCGGTGGGTTTCCGGTAAATAATCGTGGAATGAACCTTCGGACAAAAATCCGGGAACAGTCAAAGGGCGAAGGACGCCCAGTCCACTGGTATTTCCATAAAATGAGAAATCGCCCCGAATATTAGTAGAGGTGGTGTAATGTGTCCAAACTGTAAGTTGATTTGAAATCAAACGAGGCCAGGCGGTTTGAGCCATTGGTAAACTCGCTGCCACAGTGGGTTGATCATCATAACCGTGATACAAAAGTAATAAATAATTGGTGCCTGTATTGGTTCCCAATGCATTGCTGTGTATGGAAAGAAAGGCATCCACGTTGTTGGCATTGGCTTCTTCGGCAATTTCCGACAAAGCCCGATCGTCTTCTTCCCTGTTTTGAGTACGCGACATGTAAACGGTAGCATTGGCTGCCTGCAACAAATCGCGTAGTGCCAATCCTTTGGTCAAATTACTTGCCGATTCCCAAAAACCAAGTGTGTCGCCCAGTGCAAAAGGTATGGTCTGAACATTTCTGTCGTTAGCCCCATTGTATCCTCCATGACCCGGGTTGATATAAATTTTAATTCCCGTAAAATCAACAGCTTTTGCAGAAAAAATCAGCATCAAAACGAAGAAAAATGAAATTATTTTTTTCATGGTGTTTCCTCCTCCTTATTTTAAAACAACATTAAGTAAATATAAATCACCTCTCTCAGTATTAAATACAATCTGCTTTCCATCAGGAGAAACAGCAGGATACATAGCTATCAAATCAGGTGTAGTGAGTGTTTGATACACTTTTCCATCTATCGATGCTGCTACCAGAGAAGAAGAAAGGAGTATTTCCCCGTTGTCAATGTCATTCATTCCCACCAGCCATTGATTGTTGAGCCATTGTGGCGCATTCAGTTTACCCAGAGCCGCAACATTGTTCCCGTTCAAGTCGCAAACAAAAGTTCCTTTTCCTGCAGCAACATAGACAATTCGTTTCCCATCGGGCGAAATGGAAGGCCAAATATAGCTCGCATTTTCACCATTCGGAGTAAGAATTTTACGCGAATTTCCCGTATAAAGAACCATTTTACGGTCTTCGATGGTAACAATAGGTACAATTTCGACGGCAGAAAGCTGACTTTTTACCAGTTGACGATTTTTTACCAATAAAGGTTTGTTTCCTGAAAAACCTACCGCAAGAGGTTCTCGCGTGGGAGCAATAAGTTGTTGTTGTTTTCCTTCAGAAAGCGAATACAATTTAACGGAAGAAAATAGCCGCTGGTTAATCAATTCGTTTTTCCTGTAGGCAATAGTTTTTCCATCTTTGCTTATCTTAACTCCATAGCCCGCACCTTTTTCGGTTGTCAAAGTTTTTACCTGCCCATCAGTGAACGAAAGCATTTTCAGTCCTTCATAATTTTCAGAAGTGAAAAGCAAATATTCTCCCGTCGGACTAAATACCGGATGATACATGTTTCCACTTTCTCCGGTGTTTATCGGAGAAACAGATGTAACCTGAATGTTTTGAGCGAAAATTGTCTGAGCACCCAAAACCAATAACAGTAGTAGTTTTCTCATGATATTAACATTTTAAAAAATTAATTTTGGTTTTTTCGGTGGTAAATGTAGAATATTTTTTCCAAATAATGCAAACGATTGCATTTATTTTTCAAAAAAAATTTTTTTCTTCTATTTTTTGAAAATATTTGAATTGGGAAAGTATCGAAAACAGGTTCATAAAAGAAGTTGGACTAAACTCAGTATTCTTAAAATATTTATTAATACATTGATTATAAATTACTTATAAGAAAAATTACATAATCGTTATTTGAATTCAATCATAAATTCGGTTAGACTTTTTGTTGAGGGAAGTCCGATTTTTTTGCGGATGCGGGCTCTTCCCATTTCTACGCCTTTGAGCGAAATATTCATTAAATGGGCAATGTCTTTGCTCGATAGATTGAGGCGAAGGTAAGCACAAAATCTCAAATCGTTGGGAGTAAGTTCGGGATATCGTTCGTGTAAATGTCGGAAAAAGTTTTCATGAATTCGGTCGAAATTGGCCTGAAAAATTGCCCAATCATCTTCTGAAGAAAGGTTCTCGTCGAGCAGCCGGATAATTTTTTCATAATACTTGTTGGGGTATTGTGATCCTAAAGCTGCTTTTTGTTGCATGATTTCTTCTTTTATGGTGGCCAACACTTCATTTTTTCTGATTAGCGTCATGGTCGAAGTGGCCAATTCCTTGCTCTTCAGCGTCAATTCCGATTCCAGCTTTTCTTTTTCTAATGTCATGATTTGCTGTTCTCTTTTTTCTATTTCTTTTCGCCTGATGTCTTCCTGTTCGATTCTGACCTTTTCCTTTTTCCTGTGAATAATTCGTTGAACATACCGGTAGATACCCCAAAGTAAAAACAGCATCGCCAAAGTGTAGATAATTTTCGCAGGCGTACTTAAATAAAAAGGAGGTTTTACTTCAAAGGAATAATTTGTTTCGGAAAGAATTTGTCCGCTTCCGGATATAGCTTCGGCTTTGAATACATATTTTCCGTAGGGCAAGTATTTGTATTCGATGCTGGGTGAGGATGATGGTTCTCTCCAAACCACGTCTAATCCTTCGAGTTTAAATCGATACAGCACATTGCTTCTTTGAGCATATTCGGTATAGAATACCGAAAAGACAACATTGTTTGTGGAGTAAGGAATAGTCGGCAAACTGGTAGTTTCGAGCGGTAAAAAGTCTAATTTTTTGTTGGCTGCATCAGAAATTTGAATACTTTTAAGTTTCAACTGTATGCTGTACTGTGGAATTGGTTTTTGTGTGTAGCTATAAAGTGCCAGTCCATTCTCTAAAGTGAAAATACATTCATTTTCTGAGATAGGAATGATATTTTGATAATCGTCAACGGTTTGATGAAGAAAATCGGCATATTGGACCATATCCACCAATTTGATTTGACCGGGTTTGATTTCAACCAGTGCAGCTTCGCCCGGGCGAATGAACCAATACAGATTTCCTTTGAAATAGCATATCCGATAGGAATTGGAAAAATTTCCGAGCGCTTTGTTTAATTCCTCGAAAGGCACAATTTTTTTACGTATATCGTCGAAAGTATAAAATAAATTATAGTCTGTAAATACTACTCTGTTGTTTATAGAAAAGACGTTAATGGTATTTAAATGTTGCTGATCAAGAGATTGATATACGTTCATGTGCTCTATTCGATGCAGGTCGGGCGTAAGTTGAATGGCAAAAAGCCCGCGATGCAAATGACTTGCCCAAATGGTTCCGGTGTAATCTATTTCGATGTAGCGAATGGGATGAAGAAAATCTTCCACGGCATGGCTGAATTTCCATTTTCCATTCTCTTTTTTGTAAATACACAGTTGCGTATAAGTTCCCTGAACCAATACCTCCACACCATGAATGTTTCCATGAGCGAAACACATGCCTCCTTTTACGGGTGAAACAGGAATGGACCTTGTGGGTGTAACTTCAAAGGTTTCTTCATTGTTGCCACAAAATTGCTGACCATCAAAGGAACTTACATCCCAAACTTGTCCTTTTATTTTTGGGTCGATGGAAAGGTTACGAATGGATTGATGCTCCATCAATGCTTTGTATAATCCCTGATTGGTTGCAATATAAATATGTGGAGAATCATAACTTACCGAATAAATGGCGCCAATTGCCGGGTAGAAAGATTGAATGCAGCGAAAGGATGAGTTTTGATGAATAAAAGCAATTCCTTTATCCAACGCCAGCCAAATGTTGTTGTCGCGGTCGAAAATAATTCCCAGAACGGTATTGTTTTGAAGCACATTTGAGGTATTGATTGCCCAGATTTTTTGACCCGACTTGTCTATAGCTACAGCTCCATTTAAAATGGTACCGATCACAATCAATCCGTTTGGCGAAATGACTGCTCTGTTGATTTGTGCTTTTTTCAGTACATCGTCCACTTCAGTGGTAAAGCGTGTAAACTTTTCTCCATCATACAGATAAAGACCATCAGAAATCGTAACCATTAAAGCATGTTTATCGTCAAAAGGCAGAATTTTGATTACCGGACTTTTCATGATATTGTTGGGAACTGGAACAAAAGTATTTTGTTGCCGGTCGAAGTAGCAAAAATCTTTCTGAAAAGTATGTGTGTATAAAGTATTTTGATAGAGGTTGAAGAACAAGAAGGAGAAATCGGTTCTGAATCCTTTTACTTCCCCATTTTTAAATGTAAAATATGAAGTAAAAGATTGAAAAAAAATGGTGCCGTGATCGTCGAAAATATTCCAAACTTCATCGTTCTGCATTTTATAATTTTTCAACAATGCAGACAGGGAAGTATAATTTAATTGTCCGAAACGGTCTCTCTCAAAATAGCCAAATTCTTCAAAAGCACCAATGTAAATTCTGTTTTTTTTGTCGATCATAACAGAACGCACCAGACCATTTCCGGGAATTTTGTGCAATTTCCACAGGGAACCGTCAAATTCGAGCAGTCCTTCGTTGTTCCCAAAATACAGGATGCCGTCCAAACCTTGTGCTACAGCCCAATTTTGATTGGCAGCATGATAATCGTTTTTTGAAAATTGAGTAACGAGCGGAATAAATTCCTGAGCATTTACAGCGCAAGTACAGAATATAATGAAAAGCAGATGGATTTTTTTCATAAATGTGCGCATATCGATTTTTCAAGGTATTAACTGGATCAGAGGTTAAAAAGTTCATACAAAAGATTATAAAATGATTCTTTCGACAAAATCAATCTGTAATTTCTTGCAGGAACATTAAAAATTAAGAATTCCAAAAGTAAGAAAATATTTGTTTCCGAAAAAGGAACTCAAAATTTTGTTGTTTAAACAATTTTGGTACTTAGCTGTAAGTTGGCAGGAAAAGTATGGATGTAAAAATCGCGTAGAAAAATTCAAACCTCAAAAACTTGAAAGGGGCAAAATTATTTGTTGCAACAAAAGGAGAGAGAATAAAACAAGGAAAAAGTGATCCAGCTGGGATTCGAACCCAGGACCCCATCCTTAAAAGGGATGTGCTCTACCGGCTGAGCTACTAGATCATATAAAAACGGCTGCAAAGTTATTCATTTTTTTGAAATTCTCAAAATAATCCTCAAGAAGTTTTGAAATTTTCTGCTAATTAATTGTTTTACAATTATTTTCAATCGTATTTTTGTTTATTGTATCTTTTTCGCTTTGTTTTTCATAGCGCAAAGTTTTGTATTTTATTTCATCTCGTTACCTTGTTAACCGAAAATTTTTTTCTGCATTTTTATTAAATCGCCATCCATTCCTATTTTGAATTTTCATTGATATAAAGTAACTTTGTAACCCTTAAAAATTTAACAAAGTAAGATGAGAAAATTTTTTTTATTAATTATTTCTGTATTAGCATATTTCAATTCGATAGCTTGTACCAATTTTTTGGTAGGGAAAGCGGCAACGGTTGATGGTTCAACGCTTATCAGTTATGCAGCCGATTCGTATTTCATGTTTGGTTCTCTGTATTATTCACCGGCAGCAACTTATCCCGACAATGCCATGCTCGATATTTATGAGTGGGACACGGGTGAGTATTTGGGAAAAATCAAACAGGCTGAAAGAACCTATTCCGTTGTTGGCAATATGAATGAATTTCAGGTTTCAATTGGCGAAACTACTTTTGGCGGACGTCCCGAATTGGTCGATACAACTGCAATTCTTGATTATGGAAGTTTGATTTATATTGCGTTGCAACGTTCCCGATCTGCCCGTGAAGCCATAAAAGTAATGACTGATTTGGTTGAGCAATATGGTTATCGAAGCGAAGGCGAATCTTTTTCCATTGCCGACCCGAATGAAGTTTGGATTATGGAAATGGTGGGAAAAGGAAATAGGAATAAGGGTGCAGTATGGGTTGCCCAGCGTATTCCGGACGATTGTGTTTCGGCTCATGCCAACCAGGCCAGAATCACAACTTTTCCTTTCGACGATAAAAATAATTGTCTTTATGCGGAAGATGTCATAGCTTTTGCTCGTGAGAAAGGTTATTTTAAGGGAAAAAACAAGGATTTCAGTTTTTCGGATACTTATGCTCCTTTGGATTATTTGGGACTGAGAATTTGTGAAGCGCGGGTTTGGACTTTTTTCCGAAAAGTTGATCCGTCAATGGACAGCTATATTTCTTACATCAAGGGAGAGACTGCTCAGCGGATGCCTCTGTGGATAAAACCCAACCGTAAAATCAGTGCTCAGGATGTAAAGGAATTTATGCGTGATCAGTACGAAGGAACCGAATTGGATATTACCAAAGGAATTGGTGCCGGACCTTTTCACAGCAAGTTGCGATGCAGTCCTCTTACTTTTTATGTGGACAGTGTGGAATATGTGCACGAACGTCCTGTCGCCACTCAACAGACAGGTTTTTCGTTTGTGGCTCAAATGCGTAGTTGGCTGCCCGATTATATTGGTGGAATATTGTGGTTTGGCGTTGACGATGCTGCCAGTTCCATATATGTGCCCATGTATTGCGGTATCAATAGTGTACCGGAATGTTATCGTGCAGGCAATGGAAGTCTGGTAGAATATTCCCCAACTTCGGCATTCTGGATTTACAATCAGGTTGCCAATTTTGCTTACAGCAAGTATTCTTTTATGATGCAGGATATTAAAAAAGTTCAGTCGAAATGGGAACAGGATTTTAATTCACTTGTTCCCACTATTGACAAGGTGGCTTTGGGAATGTCTGAAGAATCGGCCAAATCATTTTTGACCAATTTTAGCAATTATCAGGCAGAAGCTTCAACGGCAGCATGGAAAAAGCTGGGTGAATATCTGCTTGTAAAATACATGGATGGTAACGTTAAAATGGAAAAGGACGGAAAATTTCTTCAAAATGAAAAAGGAATTCCTCCGGGAATTATTCGTCCTGGTTATCCGGAAGACTTTTTGCGTATGATGGTGAAGGAGAACCCAGGGTTGAGGGTGAAAACGGCAGAAGAATTACAAAACCGAAAATAAATTGATATTTATTTTTATTATCACGAAAACTTTTTCATTGTTTTTATCCGTTTACGAAAAATAAAAAACTCCCGGAAAACAATTGTTTTCGGGAGTTTTTACATTCGTAACAGGGAAAGGATTCTTTATTTTTTCAATCCCTGAGCTTTTGCTTTGTTTTCAGATTTTTGGCATTTAGCAGCTTTCATAGTAGCTGTGTCTTTTTTCTGAACGGAAGTAGCTGCTTTCTTTTCGGCTTTTTGAGTGGTTGCAACTTCTTGTTTTGCAGGTTTGTTTACAGGTGTTTTTGCAGTTTGTGCTGTTGCAGACAAAGCAAATACAAATGTCAATGTCGTTAAAATAATTCCAAGCTTTTTCATAATCTACAAAATTTTAATTGTTAATGTTTTGTTTTTTGTTTATCTATTTTCGTTTCCGAAAATTCAATTTATAAGACTGAAGAGAGATACAAAGGTTTATTCTGTCGTTAACAATTTATACTAATTTAATTGTTAATCGTACTATCCTAAATTGTTTTTAAAAGCCGATCCGTTTTTTATCCCGAAATATCAAAAAGATTTAATTCTGAATCGAATCGATTAAAAAAAACAAATACAATTGAAAATCAATACGATAGCATATGCAAAAAATTGAATTTTCTTTCCTGATTTTTTTGCTGTAACTTTACAACTTGAAATCTTAGCCGCTTTATTTTTTTAATATTCGATCATTCAAATTTTTATAATTAATTAAAAATCAATAATTTATAATCAAATGAAAGATTTTCTCTCTTCTCGACACATAGGCGTTTCGTCTGATGAAATTCAAGAAATGTTGGAAGTTGTAGGGGCTGAAAGTTTAGATGAACTTATCGCTCAAACTATTCCTCTCTCCATTCGATTGAACGAAAAATTGAATCTCCCTTCTGCTCTGACTGAAAATCAGTATGCTCAGCATATTTCTGAAATTGCAGAAAAAAATAAAATTTTTACTTCCTATATTGGCAGAGGATGGTATGACACCTGTACACCGGCCGTAATTTTACGGAATGTTTTTGAAAATCCTTCATGGTACACTTCCTACACTCCCTATCAAGCCGAAATTTCTCAAGGAAGATTGGAAGCTTTGCTGAATTTTCAGACTGCCGTTTGCGAATTTACCGGTCTTCCATTGGCAAATGCTTCTTTGCTCGATGAAGCAACTGCCGCAGCAGAAGCAGCTACCATGATGTATAATTTGCGATCGAGGGAACAAATGAAAAATGGAGCAAATTTGCTTTTTGTCGATAAAAATATTTTTACTTCAACTTTGGCTGTTTTGCAAACGCGGACACAAGCACAGGGAATACAACTCGAAATTGGGGATTATAAATCCGTACAATTCTCGGAAAAATATTTTGGAGCGATTCTTCAATATCCCAATGCGGATGGGAATGTAGAGTATTATTTTTCATTTGTATCACAAGCACATACAGCGGGTTGTAAAGTTGCTGTGGCTGCCGACATTTTAAGTTTGGCTTTACTTGTTCCACCGGGAGAATGGGGCGCCGATATTGTTTTTGGTTCTACTCAACGTTGGGGAATTCCTGTGGGGTTTGGAGGTCCTTCGGCGGCTTATTTTGCTACGCGTGATGAATTTAAGCGCGATATGCCGGGTCGCATCATTGGCATCAGCAAGGATAAAAACGGGAAGCCGGCTTTGCGTATGGCACTTCAAACCCGTGAGCAGCACATCAAACGTGAAAAGGCAACTTCCAACATTTGTACCGCACAAGCTCTTTTGGCTTCGATGGCGGGTTTTTATACCGTTTTTCACGGGCCGGAGGGAATTGGGAATATAGCGAAAAACATTCATGCCACAGCAGCTTATATCAATGCAATGCTACCAACTTACGGTTATCGTCAGATGAATAAACTTTTTTTCGATACTTTGAAAATAGTTTTGCCCGAAAATGTTTCTCAGGAAGAATTTCAAAAAATTGCGCTCTCCCACAAAGTTAATTTTTATTATTTTGAAACCGGAGAAGTAGGTTTGAGTATTGATGAAACTACCGAAGCACCGGATATACAAAGATTGATAAATATTTTTTCGGAAGCCGTTCATAAAAAACCGATTATTTTCAATCCAACCGACTTGGCAGAGCTTGAAATACCGGATGAAAAAATCAGACGAAAATCAGCTTATCTGACTCAAGAAATTTTTCACAACTATCATACCGAAATGGAAATGATGCGTTATATCAAGAAACTGGAACGAAAAGATATATCGTTGACTCATTCCATGATTTCATTGGGGTCGTGCACCATGAAACTCACGGCAGCTTCAGAAATGCTACCGTTGAGCAGAGCAGAATTTTTGAAAATTCATCCTTTGGCTCCGTCCGATCAAGTGCAAGGTTACATTGAACTAATTGGCGAACTGGAAAAATATTTGTGTGCCATTACCGGTTTTGATGCTTGCAGTTTGCAGCCCAATTCCGGTGCAGCCGGAGAGTTTGCCGGTTTAATGACTATCAAAGCTTTTTATCGGTCGCTTGGCGAACCAGAACGAAATATTGTCTTAATTCCGGCATCGGCACATGGTACCAATCCGGCTTCTGCTCATCAGGCCGGGCTTGAAATAGTTGTTGTCAATTGCGATGAAAATGGGAATATTGATCTCAACGACTGGAAAGGGAAAGCAGAAACTTATCGTATGCGATTGTTGGGTTGTATGGTAACTTATCCTTCTACTCATGGCATTTTTGAAGCTCACATCGGAGAAATGTGCCAAATTATTCATGCAAACGGAGGACAAGTTTATATGGATGGAGCCAATATGAATGCTCAGGTCGGATTAACTCATCCGGCAAAAATCGGTGCGGATATTTGTCATTTAAATTTACATAAAACTTTTGCCATTCCTCACGGTGGAGGCGGTCCTGGTGTTGGACCCGTTTGTGCTGCTGCTCATTTGGCACCTTTTTTGCCGGGTAAAACATCGGGTCAAAATACTGTTTCAGCCGCAGCTTACGGCAGCGCCAGTATTTTGCCCATCACTTATGGTTATATTCGGATGATGGGAGCTGATGGTTTGACAAATGCTTCGAAAATTGCTATCTTAAATGCCAACTATCTGGCCGAACGTTTAAAGGAAACTTACGGCGTCGTGTATCGGGGCGAAAATGGTCGCGTGGGGCACGAATTGATTTTGGAGTGTCGAAATTTTAAAGTTGTCGGTATTACGGAAACCGATATAGCCAAACGTTTGATGGATTATGGATTTCATGCTCCTACTTTGTCTTTTCCTGTTCACGGTACGTTGATGATTGAGCCAACCGAAAGTGAATCAAAAGCAGAACTCGACAGGTTTGTGGAAGCTATGATTCAAATTTATGAGGAAATTATGGAAATTGAAAATGGGACAGGCGACAAAACGGACAATGTCTTATTGAATGCGCCTCATCCGGAATATGAGATGGTGTCGGATGAATGGAAACATGTTTACAGCAGAAAAAAGGCCGCCTATCCTACGAAATGGACTGCCGAAAACAAATTTTGGATAAATGTTGCACGTATTGATAATGCTTTTGGTGATAGGAATTTAATTTGTTCATGTCCGCCAACCGTTGAGTGGCAATAGATTTTTATTGTCGCAATTTTTCTTTAATTTTTTTGGATTTTAATGTCATGATAAACAAATTGATAAAAATTGCCGTTATCTTTTTAATTGGTTTGTTGCCAATGAACAAAGTTGTTTCCGGCGATGTCGGGAAAGCTTCCTACTACAGCCACAAGCTTACCGGCAAGCGAATGTCAAATGGTGCGCGGTATCATCCCGACAGTTTGTTTTGTGCTCATCGCAACTATCCTTTGGGGAGTTTGCTTAAAGTACGAAATCCGAAAAACGGTGCGGAAGTTATTGTTAAAGTTACTGACAGAGGGCCACATGTTCGGAACAGAATCATTGATTTGTCTTTCCGAGCTGCAAAATTGCTGGAAATTACCGGTCAGGGTATTGCACTTGTTGAAATAACGCCTGTTTTGGAAAGTGAATTTAAACTGTTTTTAGAAAAAAATTTGTCGCAGATTATTCCACCAAAAGTGTATTTGCCTGTGTGGAATAAGACTATTTCCATAAAAGACTCATTGACGTTAAAAACAACTGCCACAAAAGCTCATTAACTTTTTCGATTTAGGAAAGGAAAATTGAATAAACTGATTAACCAACCGTCTAAAACTTAAACTTATGAATTTACTGGAACAATTAAAAAAATTTACGACTGTGGTTGCCGACACAGGCGATTTTGCATCCATGATGGCTTATCAGCCTGTGGACGCTACAACCAATCCTTCATTGATTTTTTCTGCCTCTCAAGATCCGAAATACGAATATTTAATGGAAGATGCCATTCGCTATGCCAAATCGTTGACCTCCGATAAGGGAGAACAGTTGAAAAAAGCAATGGATAAATTGGCTGTTAATTTCGGTATCAAAATTTTGGAAATCGTTCCGGGACGCGTTTCAACCGAAGTCGATGCACGTTTATCGTTCGACGTAAAGGGAACAATCGCCAAAGCCCGCGAATTAATTGCCCTCTATGAATCGGAAGGAATTTCAAGAGAGCGAATTCTTATAAAAATTGCTTCGACATGGGAAGGAATTCGGGCTGCCGAAATACTGGAAAAAGAAGGCATTCACTGCAATTTGACATTGTTGTTTTCATTGACGCAGGCCGTTGCTTGTGCTGAAGCTGGAGTAACGTTGATTTCGCCCTTTGTGGGAAGAATTCTGGATTGGTACAAAAAAGATCGTGGAGTTTCCGATATTCCGCCTGAAGAAGATCCGGGTGTGAAATCTGTTACGGCCATATACAATTATTTTAAAAAGTTTGGTTATGCCACACAAGTGATGGGTGCCAGTTTCAGAAATATGGGCGAAATCATTCAGCTCGCTGGATGCGATTTGTTGACCATTTCGCCGGCTTTGCTCAAAGAACTCGAGCAAACGGAAGGTGTGCTGGAAAGGAAATTAGATCCGGAAAAAGCAAAAACTGCCGACATTCAACCTTTGAAAATTAATGAAATTAGTTTTCGCTGGATGATGAATGAAGACGCTATGGCAACCGAAAAATTGGCCGAAGGAATTAGAAATTTCACCAAAGATTTGCTGAAACTCGAAAATAAACTGGCCGCCTTATTGTGAAAAATGGAATTATTACTGTCCATAAAAAAGAAGCAAGCTCTTTTTCGCAAAAGCGAAAGAGAGCTTGCTAAAAATGAGGTACTTGGCGGATTCGAACCGCCGTATGCGGTTTTGCAGACCGGTGCCTAACCTCTCGGCCAAAGTACCTTGTTTTGGTCTGCAAAGATAGAACTTTTTTCCTTCACTCCAAAGCTTTCCGCAGAAAAGTCATTGATAAATACGGCTTATGGCCGGTTTTTTTGTAATTTTCTTTCCTGTGGCAGGTTATGAAGCAATTTGCGTTTAAAAGTTCGCTCCGCTTGATAATAATGAAATAATTTTTCTGGTGAGAGGGCTTTCTTTAATTTTAGATGATAATTTTTGAGTAACTGTGCCTGCTTTATTTGTAAATTAACATATTCATCATTCAGCAGTTCATAGTTTGGCTGCGTTTTATTTTCCTTCAGAAAATTATTCAATGTTTCTCTGTTTTTTTCATGCAATTCCCATACGGCATTTTCGTAATTCATAAATACAGGTTTCACTTTTGAGGCTTCATCAGGGGTCAGTTTTGCCTGTTCAACTATGTAAGCCCATTTTTTTTCGTGCATTTTCTGGATATTGGTGTTGGCGTTTTCTTCTGCTGAAAGTGAGTTTACAGTTATCCACACCATTAGCATCAAAATATATTTGAATTTTTTCATTTGAAATTAATTTGAAGTGTTTTGAAAGGTTTCAGTACCATTTTCTGCTTCATAAGCATCATTCATATAGTAATACATCATGGTTGGTTCGTCCACTTGTGAGAGCAAATACATTTCGTAGTTTTCCTGTTTTTGGCGTTCGGTGTTTTTGAAAACCAAATAAAAAACATTACCGAGCAAAAATATTCCCACAAACATAGCAGCCATATAGAGCCATGTCTTCGAAATAACGGCAAAATTTCTTTTCAGCGATTTGGGAACTTCCATTTCTATTGCATAGCCAATTTGACGATCAATTTCATTGGCAAATTGTTCGAAATAATTTTCAGGAACGCTGAAAGGTAAGTCATTCCCAATTTTTTTCAATATGTTTTTTTCTTTTTTCATAACTATTTGTTAGACTGTAAAAAATGGTTTAGGTTTAATTTGAAAATGTTAATTAGTACACCATATATTGTAAATCGATAAAAATCAAATCGTTATATTAGTTGTTAAATTTCAATATTGCTGTCGAGTAAAAATTTTTCAATTTTTTTTACTGCCAAATGGTAGGATGCTTTCAATGCTCCGGCAGTTGTTCCCAATATGTTTTCCATTTGTTCGTAAGAGAGATCATCGAAATATCTCATATTGAAAACCAGTCTTTGTTTTTCTGGCAAAGTTAAAATGGCTTGCTGTAATTTTAATTGAGCTTCGTTGCCGTTGAAATATTGGTCGGCTTGTAACTGTTGCAGCAACACATCTTCAACTTCGTCGAGCGAATTGATGTTTTTCATCCTTTTGTTGGCCAGAAAAGTCAGTGTTTCGTTGGTGGCAATCCGGTAAAACCACGTAGAAACAAGTGAGTCGCCTCTGAAGTTGTCTATTCCGTTCCATGCTTTCATAAAAGTATTTTGCAGAATATCGTTGGCATCGTCGTGTGACAGCACCATTTTTCGGATATGCCAATACAAACGTTCCTGATACATGCGTACCAGTTGCGAAAAAGCTGCAGCTCTGCTTTTCGGGTCTTGCAGCTGTTCTTTCAGTTTTTCTTCGCCTTTTATATTTTTATCGTTCTCCACATCAAGTTGGTCGGGCAACTTTTTCTTCATTTTGTTTGACTTTAATTAGTGCCTTTCGTTTAATTGACCCTGGAAATATTTTTGTTGCCCTCAAAAAAACGCAGAATATTTTGTGAGGCAAATCTGCTCATTGCATTTCGGTCATCAATGGTACCTGTTCCGTTGTGAGGCGAAAGAACGACGTTATCGAGTTTTTTCAAATTTTCCGGAATTGTGGGTTCATGTTCAAATACATCGAGGCCGGCACCAAAAATTTTATGGTTCGTTAAAGCTTCCGTCAATGCCGATTCGTCAATAACCGGGCCACGTGAGGTGTTAATTAAAATGGCCGTAGGTTTCATCCTGCGAAGTGTGTTTTCATTGATCAGATGGAAAGTGCTTTCGGTCAAAGGTACATGCAAACTGATGACATCGCTTTCGCAAAGCAGTTGTTTGAGCGGTGCATACCGAGCTTCAAGTTTGGTTTCTGTTTTTTGATCCAAAGAATTTCGGTTGAAATAGAGAATTTTCATTCCCAATGCAACAGCTCTTCGAGCCACAGCTTTCCCGATGCGTCCCAGCCCGACAATTCCCAGTGTTTTACCGTAAAGTGAGATGCCCAAATTTTCCATTACTCCCCATTTGATACTGCTGTCTGTTCTCAGTTTTCTATCGCATTCGCTCACGCGCCTTGCAACTGTCAGCATTAAGGCAATCGCCATTTCGGCTGTTGGCTCCACTACAGGATCGGGCGTATTGGTTACGACAATGCCGCATTTGGTGGCAAAATCAACATCAATATTGTCGTATCCGACCCCATAATTGGCAATAATTTTCAGTTTTCCTTGAGCGCCGGCGCCAATTACGTCTCGGTCAACCTTAAATTGAAAAGTTGGAATAAACGCATCAAACTCCGGAATAATTTGTACGACTTCTTCTTTTGAAAATATTTCTTTTTCAGGAAAAACAACTTCAAATTTTTTCATTAATTCCGAAAAACCTTTTTCCGGTAAACGGGTTGAAACGAGTACGCGCATATTTTTTAGAGAATAGTTGGTTATTGTAAATGAATGGAATTATAGGTCTGACGATACAAAATTACGGAAGTGTCAAAAAGTATGCAAATAGATAGGTTTAAATTATCTATTTCTTTTTGAATACATTGATTGGATGACAATTGGTCGTGGACAGGAATTATAAAATAAATTTTTTTGTGTACTTTTGCGATGAAATAATAAACTTAAAAAAGTAATATATTATGGCTATTGTTAAACCTTTCAGAGGAATCCGTCCTCCACGCGAAATTGTAGAAAAAGTGGCTTCCCGACCTTATGATGTATTGAATTCGGAAGAAGCAAGAGAAGAGGCAAAAGGCAATCCGATGTCGCTGTATCACATTATTAAACCGGAAATCGACTTTCCTGAAGGAACGGATGAACATGATGAAAGAGTATATGCAAAAGCAGCAGAAAATTTCAAGAAATTTCGTGAAAATGGTTGGTTGGTTCAGGATGAAGAAGAACATTTTTACATTTACGCTCAAACCATGAATGGCCGTACTCAATACGGAATAGTTGTTTGCGCTCATATTGATGATTACTTGAACGGGCACATCAAAAAACATGAATTAACACGCAGCGACAAGGAAGAAGACCGCATGAAACATATTCGTGTTACCAATGCCAATGTTGAACCGGTGTTTCTTGCATATCCTTTAAATGAAGAATTGAACGGAATCGTTTCGGAAATAGTTAAATCAGAGCCGGTTTATGATTTTGTTGCGCCCGATGGCTTTGGACACCATTTCTGGAAAATCGACGATAAAGATATTATTCATCGCATCTCGGAAATTTTTCAAAAAATTCCTTCACTTTATATTGCCGATGGGCACCATCGTTCAGCTGCGGCTGTTCGGGTGGGAGATGAGAAAAGACGACAAAATCCCCATCATACCGGAAAGGAAGAATACAATTATTTTATGGCTGTTTGTTTTCCCGACAACCAGTTGCAAATTATGGATTACAACAGGGTGGTAAAAGATTTGAATCAGCTTGACGATGAAGAGTTTCTACAAAAGCTTTCCCAATATTTTATTGTCGAAAAAATGGGTACAGAAATTTATCGCCCAAATAAATTGCATAATTTTTCGTTATATTTGTCGGGAAACTGGTATTCGCTGACAGCTCGTGAAGGAACCTACAACGACAATGATCCCATTGAAGGTCTTGATGTTACTATCTCTTCAAAATATATTTTGGATAAAATTCTTGGAATAAGCGATTTGAGAACAGATAAACGGATTGATTTTGTGGGTGGAATTCGTGGTCTGGGTGAGTTGAAAAAACTGGTTGATAGCGGAAAAATGCGGGTCGCTTTGGCACTTTATCCCGTATCGATGCAGCAACTTATTGCCATTGCCGACACGGGAAACATTATGCCGCCAAAAACCACATGGTTTGAACCAAAATTGCGTTCCGGGCTGGTCATTCATGAGCTGAGCTAAATTAAAAAACAATACCGGCATTTAATTTTAAATTTTTACGGCATTACAAAGTTTTTACGAATGGCCGAATAACAAATATTTATGCAATTTTTTATAAAAAAACCGTCTTTTATTCTCTATCGAATTATTTCGCTTTGTTTGCTTCTTTTATTTCTGCAAAGTTGTGGCGTCAGTTCACGTATAAAAAAAGCCGATTCGCGATTTGAGTTGGGGGAATATTATGCTGCGGGCGATTTGTATAAAAGTTCGTATGGACGCATTCCCTATAAGGATAAATCATTGCGCGGTTATGTTGCCTTTCGACAGGGAGAGTGTTACCGGCTCATTAACAATCAGCGGGCTGAACAGGCTTATCTGAATGCTATTCGAAATAATTTTGCCGATAGCACCGTTTTTCTCCGCTATGCACAGGTATTGCATCGAAATGGAAAATATGGCGAAGCGTTACGAAATTATCAGCTGTATTTGCAAAAAGATTCTTCCAGTATTATCGCAAAAAATGGTATTCGTGCTATTCAAATGTTGGAGGAATGGCAGAAAAATGCAACCCGTTATGTTGTAAAATATGATAATCAGTTTAACGTTCGAAGAGCTTCCACTTTCAGTCCCGCATTTGTAAATACAGCTGCTGATGAACTGGTTTTTACTTCTACTCGTTCTGCTGATAAAAAAGCCACAGCCAAAGCCGATCCCATCACCGGTTTACCCAAAAACAACCTGTTTCTGGCGCGAAAAAATGCAACTGGAAAGTGGGGAAAACCCGAATTGTTGGAAGGAGAAATAAATACACCCGAAACCGACGATGGTGTTTGTTCCTTTGCCGCTAACGGAAAAACCATTTATTTCACACGGGCTCAGCAATCCGATTTGGTAGATATGGGTACGAAAATTTATGTATCTTCCCGAGCAGGCGCAACCTGGAGTCCACCTCAAATGTTGAAAATTTTTTCCGATAGTTCGATTTCGGTTGCCCATCCTGCCATTGCACCCGATGGAAAAACACTTTATTTTGTTTCCGACAAAAAAGATGGCTTGGGAGGGAAAGATATTTATAGAGCCACATTGGAAGGAACCGACTGCAAATACATTGAAAATTTAGGTCCGGAAATCAATACACCCGGCGATGAAATGTTTCCCGTTGTTCGAGCCGATGGAACTTTGTATTTTTCATCGAATGGACATCCCGGATTTGGAGGATTGGATATTTTTAAAGCTGTTCCACAAAAAAATGGAGGATGGAAGGTTGAAAATATGGGAGCACCGGTTAATTCAAAGGCTGATGATTTTGGGATGACGTTTGCCGGAGAAAGCGAAAGCGGTTATTTTTCTTCAAATCGCAACGAAATAAGAGGTTATGATGCTTTGTGGAGTTTTCAATTGCCTGAATTGGCTTATTTGCTTGAAGGAAAGGTGTTTGATGATCAGGGACAAACTATTTCTGATGCTACAATTCGTATTGTTGGCAGCAATGGGATGAATGCTCGCATTCAAACAAAAAAGGATGGTACTTATCGAATTAAACTCGAAAAAGATGTCGATTACGTGATGCTGGCAACCGCTCGCGGTTTTCTGAATCAAAAAAATGAACTTTCAACACAAGGACTTACCGACAGCAAAACTTTCAATGTAAATTTCCGGCTTTCATCTATCAGTAAACCGGTGAAAATTGAAAATATTTTTTATGAATTTGGAAAATGGGATTTGACGCCTGCTTCGGAAAAATCTTTGCAGGAACTGGTTAAATTGCTGAAAGACAATCCGAATATTACCATTGAATTGAGTTCGCACACCGACTACATTGGCGACAATGCTTTCAATAAGAATCTTTCCGAAAAGCGGGCACAGTCTGTGGTGAATTATTTGATAAAAGCCGGAATAGACAAGGAGCGGTTGACAGCGGTGGGGTATGGAGAGGAAAAACCGATAGTGGTAGATGAATCGCTGGCCCAGAAATATCCATTTCTGAAAGTGGGAGAAACCTTGACGGAAAGTTATATATTAACTCTCACCCCCGAACAACAGGAAATTGCCAATCAAATTAATCGTCGTACCGAATTCCGTGTTTTAAAAACGACTTATAATTTGTATTGATCTTTAGCGCTGAAAATTATTACAAATCGTAAAAAGTTGCATTATTAACTTGAATTTGTTGCTTATTAAAATTTTTTGGGATGAAACAATATTTGGATTTGTTGAATCGTGTTCTTACAGAAGGAGTTCATAAAGAAGACCGTACAGGAGTGGGGACTTTCAGTGTTTTTGGTCATCAAATGCGTTTTTCGTTGGACGAAGGGTTCCCTTGTTTGACTACCAAAAAATTGCATTTAAAATCGATTATTTATGAATTGCTCTGGTTTCTGAGAGGCGATACAAATGTTAAGTTTTTGCAGGAAAACGGCGTAAGTATTTGGAACGAATGGGCAGACGAACATGGTGATTTGGGCCCAATTTACGGTTATCAATGGCGCTCGTGGCCCGATTATGAAGGCGGTTACATTGATCAGATTGCCCAAGCGGTGGAGGCCATCAAAAACAATCCCAATTCACGGCGAATCATTGTCAGCGCATGGAATGTAGCCGATTTGCCAAAAATGAAGTTGCCTCCGTGTCATGCTTTCTTTCAGTTTTATGTGGCCGACGGCAAATTGAGCCTTCAACTTTATCAGCGGAGTGCCGATATTTTTTTGGGTGTTCCCTTTAATATTGCCAGTTATGCTCTGCTCCTGATGATGATGGCCCAAGTTACAGGACTGAAAGCTGGGGATTTTGTTCATACGCTTGGAGATGCCCATATTTACACCAATCATCTGGAGCAGGTAAAATTGCAGCTTACGCGAACTCCACGTCCTTTGCCAACCATGTTGATCAACCCAGAGGTAAAAGATATTTTTTCTTTTCAGTATTCCGACTTTCAGCTAATTAATTATGACCCTTATCCTCACATTAAAGGGGAAGTAGCTGTTTGAAATTATTTTCTGAAAAAATAGTTTAGGTTTTACAATAAGTTTTTTATAACTTTGTAAGTTTGCATGTTTTTGTGAGAATTATCAATATGGATTAAAAATTACCTATCATGCCTAAAATTTCAATTATTGCTGCTGTTGCCGATAATTATGCCATCGGCAATTTGAATAAACTGCCTTGGCATTTGCCGGCCGATTTGAAGTATTTCAAAAAACTTACTACCGGTCATGCAGTTATCATGGGAAAACACACTTTTGAAAATTTGCCCAATGGGCCTTTGCCAAACCGAAAAAATATTGTGTTAACTTCGGTGTTGTCCGATGGAATTTGTGAAGGCTATTTCGAAGCCAACTCCATTGAAGAAGCTCTCGAATTGTGCGAAAAAGAAGACGAAGTTTTTATTATTGGCGGAGTATCCATTTTTAAGCAAACCATCGATTTGGCAGATAAAATGTATATTACGTGGATACATGGAGATTTTCCGGCAGATGCTTATTTTCCAAAAATTAATTTTGAAGAATGGGAAGAAATCAGCAGAGAAGATCATCCGGCCGATGAAAAAAATCCATATCCTTACACATTTTCAGTTTACCAGCGTAAAAAGAAGTAATTTTGCAGCAAATTTTTTTATGTTAACCGGTCGTCTATCGTTATTTGACTTTAGACGACTTTTTTATTCGTAAATTTTCTCAGGCAGTCAGGTTGACAAGAATTCTACCTTTCAGTTTACCTTGCAACATGTTATCTATAGCTTCTGAAAGTTGGGGAAGAGAAATTTCGGTGTAAAGATTTAAAAGCTGTTCGGGCTTCCAGTCGGCAGCCAATTTTTTCCATAATTTTTCCCGTAAGTTCATTGGATAATTTTGTGCCGAAACGCCTATGAGCGAAATACCACGTAAAATAAAGGGAAAAACGGAAATATTCAATTCGGTGGAATGAATACTTCCACAAGTAGTAACGGCACCGAGCGGCTGTATCTGTTTGATGATATTTTCCAGAATTCCTCCACCTACAGTATCAATGCCACCGGCATATTTAGCTGATAGAATCGGTTTTTGCGGCAAGGACTCAAATTCGCTGCGCGGAAGAATCTTATGACAACCAATGGTTTCAAAAAAACTTTTTTCGGTTGTTTTACCTGTAATGGCAACGGTTTGATAGCCAAGTTTGGCAAGCATGGAAAGAGACATAGAGCCAACACCACCTGTTCCGCCCGAAACAATAATTTCACCCATATCGGCAGTAACCAGCTCAGTGAGTCGAGTCAGTGAAATCCCTGCCGTAAATCCTGCCGTCCCAATTATCATGGATTCTTTCAGTGTCAAACCTTCAGGAAGCTTTACGATCCAGTCGGAAGGGACGCAAATGTATTCTCCAAAGCCTCCGGGCGTATTCATGCCCAAGTCATAACCGGTAACAATAACCTTTTCGCCCGATTGGAATTTTTCGTTGTTTGAAGCTATAACTACACCTGCCGCATCAATTCCCGGTGTGTGAGGATAGTTTTTTGTTACGCCTTTGTTGCCGGTGGCAGACAGTGCATCCTTGTAATTGAGCGAAGAATAATAAACCCGAATAAGAACATCACCATACGAAAACAAATGTTCGGTTGTCAGTTCTTTAATTTTTCTTGAGTATCGATTGCCATCCTCTTCAACAACTAAAGCTTTATAGGTGATATTTTCCATTCCCAAATTTTGTTTGATGGTAAAAATTGATTTGTTGAATTTCGATTGTCTTCAGGAAAATAAAGCAAGTTGTTTATTCGCTTTCCTGAATCGAATCTGTTTCATTCATGCAACATTGTCCATTGAAAATAGCGCCGGGTTCTATGATTAGCACTTTAATTTTTACGTTGCCTGTAACTTTTGCAGTTTGACGTAAAGACAATGTGTCTTGTACCGATATTTCACCTTCTACGGTTCCAATAATTTCAGCATTGTTGCACGAAATTGATCCTTTCAGGTAACCCTTTTGTCCGATCACTACTTTTCCGTTACAAAAAATTTCGCCTTCCACTTCTCCGTCAATTCTGAAATCATTTTCGGCAGTGATTGTTCCAACAATTTTGCTTCCGTTGGTCAACGAATTATAAATGATTCCCGAATTCTGAGCCACTTCTTTTGCCATGTTTCGAAATAAATTTTAATTGTTTTTTGTTTGCCCAAAAATACGTGTTTTTTTTCAGAAATCAAATTCTATTTTATCTCCGGCGGAACAAAAGATTTTTTGTCGAATAAATTCAACAATTTTATCATCTTTTTTGAGTTTAATGATAGGAGTCAGCTATATTTTTTTTACTTTTGTTAAACAAATTTTTTATGCCGATAAAGCATCTCGAACATAGCGAAATTGATTATGAAAAGTGGGATAAATCCATTTCGCAAGCGAAAAATCAGTTGGTTTATGCCGAAACATGGTATTTGGATATTGTATCTCCGGAATGGGAAGCACTTGTGGCAGATGACTACGAATATATCATGCCTTTGCCGGTAAAAACAAAATATGCCATTCCTTATCTTGTTCAGCCGATTTTGACACAACAGCTGGGCATTTTTTCTGCGTCAGAAGTGAGCAACATAATTATAAAAGAGTTTCTGAAAAGAATTCCATATCCAAGTTATGAATTGAATTTTAATGAAGAAAATTTTATTCCCGAAGCCGAATCTTTTCCGAACTATGTATTGTCGCTTCGGCCAACGTATGAGGAACTCAAAGCTAAATTTTCAAAAAACACCAAAAGAAATATAGACAAAGCGCAGCAAGCCGGTTTGCAGGTGAAAAATTTATTTTCTATCAGCGATTTTTTAGATTTTTACTATTTACAGGAGAAAAAATTTATTTATCCGGAGCGTACTTTGCTCGAAATTCTTCTTGGGCAAGGGAAAGAAAAAAATGCTGTTGATATTTTTGGCGTTTTTTCTCCGAATAACGAATTGATTGCTGCTCTCTGCATGATTCATTCCAAAAAAAGGTTAACCTATTGGATTCCGGTTTCGAATGCTGTTGGCAAAAAAACATCTGCCATGTTTTTGCTGGTGGATGAAATTATTCGACAAAATGCCGAAAGAGATGTCATTCTCGATTTTGAAGGTTCACGAGTTGATGGGATAGCAAGATTTTACAAAGGTTTTGGTTCGGAATACAAGCCTTATTTTGTTTTGAAACGTTTCAGACCTTCTTTTTTAGTCGGGAAAATTTAATTTGCCTTTAATTTGAATTTACGAATAACATATATCGACAACAGAAATAAAACTCATGAAACCCACATGTATTACATACACAAACACGAATGAATATAATATTCAGACATGTGGGTTCCATCGGACCTTTAAAAAATAAATTATATTCTGATGAAAATTCATTTTAAAATACATTTCATTACGCAGTGGGGGCAATCGATTGTTCTTTTGGTAAAGAACGACAATCATGATACACCGCAAAGAAAAGAAATGAATTGCGGTAAAAATTTTGAATGGACAGCCGTTATCGATATTCAGCCGGACACAAAAGAACTTTTTTATCGCTATGCTTTGAAAAACGGATCATCCACATTGGAATTTGAATATGGCGATTTTCGTCAAATAAAAATCGACACGGAATTTTCCGACGTATACATCAGCGATAATTGGCGAGCACGTTACGGCGATAGTCCGTTTGAATCTTCGGCTTTTACCGATTGTCTTTTCAAAAGAAATTCATTGTATGCATCCCCACAGGTCAAAGATGCAAATCTGGTTCTTCGTCTGCGATGTGCTCAGCTTGAACCAAATCGGCATTTTGCTGTTATTGGCAATCAGGATGCATTGGGGAACTGGGATGTTGCAAAGAAAATTCGTCTGGACGAGTCTGATTTTCCGGTGTGCAGCGTTGCGTTGAATACCGCGAAATTCAAATTTCCGCTCGAATATAAATATTTAATAGTTGATACGGCTACGGATGAAGTGGTAGCATGGGGTGGCGGACCAAACAGGGTGGTGGAATCGGTGATGAAGAAATCGCTAAATATCGTTAATGATGAACATTTTATTCGTACGATACCTTCATGGAAAGGTGCCGGCGTGGCCATACCTGTTTTTTCGCTGCGCAGTGAGGAAAGTTGCGGAATAGGTGAATTTTACGATTTAAAAAAAATGGTAGATTGGGCAAAAAAAACCGGTCAGCGTATCATACAAACTTTGCCAATTAACGATACCATCCTTTATCATACCAATTACGATTCGTATCCTTACAATGCTGTTTCGGTTTATGCCCTCCATCCCATATATCTTCATCTGGAAAGTATGGGAACCTTAAATGATGAATTGCAGAAAAAATATTTTGAGGATAAGAAAAAAGAATTTAATGCCAAAACTTTTTCCGATTATCAAAATGTGATGAATCTTAAATGGGAGTATTTTGAAGCTATTTATCAACAGGAAAAAGCCACAGTCTTTGCTTCCGAATCCTATTTGGATTTTTTTGTCTCCAATAAATCTTGGTTGATTCCTTATGCCGCATTTTCTTTTTTACGTGATTTTTATGGAACGCCCGATTTCAGAAGATGGGAGAAATACAGCCGGTACGAAGAACAGGAAATATTGGAGTTTTCCGATCCGAAACAGCCACATTATGATCAACTTGCCATATATTATTATTTGCAATATCATTTGCATTGTCAGTTGTCGGAAGTGCGGCAATGGGCACATGAAAATGGTGTAGTTATCAAAGGTGATATTCCTATTGGAGTGAGCCCTTTCAGTGTGGATGTATGGATTAATCCGGAATTGTTCAATACGCAGGTACAGGCCGGTGCTCCACCTGATGATTTTTCACTTACGGGTCAAAATTGGGGTTTTCCCACTTACAATTGGGAAGAAATGGAAAAAGATGATTTTCTTTGGTGGAAAAAGCGTTTCCAAAAACTTTCGGAGTATTTCGATGCTTATCGTATCGATCATATTCTCGGATTTTTTCGTATCTGGGAAATTCCGGCTGATGACGTCTGGGGACTTACCGGCAGTTTTCATCCTGCTTTGCCTTTTACGCGTCAGGAACTTGAAAATAAGGGACTTTGGTGGGACGAAAGTCGTTACTTGGAACCTTATTTGAAAGAACATGTGTTGTATGCCACTTTTGGAAAATATGCCGATGATGTCATTCGCGAATTTTTTGTACCTAATGGCTGGAAAAGTTATAAGTTCAAACCTGAATATGATACGCAGAAAAAAGTTGAAGCTTATTTCAATTCTTTGGGATATAATTTTAGCAATAAAGATGTGATGATTCGCGACGGCTTATACTCTTTGCATTGCGAAGTTCTTTTTGTGCGCGATCTACGTCAACCGGAAAAATTTCATCCGCGTATTGCCATGCACAGTACTGCTTCCTTTCGCGATTTGCCGGATGAAACGCGTCGAACGCTGGATCGAATTTACGTCGATTTTTTCTATCATCGTCATAACGAATTTTGGAAACAGCAGGCAATGAAGAAATTACCAGCCCTTATTACTGCTACCAGTATGTTACCGTGTGGAGAGGATTTGGGTATGGTGCCCGATTCTGTGCCCGAAGTAATGCAAATACTCGAAATTTTAAGTCTTGAAGTTCAACGCATGCCAAAAAAACCCAATATGGAATTTGGAATGCCATCGGAAGCTCCCTATTTATCGGTATGTACCACTTCTACTCATGATATGAATCCACTCAGAGCATGGTGGGAGGAAGATTCCGCCGTAACTCAACGTTTTTACAATCATGCGCTGGGCCTGCAGGGAGCAGCTCCAAAAACTTGTGAAACATGGATTGTTGAACGCATTGTTCAACAGCATCTTCAATCGAAAGCTATGTGGGTAATTTTGCCGTGGCAGGATTGGATGGCTTTGGACGAAAAACTTCGCTATGAACATCCTTTTGCTGAACGCATCAACGTACCCAGCAATCCACGAAATTTTTGGTGTTACCGAATGCATTTGACACTCGAAAAATTGCTGAGTGAAGATGATTTCAATCAATATTTATTTCAACTGATTAGCCAATCTGGAAGATAAGAAATTGTTTTTCAGTAATAACGCCGGCTTTAGTTGTAAAAGTCGGCGTTATTTAAAATATGAAAATCAAAGTTGAAAATTAATAGCCTCTAATGGCTTTGATACCGGGAAGAACTTTTCCTTCAATGGCTTCCAGCAAAGCTCCGCCACCTGTAGAAACATAAGAAACGCCATCTGCCAAACCGAATTTGTTGATGCAGGCAACGGAATCACCTCCACCAATGAGCGAAAATGCACCATTTTTGGTGGCTTCAACAATAGCTTGAGCTACAGCCAAAGATCCGTGCGTGAAATTATCAAATTCAAAAACACCAACGGGGCCATTCCATAAAATGGTTTTTGAAGATTTTATTACATCGGAAAAAAGTTTCTCTGTTTCGGGGCCAATGTCCAAACCTTCCCAATTGTCAGGAATTTCGTTTACAGGAACAAATTTGGTATTCGCATCGTTACTGAAAGCGTCAGCAATTTTTGCATCAACGGCCAATACCATATTTACCCCTTTGCTTTTTGCTTTTTCGAGCAATGAAAGTGCCAAATCCAATTTGTCTTCTTCGCAAATTGAACTGCCTATTTTTCCACCCAGAGCTTTTACAAAAGTGTAAGTCATACCACCACCAATAATCAGATTGTCAACTTTATTGAGCAGATTTTCAATAATATCAATTTTTGAAGAAACTTTTGAGCCTCCCATGATGGCTGTAAAAGGATGT
>Ga0208825_1000868_pt1 | contig 26027 bp, 23 predicted proteins | sample AD_UKC113_MetaG_FD_184450 | JGI IMG/M metagenome (GOLD analysis project Ga0208825, IMG submission 184450) | Active sludge microbial communities of municipal wastewater-treating anaerobic digesters from Hong Kong - AD_UKC113_MetaG (SPAdes)... | ecosystem: Engineered > Bioreactor > Anaerobic >...
TGCGCTGGGTGGTGAGCGGGTGGCTGCGCAGATAGGGCCACTCGCCGTTGTCGTCCACGCGCGCGGCGGCCTGAAGCTTTTCGAACATGCTGACGAAGCCCTGCGGCGCAAAGCCGGCCTGGGTCATGACGGCGTAGCCCACGCGGTCGGCCTCGCGCTCCATGTCGCGCGAGAAATTGAGCTGCTGCTGGATCACCGCCGCCTGCCCGCCCACGGCCAGCGCGGCGCCGGCCTGCGGGTTCTTGCTGGCGGCCACGGCGCCGGCCACCATGGCCGCGATCATCAGCGGCATCTGGCGGCTTTGCTGGCCCAGCAGGCGCGCGATGTGGCGCTGGGTGATGTGGCTCATCTCGTGCCCCAGCACCGAGGCCAGCTCGTCGCGCGAGGCCACCGCCCCCACCAGCCCCAGGTGCAGGCCCATGTAGCCGCCCGGCAGCGCAAAGGCATTGATGCTGCGGTCGCGCCCCAGCAGCACGCGCCAGGCGTAGCGCTCGTCCAGCTCAGGCGACAGCTCGCCGCGCGCGCGCGCGCCGGCCATCAGCGCGCGCCAGATGCCGTCCACGTACTCGCCCACCACGGCGTCGTCGATGTAGTCCGGGTCGCGGTAGAGCTCGCGCGCGATCAGGTCGCCCAGTTTGCGCTCCTCCAGCGGCGTCATCTCGCCCGCATCGCCCAGCGAGGGCAGGCCGCGCGGCGCGGGGGGGGCCAGTTGGGCAGGCACGGGCGCCGCGGCCAGGGTCAGCGCCCCAAGCATGGCCGCCGCGGCAAGCCGGCGCAAGCAAGCCCCGGCGCGCGGCGCGCAGGCGGGCGACGGTGAAAACACGGTCTTCATGGGTGCCCCTATGATGCCCAAATCACCGCCGGTGTTCCTCGCACCTTGTTTCGGATTGCCATGCCTGCTGCCAACACCCCCCTCACTCACTTCGATGTCCACGGCCAGGCCCACATGGTGGACGTGGGCGACAAGCCCGCCACGCACCGGGTGGCGGTGGCCGGCGGGCGCATCGAGATGCAACCGGCCACGCTGGCGCTGATCGAGTCGGGCAGCGCCAAGAAGGGCGACGTGCTGGGCATCGCGCGCATCGCCGGCATCATGGCGGCCAAGAAGACCAGCGACCTGATTCCGCTGTGCCATCCCCTGGCCCTGTCGCGGGTAGCTATCGATTTCGAAGCTGTTTGCGCAGATGCAGCAAGCGCTGCCGCTGTTTTTTGCACTGCAACCGTGGAGACGACCGGCCCCACGGGGGTGGAGATGGAAGCGCTCACCGCGGTGCAGGTGGCGCTGCTGACCATCTACGACATGGCCAAGGCGGTGGACCGGGGCATGACCATCACCGGCGTGCGCCTGCTGGAAAAGCGCGGCGGCAAGTCGGGGAACTATGTGGCGACCGGCGCCGAGCACCATCAGCACCCACCCGGCTGAAAAGCCCCTTGGCCGGGCGCCGCCGCCGCATTCGCGATCAATCGATGAGGACGCTCGCACTGTCCCTGCTCGCCATTGCCGCCATAGCTGCACTGGCGTTGGGTTCAATGCGACTGCTCGATGCGCGTGCCGACCGGCGGGTGTGGCTTTGGCTGACGGCTCAGCAGCCCAATCGGCCGCTGCGCTTCGATCCGATCATGGTCACGGCCCTGCCCGATCCCGCACGCCGGTTCTTCAATTTTTCCATCACGCGCGGCACGCCGCTGCTGACCGTCGCGGAGATCACGATGGTGGGACGGTTCGGCTTGGGCACGAAAGATGCGCCCCGCTACCAAGCGATGCAGGCCCAGCAGATCCTCGCGATGCCGCAAGGCTTCCTCTGGACGATGCGCACCCGATCCGGCCTGCCGCTGTCGGGGTCCGACGCAGCGCACTGGACCCGGTTTCGTATCTTGGGACTGATTCCGGTGGCGCGGCTTGGCGGCACAGCCGACCATACCCGCTCGGCGTTTGGCCGCCAAGTGGCCGAGGCGCTGTTCTGGACGCCGGCGGCTCTTCTGCCCGGGCCGGGCATCTCCTGGCAGGCTGTCGATGAGGACACGGCCCGCGTCACCCTCACCCATGGAGGGCTGGTCCAAGCGGTGGACTTGCGGGTAAACGCCGAGGGGCGCCCCCTGCAGGTTGCCTTTCAGCGCTGGAGCGACGCCAACACCGATCGCACTTATCGTCTTCAGCCCTTCGGGGGCTATCTGTCCGATTTCCGGGAAGTGCAGGGCTTCCGAATTCCGTTTCACGTCGAGGCCGGCAATCAGTTCGGAACCAGCGACTACTTCCCGTTCTTCGTGGTCGATCTCACCGATGTCCGATTTCGGTCGCGCTGACGCCGTCAACGCGCTTGACCTTCGCCCCGCGACAACGCGCGCGCGCCTTCCAGCATGCGCCGGTTGTCCTCGGCCCAGCGACGCTCCTCGACGGGAAACGCCGCCTTGAAGCGCGCCAGCTGCGCCAGCGCCAGGTCGTCGCGGCCCAGCAGGGTGGCGCTTTCGATCACGCGCTCGATCACGCGCGGCTCGGGCGAGTAGTGCAGCAGGCGGCTGGCGGCCTCCAGCATCCAGGCGGCGTTCTCGCGCGTCGCGGGGCGGGTGGTGACCTCGGCAAACCGCACCGCGCCGCCAAACAACAGCGTCTGGCGCGCCGCCGCCATGGGCTCGTCGCGCCAGCGGGCGGCGCGCTGCTCGACGGGCAGATAGATCTGGCTGACGCGCCAATAGTCCCAGCCTGCATACGCGGTGGCCCCCAGCATGGCCAGCGCCAGGCCCAGGCGCGCGCCCGTGAACGCGCCGTGAGCCCGCTTGGGGCCCGCCGATTCGCGCGTGGCCCACAGCAGGCCCACGCTGATCGCCGCCGCGATCTGAAACGGCCCGTACCACAGTGGGTACTCCACCAAACTGTGCAGGCCGATGGCCGCCAGCACCGCCCAGGCCAGCTGGCGCGTGGCGTCGGGCTCGCGCCAGGGCGCACCGCGCCACACCGCCCAGGCCAGGGCCGCGCACACCGCCAGCGCCACCGGCACGCCCAGCTCCACCGCCAGGTGCAGCGGCAGGTTGTGCGCGTTGTCCAGGATGTGGCAAAAGCGCGGGCCGCCATACAGCGTGATGTAGTGCGCGTAGGACAGCTCGCCCCAGCCCCAGCCCGTCCAGGGCTTTTGCGCGATCAGGTGCAGCACGTTGCTCCACAGGATCAGGCGGCTGCCGCAGGTGCTCTCGGCGGTGCGCAGGCGCTCGAGCATGTCGCGCCCGGCCACGCCCTCGGCGGTCTCGGCCAGCCAGGGCAGCACCAGCGCCGCCACGGCATACAGCAGCAGCGCCGCCACGGCGGCCCCCAGCACGACGCGCCCGCGCCCGCGCCCGCTGGCGCGCGCCCAGCCCAGCGCCAGCAGGGCCAGCGCCGCCAGCTCGACCATGCCGATGCGCGACGCCGTGGCCGCCAGCGCCACCACCAGCAGGGCCGCCAGGACGGCGCCGGGCGCCGCCGACCAGCGTGCGGTTTGCACCGGCAAGCGCAGCGCGGCCAGGCCGATCACCAGCAGGGTAGCCAGCTGGTTGGGCTGGCGCAGGTTGCCAAACGCCTGTCCGGGTTGCGCCAGATCGACCCAGGGGTACAAGGGGCCCTCCAGGTTGAAGTACTGCAGCAGCGCGATCACGGCACTCAAGCCCGCCGCCAGCAGCCAGCCATCGGCCACCCAGTGCACGGCCTGCCGCGCCCCCTGCCGCGCGGGCCACAGTGCCAGCAGCACGGCCGCCAGGGCCATCGACACCAGGTAGGGCTGGGTGCCCGCCGTCGGCCCCGAGGTGAAGGGCCACAGCCAGGGCAGGGCCACCACGGCAATCAGGAGCAGGCGATGGGCAGCGGGCATGGGGGGCGATTGTGCCCAAGCAAGCCGGGTTGGCCCGGGTTTGCGGCTCAAGCAGCGCCGTCGGGCGCGCGCTGCGGCGCCTCGATGGCCGCGGCGCAGCGCTGTGCATGCAAGACATACAGCGCCACGCCCGGGTGCTGCCGGGCCAGGTCCAGGGCGCGTGCGCGGCTGGCCTGCACATCGCCCGCGCGCCACAGCGCCAGCGCCTCGTCCCATTGCGCCAGCTCCTGGCGCAGCAGCGGCGTGGCCGCATCCGCCGGGCCGCGCACCGTATAGATGTGGTCGGCCTGGCGACGGCCACGCACGCGCGCGTGATCGAGCGCCTGCCATGCAAAATCGGCCGCGCCGGCTTGCTGCATGGTGGCCTGGCTGGCGACGATATCCACCCCGTAGCTGGCGGCCAGGCCCTCCAGCCGCGAGGCCACATTGACGGCGTCGCCGATCACGGTGTAGGTGCGCCGCTGCACCGTGCCCATGTTGCCCACCGCCATGGGCCCGGTGTTCAGCCCGATGCCCACGGCCAGCGCGGGCTGGCCGTCGGCGGCGCGCTCGGCGTTCAGGGCCTGCAGCGTGGCGCGGATCTCCAGCGCGGCGTCCACCGCCTGCCGGGCGTGCCGCTCGCTGCGCACGGGCGCGCCCCAGAAGGCCATCACGCAATCGCCCATGTACTTGTCGATGGTGCCCTGGTGGCGCGCGATCACCTCCGTCAGGCGCTGCAGCACGTCGCGCAGCAGGGCCTGCGTGGCCTGGGGCGACAGGGTTTCGGCCAGGGTGGTGAAGCCGCGCAGGTCGCAGAACATGACCGTCAGCTCCTCGGTGCGCGCCTGCATGTCGTAGCGGTGCGGCTCGCGCAGCATCTGGCGCACCAGCTCGGGCGGCACATAGCTGGCAAATTGCCGGGCCAGCCGATGGCGCGCGCGGCGCTCGGCCCCGAAGCCCAGCGCCAGGTCCAGCACCAGGGCCGCCGCAATGAACAGCAACGGCGCGGCCAGCGGCAGCAACAGGTGGGCGCCGAGGTAGCCGACGGCGTCGAGCGCCAGCACCCCCGCCAGCGCTGCGCCGCCGAGGACCACGGCGCCCAGCAGGCCCAGCCGCGGCAGCACCGTGATGAACACCGCGCCCAGCGCCAGCAGGAGCCCGATCTCGTAGGCGCCCGACCAGGACGGGCGATGGCGCAGACGCCCGTCGAGGGCGCCGCTGATCAGGTTGGCATGCACCTCGACGCCGGGATAGGCTTCGCCCACCGGCGTGGCGCGCAGATCCATCAGGCCCGGCGCCGTGAAGCCCAGCAGGGCATAGCGCCCGCGCAGGCTCCCTGCCGGCAGCTGCCCGGACAAGACGTCGGCCGCCGAGATGTAGCGAAACGAGCCACCGCGGGGCCCGCCGGGACCGCGGTACGGCACTTGCACGGTGCCGCGCGGACTGACGGGCAACACCAGCGTCTGCGCCGACCCCGCCAGCGTCAGCATGCGGTTGCCATCGGCCTGCGGTGCGGCCGGCGCGATGCGCAGCGGCGCCGCACCCAGGCCGCGGCGCAACAGGGCCAAGCCCATCGACTCATACAACGCGCCCTCGAAACCGGCCACCAGCGGGACCGCGCGCACCACGCCATCGGCGTCGGTCACGGCGTTGAAAAAGCCCTGCGCAGACGCGGCCGCCGTCAACGCCGGCAGGTTGGCGCCATAGCCGCTCCAGTGCAGCAGCTGCGGCCACGGCGCCTGGCCGGCCAGCGGCGCAGGCAGCAGGCCGCTGCGGCGGCCCTCGCGGTCGCTGGTGAAGTAGTAGCCCAACACCACCGGTGCCCCGGCGATGGCCCGCGCCAGCGCGTCGTCCGGGGCGGCCGCTGCGGTTCCGGGCGCGCGCTCGGGCTCGGCAAACACCACGTCCAGGCCCAGTGCGCCCACCTGCTGGCGCTCGACCAGCTCGCGCACCAGCGCCGCCACGCGCGCGCGCGACCAGGGCCAGCGCCCTTCGGCGTGCAGGCTGGCCTCGTCGATGTCGATGACCACCACGCGTTCATCCAGCGTGCGCGGCTGGACCAGGGCCAGGCGTGCATCGGCCAACTGCCCGTCCCAGCGCTGCACCCAGGGCAGCGGCAAGACGCCGCTGGCATGGGCCAGGGCCAGCAGCAGCGCAGCCACGCAAGCGCCGATGCGCCATGGGTGGCGCATCGCGGCAGCAACGGAAGGGGGCGCGCGCATGAACCCGTATTGGAACCCACGAACGGGGTGCGCCGGCTCAGGTCGGCGGCAACGGGCGCACCGCCGGCCCGCGCGGGCTCGCGCTCACGGATCGATGTACTCGAGCCGCACGCTGCCGATGGTGATCTGGTCGCGGTTTTTCAGCCCGATGGGGCCGCCGTCCACCGACACCCCGTTGACGCTGGGGATGAGCGCCCCTTCGCCATGCGCCAGCTCGTAGCCATTCGGGGTGCGGCGGATTTCGGCGACGGCATAGCCCCGCTTGCCGACGGTGGTGATGGACTTGACCAAGGGCAGCTCGCTGCCGGCCGAAGCGCCGGAGAGCACCCGCACGCGCGCGCCGGTGGGCGCTTCGTCGAGCGGCATGTCCACCAGCGCGCTGTCCAGACTGCCGATGGCGACCGGCTGCGAATCTGCGCCAGCGCCGTTGCCCAGCTGGTAGCGGATCTTGTAGCGCCCGATTTCGATCACGTCGCCGTCGGCCAGCGTGTGCTTGCGCACCGCCCGGCCGTTCACAAAGGTACCATTGGTGCTGCCCAGGTCCTCCAGCACGGCCTCCTCGCCCGTCACCTGGATGACCGCATGCTCGCCGCTGACGGCCAGATGGTCGACCACGATGTCGTTGTAGGGACGCCGGCCTATGGTGGACCGGTCCTTGGTCAGCTGCGCTTCCTTGACGACAACACCGTCGATCGTGAGGATCAACTTGGGCATGGACGGACTCCCTGGAGCTTGAGGCGACTGACGGCCGACACCGCCGGCATCATCGCCGAGGATAAAGCCCGTTTCCGCATCGAGTGCTTGATTTCAAATCGCAGGAAGATAACGCAAATCCGTGTACTGCGGGCCTATTTTTTCCACCAGCCCCCGACGATTCCTGACTTTTTCAACATTTCGCCGACCTGCACCAGGATCACCGAAACGTTGTCGCGCCCTCCGCCGGCCTTGGCCCGCTCGATCAGGTGCCGGGCCTGCTCGGCCAGCGGCCCGCGCGCGCCCAGCACGTCGGCAATGTCGGCGTCATCGACCATTTCCGTCAGGCCGTCGGAGCACAGCAGGAACAGGTCACCGGCCTGCACCGCATGCTCGGCCGTCTCCAGCAGCACGGTGTCTTCGACGCCGAGGGCGCGCGTCACCCAGCTGCGATAGCCCGACACCGCCGCCTGCTCGGGCGTGATCAGGCCGGCATCGAGCTGCTCCTGCAGCAGCGAGTGGTCGCGCGTGAGTTGCGTGAGCACGCCCTCGCGCCAGCGATAGGCGCGCGAGTCCCCCGCGTGGCCCACCAGCAGATGCTCGCCGCGCAGCAGCGCCAGCACCACCGTGGTGCCCATGCCCGCGTACTCGGCGTGGGTGTTGGCGGCCTCGAAGATGGCGCGGTTGGCGCGATCGGTGCAGTCTTCCATGGCACGCAACACCTGGGACGCGCCCGCCTCGGGGGCCTGATCCAGCCAGGCGGCCAGGTCGGCGCTGATGCGCTCCACCGCCATGGCGCTGGCCACCTCGCCGGCGTTGTAGCCGCCCATGCCGTCGGCCAGCACGGCCAGGCCGTGCGCGGGATCGACCAGCACGGCATCCTCGTTGTTGGTGCGCACGCACCCCACGTCGGTGAGGGCGCTGAATTCAAATGACATCATCGCCTTCACCGACGCACGCGCTCAAGCGCCGACCCGGGCCCTGCGGCTTTGCAGGAGCTTTCCGACCACCAGCACCAGCAGCGCTCCGGCCACGCCCATAGCGATATGCCACGAGGAATCTTGGGGCAGGTACGGCGTCAGCGCGGGATCGGTATGCGCCATGGTCCCGGCGATCCAGCCCAACAGCATGCCGCCCAGGGTGATGATGATCGGGAAGCGGTCCATCAGTTTGAGGATGAGCTGGCTGCCGCCCACGATGATCGGAATGCTCACCACCAGGCCGAAAATCACCAGCGCCAATTGATGTTGCTCACCCGCATTCTGCGCCGCCGCGGCAATGGCCACCACGTTGTCAATGCTCATCACCAGGTCGGCAATGATCACGGTCTTGATCGCCGTCCACAGCTTGTCGCTGGACTGGATGCTGCCGTGCTCGTCCTCGTCTTCGGGCGCGATCAGCTTGACGCCGATCCACAGCAGCAGCAGCGCACCGATGAACTTCAGGTAGGGGACCTGCAACAGCGCCAGCGCGAAGGCAATCAGGATGATGCGCAGAACAATGGCGCCGACCGTGCCCCAGACGATGCCCTTGGTGCGCTGCCGTGCAGGCAGACCGCGGCACGCCAGCGCGATGACCACCGCGTTGTCCCCGCCCAGCAGTATGTCGATCAGAATGATCTGGCCCACGGCAATCCAGAAATGGGCAGTCATGAACTCTTCCATGGCGTCTCCTTCCTCTATTGTTGTCGTTGCGGTGGTGGGTCACAAACAATAAGCCGGAGCACCCGCCCCCGGGTGTCCGGCTCATCGGCGTGGGAAGCGCTGCGCCTTAAAGCAGCGATTTGAGCAACTTGCCCATCTCCGAGGGGTTGCGCGTCACCTTGAAGCCGCATTCTTCCATGATGGCCAGCTTGGCGTCGGCCGTGTCGGCGCCGCCGGAGATCAGCGCGCCGGCGTGGCCCATGCGCTTGCCGGGGGGCGCGGTGACGCCGGCGATGAAGCCGACCACGGGTTTTTTCATGTTCGCCTGGCACCAGCGGGCAGCGTCGGCCTCGTCCGGCCCGCCGATCTCGCCGATCATGATGACGGCGTCGGTGTCGGGGTCGTCGTTGAAGGCCTTCATCACGTCGATGTGCTTGAGGCCGTTGATCGGATCGCCCCCGATGCCCACGGCGCTGGACTGGCCGATGCCCAGCTCGGTGAGCTGGCCCACGGCCTCATACGTCAGCGTGCCGGAGCGCGACACCACGCCCACGCGGCCCTTCTTGTGGATGTGGCCGGGCATGATGCCGATCTTGATCTCGTCGGGCGTGATCAGGCCGGGGCAGTTGGGGCCCAGCAGCAGGGTCTTCTTGCCGCCCTTGGCTTCCTTGGCCTTCATGCGGTTGCGCACCTCCAGCATGTCCTTGACGGGAATGCCCTCGGTGATGCAGATGGCCAGGTCCAGGTCGGCCTCCACGGCCTCCCAGATGGCGGCGGCGGCGCCGGCGGGCGGCACGTAGATCACGCTGACGGTGGCGCCGGTCTGCGCGGCGGCTTCTTTCACCGAGGCGTAGATGGGAATGTTGAAGATCGACTCGCCGGCCTTCTTGGGGTTGACGCCGGCCACGAAGCAGGCCTTGCCGTTGGCGTATTCCTGGCACTTTTCGGTGTGGAACTGGCCGGTCTTGCCGGTGATGCCTTGCGTGATGACGCGGGTGTTCTTGTTGATGTAGATCGACATGATGTGTGTGCTCCAGCGCTTAGCGGACGGCCGCGACGATCTTGGTGGCCGCCTCGGCCATGGTGTCGGCGCTGATGATGGGCAGGCCCGACTCGGCCAGCATCTTCTTGCCCAGGTCCTCGTTGGTGCCCTTCATGCGCACCACCAGCGGCACCTTCAGGTCGACCGCGCGGCTGGCGGTGACGACGCCGGTGGCGATGGTGTCGCACTTCATGATGCCGCCGAAGATGTTGACCAGGATGCCCTTGACCTTGGGGTTCTTGAGCATGATCTTGAAGGCCTCGGTGACCTTCTCGGGGGTGGCGCCGCCGCCCACGTCCAGGAAGTTGGCGGGCTCGCCGCCAAACAGCTTGATGGTGTCCATGGTGGCCATGGCCAGGCCGGCGCCGTTGACCAGGCAGCCGATGTTGCCGTCCAGGCTGATGTAGGCCAGATCGAACTTGCTGGCCTGCACTTCGGCCGGGTCTTCCTCGTCCAGGTCGCGCAGGGCCACGATCTCGGGATGGCGAAAGAGGGCGTTGCTGTCGAAATTGAACTTGGCGTCCAGCGCGATGATATTGCCCTTGCCGTCGCGATTCAGAGGGTTGATCTCAACCAGGCTGGCGTCGGTGTCCATGTAGCACTTGTAGATCTTCTGGCACACGTCCACGAACTGCGCCACCGATCCGGCGGGCATGCCCACGCCGCGCGCCAGCTCCTGCCCTTGCGCGGCCGTCATGCCGGTGAGCGGATCGACGAACACCTTGATGATCTTCTCGGGCGTGCTGTGCGCCACTTCCTCGATGTCCATGCCGCCTTCGCTGGAGGCAATGAAGGCCACCTTCTGCGTCTCGCGGTCGGTGACGACGGACAGGTAGTATTCCTTCTGGATGTCGGCGCCCTCTTCGATGTACAGGCGCCGCACTTTCTGGCCTTCGGGGCCGGTCTGATGCGTGACCAGCTGCATGCCCAGGATCTGGCCGGCCAGCGCCTTCACGTCGTCAATGGTCTTGGCGACCTTCACGCCGCCGCCCTTGCCGCGACCGCCGGCATGGATCTGCGCCTTGACGACCCACACGGGGCCGCCCAGCTTTTGCGCCGCCTCGACGGCCTCCTGAACGGTGAACGCGGGAATGCCGCGGGGAACCGGCACGCCAAATTGACGCAGGATCTCCTTGCCCTGGTACTCGTGGATTTTCATGAGGATCTCTCGGAGTGAAACGGGAACACCCGCGTCTGCCGCATCGAGGTGGCGGGCACGGCGCGCATGCGGGAACCGAATGGCTCCGTGAATGTATCATGCTGCGGCGCACCAATGGCAGCGTGTCAGGCTTTCTGGCCCCTGTCAGGTGCGGTGCAATTTGCTCAAGACCCAAGGACCGCGCGCATGGCACGAATCTTCATCGACGGCGAGGCCGGCACCACCGGCTTGCAGATCCGCGACCGGCTGCAAGGCGTGGCCGGCGTGAGCGTGGTCAGCATCGACCCGGCGCGCCGCAAGGATCCGGATGCCAAGCGCGAGATCATCGCCACGGTCGATCTGGTCATCCTGTGCCTGCACGACGACGCCGCGCGCGAGACGGTGGCGATGATCGACGCGCTGCCGGGTGGCAAGCCCCGCATCATAGACGCCAGCACCGCGCACCGCGTGGCGCCCGGCTGGGTGTTCGGCTTTCCGGAACTCGCGCCCGGGCAGCGCGCCGCCGTGCAGGCCGCCGAGCGCGTGGCCAACCCGGGCTGCTACGCCACCGGCGCCATCGCGCTGCTGCGCCCGCTGGTGGACGCCGGCGTGCTGCCGCCCGACTACCCGGTCACACTGCCCTCGGTCAGCGGCTACACCGGCGGCGGACGCACCATGATCGAGGCCTACGAGGCCGGCCACGCGCCGCCCTATGAGCTGTACGCGCTGGGCCTCAAGCACAAGCACCTGCCCGAGATCATGAAATACGGCCGCCTCACGCGCCGCCCGATCTTCATCCCCGCCGTGGGCAACTTCGACCAGGGCATGCTGGTGGAGTTGCCCCTGCATCTGGACTTGCTGCCCGGCCGGCCCGGCGCCGGGCGGCTGCACGACATCTATGCGGCCCACTACGCCGGCGGCGATTGGGTCACGGTCGAGCCGGCGCACGAGTCGGGCAAGCTGGACGCCGTGGCGCTGAAAAACACCAACCAGCTGGAAATCCGCGTGTTCGGCAACGAGGACGCCGGCCAGGCCGTGGCCGTGGCGCGCCTGGACAATCTGGGCAAGGGCGCCAGCGGCGCCGCGGTGCAGAACCTGAAGCTGATGCTGGACCTCGCCTGAGCGGCCAGAAGGTCCGGGGCAAATCCCTGCGGTTATTGCGTGCGCCGCTCCAGCGGCCGCAACAGCAGCGCCGCGGCATCGGCAAACTCGGCCGCGGGCTCGCTGCCGGCACGCGCCAGAATGGCCTCCACCAGTGGATTGAGCAGCGGCAGCAAGGCCTCCGCCGTGGCCGCGCGCTCGACGCGCCGCCGATACGGGGCGCCCACTTCGCCCAGGTGGCGTTCGATGGAGCGCAGCATGAAGTCCGCCAGGGCTTCGCGCACCTGCAATGCTCCGCGCTGGCTCAAGAACGCGGCACGCGAGGACAAGTCCTGCGGCACGCTGGCCAGCAACTCCGAGGCCGGGGCGTCCGAACCCAGGCCGGGCAAAGTCGCGGTCGGCTTGGGATGGATGTAGCCCGAGGCCGTCAGCCAGCGCAGCCCGCCCATGGTGATGGCGTTCTTGCCCACGGTGGCCAGCAGGTCGGCGCGGGTGCGCCGGCCGTCGACCATGCGCAGCAGCTCGTGCAGCTCGCGCAGCAGCATGGGGTGTTCGGCCGCGCACTCGCGCTGGCCCTTGGGGCTCAAGGCAAAGACGGTGTTCATTGTTGTGCTCTCCCTGACGGTCGGCCGCTGCCGTTCCGCCTGGCCCGAGGACGCTCACGCCGACTCCCGGACTGAGCGCGGATTGGATATCAGAAGACGGCGGCGGTCAATGGCTTTGCGCTGATTCGCAGCAGGGCGCCGCGCCCCTCGCGACAAATGTCACGTCGAGCAGATGCGAAGAAGGGCGGGCTCCCTGTCAGCTGTCCATGGCGCAGCCCATGCGGGGCAGCCGCGCAACGCTGGCTGCGTCCCCCTTCCCACGCGCAGCGCGAGAGAAGGGAAACGGCACGATGCGACCCATGGGGTTGGTTTGTTTCAAGGCGTTTCGCCCCCGTGCGGCAGGCCGTTCAGCACGCGGCGCACCACCTCGCCGCCAAAACCGCGCGCTGCCAGAAAGCGCATCTGGCGCGCGCGGTCGGCCGCGTCCTGCGGCGGCTGACCGAACTTCTTGCGCCAGACCGCCTGCGCGCGCGCCAGCTCGGTGCCGCGCAGCTGCTCGGCGCTGGCTTCGATCACCTCCTGGGGAACGCCCTTGGCGCGCAGCTCGTGCAACACGCGCGCGTTGCCCAGTCCGCCGGCGCGCCGATGCAGCAGCGACTCGGCCACCCGCGCCTCGTTGATGAAACCCTTGGCCGTGAGCTCGTCCAGCACGCGCTCCACGGCGCCTGGCGCGTCCTGCTCGGTCACGAAGCGCGCCAGCTTGGCCGCCAGCTCGGCACGTGAATGCTCGCGTGCCGCCAGATGGCGCAAGGCCCGCGCCTTGAGAGACGGGCCGGGGCGTGCAGCCGGATCGTTCACGCTGTCAGTCCTGATCGCCGCCGCCTGCTGCTGGCGCCGCGGCGGGTCGCCCGGCGATGCCGAGCGACTCGCGGGCCTTGTTTTGGCTTCGGCCGCCGCTTCGCGGCTTCACTTGCGCTGCGCGCAAATGAGCCTGCGCCGAAATCGCGTGCGCGAAGCTCATGCTTCGTCCGCCTCGGCTGGCGCCGCGGCGGGTCGCCCGGCGATGCCGAGCGACTCGCGCACGCGATTTTCAATCTCTCTGGCGAGGTCGGGGTTCTCCCGCAAGAACTCGCGGGCGTTGTCGCGGCCCTGGCCGATTTTTTCGCCGTTGTAGGCGTACCAGGCGCCGCTCTTGTCGAGCACCTTGGCGTTCACGCCCATGTCGATGATCTCGCCCTCGCGCGAGATGCCCTCGCCGAACAGGATGTCGAACTCGGCCGTCTTGAAGGGCGGGCTGACCTTGTTCTTGACCACCTTGACCTTGGTCTCGTTGCCGATCGCCACGTCGCCCTTCTTGATGGTGCCGATGCGGCGGATGTCCAGCCGCACCGAGGCGTAGAACTTGAGCGCGTTGCCGCCCGTCGTCGTCTCGGGGCTGCCGAACATGACGCCGATCTTCATGCGGATCTGGTTGATGAAGATGACCGTGCAGTTGGTTTTCTTGATGGTGGCCGTCAGCTTGCGCAGCGCCTGGCTCATCAGGCGCGCCTGCAGGCCGGGCAGGCTGTCGCCCATCTCGCCCTCGATCTCGGCCTTGGGCACCAGCGCGGCCACCGAATCGACCACTACCAGGTCGATGGCGCCAGAGCGCACCAGGCTGTCCACAATCTCCAGCGCCTGCTCGCCGGTGTCGGGCTGGCTGATCAGCATGTCGGACAGGTTGACGCCCAGCTTTTGCGCATAGGCGGTGTCCAGCGCGTGCTCGGCGTCGATGAAGGCGCAGGTGCCGCCCAGCTTCTGCATCTCGGCGATGACCTGCAGCGTGAGCGTGGTCTTGCCGGACGACTCGGGGCCGTAGATTTCGATGACGCGACCGCGCGGCAGGCCGCCCACGCCCAGGGCGATGTCCAGGCCCAGCGAGCCGGTGGAGACCACCTGGATATCCTCGATCTGCTCGCCTTCGCCCAGGCGCATGATGGTGCCCTTGCCGAACTGCTTTTCGATCTGGGCCAGCGCGGCCTGCAGGGCCTTGGCTTTTTCGCTCTTGTCGGTGACGGCCATGTCCATGGTTTTCTCCTTGTGAATCAATGAATTGTCGGTTTGCCCGGGCGACAACTGGATGCCTGAACAGAACTGTATATCAATACATTGCTCCAAGTAAATCGATTTTTAAGTCAGTTTGCCTTACCATATGGACTTGGGAATGTTGACAGCTTGAAAAACCGAACGCAGAGGGCGCGAAGGAATCGCAAAGGGCGCAGAAAAAACCCATTCAAATACTATTGAATTGATAGCTTTTGGCGCCTGTCACACAAGGGCAAAGCTTGAATTGATCCAAGATTTTCTTCTTCTGCGTCCCTTGCGTGATCTTTGCTCCCTCTGCGTTCGGCTGCTTTGAACCATGATGGAAGAGCACCCCTCCGACGAGCGCTGGCGCCAGACGCACCTGGGCCGCCTGCTGGGCCACGCCATGCGGCGCTTCGACTCCCGCGTGCTGCAGTTGATGGCCGCCAGCGCGCAGGCACCGCTGGCGCTGTCCAACCTGGCCGCGCGCGACAAGGTGGGCGCCGCGCACATCCACATCACGCGCCACCTGCCGCTGGCCGGCGCACGCCTGACCGAGCTGGCGCAGGCCGCCGGCCTGACCAAGCAGTCCATGGGCGACCTGGTCGATCAATGCGAGGCCTGGGGCCTGGTTGCGCGCAGCGCCGACCCGCTGGATGCCCGCGCGCGGCGCATCGCCTTCACGCCCGCGGGGCTGGACTGGCTGGCGGCCTTTCAGGCGGCGGTGACGCAGGCCGAGGCCGAGTTTCGCGCCGCCGTCGGCGCCGAGGTGGCTACCGTGGTGGCGCTGGGCCTGGAGGCGTACGCCGGCGACGCGCCCCTAGAATAGCCGCGGAGACACGCTCATCGACCTTGCCGCAGGAGGGCTTTCATGCGCATCCTCATTGCCGAAGACGACCAGGTGCTGGCCGATGGCCTGATGCGCAGCCTGCGCGGAACCGGCGCGGCGGTGGACCATGTGGCCAACGGCTCGGAGGCCGAGGCGGCGCTGCTGGCCAACACCGAGTTCGACCTGCTGATCCTCGATCTGGGCCTGCCCAAGATGCATGGCCTGGAGGTGCTGCGCCGCCTGCGCGGGCGCGGGCAGACGCTGCCGGTGCTGATCCTGACGGCCGCCGACGGCGTGGACGAGCGGGTCAAGGGGCTGGACCTGGGCGCCGACGACTACATGGCCAAGCCCTTTGCCCTGACCGAACTGGAAGCGCGCGTGCGGGCGCTGACGCGCCGCGGCATGGGCGCGGCCAGCAACGTGATTCGCCACGGCCCGCTGGAGTACGACCAGACCGGACGCGTGGCCCACATCGACGGCAAGCTGATCGATCTGTCGGCGCGCGAGCTGGGCCTGCTGGAGGTGCTGCTGCAGCGCTCGGGCCGGCTGGTCAGCAAGGAGCAGCTGGTCGAGCGCCTGTGCGAGTGGGGCGAAGAGGTGAGCCACAACGCCATCGAGGTGTACATCCACCGCCTGCGCAAGAAGATCGAGCAGGGGCCGATCCGCATTGCCACGGTGCGGGGGCTGGGCTACTGCCTGGAGAAAATTCAGGGTTGATCTGATCAAGGCGCGCATAAAACATGGTCAACACGCTATCGATTTAGAAGTATTCGGATCGTCCATGCGCATTGCATGAAACCCAAAAAGACCAGTGGCCGCGGAGCAGGCCGTGCCAGCGATCGCCGTGGCCGGGGTGTCCCCGGTCACTGGCGATGCCCCCTGCAAGGGGGTGGGCGCAACATCGCGCAGCGAGTGGAGACTGGGGGTTGTCGTTTCCCATGAAACTGTTCCAGCGCACCCAGCGCTCGCTGTTTGGCGAAATCCTGGACTGGATGCTTACGCCGCTGCTGCTGCTGTGGCCCATCAGCCTGGCGCTGACCTGGCTGGTGGCGCAGAACCTGGCCAACAAGCCCTTTGACCGCGCCCTGGTGGACAACGCCCAGGTGCTGGCGCAATACGTGCAGGTCGGGCCCGGCAAGCGCCTGCAATTCACGCTGCCGCAACCGGCCAGCGAGCTGCTGCGCGCCGACGAGGCCGACAACGTGTACTACCAGGTGCTGGGCGCCAAGGGCGAATTCCTGTCCGGCGCGCGCGAGCTGCCCGCGCCGCCCGAGGCCAGCCTGCACCCGGGCGAGCCGCGCCTGCGCGACGCCGAATACCGCGGCGTGCCGGTGCGGGTGGCCGCGCTGCGGGTGGCGGTCGAGGGCGCCCAGGGATCGGCGCTGGTGCAGGTGGCCGAAACGCGCGACAAGCGCAGCGTGCTGGCCGCCGAGATCATCAAGGGCGTGATGCTGCCGCAGTTCGCCATCCTGCCGCTGGCGGTGCTGCTGGTGTGGCTGGCGCTGGTGCGCGGCATCCGTCCGCTGTCCGAGCTGGAACGGCGCATCCGCAAGCGCCGCCCGGACGATCTGTCGCCGCTGGACGAGGGCGCCGTGCCGCAGGAGGTGGGGCCGCTGGTGGACTCGGTCAACGACCTGCTGACGCGCCTGAAGGACTCCATCGCCATCCAGAAGCGCTTTCTGGCCGACGCCGCGCACCAGCTCAAGACCCCGCTGGCGGGCCTGCGCATGCAGGCCGACCTGGCGCAGCGCCCCGGCGCCAGCGAGGCCGAGCTCAAGCAGTCGCTGCAGCAGATCGGCCGCGCCAGCATGCGCGCCACGCACACAGTCAACCAGCTGCTGTCGCTGGCGCGCGCCGAGGGCAGCAACGCCGATCTGGCGCGCCAGGCCTGCGACCTGGCGCTCATCACCCAGGAGGCGGTGCGCGAGGCGGTGCCGCGCGCGCTGGAGCGGCACATCGACTTGGGCTACGACGGCCCCGAGCCCGGGCTGCACGCGGTGCAGCTGCCCGGCAACCCGACCCTGCTGCACGAGATGGTGCGCAACCTGGTCGACAACGCGCTCAAGTACAGCCATTCCACCCCCGAGCGCGCCGGCGTGGTGACGGCGCGCGTGCGCGGCGATCACGCGCAGGGCACGCTGGTGCTGCAGGTCGAGGACAACGGCCCGGGCATCGCCCCGGCCGAGCGCGCGCACGTGCTGCAACCGTTTTACCGCGTGCTGGGCAATGGGGTGGACGGCTCGGGCCTGGGCCTGCCCATCGTCGAGGAAATCGCGCGCCAGCACCGCGCCGACGTGCAAATCGACGACGCCCACCCCGGCGAGCAGCCGCCGGGGGCGCTGTTCACGGTGCGTTTTCGGACGGGGTGAGCGGCGACGGCGGGCAGGGCCGCACGGGCAGGACAGAAAACCGGACGCAAAGAAATCGCAGAGGACGCAGAAAATACCAAACAAATTATCAAATTGATAGCGATTGGCACTTATCCCGCATGGGCCGCCGAAGGTTCCATCCAAAATTTTGAATTTTTTTGCGGTTTCTGCGATTTCTTTGCGTCCTCTGCGTCCGGCTGTTCGATGAAGCGGCCCGCACGCCAGGCCTCAGCTTGCCGGGCGGTACAGGTTGAGTTGCAGCTTCTCGCGCTCCATGGCACGCGCCACCGCCGGCACCTGGGCGGTGCGCTGGGCGTGAGCCCACAGGACAGGCGTGTCCTCGGGGTTGATGCCGGCGATGGAGCCCCAGCGCAGCAGGGTCAGCGCATAGGTATCGAGCGGGCCGCAGTGCGCACCCCCCAGCCAGTCGTGGCCGGCGGCGCGCGCGGCCTGCACGCGCGCTTGCAGCTCGGCCAGCAGCGCGGGGTATTGCCCCCGCGCATGCGCCTTGATCGCCTGCTGGGCGGCCGCGTCGTCGGTGAACTTGTAGGGCATGAAGATGTGGGTGAACGTGGGGTGCACCGTGTTGTTCATCCACGCCAGCGCCTCGACGAAGAGGGCGCGCGCCAGCGCATCCCGGGGGATGAAGGCGCTTTCCGGAAACTGGCTGTCGATCCAGGCGACGATGGCCATGATCTGCGTGATGACCTGCCCGTCCACCACCAGCACCGGCACCTGGCCGCGCGGGTTGATTGACCGATATTCGGGACTGTTTTGCTCGTCCTTGTGCAGCTTGACGGGCACGGGCTCGAAGGTGGCGCCGGCCAGCTCAAGCATGGTGTGCGGCACGAACGAGCAGGCGCCGCTGGCGTAGTAGAGCTTGAGGGTCATGCGGGTCTCCTTGCAGGGCGGTGATGGGACGGGTCAGGACAGCACCGTCAAGCATACCGTGCGCATGCACCGGTTCGGCCGACGGCACGGGTTGGGGCCGGCTCGCGGGGCGCCGCGAGAAAACCCAGCCGCTCAGTCGCAGGCGCGCAGCTCCTTGCCCGCCAGCGCGGGGCCCAGCGCCAGCACCTGCGCGCGCAGGGCGGCGTCGGCCTGCGGCAGGCGCAGCATGAAGGCCGAACTGTCGCGCCGCTCGGGCACCACGTGAGCGGTGCGCACGCCCTTGCGGCCCAGATCGGTCAGGGCGCGCGTGGCCGCCTCCTCGCTGGCAAAGCGCCCCAGCGAGATGCCGGGCTCCAGCGCCGCGCCGGGGCGGTCGGTGTCCACACCCAGCTCGCGCAGCTCGGCGCGCTTGGCGCGCACGGCGTCCGCGTCGGCCAGCTTGCCGATGTACACCATCCAGCGCCCCGGCAGCGCCGTGCCGTCCAGCCGCCAGCGACCCGCCGGCAAGGCTTGGGCGGCGCTGCGCAGCACGCCAGCCTGGCGCTCGTCGAAGGGGCCCGCCTGCAGGCAGATGCCGGTGCTCGATGCGGCGGTGGCTTCGGGTGCGGTGTCGGGCGTGCTGGCCGCTCGCGCCGGCGCTGGCGCGGCATCGCCCGGCGCGGGCGCCAGGCGCAGCGCCTGCGCGTGCACCTGCTGCGCCAGGCGCTCGGGCTCGTCCGGCCGCGCGGGGCCCAGACCCAGGCCGCTCAAGGCGCCGTGCGACCAGGCCCAGAACACCCCGTTGGCCAGCAGCAGGGCCAGCACGGCGGCGCGCAGCATCAGCGCCCGCCCTCCATGGGCGGCTGCGCCGTCGGCCGCACGCTGACTTCGGCGCTGCTGACCACGCGCCGGCCATGCGCGGTGTCCACCTGCAGGGCGCCGTCGGGGCCAACGCCGCGCGCCACCCCCTCGGTGCCGTCGGACAGGCGCACGGGCCGCCCGGCCAGCACGTCGCGCGCGTTGAAGCGCGCGGCCAGCGGGGCAAAGCCGTCGTGCTCGAAAGCCTGGACCGCCTGCGCCAGCGGCAGCGCGATGCGCGCCAGGGCGCCGGGTGCGTCGATGCCGGGCAGCAGCTCCTGCAGCCCGGCCGGCGGGGTCGAGGCGCCAGCCACGGCCCGGGGCGTCAGGTTCAGGCCCACGCCGATCACCACCCAGCGCCCGTCCTGCGCGGCGCCGCCGCCGGCGGTCTCCACCAGCACGCCGGCCAGCTTGCGGTCCTGCCACCACAGGTCGTTGGGCCACTTCAGGCCGATGGCCGAGTGCAGGCTTTCGGCCAGCGACAAGCCCACGGCCAGCGACAGGCCCGACCAGTCGCGCGGGGCCAGCGGCAGGGCCAGTGAAAAGGCCAGGGTCGCACCGGGCTCGCCGCCGTCCCAGGCGCGCCCCAGGCGGCCGCGCCCCGCGCTCTGGCGCTCGGCGGCCAGCAGCACGGGCGCGGCCAGGCCGGCGCGCACGCGGCGCATCAGCTCGGTGTTGGTCGAATCGATCTGCGCCGCCACCTCCACGCCCAGGCCCGGCAGCCGTGGCGCCAGTTGCGCGCGCAAGGCCTGCACCGGCCAGGTGAAATGAAGGCCCGCACGCTCTCCCGCTTCGCGTGGTCCGCTGCCCCCCAGGGGGGCCTTCGCGCCTTCGGGCGGCCGCGCGGCGCTCATCAGTTGGCCCCCACGCTCCCCCGCTTCGCGTGGTCCGCTGCCCCCCAGGGGGGCGTTCGCGCCTTCGGACGGCCGGGCGGCGCTCATCTCTTGGCCCCCACGCTCCCCCGCTGCGCGCGGTCCGCTGCCCCCCAGGGGGGCCTTCGCGCCTTCGGGCGGCCGCGCGGCGCTCATCAGTTGGCCCCCACGCTCCCCCGCTTCGCGTGGTCCGCTGCCCCCCAGGGGGGCGTTCGCGCCTTCGGGCGGCCGCGCGGCGCTCATCAATTGGCCCCCACGCTCCCCCGCTGCGCGCGGTCCGCTGCCCCCCAGGGGGGCCTTCGCGCCTTCGGGCGGCCGCGCGGCGCTCATCGGTTCAGCGACGGTCGCGGGCCTTGCTGCGCGCCGACGGTTTGCGGTCGGCGCGCTCGGCCGTTTCCAGGTCGGACGACAGCAGCGTGCCGCGGCAGTTGCGGGCGCCGCAGCGGCAGGGGTATTCGGCGATCAGCTCGGGCGTGAGCGGTTCGTCGATGACCAGGCCGTAGTCGTAGTTCAGTTCTTCGCCGGCCTTGATGGCACGGCGCGCCTTGATGAAGATGCGGCCGTCCCGTTCATCGGCCACGCAGTTGGGCGCGCAGCTGTGGTTGATCCAGCGCGAGGCGTTGCCCCCGTGCAGCGCGTCGATCACGCGGTCTTCGTCGATGTGAAAGTAGAAGGTGTGGTTGGGGTCGCTCGGGTCGTGCGGGTGGCGCCGCTGCGCCTCCTCCCAGCTGACGATCTCGCCCACGTACTCGATGATGCGCGTACCGCGCGGGATGTCCACCAGCGCGAAAACGCCCTTGCCGTGCACGCCCGAGCGGCGCACCTGGATGCGCCGGCCGGCGGCGGGGGTGGTCGTGCTGGGTGTGGGGGATTTGGGGGCCACGGAAAAACTTTGCTATGTTGAATTCGTACGCATGCGTGCGCGAGCGCGCGCACGCGAGGACCCCGAATTCTAAAGAGCCCCATGAAGACCCTGGTCATTGCCGAAAAACCCTCCGTCGCCCAAGACATCGTGCGCGCCCTCACGCCCGTGGCGGGCAAGTTCGACAAGCACGACGAACACTTTGAAAACGAGCGGTACGTGGTCACCAGCGCCGTCGGCCACCTGGTGGAGATCCAGGCGCCCGAAAGCCACGACGTCAAGCGCGGCAAGTGGAGCTTTGCCCACCTGCCGGTGATCCCGCCGCACTTTGACTTGAAGCCCGTGGACAAGACCAGGACGCGCCTGAACGCGGTGGTCAAGCAGGCGCGGCGCAAGGACGTGGGCGCACTCATCAACGCCTGCGACGCCGGGCGCGAGGGCGAGCTGATCTTTCGCCTGATCGAGCAGTACGCCGGCGGCGCCAAACCCCTGGGCAAGCCGGTTCAGCGCCTGTGGCTGCAAAGCATGACGCCACAGGCCATCCGCGAGGGCTTTGACAAGCTGCGCAGCGACGCCCAGATGCGCGGCCTGCACGACGCCGCGCGCAGCCGCAGCGAGGCCGACTGGCTGGTGGGCATCAACGGCACGCGGGCGATGACGGCCTTCAACTCGCAGGGCGGGGGCTTTTTCCTGACCACCGTGGGCCGCGTGCAAACGCCCACGCTGGCCGTGGTGGTCGAGCGCGAGGAGCAGATTCGCGCCCACGTGGCGCGCGACTACTGGGAGGTGCATGCCACGTTTGCCGCCGAGGCCGGCCTCTACGTGGGCAAGTGGTTCGACCCCGCCTGGAAGAAAAACCCCGACGACGCCGAGCTGCGCGCCGACCGCGTGTGGCAGGCCGCGCGCGCCCAGGCGATTGCCGCCGCCGTGCAGGGGCGCCTGTGCACCGTCAGCGAAGAAAGCAAGCCCAGCACCCAGGCCAGCCCGCTGCTGTACGACCTGACCAGCCTGCAGCGCGAGGCCAACGGGCGCTTCGGCTTTTCGGCCAAGACCACGCTGGCGCTGGCGCAAAGCCTGTACGAGCGACACAAGGCGCTGACCTATCCCCGCACCGACTCGCGCCACCTGCCCGAAGACTATCTGGCCGTGGCGAAAAAGACTTTCGAGATGCTGGCCGGCGGCCACCAAGGCCACCTGGCGCCGCACGCCCAAAAGGCGCTGGCCGAGGGCTACGTGCGGCCCAGCAAGCGCATCTTCGACAACAGCAAGGTGTCGGACCACTTTGCCATCATCCCCACGCTGCAAGAGCCAGGCAGCCTGTCCGAGGCCGAACGCAAGCTCTACGACCTGGTGGTGCGCCGCTTCATGGCGGTGTTTTATCCCAGCGCCGAATACCAGATCACCACGCGCATCACGACGGCCGAGCACCAAGGGCAAAGCTACAACTTTCAGAGCAACGGCAAGGTGCTGGTCAAGCCCGGCTGGCTGGCCATCTATGGCAAGGAAGCCGATGACGAGGTGGACAAGAAAGACGGCGACACGGGCAAGTCGCTGGTCGCCGTGCGCCCGGGCGAGCAGGTCCGCCACGAATCGACCGAGATCAAGGCCTTGCAAACCCGCCCGCCCGCGCGCTACAGCGAAGCCACGCTGCTGGGCGCCATGGAGGGCGCGGGCAAGACCATCGACGACGACGAACTGCGCGAGGCCATGCAGGAAAAGGGCCTGGGCACGCCGGCGACGCGCGCGGCCACCATCGAGGGCCTGATCAGCGAAAAATACCTGCTGCGCGAAGGGCGCGAGCTGATCCCCACGGCCAAGGCCTTTCAGCTGATGACGCTGCTGCGCGGGCTGGAGGTGGAAGAGCTCAGCAAGCCCGAGCTGACCGGCGAGTGGGAGTACAAGCTGGCGCAGATGGAAAAGGGGCAACTCTCGCGCGAGGCCTTCATGCGCGAGATCGCCGCCATGACCGAGCGTATCGTCAAGAAGGCCAAAGAGTTCGACCGCGACAGCGTGCCCGGCGACTACGTGACCCTGCACACGCCCTGCCCGCACTGCGGCGGCGTGGTCAAGGAAAACTACCGCCGCTATGCCTGCACCGGCGTGGACGGCCAGGGCGAAGGCTGCGGCTTTTCCTTCACCAAGACACCCGGCGGGCGCACCTTCACCACCGAGGAGGCCGAAGCGTTCTTGCGCGAGCGCCGCATCGGCCCGCTGGAGGGCTTTCGCAGCAAGGCCGGCTGGCCCTTCACCGCCGAGCTGGCGCTGGTGAGCGATGCCGAGAGCGGCAACTTCAAGCTCGAGTTCGACTTCGGCGAAGAAGCGCGCGCCGCGCAGACCGGCGAGATCGTGGACCTGTCGCACGAAAGCAGCCTGGGCGCCTGCCCCAAGTGCGGCGGCCCGGTCAAGCCCTTCGGCAAGAGCTACGTGTGCGAGCGCAGCGTGCCCACCGCCGCCCAGCCCGTGCCCAGCTGCGACTTCAAGAGCGGCCAGGTCATCCTGCAGCAGGCCGTCAGCCCCGAGCAGATGGGCAAGCTGCTGGCCGGCGGCCAGACCGACGTGCTGGAGGGCTTTGTCAGCGCGCGCACGCGCCGGCCCTTCAAGGCGCGCCTGGCCTGGAACGCCGAAGAGGGCAAGGTCGGCTTTGCCTTCGAGCCGCGCGAGGGCGGCCGCAAATACCCGCCGCGCAAAACTGCAGCCGCTACCAAAACAAGAGCTGCTGGCGCTGGCACAGCAAGCGCGCCAGCCAAAAAAGCCGTGGCAAAGAAAGCGCCGGCCAAGAAAGCCGCCGCCGCCAAGACCCCCAAGACCCCGCGCGCGGGCACGCTCAAGCCCAGCCCCCAGCTCGCAGCCGTCATCGGCCCCGGCCCCTTCGGCCGTGGCGAGGTGATGAAAAAACTGTGGGACTACATCAAGGCCAACAATCTGCAAGACCCGCAGGACAAGCGCAGCATCCGCGCCGACGACAAGCTACGCCCCATCCTGGGCGCCGACAGCGTGGGCATGTTCAAGCTGGCGGGGGTCGTGGGGGGGCATTTGACATGACGATGGCCTTGCCACCATCTGTCGACTCCATTAAACTGGATCTATAAACAGTAATTTGCCATGGGCGTTGACCTTCTTCCCGCTTTCATTCGCGAGCACTATGAGGTGCATGAATGGAAGCACGCTTGCGCCATTCTTCGCCATGACTTCCCGGATGAATGGCAAGACATCTGTGCCTTGCTCATGCAATTTCGGCTGCGCAAGAGCTGGATCACGGTGGGTGGCGGGCGCAAAAGTCAGGTGTCGGAACACATCGACCACTTCCTGTATGCACGCTGCTGGCAAGAAAAGCAATTCACCACCCAAATCCGGGTGGACAATGCCACGCGCGACACGCCAACGCACAAGGTGGACTGCGTCAAGAGTCGTGTGGCGCTCGAGATCGAGTGGAACAACAAAGACCCATTTTTCGACCGTGATCTGAACAACTTCCGCCTGCTGTTCGAGCTTCGCGCCATCAGCGTGGGCGTCATCATCACGCGCGCGGACGCGCTGCAGGGCATTTTCGACGGGCTCGGCCGCGGCTCCAGCTTCGGTTCGTCCACCACCCACATGGCCAAGCTGTTGCCACGCATCGAAGGTGGCGGCGGAGGTGGCTGCCCCATCCTGGTGTTCGGCATCACCCCAAAACTCTACGAAGAGGACACCCCGTGAACCCCTCCACCATCGCACGCGCTGCCGCCGACGACTTCCAGGCGCGCATCAACGGCCGCCAGTTCGCCACGCTGCTGGCCGATCCGCCCTGGCAGTTTCAAAACCGCACCGGCAAAGTTGCGCCCGAGCATCGGCGCCTGTCGCGCTATTCGACGATGACGCTGGAGGACATCAAGGCCCTGCCGGTTGCCGACGCCGCGCAGGACACCGCACACCTGTACCTGTGGGTGCCCAACGCCCTGCTGCCGGAAGGTTTGGCGGTCATGGCGGCCTGGGGCTTTCAGTACAAGTCCAATCTGGTGTGGCACAAGATTCGCAAGGATGGCGGTCCAGATGGCCGCGGCGTGGGGTTCTACTTTCGCAACACGACCGAGCTGGTGCTGTTTGGCACCCGTGGCAAGAACGCGCGCACGCTGGTGCCGGGTCGGCGCCAAGTCAACATCCTCAAGACCCAAAAACGCGAGCATTCGCGCAAGCCTGACGAGTTCTACGACATCGTCGAGGCGTGCAGCCCCGGGCCATTTCTGGAGCTGTTCGCTCGCGGCTCGCGCCCGGGCTGGACGACCTGGGGCAACCAGGCCGACGACTACCACCCGAGTTGGGCCACCTACAAGAACCACTCGGCATCCGGCATGGGTTCTCGCATCACCGAGCAAGCCATGCTGGAGTTGAGTTGAGCCCACCTGCTCCTTGACCGTCTCTCAACGCCCACCCCGCATCGGCCTGGCCCTGGGCAGCGGCTCGGCGCGCGGCTGGGCGCACATCGGGGTGCTGCGGGCGTTGCTGGACGCGGGCGTGCGGCCCGACGTGGTGTGCGGCGCATCGGTGGGCGCCATCGTGGGCGCGGCCTATGCCACGGGCGAGCTGGACCGCTTCGAGGCCTGGGTGCGCAGCATGGACCGGCGCAAGGTGATGTCGTACATGGACTTCAACCTCGCCGGCGGCATGCTCAAGGGCGAGCGGCTGGTGGCCTTCATGCGCGCGCACTTCGACGACCGGCCGATCGAGGCGCTGACCACGCCGTTCGCTGCCGTGGCCACGGCGCTGCACTCGGGCGACGAAGTGTGGCTGCGCAGCGGCTCGGTGGCCGATGCGGTGCGCGCCTCGTTCGCGCTGCCGGGGCTGTTCACCCCGGTGTGGCGCGAGGGGCGCCTGCTGGCCGACGGCGGCCTGGTCAACCCGGTGCCGGTGTCGCTGGCGCGCGCGCTGGGCGCCGACGTGGTGATCGCGGTCGATCTGAACCACGACAAGCTGGGGCGCTACTTTCGCGGCAACGCCGGCGCGCCCGAGCCGCCGGCGCCGCGCAGCGCCTGGGTGCAGTCGCTGCAGCAGGGCCTGGGCGCGCTGTGGCCGCACGGCGGCGCACCGGCCGAAGACGCCGGGAGCGCCGAACCGGCGCTGCCGC
>Ga0208825_1000869_pt1 | contig 26010 bp, 19 predicted proteins | sample AD_UKC113_MetaG_FD_184450 | JGI IMG/M metagenome (GOLD analysis project Ga0208825, IMG submission 184450) | Active sludge microbial communities of municipal wastewater-treating anaerobic digesters from Hong Kong - AD_UKC113_MetaG (SPAdes)... | ecosystem: Engineered > Bioreactor > Anaerobic >...
GTGCCATAGGCGATTTAGTTCAGGCGATCAGGGATGATCTCAAGAGGTCGCCCGTGATCGGGATGGATGAAACACCAGTACAGGTCCTGCACGAAAAGAACCGGGGCGCCACGGCAAGGTCATATATGTGGGTGGTTTCCGGATTCAGGGAGGGAAAGAAGCTTCTCTTCTTCCACTACCACCCGACGCGTTCAGGAAGCGTCGCCGCGGAATTCCTGAAAGGCTATTCCGGCTACCTCCAAACGGATGGCTATTCGGGCTATTCGCAGGTCGGAGAAGCTCCAGGAATCATCCATGTTGGCTGCATGGCGCATATTCGAAGGAAGTTCTTCGATGCTGACAAGGTTTCTGGCGGTTCAGGAGACGCTGCAGCATTTCTTTCAATGATTGCCGCCCTCTATCATACCGAAACACTACTGCGGCAACGGTATGAACATAATGAACTTGATGATTCGTCATTCCTTAGGCAACGGAGAAAGGTACAGGAACCACCGCTTGCGGCCATGTATGAATGGCTCAGTTCACGAAGCCAAAGTGTTGCGCCTTTGAGCGGTCTTGGGAAAGCGGTTTCGTATGCCTTGGGGCAATGGGACCAGGTTGTGCGCTATCTTGAGCATGCACTTCTGACGCCCGACAACAACGCGGTCGAGAATGCGATTCGGCCTTTTGTGCTCGGCAGGAAGAACTGGCTCTTTTCGAACACGCCGGCAGGCGCTCATACGAGCGCGGGCCTCTACAGCCTCATTGAAACGGCGAAGGCCAATGGCCACGAGCCTTATAAATATCTTTGCTACGTGTTTGACATACTCCCGAAAGCGAAGACGCTAGAAGACAGGCTTATGCTCCTTCCATACCGGCTTGATCCTTCGACGTACTAGGCGTCTGCCCCTACGGGGAGAATTGGACGCTTACTGAGTTCTGCCGCCATGGACCGGCTTGTGCATCACGCGGTGAAATTCGTGATTGAAGGCAAATCGTACCGGGTTGAAAGTTTTTCCGCCCGGCAGCGATCCTTGACAGCAGGAGTCTAAAGGACTACTGCTGTAAGTAGCCAGACAGGGGTCACTAAAAATGACGACCCGGGGTCACTATAGGTGACGGATCACAGAAACACCCCCACGCACGTGGGGAAAACCATCAACCCAAAGCTCCCGTCTTGCCCAGCCTGGAAACACCCCCACGCACGTGGGGAAAACTTTCAGTTATGGTGATGGTAGTGGTGGAGATATATAACACCCCCACGCACGTGGGGAAAACTTACTGGGACTACGAGGCCCTTGCTCTGGATGCGAAACACCCCCACGCACGTGGGGAAAACTTTCCTTGCGCCTGTCATTTTGTACCCCGCGCAGAAACACCCCCACGCACGTGGGGAAAACCAAACATGGCGAAACAGCAGGGTTCTGAATACGGAAACACCCCCACGCACGTGGGGAAAACCCGATTTTAGACGCGCTTTATCCGACAATGGCGGAAACACCCCCACGCACGTGGGGAAAACCTGGCCAATGCTTCAAACTGCTCTTCATTGCGGGAAACACCCCCACGCACGTGGGGAAAACGGTAAGGGTGGCGACGGTCAGTTGGTTATTGAAGAAACACCCCCACGCACGTGGGGAAAACGGTTTTGCGGGGCGTGCCGACAGTACCGGAATAGAAACACCCCCACGCACGTGGGGAAAACACAACGAAGTCGTCCGGGCGTACGCAAAATGGAGAAACACCCCCACGCACGTGGGGAAAACTCTCCTTTCCTAAAAGTTTCTTCTACTATCTATGAAACACCCCCACGCACGTGGGGAAAACTATAGCACCCAAAACTAGTCGAGCTTTTTAGGAGAAACACCCCCACGCACGTGGGGAAAACTGTTTTCTATGAGTATGTATAAAAGTATGTATGGAAACACCCCCACGCACGTGGGGAAAACCCTGACGATGTCCTTTCTATCACAAAGGAACAGGAAACACCCCCACGCACGTGGGGAAAACTCGCCCTGTCAAACATTGGCTGTCCCATCCGCAGAAACACCCCCACGCACGTGGGGAAAACGCATTTGCGTTATCAACCGTGAGTGGCCACATAGAAACACCCCCACGCACGTGGGGAAAACTCACTCAACCTGCGCCGCTCAAATTCATCTCGAGAAACACCCCCACGCACGTGGGGAAAACCGGGAGGTGGTGATACAGGCGACTTTGATTATGGAAACACCCCCACGCACGTGGGGAAAACCTCTACCGGGCTTTTTATGGTTATCTGTCTCAAGAAACACCCCCACGCACGTGGGGAAAACCATGGTCAGAATCATCAATGGTGAAAAACAGTCGAAACACCCCCACGCACGTGGGGAAAACACTTGCTTTCAATCGCAAGCGATACTTTCGCAAGAAACACCCCCACGCACGTGGGGAAAACTACCAGAGCGTCGGGGTAACCGACGGGTCTGGAGAAACACCCCCACGCACGTGGGGAAAACCCGTTCTTTTTTGCGATGAAAAGAAAAATGTCAGAAACACCCCCACGCACGTGGGGAAAACTATAAATCGTAGTAGTCTATGATCCTACCTCTAGAAACACCCCCACGCACGTGGGGAAAACTAATGCAGAAAAGTCTTGCGCCTGTTATGCGCAGAAACACCCCCACGCACGTGGGGAAAACCCATTTCTGCATCCTGACCAATCCTGTGTATCCGAAACACCCCCACGCACGTGGGGAAAACTTTTTGAAAAAGATATGATGCCTATACTATCTGGAAACACCCCCACGCACGTGGGGAAAACTGATCCTACTTCTATTACCAAAGTAGGATAAAGAAACACCCCCACGCACGTGGGGAAAACGAAATAGTAGTGCCTCCCTCAGTCCCCTCTTCAGAAACACCCCCACGCACGTGGGGAAAACTCAAAATCACGCTCAGCAATGTATCGCTGGACGGAAACACCCCCACGCACGTGGGGAAAACACATGGCTAGGGTATGTGGATGATGACGCCCTGGAAACACCCCCACGCACGTGGGGAAAACCCCTCCTAAAAGTCCTTCTTCTTCTCCTTCTCAGAAACACCCCCACGCACGTGGGGAAAACAGTTCGGCATACCAATAATTGATGAGGATGCTAGAAACACCCCCACGCACGTGGGGAAAACTCGAACTTGCGAAAGAGTTCGGCATACCAATAAGAAACACCCCCACGCACGTGGGGAAAACTTTATTATTTTTATTATTTTTTTTGTTTTTGTAGAAACACCCCCACGCACGTGGGGAAAACCAATTCTTTTCTTCTAGCTTCTTCTCTTTCCCAGAAACACCCCCACGCACGTGGGGAAAACAAACGTTTGAAAAATCTTATGCGTTGCAAGTTAGAAACACCCCCACGCACGTGGGGAAAACTGCCATTTAATCTCAACCTGCCTATTTATTAGGGAAACACCCCCACGCACGTGGGGAAAACTCATGGATCGGCTTTGCTTCTGATGATGCCCTGGAAACACCCCCACGCACGTGGGGAAAACCTCAAAGCGAACAAGCAAGTCGAGGCCACTCTTGAAACACCCCCACGCACGTGGGGAAAACAGACATAAGCAGCAAATCCGGCAAAAAATGGGAGAAACACCCCCACGCACGTGGGGAAAACCCTACTACATTTTCTACCGTTTTTCATACTATAGAAACACCCCCACGCACGTGGGGAAAACCCACTCACTTCAGTATCGAGTGCAGTAACGGTAGAAACACCCCCACGCACGTGGGGAAAACTAGACCTTGCACCGAGCCGTGATGGAAAGTCAAGAAACACCCCCACGCACGTGGGGAAAACTCAGAAGCGGTAAGTGATAAAGTCAAACAGCCGGAAACACCCCCACGCACGTGGGGAAAACGGTAGTCAAGATCGCGTGCGTCGGCCTTTATGGGAAACACCCCCACGCACGTGGGGAAAACTAGTTTTTTCCGTAGCAGTTACGGCCTTTCTTGGAAACACCCCCACGCACGTGGGGAAAACTCCTCTCCCACCAAGGTGAGGAGCGCCGGGTCGGAAACACCCCCACGCACGTGGGGAAAACTCTGCACAGTTACTCCTGAAAGCTGCACATAAGGAAACACCCCCACGCACGTGGGGAAAACGGAGAAAGGAAAGAAACACCGCCACCAACCTTAGAAACACCCCCACGCACGTGGGGAAAACTCACACAGGAACAGGCTGATACTGTCCTAGAAGGAAACACCCCCACGCACGTGGGGAAAACACCAGGATATGGCGTACTTACTGTGACTTGGCTACCACTTATGGTGGTTTTCCAGATTCCGGAGTCTTTAGACAATCTGTTTTTCTATAACCAAGGGATATCCATCAAGTACGGATATTTTCTTCTCAGGGTCTCCTTTTCCCAGAATCTTGAAGCCGGGAGTGTGAGGAATTCTTTGAAAGATGATCAAACCAGAAGATGGTGGGCAAGATTTGTAAAGATATTGGACCACTTCATCTGCTACAGCATCTTTGATACCTGAAACAAACACATTTGCTCTCGGCTCCACGAACCACAGCTTCATTCGTCCCCTTACGGCAGGAGGAAGTTCATTCGCAATAACAACGACCATATCTCATATGCCTCCCAGCAATTGCTCAATGTCCAGGTTGATTTGCTCCAGCAAATTCGAGCCAAGTACTCTATTCCTAAACTCGCTCGATACTCTGTATTTGTTGTATTTGCCTGCCATCTCCAAGGTGAGATAAAATGCTAGGTCAATGCAGAGATACTCTTTATACAGGTCTGCAAGGTCATATACAAACGGGAGCGGAGAACCTGAGTGTATGAAGCCGATGTGTGGGGAGAAACCTAATGTGTAAACAACAGAAGTCAGTAAAGCATACAATGCTGCATTGGATGCAGTCAGAATCTGATTAGTCACATCACTCATTTCAAATCGCCCCGGCGTAAATGACCGTCCATTCCAACCGACATGGTATGTTTGTGCTTTTTCTTCGTATAACTCTCTGACCCGCAGTCCCTCCATTCCCATCATTTCTTTGAGAGTCTTGCCCTGAAGATCAATATCGGGAAAACGTCGAGCAAACATTCGTCGAGCAACAGCGAGCGACCTTATCGGATCACAGGCAAGCTTTATCTGTTTACGCATGTTCCGCGTATCTGAGGTTGGGGACTGTCCAACAGCATAGAAAAGCAATGAATCTTCTCCAACCCAACAAACAGAACAATTTGCAGCGGCAAGAACCTTTACAGCTTCATGAGTAATGCTTGTTCCCGGTCCCAATAGGAGCATCGTGATTGTAGCGACAGGTAACCGAATTACTTCTCCCTCACAGTCGATCCATTTTACACTACTATCGTCAATTTCAAGTCGACCCCGCTCGAGATATAAGAAAGGATAACGATCTTTTACTTGTGGAATGGTATCATGAGTTACTTTGATAAAAAGCCGCTGCCCATCCATCCTCTTATCCTTCCACGAATCACACATAGGTCTCTAATAATTGAATTATTGTTACGCGACGATCGCGGTACTTTTTGCTGGTGCCGAACTGAATTGGTACATCATTTAATGTGAGCACATCGCCATTCTCCTCAGGATGTTCTCCGTCTATCACTTTCAAGTCGACCTTCAAATGTTTTTCGTTTGCAATGTTATTCATGACTTCAATAGCTTCATCGAAAGACATATAGCTTCCACGGAAAACAAAATCCGCTGGAACGCAGTCCTTTCTGCCTAGATATATGTCAAAAACTGGATGTTGCAACCAATCAGCGACGGATGAGGCTAAATCAGACGGTAGTTCGAGAATAACGGCAAAAAACGCGTCCTGTAAGTAATAGCGATAGGTAAGCTTGGTACCACCTCCTACCGCTCTGGTACCAGCAGGAGTTTTTGGTATCATCAAGTTCTCCCAAGGATTCTCTTCATCGTAACCACTTCCAATCATTTGGAAATCACACAGAAGAGGCTCACGCTGTTTTTTTCTCTTTTGCCCATTTTCTTCCTTAGTACCAAGAAAAGAATAGACTGTCTGTGGGAGTCCTTCAAAGCGTTTGAGTAAATCCCGTTGTTCACCGGAAGCACCCATGGCAGCAAGAATCATTCCCAGAACACCTGATCGCGTTGGAAAAGGTAGGGTGTCTCGTCTACCGAACTTAGAATCTGCTCCCCAGGACTGTAAAGGAGATTCAAGCCAAAGTAGTACATATTGTTTTTCCATTATGTTACTCCACCACAGAATCGATAACTGAGCTTACCAGGTCATCGATCGAAAAGCTCTCATCTTCCCCAAATGTGAACTCAGCTATTTTGCCGAAAAGCGAGCCTGATAGCTTTTCTTTTTTATCTAGGGTATTTTTTACATAGTCGATACTTGGCTTAAGGAAACCTCCATCATTTGATTTTACCGGTGTCTCACAAGGCAATTGCAATCGCTGTCCTTTCCGGACATATATCTTAGCAAAATCCCAAACCGAAGCCCCCGCCTGCGTAGTCTGACGCGCAGATGGCACGGCTATATAGAGCGCTTTTATGAAGGCTTCTATTGCCTTCGGGAACAGACTTTCCCCACCAAGATTCTCGTAGAGCTGTCCCAAATCGAGATCGATATAACGATAGTAGGTGGCAGAATTAAACTCCAGGCTTCCCATATGTGCAGACCCCTGTTCCTCGGAAAAATCATCTAGAGCAGTAAAAAATTCGACTTCATTTGTGACTTTGTGCGTGGAAATGGCATGACTGAATGAAGCTGCGGCTTCTACATTGAGGTTTGCCGCCTGAGCTACCATTCGACCAAAGAGAGCAATATCAAGACCGTCAAGGGAATAATTTGGTTTGCCGAGAATGGCTTCTACCTCCTTTGCCTGCTTTTTTGCTTCTTTCTGTCGGATAACCTCTTCCGGATTAAACCCTTTTTCCTTAAAGGCTTTAGCAAATTTCTCTGCCTCGGCCTTGCTCAAAAATAGTAGCGTATCAGTTTTGGCATTGCTACGATTACCCTCTTCGGATGCCTCATCGTCCTTTTCTCCATCTGATTTTTTAATAAAGACTTGTTCAATCTTCTCTCCACACTTTGAGGCCTGCTCTTCCGTTGCCCCTTCCTCAAGGCATGCGTTTTTTATTAAGGTACTGATCAATTTCGTACGCGCCCCAAGGCTAACACCAAAATCTTGCATGGCAAGACGAACTTGCCGCTTCCAGCACTGACTGCTTACTCTGGCTCTAGTTACTCCGCCAACAACTGCCGTCTTTGGCGCGCCCACATCATCTCGGTTCAAACAGGTTACAGGGAACGATTGCAGTATATGAAATTCTATCCGCACATTACTGAATTTGTTTGTGACATTGGTCATTTTTCTCTCCTCGTTCTTTTGTTTACGCATCTTCTGATGCGGCTTGTAAGGGTACTATTTGGAGTAAACCAAATCCAAATCCCTTTCCTTTCCCCAATCCACGTGTAAAAGTCTTAATGAATATATCGCGATTGATAACGGTCAGTCTTCCAGTGAATTTCGCTTTTGCGAGAATCACTTCTTTGGTGTCTTTGGTAAAATGGACTATATTTGTTTGACTCACAGAAAGAGAACCATGGTCAACTGAAAAACCATATGTAGGTGACTTCTGTAAAAACCATTCCAATAGTGCATCTTTTCCACGAACTGGCTTAATTTTTCCAGTCCTGTTATCACGGACCACTGGATTTACAACAACCTCAAAACCATAGTGATCTTGTTGCAAGAATCGATCCGGAATCTCTTTTGAAACAAGCTCCCCGTATTCTGGCATTTCCGGTGTATCCTCTGAAAGGAGCAGAATGGTACGTTCGTTGAAACTTCCACCTTTGTCCACAAAAAGAAAATCCCGAGGTCTTCCGTCTTTTTGGGGGAAAAGTGAATACACTACCCGATGAACACTGTACGGATCGGTAACCCTCAAAGACTTGCAATCCGATCGGCTTAGACGCAATACTGAGGCAATCATGATCCCCCCTCTACATTGCTAAAGAATTCTTCTGCCCACTGAATTCTGATTTTCTGTGGATTGTTCTCAAACCAGACAAGCTGATTCAATAGTCGTCCATACGCAACTTTCTTTTCTCGCGAGGCAATTAAACTAAGGAGTGGCCTCAATATCGCACAGACTTCTTCTGTGGTATCGCAAGACAGAAGCCGGCGTAACTTCGCTCTGGCCTGATCATTGTCCCGTCCCCGGACGGTACTATCATCATAGCAGGACGCAAGCGCTGCTCCAAGGGAATAAGAGCCATCCTGTGACGGCTTTGCACGTGCTACTGCAGCTGAAACCGTTGTGTATGGTATACGTTCCCATGGTTTTTCGAGATCAATCTTGAAATCTGCAAGATACTCCCAAGATTGATATTCTGTCGCGGGATTATCCGCCCGCTTCAGAGCTGCGGCCATGGCGGAGTCAGTCTTCATGCGTTCGATGATAGACTTAACGTACCGCTCTTCCCTTGTCTCTTGTTTAGTTGACATGGTTTGCTAAGCCCTCCTTAGTATCGGTTCCTATGTTTTTGGTGAATCGCGGCCTATTGGAAACCCACGCTTCCAGTTGTCGTGCGGTCTGATTTGGGCAGTAAGAATTGTAGGCGCTGTACACATTGCTCTGGAATATATTTCTCATTTCCTGCGCCATCTGACCGGTGCTGTCAGCATAACATGCTGTTACCAACTTCTGGAAATTCCGTTCACACAGTTGCCAATATAGACTTGTAGCCTGGGACGCAAAGCTTGTACCATCTGCTTTACTATCTGCGTAGTACCCTTTCACTGAGGCCCACAAGACTGAGGCTAATCTCTCCATATAGTTCATTTCGTCTTGGAGAGTCACATAGAAAATACTCTCATTGTTGAATATTGATGTAGATAACTGCACTTCGGATTCAACGAAATCATCGTTTCCAGAAAAAAACTGTTCTCCTGCATTGCTGCTAACCTGCATGCCACCCGACCATACAGCAAAGGCTTCCAGCCCAGTTGTTCGTGGAATCGAAGTTTTGAGCTGCAGACATTCAAAGTTGTTCTTGTTTGAGCCATTTCCCATGAAGGAAAGCAAAGCAGTTAATTGTCTCCAGGGCTTCTTTTCTATATCTGCCCAAATAACCCTTGGCTTCTTCGAGGAGAAATCAACCGCCACGCTTGGATCCGCTATATACTGCGCGTAATCTGGATGGGCGATTCCCTCTGAATAGTGGAGTCCATTCTCTTTTAAGAGAACAAACCTGCATAGCGGAATAAGGCGTCCCATATAAGAGTGCTTGAGTTCTCTTGCAACTTCATCATCTTCGCCCTGAGGCATTCTTTCCCACGGTGCTACGCCTAATCCTGCAGGATAGAATCTCATCTGGTCAAGATCAGCGGTTGTAAAAAGGTTTAACCAGACTGACTGAACAAGTGAGCTACCCATCACAAAACTATGTAAAAAACCCTTAAAACCTACAGATGGGCCGGGTTTCCCTGTGGAAGGATTTCCCTTCCCGTTTGACTTTCCTGGATATCCGGGGGTCAACACTACTGAGTTATCAGTTTTCTTGCCGCCCAGCGCAAAACCCATTAATTGTATGAGTATCTGTGCCTTTTCAGAATCGCTCAAGGGTTTTTCGATGTGAATTTGAGTTAAGACCGTCGTGTTTCCAGTAGCAACCATAGGGAGCACAGTACCGTAACTTTTCTTTTCTGCCTTCTCAATGGCAGGAATTTGCAAGAATGGTGTTTCACCATATAGCCAAAAAGCATCGTGCCATTTATCAAGGTATGCCAATGCCGCTGTACACATTCCCTGTACTCCAAGGTTTTTCCAATCCGTAGTATCCTTGGGCGTACATGCGCTCTGGGCAATTGCTAAGAGTAGTTTTAGTATAGCAATCTTTTGAACCGGATCTCCTCCCAGAGCAGATATAGTTGGATCACAAAAGATTTGCCTCAAAGTTACCAGTCCCCTTTCCGCAACTGGTATCCATGCTTCATCAATAAGGTTGAAGCGACTTTCTTTCACAAATACCTCCTATCTTTTATGACTTTGATATCCAAGTATAGAATTGTAATGCAGAGAGTATCGTTCATTTATTTCTTCTTCGAAAAATCCTCGAAGTGCTTCATCCTTCTGTACAATTGCCAGACGGAATGGCGTTTCATCATCATCTCTTGAGCCTACGTAAACGTATGGTTTTAGCCAAGACAGGTTTTGGATCGGTAGCGGTGCGATATAATCACTAACTCGAACGCACTGTTGCAACAGAGTTGCTGCAATTATTCTTTTTTGCTTGGGATCTTTGCTGAAGGCAGGTATATAACACTCGGAACCATCAAGAAAGCGTACTTTTTGTCCGCCATCGACGCCCGATATATCTGAGAGCAGAAGAACGTTGATTGAATCGATTTCTGAATAGCGAGTATGTGCCTTTGATTCTGGAAGAGTCTGTATGGCATGTGAAAGTCCTATGGCAGCCATTTGCTGCAGCTTTTCTTTTTCTGTTCTTAGTTCCTCTTTATATTGTCTTGCAATACCAGTTTCTTCACGCTCACTATATGTTGCCTCAAGGAGCAGGCGGATATTCCGTGGCACTTGTATGGCGGTGCGGCCGTTCCAGGCTTCCAACGTCCGAAGGAGAACATAGGGACTATAAACCTTGCCAGTCTTGCCAAAATCATCACCTCCCTGTACCACTGCATCATATGATGGAGAAATAATCTCCACTTCGCAGCAAGACCCTGTCGGTCGTAAAGTGTCATTTTCTCGATGACGCCACAAACGGCCTATTCTTTGCAAAAGCATATCCGTTGGGCAGATTCTGGTGATCAAAAAGTCTGCATCGATATCAAGGGATTGTTCCAGGACTTGGGTACCTACAAGAATCCTTCCACATTGTGTTCGTTTATCGCGACCTTCTTTGCCAAGAAGCGAAATCCAATGTTCCTCGAGTGTAGTTCGATCCTTGAGAATGAATCGGGAATGCAACAGACCGCATTCGATGCCAAGCCCTTGAAGTGAGGCCGATAAAATTCGAAAGGTCTCCTGAGCTTCATCAACTGTGTTTTCTATCCATAACACTTGCTGCCTGTTGCTCGCTCGTTGGACTGCCTGAGAAAAAGCAGTCGTATCGGTTTCTCTATCGAGAGAAATAGTCACCTCGAGTTGCTCATTATAGCCGGCAGGTTTTTGAAAAAAGCTCTTTGATATAGTCTTCGTACTGGGATATCCGCTTACCAAAGGATATTCGTGTTCTATACTTTCATCGATATGCAAGAGGGATCTTTTCTGGCTCTCTGTCAATGTGGCGCTGAGGATAATGACCGTGCAATGAAGCTGCCTTAACAGGCTTATAAGCGCATCTATAATAGTACCAGTATAAGTATCATAACTATGGACTTCGTCCAGGATTACCACCTTTCCGGCAAGCCCAAAGGTTCGAACAAATCCGTGCCGTACATTCATAACGGCCATAAGTGCCTGATCGACAGTTCCTACTGCAAAGGGAGCAAGAATACCACGTTTTGTTCCATCAAACCATGAACCTCCTGAATCACCATCTTCGCCTAGAGTTACATCATGTAGCCAAGCCGTGCTATGTACGAGATGAGTTTTTTCTATACCTGCAGAGGGGGTGATGATTTTGCCGACGAATTCATTCATTCGTTCATAGACTTTATTCGAAGTAAGTTGGGTTGGCAGTGCAAAATAGATACCAGTTGCTTCCTTTTCTTCAATTATTCGATATGCTGCATACAAGGCAGCTTCGGTTTTTCCGCTCCCCATAGGAGCCTCGAGAATATATACCCCTGGTTGTGCAACTGATTCGATCAATCTGGTCTGGATGTCTCGCGGAGAAAAAGGAAAAATATCGCTAAATGAGAGATTCTTTCTTACCGAAAGCGGCCGAAATCCGGCTGAGGAAACCGCGTCCCGCACCAGCATCTTAATTTTCTGTTCGTCCCACTGGGAATCTAACAACATTTGAGAAAAGGCATCTCCGGAACCAATCCAGTCAGCCACAGTAACGAGACCTGCAGCTACGGCTGCCTGTATTTCGGATAAATCAGGCCAGTCATTATCATTCGTAGAAAAACCAAAGTACTTCCGCAATCGGGTCGTTACTGTATCACGCTGCTTTTGCCACTCAATGCCCCCATGTATATCGCAATTCTTCTGCAGATTACTGACACAAGGGCTAAAACCATGATGTAGACCAATGACTTGCGGAATATAGTGATCAACATCGGAAAGGCTTACCTGACTTACCCCTGCATGGAAAGACGGTTCCTTTCTAGCAGCTCGCTCTGGGTTGGCACTTTCCAGACCCTGCAATGAATTCTTGACATATCTAGGAATTGCTTCATGCAACATTTCCTGAAAATCGGGACTGATCTTTCCGATATCATGACAGGCCGCAACAAGCTCAATGCCAGATGGAAAAAGTTCTGCGCGTATTTTGTCAGGATAAAGCTGCAATAACTCCTTTGCAACTAGTCCAACGATTCGGCAATGACTTTCTACAGAAACACCAGGTTTGACTTCTTCTGACGATATCTTCACCGTTTTTGCAATACAGTGTTGCGGATCCATAGCAGAGATGTAGAGGCTCTTCAGTGAGCCTTGCGACTTACCGCCTATCATTTAGGCCTCTCCCGAGAGCATTCGACTCATTCTGACATATGGCGCAGACAAAACATAGAAAGCCAATAATTATCCACAATAAAGGCGTAAAATAAAGGAAAGATGCTTTACCATACGGTATTCTGGCAGAAGTCGTCACAGTTTTCTCCATAACCGGAGCCTTGCAAAAAGCCAGGGTTGGAAAATGCATGTTCCTTGACTAGATAGTGACCAAGGCAATCAGGCATTTTCAATCTTCTTGAGAGGACAACTAATGTGGGAGCCATTCGCCGAAACAGAATTGACTCCCAGGGCTTTTAGCCTCTTTTTAAACCAGCTTCCAGTCTAAATGAGCCTTTGTATATTGTAAAGAATTTTTTCTGGCTTTCCGGAAGGGCTTGGCAAACATATGCGGGCCAAACGCAAGGTTAAGAAAGGTCAAGAAACGAGGGCTGTCCATGGAGCTTTGGTTGAAGTAAGGCAATTCTTCTTCAACCAAAGTTCTTTCGAGTGTTGCGCTTGCCCTAAGAGCTCTGGCAGCTACCACTATCTTCTCTATCTTAGTTCAGTCTTACCTTGCATGCGAAGGTGAGTCCTGCTATGCCATTACTGTAGCTTGGTACTAAGCTGGGCTCAAAGCTAAGACCGCCAAAGTAATTCAAAGACTGCTTAAGCGTGGAGTTGTAGTGCGCCGTGTAGGTAAAGGGGCGGACGATCTCAAAGATTCGTGAACTGAGAAGCGTTATATAACCAACGGTAACAAGCCCCACGCCATCCGAGGAACCGGCTCCAACCAGGATACAGGCAAGACCTGCCACATCGCTCCCAAGCGCAATGGCACCACCAGTCGTGTCACCCTCGATAAACGAGCCGATGCCTGCTCCAAGGACGAAGTTCACCAGGAATGGCACCCACTGGTCTTTCTTGTATTCGCTGTACAGAGCCATTTTTTCTGTTGAAGAAAGATCTTTGGAAAGCCCTTGAATCTGGGCCTGATTCTTAAAAAGATCACTTTTTATCAGGCCAGATACCGAGGAAAGTGTGCTGTCGTCGGCAAAACATACCCCTGCAACACACAAGAGAACCAAGACCGACACGAGCTTCTTCATACGTCCTCCAAAAAATCAAAGAGTCTTAAGCCGATACTTCGACCTGCGCAGACCACGAGGGGCAACTTTTTACAATTGTTTTGAAATTGTCAAACTTCTCCTGCTGAGTTCAGCTTTTGGGCGAGCAGGGCACCTGTTCCGTCCTGCAAACTCACTCGTCCCAGCGTCAATCGAGATCCTCAGTCCCAAGATGACTGCGCTCCTACCTATAACATGGCAAGTTCCGTGCCAAATGGCCGCAGAAAAAGTAAAAAAACATGATTTTGCGCAGTTTGCGTCGCCGTTTCGTGGAGGACATTCCATATTTCTTTGTCTGGCAAAGGCAAAGTGAGTAGTGGTGGCGTGAAACAGAGTACAGAAAGTCTTATATGGATTCTGAAATTCGTAATCCAGCGCAGCTTCCATGAGCTACAGTCTGTCGCTCGCAAGCACAAAAGTACCAAATGTTACTTTCTTGTGTCCGCAAAAGTACCCGCGAACGTAACGAAAGGTATTTTCTGGTTAATAGTAAAGTATGCTGACTACATTCCTTCATCACGAGGTGCTTCGCAAATCAGCACAGAATCAATGTCTGTGCCGCCGATTTTGTCTGGCACGATTCTTGCTCAATGTGCTAGCATGTACATCATGTCGAGAAAAATCTTAATCACGTTTGTTGGCATGAAAGACCCTTATCCGGAGGATGAAACTGCGCCAGGTCCGATTCTGTCCCTCCTAAAAGTCGAACAGTTCGACGAAGTTTATCTTCTCTGTTCCAATGCAAGTTTTGTAGAACGCGCCAAGGACCTTGAGACCGAGGTACAAGCCGAGCAAATTGCGGCGCGGATTAATATTGTCGATTTCCCCCTTCAGGATGTCATATCGTACGAAGAAATATGGAAAAAGCTCGATTCCGTGCTCAATTCGATAGAGCAGTCGATGTCTTCACAAAAAAACCGGTGGTCTTTTCTGCTCGATTCAGGCACGCCGCAGATGAAGTCCTGCCTCTTTTTGGCAGGTAAAACCCAGAAATATCGAACACGGCTTTTGCAAGGCATACCGCCAGAATTTGGCCATGGTACCTATCATGTGCGCGATATTACCAATGCGACTCCATCTTTGCCGGTGCAAAGCGCAACACTTACTGGGCGCCATATTCCCGAATCACAAGTGTTCTTTCAAGGTGAACCGACAAGCGGATATGTCGGGAACACTGAGGTAGAGAAGGATACTTGTCGCGAACCAGGCCTCATTTTTGAAGAGTTTGTTGTCGCGCAAAGTCCTGCTTTGCGGGAAGCGTTTCAGCGTGCGCGGCGGGTTGCCAAATACAGCGAGCCTGTGCTCATTCTGGGAGAAACCGGTACAGGCAAAACCATGTTGGCGCGTACAATACACGAACAGAGCCCTCGTTGCGACGCGCCCTTTATTGAGCTGAATTGTTCGGCGATTCCGGAAGGCCTGGCAGAGAGCACGCTTTTTGGTCACGAACGGGGCGCTTTTACAGGCGCGGATCGAGCTAAGAGCGGTGCACTTCGATCTGCCGACCGGGGAACCTTGTTCTTGGATGAAGTAGGTGACCTGCCGCTTTTTGTACAGGCCAAGCTGCTTAAGGCTATAGAAGAACAGCGCTTTACCCCAGTGGGGGCCGATCGTCCCGTCAGCGTCGACGTGCGGATTATTGCCGCTACCAACAGCGATCTAAAGGCAAGGATCGCTCAGGGGACCTTCCGGCGCGATCTTTATCAACGCCTCAACGTCATAACGATCACACTTCCGCCTTTGCGGGATCGTCCCGAAGACGTAGAGGCACTGATCAAGAACACCCTCGCTACATGGAATATCAACTATCAGGAGCATAAATATCTATCAGGCGAGGCCAAACAACTCCTCTTGCATTATGCCTGGCCGGGCAACGTGCGTGAGCTCCTAAATGCGGTTCGTAGTGCGGCGGCCATCGCCCCGCACGATGAGATTCTGCCGGAATACTTGCCGGATGACATACGAAAAGCAGGCAAATTAGCTAACAGCATGCCCAAGACCAGCACATGCGGGCGCTCATCGACAGACGTGCGGCCAACAGACTTTCCGCCCGTCCAGCCTCAGGCGGTCGACCTGCCGCCCAACGGTATCGACCTGCGTGCCAAGCTGCTCCAAATCGAATGGGAGTATTTTTCTCGCGCACTGCGCCAGGCCAACGGCAACCGCGAAGCCGCCGCGCGCTTACTCGGCCTTACCGGCCATAGTTTCCGTAAGGCGCTCAAGGAGCGCTTTGCCACCTTTGTGGAGAGCGAGGGGTGGGATGAGGAATGAATCTAGGTGGATAAACATAGTAAGTATTTGAGCTATAGAAACTTACAATAGCCGAGACCGGGAATCGAACCCGGCACCTGCGCATTACGAGTGCGCCGCTCTGCCTGATGAGCTATCTCGGCACGAAATTCAGCACCGGATCAAGGCGCTCAGACCATAACCCGTGAACCCTTAACCCAGAATGCACATGACTATAGCAAGGTCTGGCGGTTAAAATCAAGCGGTTATTCGGGCGAGTTTGGTTCTTTGGCCGCGCCGGAGTTGGTTGCTTCAGAGGCGGAGGCGGGATCCGTGCCAGTGGCATTCGCACCAGGGGAAACCGCGCCTGCAGCCACTTCTGTGGGCTGTGGACGGTAGATGGCGCGGATGTAGTAGTAATAGTCATTCCCTTCGCCAAAGAAGTTGGGGATGTGCCCGATCAGCTTGTAGCCTGCGTCTTCCAGCGTGGCGGCGCCCAGGGCCTGTAATTTATTGCCGGCTGGCTCTATGCGTATCACGGCGTAGCTGCCTCGCTTTAAGAGCTCTTCATCAATCAGGGACAGGAGGTACGATCCGCCCCGTGACTGTTGGTAGTCGCGGTTGACGACGAGGTAGCGGATGTCGTAGGTCGATTCTCGGCCCGAGGTCTTGCTGATGATGGCAAAAGCCGCTAGGGTCTTGCCGTCACGCACTTCGAGCAGGATGTAAGGATTACCGGGTGAGGTTTTCCAGGAAGAAAGGGTCTCGTGCAGAAGGTCTATTTCGACACTTTGGAACGCGCCAGTCCTGGCGGCAATGCGTTCAAATTCCTCAACCTTAATATCATCAAACATTAGAAGATCCTTAAACGTTTATAAGCACATAAAGGTAACAACTGAATAAGCAAATGGCATCATTTTTGCGCAAAAAGTGCGCAACGTCCGCAATTCCCACGCTGAAATTACATTGTCTGTTGACCCTCCTTCGTTCTGACGTTCTGACGTCTTTCAAAGTGACGTTCTTCAAACCTTTGTCACGCTTAGTATAAGGGATTAGTCGGGATATGCAAGTGCAACGTGCAACAAAAGGCATAATAAATCAGTTTTATTGAGTATTTTTTCATTTCAAAATTTGAACCTGTCGTATCAATTTTTAACTTGACGGTTGGAAAAAACCGGTCAATCATGACGTAACGGAATATGTGATTTCCCCGTGATATCCCAAGGAGGACCTACAATGCCGATGGGCGATAAATATGGAACGCATCGTGTCTTAGAACCAGTTGGGGCAATGCCGCAGACTGCCTTGCGGCTGGATAACGATATGACAAAGCTTTTCGACAACGAAATCCTGGTGGATGTCATAGCGCTGAACATCGATTCCGCCAGCTTTACGCAGATTGAGCACGAAGCAGGCGGGGACGAGGAGAAGATAAAAACCATCATCATGAGCATTGTGGCCACGCGCGGCAAACAGCAAAACCCAGTAACTGGCTCCGGTGGTATGTTCATTGGTAAAGTGGCAAAAATTGGCTCGGCATTGGCAAACCGGGACCTCAAGGTCGGGGATAAAATTGCAAGCCTTGTGTCTTTGTCGCTTACCCCTTTGCGAATAAACAAGATCCTGGCGGTACACAAAGAGATAGACCGCGTCGAAGTGGATGCGCAGGCAATTCTTTTTGAATCTGGAATTTACGCAAAATTGCCAGACGATATGGACGAACGGCTTGCGCTTGCGGCGCTCGATGTTGCAGGAGCCCCTGCTCAGACTGCCAAGTTGGTCAAACCAGGGGATTCCGTGCTCATTTTAGGCGCAGGCGGAAAGTCGGGTTTGCTTTGCTGCTACGAGGCTATGAAACGCGTGGGTCCGACGGGCAGGGTAGTGGCCAACATTCATTCCGAGCGCTCACGCAAAGTGTTGGAAGACCTGCACCTGGCTCACGAAGTCGTCGTGGCCGACGCTACGCGCCCTGTGGATTTTTTGAACAAGGTTCTCCCTGCAAACGGTGGCAAGGAATATGACCTTTCCATCAACTGCGTCAATATCCAAGGGGCGGAGATGGCGTCCATCCTGCCGGTGCGCGACGGCGGGACTGTGTACTTTTTCTCTATGGCAACAAGCTTTACAAGGGCAGCGCTTGGCGCAGAGGGCGTCGGCAAGGACGTCACGATGATCATTGGCAACGGCTACACCAAAGACCATGCCGAGATCACTCTGTGGGAGCTCAGGGAAAACCCGGCGTTGCGCGCGCTTTTTGAAAAGCTCTATGTAAAGTGATCCCGCGCTGCTTCGTGTCAGGTATTCGTGTCAGGTAGAGGAGGTTTTTCATGGCGGCAAAAGAATATCCCAAACTAAAACTAGACCGCTCGATGGCGCTTTTCGCCGAGGCCAAAGAGCTTTGCCCTGGCGGTGTTATGGGCATTCGTCGCCCTTATAATTTTGTGGAAGGCGAGTATCCCATTTTTATCGACCGCGGTTACGGCGGGCACATTATCGATGTCGATGGCAACGACTATGTGGACATGCTCTGCGCGTATGGGCCCGTCATCCTTGGCTACAACGAACCAGAGATAAACGATGCGGTAAAGCGGCAAATGGACGAAAAAGGCTTCTGTTTTTCCCTCGTCCAGAAGGTCCAGAACGATCTTGAGCGCCGCATCACCGAGATTGTACCCTGCGCCGAGCAGGTCGTGCTTGTAAAAACCGGTTCCGACGCAACAACTTTGGCGGTGCGCATCGCGCGCGGCTACACGGACAAAAAATACATCCTGCGCTGTGGCTACCATGGCTGGCACGACTGGTGCGTGGAAAACCGCGGTGGCGTACCGGAAGAAGTCTCGTCGCTCACCATCGAGTTTGAATATGGCGATCTTGAAGAGCTGGAAGACAAACTAAAAGAACACCGCGGAGAAGTGGCGTGCATTATCATAACGCCTGTGTCGCATCCAAACGCTAAGCCAGTTCTGGCGCCCCCGCCTGGTTACCTTGAGGGTGTACGCGAGCTCGCGGACCGCTATGGTGTCGTGCTTATTTTTGACGAAGTCCGCACGGGCTTCCGCGTTGCGATGGGCGGTGCGCAGGAGCGCTATGGCGTAACACCGGACCTTGCAACGTTCGGCAAGGCGCTTGCAAATGGCTATCCCATCAGCCTGGTGGCCGGCAAACGGGAATTCATGCAGGTACTCGAAAAAAAGGTGTTCGTCTCTTCTACGTACTTCCCCAACAGCCTGGAAATGGTGGCAGCCCTCAAGTGCCTTGAGATTCTTGAACGCGAAAAAGTGCAGGATGCGCTCTGGCAGCGCGGCACTGTGTTCCTTGAGCGCCTACGGACAATTGTGGCTGAATCCGGTGTACCTGCAACGGTTTCCGGAATTCCACCAATGCCTTTTATCACGTTCGACAAGGCGGAAGGCGATGCTGAGAAGGAGTACCGTCAGCGCAGAGAGTATTTTTATACACAGACGATACGTCGGGGGCTTTTTATCCAGCCTTACCACCATTGGTACATCGCATATCGGCACACGCCACAGGATCTTGAATTCGCGTTGGGCGCAATAGCAGAGGCGCTGGAATTGACAGCGGAAAAATTCCCTTCCGCAAAAGGGCGCTAGAAAACCCTGACGAATAGCTTCTAGCGAGAAGTCCCTGGCGGGGGCATGCCCCAGTGAGAGCGAGGAGAACCAAAGTATGGACAGTAAAATCGTAATCACCTGCGCCTGCACCGGTGCAGAAACGACAAAAGAGCAGAACCCTGCGCTGCCCACCACGCCGGAAGAAATCGCCGATGCTGCGTACGAAGCATGGCTTGCAGGGGCCTCTATTCTGCACCTACACGTGCGTGATCAGAATGGAAAGCCTACGCAGGACGTGCAGGTTTTCAGGCGGACAATCGAGCTCATCCGGCAAAAATGCAATATGGTGGTGGAAATATCGACCGGAGGCGCGGTGGGCGACACAGCAGACGCGCGCTTAAGGCCACTTGTGGAGCTGGAGCCTGAGATGGCGAGCCTGGACTGTGGGACTGTCAATTTTGGAGACGACTACATCGTCAACACGCTTCCGGTAATGCGGCGTTTTGCTGAGGAATTTCGTGGACACGGCGTTCAACCCACGCTTGAGTGCTTCGACCTTGGGCATATCTACGCGTCGCGCATCCTGATTAAAGAAGGACTTCTTACGCCGCCCTTCCATTATGGCCTTGTGATGAATGTCCCGGGAGCGGTTCCTTATACGGTGGAAAATCTCGAGGTCTTTAAGAAAGCACTTCCTGAGGGTGCCTATTTCACCGTGATGGGCATTGGGAAATCTTCGCTTCCCGCTCAATACGGCGCAATTGCGACCAACGGATGGATGCGGGTCGGTTTCGAGGACAATGTCTATTTTGCAAAAGGGGTCCTCGCAAAATCGAACGCCGAACTCGTCGAGCGCGCTGCTACACTTGCAAAGATTGCAGGGCTTAGTATTGCCACAAGCGACGATGTGCGCTCCATACTTGACTTGCGTGGATAAGAGGATAAGGGGATAAAAAAACTATGCAGGAATACCTTTCTTACGATTATCACAGAATCCCTCTGTATAAAGACGTTCCGCCGGAACAATGGAATGACTGGCACTGGCAGATGCGCAATAACATTCGGGATGTGGAAACGCTCTGTCAGGTGGTGCCGCTCACGGAAAAAGAAAAAGCCGATGTGAACGAGGTTCTAAAGACTTTCCGAATGGCGATAACCCCTTACTATGCGTCGCTTATCGATCCGGAAGACATACTGTGTCCCGTCAGGCTCCAGGCAATTCCACGCATCCAGGAAACATACATCGACGAAGCAGATCAGAATGATCCCCTCCATGAGGACATCGACTCGCCGGTACCGGGCCTTACGCATCGATATCCGGACCGGGTGTTGCTGCTTGTGACGAATATGTGCTCGATGAATTGCCGGCATTGCACACGACGCCGTCTTGTTGGATCGGAAGACGCGCACATGTCCGACGACCGCATCGACGCAGCCGTGGAATACATTAAGAAAACTCCTGCAATTCGCGACGTACTGATTTCTGGGGGAGACCCCCTTGTGCTGTCCACTGAGAGACTCGAATCGATTATCGCCAGAATCCGTGCCATTCCACATGTCGAGGTGATTCGTATAGGCACAAGGACGCCCGTAGTCATGCCCATGCGCATCAACGACGAGCTCGTGTCGATGCTCAAAAAATACCATCCGCTCTATATCAATACGCATTTTAACCATCCAAAAGAAATAACCGCCGAGGCGCGGGAGGCTTGCGCAAAGTTGGCTGACGCAGGTATTCAGCTTGGAAACCAGTCGGTGTTGCTCCGCGACGTAAACGACTGCCCGGTCGTTATGAAAAAGCTTGTTCAGAAGCTGCTCACTGTTCGTGTGAGGCCTTACTATATTTATCAGTGCGATATGTCGCGTGGGATTTCGCACTTCAGAACGACTGTGTCTAAAGGCGTAGAAATAATCGAGAACCTCCGTGGACACACGAGTGGCTTTGCGGTTCCGACCTATGTAATCGATGCGCCCGGCGGTGGCGGCAAAATCCCGGTCATGCCTAACTATATGATCAGCAACAACGAAAAGTGCGTTGTTTTGCGTAACTACGAAGGGGTCATTACAACCTACGACGAGCCGCCGAGCTACAGCAAAGATTGTGGAAACTGCAGCCTTTGTCTTAAGGAGCCACAACTCAAGGCGAGCTGTGGAATCGCACAACTCTTGAGCGGTGACGCCAAGGTTATTGAACCTGGCAACCTTGCCAGGAACGCCCGCGCTCACCGAGATTGAGCCTTTTAAATGTAGGCGCCTTGTCTTGTATGGGTGTTACATCCGAGCTTTTTCTTGATCGCGTGAACCTTATTACTGGTCAAGGCAGTGGCAGTGGTAAGACGACCTTTGCCAAAGAAGCTGCACGTACCATCCATACAAGAGGACAACCAGTCGCAATGCTCGCTGTTGGCGTAGAAGGGCTGTATACACAAGGAAATTTTACACAAGGAAACATCGGCGTAGGACCTTCGGTGCAGAGAATGGAGACGCAGAAGGGCAATTCCATAGTGAATTTGCATTCCGGCGACGTTTTTGTCAGCTCGGAGAACCTTCTTGCCCTTGCAACCTGCAGTCCGGCTATTGTGGACGTCGTACCTGGTTCCACTGCTTTGGGGCGGCTTTTTATTGCACGTGCCATGCGCGATGGCCGCGCCGCCCTTGTCGGCCCACACGCAAACGAATATCTTGCATGGATTGTCCAAAGGATAAAAGAAGAGGCCTGGACACGTACTATAATTGTGGACGGCGCGTTGGATCGGCTCACGCAAGTGGCAAGCATACCGGAGGCTCAGCTTTTTTATACCCTTCGCGCTGACAAATCGAACTATGTAAAAGCCGCGCGCTGGATGCGCCATTTTTTCCGTTTGGTTTCGCTGCCACAAGTGTCTGACGATTGCGATTGTACAGGCAGATATACAATAAGAGGGCCCTTGACTTCCCATGCGCTCGAGGCTGTGCCCACCGATACAAAAACAATTGTTGTGCAGGATTTTTCAAAGGTTTTTTTGAGCGAAGACCAACTTGTGCTGGCATTGCGGAACTACAAATTAGAAGTTGTTGAAAAGATTCCTTTCCGCGGTTTTGCGGTTTTTTTAAAGAGCGTGACAAAGGACGATTTTTCCACATTGTTGGGAGAAGAACTTCGCAGTCTCGTTCTTTCTTTTGATGTTTGTTCGGGCGTGGAGCTTTAGAATTGTTGTGTGCTCATTTTGTGTTGTTCCAAGAGTGTTCTAAGAGGATAATGTAGATATGGATGTCGATGTAAGGGCGGCCGATGCTTCGAGGCAATGTGCCGCGAGCACCCCTGTTTCGGGTGTTGCACAGGTTTCTCATGTTTCGCACGTCTCTCACGTTTCGCGAGCCTCGCGCGCCGCCTGGAATTTTGCCCAAATGGACGAAGTATGGCGCCAGTTTAGGCCTCAAACTCCTTATGGCAAGGACTTTGCCGCTGAGAAGTGCGTTTACGCCTGTGCTGAGGACCTGGCGTCGGCCTATGAGGATGTCCGCGTCTACGGAGAATTTGCAACCCACTGCCTTTTGGATCGTCCACAAAGCGCCACCATGGACAAGATTCAGTGGCATCTTGGGCGCATTCCAAGGTTACCGCCAATTGGCGCGTTCAAAAGAGTGGATGACGCCGCGCAATTTCAGAAGAGCGCGCAACTTCGGGAGAGCGCGCAAAGTAAAGAAAGTAACGATGCGTCTGTGGACATTTTTCTTTACAAAAAGTTTCTCTCCAATTATGCAGCCTTGTGTGGGCTTCTAGATAGCACGACGCGCGCGCACTTCGGCTTGCAATTTGAGTCTGACGAGCTCCTGCAGCTTCTTTTGCAAGGTGGATCTGACCCTGAAACGTTCTTTGTATCGGAAAAATACGATTCGCGGCTTACGACAATCCGTCAGGCAATAGCCGATCTGGGAGACCAAATTCTCAGGGAGCGCACAAAGCTTGTCCAGGCGGTAAAGAAAGAGTTTGGAATAGATCTGGAAGACCGCGATTTTGTTACGATACCGCACGAGCAAGGCCTTGTCTTGTTGGCTCAAAGTGATTTAGCAGCCCGTTGGCGCCTTGTTGTCGAAGCAAACGACGAGTACTCATTTATCGTGCGTCTCTTGCCAAACCCCGCAGTTGTGACGTTGCAAGGCAAGAGAGAGACGTTATACGAAACAGAGCGCAGCATCGAAAGCGAGGTTGTGCTTCGCCTATCTCAACGCGTTAATGCCGAAGCAGAACAAATGAGCAGGTATTGTGACGCTCTAAGGCGCTTGGACGTGGCAAAAGCCCGCTATGAATTGAAGAAAAAATATAGCCTTGTGTTTCCAGTGTTTTCCAATGGCGATAAAGACGACGATGCATCGCAGGTACGAGTAAAAATCCGGCAGGGGCGCTTTTTGCCGCTTTGCACCGAATGCGAAAAAATGGGGACACAGTACACACCGCTCGAGCTTGAATTAGAAAAGAACGCGCTTGTGTTGTTTGGCTCAAATATGGGAGGCAAGACGGTCGTTCTAAAGACAGTCCTGTTCCTGCAGTTGATGGCGCAAACCGGCCTTGGGGTTCCGGCAGATAAGTACGAGACCTCTGTCTTTGATTCGATCGATTACGTTGGAGAGCGACCGGACACGGTGGCAAAGGGGCTGTCGAGCTTCGGCTTTGAGGTACAAACCCTTTCCGAACTTGTGGAAAAACAGCGCTCGCAGCGTTGCCTTGTTGCCTTTGATGAGTTCGCTCAAACGACGAGTTCGGAAGATGCCGAGGCCCTTCTTTCTGCAGTTGTGCATTACTTTTCAAGGCCTGCCAAACCTTCGCTTGCGCTTTTTGCAACGCACTTCCATGGCCTTGTTTTGGACGAAAAAGCGCATTATTGCAGGATGGCTGGTCTGGATAAGGAAGCCGCCGACAGGATTTTTTCGGAAAGTGCACACAAAGAAAGTGCACACAAAGAAAATGCGGATAAGGGTGCAGGTACGGGCGAAGGGCTTGCAGCGCGTATCCGCACCATCAATAGACTAATGAGGTACGAGGTGATCCCTTTGGCTCGGGAAGATTTGCGTTTGGCGCAGAGTTCGGATGCGCTCCTGGTGGCGTCGCTTCTTGGACTCGATTCGGAGATCCTCGCAATGGCCGAGCGGTATCGGGCCGAAGCAAGCGCAGCCCTAAAGGCGATTGGTGTGAGGAGATATCTGTGAGGAGAGATCAATGAAAGAAAAACTCGGATTGTCAAAAGAAAAAATTGCCCAGGCACGAGAGTGTGCAATTGCCATTTGCGAACCGGTTTTAAGTTTTATCGATAGTCATACGACCGTCACGGTCGAACGCGCAACCGTTCGATTGCTTGGTGCAGACGGGGCCAACAACGATGGTGTGCCTGTACCAAATCTGATTGTCGATTCGCTTCGCGACAGATTGAGCGGCGGAGCCGCACTGTGGTATGCCAATGCGCTTCTTTCTACAGGGCTTTCCACAGGCGAACTCAATAGCCGCATTGCGAGTGGCCTAGACATAAGCGCTTTGCCAATGGCCGACGCCTCCAAAGCCCGAGCTTTGGCAGAGAATCTGGCAACACGAAACCTAGAAAGAGTAGCAGGCAACCGAAGTTATCGTGAGCAAAAACTGCAGGAGTACAAAGACCGGAACAACGATCCGCTATTGTATCTTATTGTAGCAACAGGCAATATTTACGAAGACGTAAAGCAGGCGCAGGCTGCCGCCTCGCGGGGGGCCGATGTCATTGCTGTAATTAGGACAACCGCCCAGAGCCTTTTGGATTATGTACCTTATGGCGCCACTACCGAGGGTTTTGGCGGCACCTATGCAACCCAGGAAAACTTTAGAATAATGCGCGCTGCCCTGGACGAAGTCTGCGAACGCGAGTATCGCTATATTTATCTGACGAATTATGCCTCGGGCCTTTGTATGCCGGAAATTGCCGCCATGGGCGCGCTCGAAAGGCTCGACATGATGCTCAACGATTCCATGTATGGAATTTTGTTCCGTGATATCAATATGTACCGTACCTTTGTCGACCAGAAATTTTCAAGAATGATCAATGCCTACGCAGGCATTATTATCAATACGGGCGAAGACAATTACTTGACTACAAGCGATGCATACGAAAAAGCCTATACCGTGCTTGCATCGCAGTTCTTAAACGAGCGCTTTGCGTACGCCGCAGGGCTTGAGCCTGCACAGATGGGCCTTGGCCACGCCTTTGAAATGGATCCCAGCATTCCAAATGGTTTTTTGTACGAGTATGCCCAGGCGCAGATGGCAAGAGAAATTTTCCCGGAACACCCGCTCAAATACATGCCGCCCACAAAATACATGTCTGGCGATATTTTTAAAGGGCTCGTCATGGATAATCTTTTCAATTTTGTTTCCAAGGCGACAGGGCAGGGCATTCACCTTCTGGGCATGCTCACCGAAGCGATCCATACGCCCTTCATGATGGACCGCTACATTGCCGTGGATACCGCAAAG
>Ga0208825_1000871_pt1 | contig 25963 bp, 27 predicted proteins | sample AD_UKC113_MetaG_FD_184450 | JGI IMG/M metagenome (GOLD analysis project Ga0208825, IMG submission 184450) | Active sludge microbial communities of municipal wastewater-treating anaerobic digesters from Hong Kong - AD_UKC113_MetaG (SPAdes)... | ecosystem: Engineered > Bioreactor > Anaerobic >...
GTTCGTTCCAGCAAAACGACCCTGCTAATGCCAATTGATCTGCCTTCATTGCATCCCCAAAATTATGTTATGAGATGAAGGCATATAAACTTATTTAAGGTAGACTACCTGAGATGGAAATTAACAAAAATCCGGAAATTGTAAAAAAATTATCCGAATTATTTTTACTTAGAGATGTGGTGACCTCGTGACCTCCCCCGTAATCTACTCCATCGCCGTCTCCTCGCCCATCACACCCTCCGAGCCCCTGCCCCCGCTGCCAGACATCCCCCGCGGCTCGCTGGTGATAGTGGAGGGCCGGGCACCGATATGGCGCTACGGAATGGCTCTGCACCTGCTGCACGCCTCCCCGGCCGCGGCAGTCGCCTTCTACGACCCGCGCCTGGGTGCGGTGGTGGTGGCGACTCATAGCAAAAAGTGGCAGATGGGACAGGTGGTGGACGTGACATTGCCCATAGGGTGACGGAATTCGATACGATGTGGGGCAAAGATGCACAGACAAGAACTGCTTGAAGAGCTCAAAGCCAATCCCCGGAAAGTTCGTTTCACGAGATTATGCAAAATAGCCGAGGCTTTTGGCTTCCAGACCAGGAAAGGTGTTGGCAGCCATAGAGTCTACTTTCGGGAGGGAATTGTGGAGATATTGAACTTCCAAAACGAATCTGGATGGGCAAAGGCTTATCAGGTACGGCAGCTTATTAACGTAATTGAGAAATATAGCCTTCAAGAGGATTGATGTACGCAATTGAGATATTTTATAGCGAGGAAGATGAGGGATATATCGCTATTGTGCCGGAGCTTCCCGGCTGCTCAGCCTTCGGCGAAACTGAAGAAAAGGCCCTCAGAGAGGTCAAAATAGCTATGCGGCTCTGGCTAGAGACGGCAAGGGAGATGGGCAGGGCCATACCAGCTCCACTGAAGCGGAGCCTTGCAGCAAGTCCGGCTTAAAATTCTCTATAGCCGGCGGCCGGTGACGGCACGTCCCGCACACTCTCGCCCGCCGCGGCAGTTGTCTTTTTCTATCCGCACCCCGGGAGGTGGTGGCGGCGCATAGCAAAAAGTGGCAGGTTGCCAGGCGGATGTGACACGCTGCCGGGAGGGCAATAGGCCGAAATTCATCGATCAGGCCGGCTTGTTGTAGCGCAAGATATTTCTTTTCATATTTCTAAATTAGTCCTGTCATGTTTGCCGAATATATCAGAGCCGCCTTAGAGCGTGCCCAGTACAAGATAATTGATGATCCTGAGCCGATTTTCGGCGAAATCCCTGAGCTTGATGGTGTCTGGGCAACTGGAAAGACTGTGGAAGAGTGCCGCAGAGAGCTGATCTCCGTCATCGAGGGCTGGATTGCATTGAGGCTTCGAATGGGCGAACCCATTCCTCCCATAGGCAGTGTGGGCATCAACGTATCCACGGAGCCGATTTCAGTTGTCTAGGCTCATTCCTGTATCAAGACGAGAGTTCATTCGACGATTGAGTAAGCTGGGATTTGAGGGGCCTTTTCAGGGATCCGGCCACTCGTATATGGTTCGTGAGCATCTCTATGTAAAATTGCCAAATCCGCATCATGGAGAAGAAATAGGGGCAAGCCTGCTGGCTGAGATATTAAGAAAGGCCAGGATCAGCCGCGAGGAATGGCTTTCTGCCAAGTAAAACGGCTGCCTTCTTAAGGCTCAGGCATAGAGTGATTGAAGGGCTCAGATGGAGAGGTGCATAGCATTGCCCGCAGGCAAATAGCGATGAGCCAGAGGCGGGCATGCAACTAACTCCGTCGAGCTTCTCCCCCGCGGCTCGCTGGTGATAGTGGAGGGGCGGGCGCCGCCAATATGGCGCTGCACATGGGGCACGCCTCCCAGTTCGCGGCAGTTGCCCCCTTCGGCCCGCGCCTGGGGTATGGGTGCCAGCCACAGTACACGCCCCTTCGGATGCTACCGCCTTTCAGGATGCAGAGTAATCTGAAGCTGGTTCTATCCATTCAGTTACAGCTTTAAGCTTTGCCACCTCTGAAGATGGAACGGATTGAACTTCGATCTTTTTTGCTGCAAGGTTTTGATAACGGCATGTGTCCGGTTGGTTGCTCATGGAAACAGGCAATTTCTTGAGGTTAAAACACACAGAATAGCTCCGGTAGATTCTTTCGCTGTCATTTTCGGCGATCAAGGTGGTTTTTTGAGTCTTTATGTCAGGGCTAAAGTCCAGATGTCGCTCATTGAATGCAGCTTGTGCTGCCACTTGCTGTCCCCAGCCACGTAAATCGTCCTCTCCAGCAAGCCCGACATAGCGGCAAACAATAGCCGGCCTAGGTTCGCCGTTTCTATAATATATGTTGATCTCCCCATTCTCCTCCTTTGCTTTGAATTCAGAGGTCCTACCATCATTGATTTCCAGAGTCGCTACGGTCTTTTCATCGTTGAGCTTCAAAAGAAGATGATTTTCTCCATCAGATATTTTTATAATCTTGCCATTATCGATTTTTTCTATTTTTCCTCTTGAGGCCCATTCAATGCCGTACTCACTTGACAAAAATTTTGTTAATCTATTCGCATCGTCCTTCACGCCTGGAATTTCATCCCAGGTGAACCAGCATCCTTTGTGAAAGAAGAAGACGCTCATCCTTTTAGGCAGTTGATTTTGCCAATCCTCGCAAATTTCACCATACCACACAAACAGGGCGATCAATAGGGTGCCAATCCCCGAAAACGATTGCATCCTCATTAACCAATCACCCCAGTTGGTGGGGCTGACGGAGAGAGCCGGGGGTGCATTTTGAAAATGCGTCGGTATTTGTAAAACATCCCACCAAATCACTCCAATTATGAGAAAAATCGCTGCAGCAACAGCGACTCCTATTTGTATTCTTTGATGCTGCAATATATATCTCTTTATATATTTGCGGCGCTCCGAATCATTTATATTTCTAAGATCCGGTCCGGGGTCCCAACCTGTCCCAACTGGAGAATCATTCATTTTAAAGGAATTTTTGGATAATGAAATTCGCAAATTATTCATATATGTTGCTCTAACCTGGAGTATTTAAGCCTTTGGAGCATCGTTTGCCAAGATACAAATATCTATATATTGTTCAACACCATTTTAAAGATTTATATGGGTGAAAGCTCCAGTGACAGCCAGCAAGTTCCCGATCTCATCCCTGCCAGCATGATCGGCGACTATGCCTACTGCCCCAGGCAGTGCTACATCAGATGGAATGAGGGAGAGTTCGCGGAGTGCAGTGATGCATCCGGTTCCGCAGATGATTCTGGCGGCTCGGCTGCTTCCACGGACGGCAGGGGCAGAGCTGTTCAGCTCTCCGCCCCCGGGCTGGGCGTCGCCTGCCGGATAAATCTAATCGAGGACGAGGGCGAAGGCAGGGATGTGATGCCAGTGCTGATAAAGAAGGGCGAAGCTGCCGGCATCTCATGTGAGGTTTACGACTCGGACCGGGTGCAGCTCTGCGCCCAGGGTCTGGTGCTTCGGGAGAACGGCTTTCTCTGCTCAGCCGGGCTGGCATACTTCTCGAGATCCAGGAGGTCGGTGGCAGTGCAGTTCGACGGGCCGCTGATTCAAATGACGGAGGAGATGATCGCAGGGATCAGGGCTATGGCTGAAGAAAGGAAGATGCCTCCCCCGCTCGTAGACAGCCCCAAATGCAATCGCTGCTCCTTCGGTGGCATTTGCCTGCCGGATGAGGTCAACCTCCTCAGGGAGCAGAGAGGCTGCAATAGCGGAACGGCTGCTGCCGGGGATCGGCCTCAAGGACAGGCAAAGGAGCTGAGGATGCTCATAGCCTCAAGGGACGACCGGGTACCGGTTTACGTCCTTGATCAGGGGTCCACTGTGCACAAGCGGGGCGACTGCCTGGAGATCAGGTCCAGAGATGGAAGGGCTGGATCTGTGCGAATTATTGAGATCTCGCAGCTCTGCCTCTACGGAGGAGTGGAGATCTCAACGCCTGCAGTGGTCGAGCTGATGCAGAGGGGCATTCCGGTACTGCACTTCACCCACGGAGGCTGGTTTGAGGGAATCTGCCTCGGCCACACCAGCAAGAACATAGACTTGAGAATCCGCCAGTTCGATTGTGCCGGAGACAGAGAGAGGTCTCTGGCCCTCGCCAGGGGCATGATCTCAGGCAAGATCAGGAACTGCAGGATTCTGCTGCGCAGAAATGACGAGCAGATACCGGGTGCGGTCCTGGAGAGGCTGGCGGAGTATGCCGGCCAGGCGGAGGCGGCAGAGAGCTTCGAGGGCCTGCTTGGCGTGGAGGGCGCGGCTGCGGAGCTGTACTTCTCCAGGCTGGGGTGCCTGCTCAGGAGCTGTGATGAGCGGCTATCCTTCCGGGGCAGGAACCGCAGGCCTCCCAGAGATCCTGTCAATGCTGTCCTGTCTTATCTGTACGGCATACTGGCAAAGGAGTGCTTCATCACCCTGCTCGCAGTGGGATTTGAGCCGTACCTCGGCTTCTACCACCAGCCGAGGTACGGCCGCCCGGCCCTGGCACTGGACCTGATGGAGGAGTTCCGGCCGATCATAGCAGACTCTACAGCCGTCTCCCTCTTCAACAACAAGGAGCTGGCTGTCAAGGACTTTGTGATAACCGAAGAGGGTGTGATGATCAGCCCCCCGGCGAAGAGAAAGGTCGTCGCAGCATATGAACGGAGGATGGACACGAAGATCACCCACCCCCTCTTCGGATATAAAATCAGCTACCGGAGGGTGCTGGAGGTTCAGTCGCGGCTGCTCGGCAGAGCTCTCTTCGGGGAGATTGAGGGGTATCCGGCATTTTGCACGAGGTGATCGTTCTTGAGCGGGCTGCAGAGCTATGTGGTAAGCTATGACATAATGGAGCCGAAGAGGCTGGTAGAGGTGCACAAGACAATGATGGGCTACGGCCAGCCTCTTCATTACTCAGTCTTCCGGTGCGACCTGAATTCGAAGGGCCTGGATGCGATGGTCGCAGACCTCGACAGAATAATAAATCATAGAGAGGACAGGATAATGATCATAGATATGGGTCCCGCGGAAGGCCGTGTTGAGGAGAGGATCAGGTTTCTCGGGATAAAACAGAAGTGGGAGACTCACAGGGCCAGGATCTTTTGAATGACTGGAGGCAAAGTCTAAATATAATGAGCGCGGATATGAGGCAAAGCTCTGCCGATCAGGACACCTGCCAGGCCGGGGCCGTCCAGCAGAGGGATGGATCTGAGCCTTGATCTCGCATGAAGCACAAGCTCTTATACGAGATCTTTTGCGAGCACCTGCTTTATCCCCAACATGCCGGGAGGCGCTCGCAGAACCGGTGCATCTTGAAAACAGCATTAGTGTAGAGAAAATTAAGAAGTATTTCGGGGCAAATTAGGGAGGTGCTCGCAAATAGAGGAGAAATCGAATGCTGGCAGAGGCCCGAAATAGCCCCTATTTCCATGTCTGAAAAGACGTGGCCCAATTGAAACACGATGATACGAATATCCCTTTTCTCTTGGGGATAATCATTTCCATGTCTGAAAAGACGTGGCCCAATTGAAACCAGATTCCCTCTGGCAGGCAATCAAGTTTGCCAACGTCAATTTCCATGTCTGAAAAGACGTGGCCCAATTGAAACACTGTTTTTGAATCCAAAATAACCGGTTCCGTTGCATTTCCATGTCTGAAAAGACGTGGCCCAATTGAAACTGCGAACCAGTTGCCATCTTACTTTGCCATGCTCTTTGGCATTTCCATGTCTGAAAAGACGTGGCCCAATTGAAACCGGTCAAGGAGCTCAACCTCTTTCTTGCCCAATCGGATTTCCATGTCTGAAAAGACGTGGCCCAATTGAAACGCGCTGGTCGGCGTCATAGAGCTGGAAATACCAGTCGCCGCCATTTCCATGTCTGAAAAGACGTGGCCCAATTGAAACCAAAACCAACAGATGTAAAACATTTTTTCTGCTAAAGAAAATTTCCATGTCTGAAAAGACGTGGCCCAATTGAAACACTAGTACCGATGTCCTCAAGAGTGAAACCACCCTTTTGGAATTTCCATGTCTGAAAAGACGTGGCCCAATTGAAACACTACGGCGACTACAACCGTGTGATTTTTATTCACGTTGCATTTCCATGTCTGAAAAGACGTGGCCCAATTGAAACACCCTGTGGCTTATAGACCTTGTTGTGGTAATGAAAATTTCCATGTCTGAAAAGACGTGGCCCACAACGCCACCCCTCACTCTGCCAGAGTATCCATTACCCTTGCCTCGGCCTTCACAGGAACGGGATAAAGAAGCTCCGAGCCTATCCTCTCCATGATCTCCTTCAGCATCCCTGCATATTCTGCCGCCCTCTCCTCCGGAACCTCCAGGAGGATCTCGTCATGAATGGAGTTGATGATACGGGCCTGCTCACTGGAGATCTTTTCGTAGACCTCGCACATCACCAGCTTGATCAGGTCTGCACCCGTTCCCTGGCAGGGCGTATTGTACATCTGAAACCTGGAGGCCCGAATTCCCGTGCCGAAGCGCGGCCAGATCCTCCTCCTGCCCAGAAGTGTGGTTGTGGCCGTCAGCGGCAGGGTGAAGAACCCCTGAATGCAGTTGTGAAAGTGGTGCTGCACCGTATAGCCCATCTCAGATACCTGCCTCTCCTGCCACTCTCTCACACCCTCGTAGCAGCTAAAAAACCTCTCCTTGGCCTGCTCCGCCTCGTCCGCAGACATGAAAATCCCGTAGTCCGAGAGCACACGGCTCTGCAGCGTCCTCGCAGAGCCACCGTAGATGAGCAGGAAGTTCATGACCTTGGCCGCCCGTCTCTGTGCATCCGTCACCTGCTCGACCGGCACGCCTGCAATACGCGAGGCAGTTAGCCTGTGCAGGTCGATGCCGCTCTGAAATGCCTCCTGCATGGCCCTGTCCCCGGAGAGCCTGGCCATGATGCGCAGCTCGATGTTGGAGAGGTCTGCCTTGACGAACTTCTTTCCCGGTGCCGGAGAAAAGAGCCTTCTTATGGCAGGCGCATCCTCGCCGGTGCTTGGAATCTGCTGGGCGTTGGGCCTTTTGGAGCTGATCCGCCCCGTGGCTGACTGGATCTGAAAGTACTGGGGATGAACCCGGCCGTCCGCAGGCGATACCCTCTCCAGCCAGTTGTTCAGAAAGGCCAGATTGTGAGAGACGCGCCTGTATCGCAGCAGGGCTTCGGCAAAGGCACACCCTGCTGCGGCAAGCCCCCTCAGTATATCCGCCTTAGTGCTGCTCACATGATATCCCCGCTTTCTCAGAAAGGCCATGACATCCTCCGTCCTCTCCGGATTGATGTAGCAGGACAGCCTCTTGCCGTCATGGGAGACCGTGACAAAGCCCCTCTTCCTGGCCTCATACTGCATGGTCCAGAGCAGATTGCATATCTCCCCCTCCTCCAGGCTGACCATGGCCCTGGCCTGATCGCAGTCCATATGAATCCCCGATGCCTCCATCTCCGCCAGTGAAAAGACCGCCTGGAACTCCAGATCCGCAATCCTCTGCAGGCCGTTTCTGTAGAGCAGCTCCGCCAGGATGTCGTGCAGAGGCAAGAGTACGGCTGCCTCCCTTTCAGCTGTGGCTCTGCCGCCCCCTTGCCCATCCAGAACGATGCCCAAATGCCTCTCCGCCAGAGAGGCCAGGCTGTGGTCTGGAATATTCTTCTTCCATGGATTGGAGGGCGAGCCGGATGGCGTGAGGTAGTAGTAGCCGGACCAGCAAATCTGCGATGCCAGCATCAGGTCGAAGACATTGCAGGCATGCAGCGGACCTTGGGCTCTGACGAGCGCAATGGCAGGCCTCGCATCGTAGATGACCTTCATGATTCTTCTTTGCTCAAAAAGGCCGGCAAGCAGCCGGCACATCTCTCCCGCACCGCCCCGAGCCGGATCATCGAAATCGAAAATGTAAACAGTCTTATCCGGAAGAGCCAGTGAGGCGAGATTGATACTGCCGCTCATAGGGTCCTGGCAGTCATTGCCCAGTGCCAGGCCGCAGATGCCGTACTCCCTCGCCTTTTCTAAAGCTGATTGCCATTCTTGCCGCGAATCTATTGAACCGGGCTCGAAGCCGAGATCGCTCATGATCTTCAAGGAATCTCTCAACTAATAAAAGCCTCTGCGCGCACTCTGTGCTCTATGTGGTGAGAAAAATTTGATCCCGTTCTTTGTGCATCGTATGTGTTTAGGTCCATGAATTCGGTATCTATCGGCCCATTTCATGTCATTCTCTGTTGCCTTTTCATTTAGAGCCTTTTCGGTGAGCATAGTCTGCCGATATCGTTTGCTTATTAGATGCATGTCAATTTATATTAATCACGCCCAGACTGAATCAGCATCTACCGACATACTCTCACGCACCTAAACACATACAAATTATTTAGATGGCAAGGGCCTCGGGCAAAACCTGGTTTATCTTCCCTCTGAGCCCCTCATCCGCTTCGCCTAGTTTCCTTTTCACCAGGATCCTTTTAACCATCGCGATCCAGCAGACTTTTACCACCGAGTCATATATCAGGTCGGCTTTGGTGCTAGAAGGCGTGCCTAAGGGGATCACTATATCATATGGACCTGGCGTGGCGACAACTTTGCTCGATATGTACGCAACGGTCAGTTGCATCACATCCATATCATGATAAAGCACAAGTGACGGCCTGAGCTTCTCATTGACCAGGTCTGAATAGGAAAGAGGTGCTAAGACTATGTCGCCTTTCTTCAGGCTCTCATTCATAGTCGGGCTCATCTGCCAGTGAATCTGTGAGCGAAAGGGCTGTTATCTCCATCAGGCCCTCTACAATCGCCTCATCGGCCTTGTCTCTGTCAGAGTCGTAGGGTGGACCCTGCCGTTGCTCTTTGCGCTCTAAAACCTCACACATAGATACTATATCTCAGATTATTGATATTTAAAACCACAGGCCACCCCCTGCATCACCTCGGCCTTCCAGTTCGCCGCCTTTCACTCTGGCATACAAATAGAGTGCTGCACTAATAGATTGATACTAATTGCCGATATCCAGAGGTTGATTTGCCTGCCAAGTAAGTATCATTCCATCGGTTCTGCACTATAATTTCAGGGCTTCTTTGGGCAAACATGAAGTGCACGAGTCAAATGATCCGCCGGCCAGCCCGCAGGCATCGCACGGCATCTCATCCTCCCCGCCCATCTGCTGGGTGCAGTTCAGGCCAAAGCACTCAGGAGGCCGCCACCCCGACACACGCGGCCCGCCGCCGCAGATATCAACGCGTGCAGCCACGTCGGCCTGCGCCTCACCGGAGCCATCCAGGGCATGGACCTCTATGTGAGCCTGGCTTACGACTGAGCCGCAGTGAAGGGCCCGGGCGACGTATTCGATGCTCATCGTCTCCCCGGGCTTTAAATCGATTATATTCCAGACCGCCTGGCCGGCACCGTATCTGGCCGGATCGGGTGAGGCGCTCTGCATCGCCAGGTCCGGTCCGAGGTTGCATGTGACTGTCGCTGCCATGACATAATCCGCCCGATTCTTCAGTGTGATGCTGTAGTGGACAGACTGCGGGTCTTCTGGAGCGACATGAGCTGTCATGTCAGCCCAGATCTGGGGCGGGCAGCATGAGAGCCAGCCGCCCTGTATGAGCCAGCCGCCCTGTATTGTTGAGTAGTTCTGGGCGGAGACCCATTCACCGTCATAGCCGCCGTCAGCCTGGACCCTGTTGACTATGCTGCCATACCCGTCAGTCATGTTCAGCCTCAGATCGATTGTCGTGGAGGCTCCTATGCCCAGTGACAGGAGCGTCCACCGAGCTGAGCTGGCGTTCTGGGCGGAGGGCCGCATGGACGAGTAGACATACTCAGAGCCTGGCGGGAAGACGTCCTGGACATAAACAGGTCCTAGAGCACGGTTCCCGTCATTGGTCACAGTTATGGTGTAGTCTACCAGGCTGCCTGCTGTCGTTGCAAGCTTTCCTGATTTCGTGACTGTAATATGCGGCAGGTTGTAGCGAGCTGCACCGCTCACATCGACATTCCGCCTGATGTTATATCTCCCTGCATACTCCTGATATAATGCGACCTGCTGCTCGCTATCATTTGCCTCGGCATCTACCCTGACATCGAACTTCTCCCTGCCCTTGAAGTCAGCCTCGGTTTTCATCTGGTTCAGTCCACCAGCCGCTGCGCCATGGCCGGCGGACGGCTGCACGGGCCGTGCTGGTAGAAGAAGGATGGGGGAAGGACAGGCCGATCTAGATCTGTAGCTGCGTCCACCCATTTTGCCTGCTTCAAAAATAAATAAGCTACAGCCCAGTATGATGGACCGCGAATCACTCCTCCGCCACATAGCCGACCGGTGCTGCAGCGAGGGGGAGCTGAGGGCATGGGGGGCCAAGGCCGCCCGCAGCGGCGGCTCTCCAAAAGCTATTGTTTATAAGCCGCTTTTTCGTGGTATTCATGGGCCAGCAGGGATATCTTGTCGCATATGGGAATGGTCAGGTCGCTATCTTCCAGGCGTGCTATACCCTCTTCAATGTAGGTGACCCAAACCTTCTGCTCCGCCTCTCCTGCCTTTCGGTACTGCTCCTCTACCTCTCGGTAGACGGTATCGAAGTCCAGTTCTGAAAGGACAAGCTTGGAGCAGTCCGGGGCGTCTCCCGGCCGGTTGGCGATCAGCTTCATGATGAAGATGTCCTCGCGGGAGGCATCCCTGATCACCAAATTACCGAAGGACCTGATCTTTGTAGCCCTCTGCCACATGGCCTCGGAGAGGCTGAAGTCGTAGGAGATCTGTTCGGCGAAGATGTCCAGGTTGTGCCCGCCCTTGACCGCCAGCCGGTTGACGCCCAACCGCTGATGTCTCTTTTCCGGGCCGACTATCAGAAAGCCCAGGGCTCTGGAGGCGCCAAGCAGCTTCTCCCTGTCTTCCTCGTTCCGGCAGACAACGTCAATATCCTTGGTGGCATCCTTCAGCCCCAGCTCCAGCATGGCCGCTCCGCCTATGAGCAGAGCCTCGACTCTCTCTTCCAGAGCCCGGCCGAGCAGCTCGAGCAGTTCGTTTACCTCCTCCCGCCGGGATATCTTGTTAGAGCTTGATATCATAGAGATCCATCCTGTCTTCGATGTCTTCCATGGTTGGATAGCCTTTGATCCTCTCACCCTGCAGCACTGCTTTTAGATCCTTCATCATGTGATGGTCGATAGCCTCCAATTTATCCCTGTTCTTGAGGTAGAATAGCACGCAAAAAAGCTTCTGAAAGGGCTCCCATGCTGAGTCCAGTGAATGGATGAAGACCTCCTGAACGGACAGCTCTCTCCTGGGCAGGGTGTAGTAGTTGTCCCTGAGGAGGAGCTCTATACCGTAATCCTCGTAGGCAGAAAATGATGTGAATGTTGCGTCCTGCGGGCGGATGCTCTTGAAAAGCACGCTGTCACCGTAGCTCTTGATGAGCAGGGCTTCACGGGGCACGAGGCGCAGCAGCTGGTATTCCCGCAGCGCCGTCACGAAGTCCTTAAGCTCCGGCCAGACTTTGAAGTTGAAGGAGTAAATGTAGGCTTTGCCATGCCTCCTGCGGCTGACCACTCCTACCGAAAGGAAGCCCTTCAGATAACCGTAAAGGGTGTCACTGGGGATGCCCGTCTCGGCGGCCAGGGCCTCCAGGCTCCTGGGGGTCTGGTCCAGTTTGGCGATCAGCTCCGCTCTGCGCAGGGAGAGGAGCTTATGCAGGGGGGAGGCCCGGTGGCTGAAGTAGAGCCTCTTGAAGGCCTCTGCCGGAGGCGTTTCTGCCAGGATGGTCTCGCGCCCGCGCCGCTCCACCAGCCCTATCTGCACCAGATGAGTTATGAGCCTGGACACCGTCTCTCTCTGCAGACCAAGCTCTTCACGGAGCGTGCGGGGATTTACCGGCTCTTTGGATCCGGCGATGAGGGTCAGCGCGCGAATGTCGTTTTTGCTGAGGGGCATCTCTTTGAATTGGATCAAATACATATATAAATGTGATCCTATTTCAAGAAAAACAATTATTACAGCAGAGGCTCAAGAGATTGAATCCCAGATATATGCCTGGGAGCGGGCCGAGCGAAAGGGCGGCGAGGGTGATGAGCGAGTACAGGTGGATAGCCGAAGACGACTGCCTTCCCGATGTCGAGGGCGTCTCTCTTTGCCTCAGATATGGTGCACATCTAGCCGGACTGCGACATGTGGTTCCTGTTCTCGCGCAGCAGAAGAGATATGCTGAGGCATTGGGCTGCTTTGATGCCGCCATAGCCGTCGATCCCTACTTCGCGGGGGCCTGGTACAACAAGGCACTGGCCATGCAGTGTCTAGGGCGGGAAAAGGAGGCCATGGCAGCCATGAAGACCGCAAAGACCCTGGAGGGGGCAGGCGGAAGCTGCAGATTCTAGGTTGGCTTTCGCTGCTCCGGGGAGAGGCTCCAGCGAATCCTCTTTATCAATCCGATGAGGGTGCGCGCCTCTCTCTCAGTCAGCTCCGCCCGGCCCAGGATGCGGCGCAGCATGAGCAGTGTGAACTTTGCCTTGTGCTCCGGATAGGCTATATCGGATAAAAGCAGCTCAGCCTTCTCGCGCAAGAGAGAGAGGCTCTCCCCTCTGGCCATCTCCACCCGGCCCCCACCGCTGCCGTTTTTGTAAAGCTCGTAAAAAAGGACTGCTGCAGAGTGGGAGAGGTTCATGACAGGGTAGTCAGGGGATGTGGGAATTGAGACCAGAATATCGCAGAGGGCCAGCTCATCGCTATTCAGGCCGCAGTCCTCCCTTCCGAGCAGCAGGGCCACCGTTCCATCCTTTCCCTGAAGCCTGTCAGCCAGCCCGGCCGGGCTGAGGCAGGGCACGCGCAGGTGCAGGCGCAGGTGGTGCTGGGCCTCGTCCAGCCTCTTTCCTGTGGTGCCCACAACCAGGTCGGCCTGCTCGAGAGCCTCCTCCAGGCGGGAGTAGACAGCAGCCCCCTCCAGGACGTCCCTGGCGTGGGAGGCCATGGCCAGGCCGAAGTCATCGATCCTGCAGGGATTGACCAGGGCAAGATCGGATAAGCCGAAGTTCTTCATGGCCCTGGCCACTGAGCCCACATTGCCGTCGTAGAGCGGCTCGACCAATACTACTAACAGGCGCATCGATTTTCATCCCTTTGACACTCCCAGCGGCACCAGCCGGGCCACCCTTGTGGCTATTCCCAGATTGTGCACAACGTCCACCACATCCCCCGACGGCTTGTAGACCTGGGGGGCCTCCTCTGCCAGCATTCCCGGCGATGTGGCCCTGACAACTATCCCGTCTCTATTCAGGGCGGCCCTGACATCCCTGCCTGTGAACTGCTTTAAGGCCTGGCTTCGGCTCATCACCCGGCCTGCACCGTGGCAGGCGGAGCCGAATGTCAGGTCGAGGGCCCTGTCCCGGCCGCAGAGTACATAGGATGAGGTTCCCATGCTGCCCGGTATGAGCACCGGCTGGCCGAGGCCTGAGTAGGCGGAGGGCACCTCTCTGCGACTGGGGCCGAAGGCCCGTGTGGCGCCCTTGCGGTGCACATAGAGCCGCTCGCGCCTTCCGTCCACATCGTGCTCCTCGATCTTGGCCACGTTGTGTGCCACATCATAGAGCAGGTCCAGACTGCAGCCCGGGAAGTACCTCTCGAAGACCTCCCTCGTCCAGTGGGCGATGATGTGCCGGTTGGCCCAGGCATAGTTGGCGGCGCAGACCATTGCCCCGAAGTAGTGATCGGCCTCAGGGGTGCCGAGGGGGGCGCAGGCAAGTTGCCTGTCAGGGATATCGATATTGTACTTTTTCACTGCTCTGGATAGGACATCCAGGTGATCGGTGCAGATCTGGTGGCCGGCCCCCCGGGAGCCGCAGTGGATCATCACTGTGATCTGGCCTTCGAAGAGGCCGAACTTGTGGGCTGTATCCCTGTCGTATATCTCCTCAACCCTCTGAATCTCCAGGAAGTGATTGCCGCTGCCGAGAGTTCCAAGCTGGGGCCGGCCTCGCTTTCTGGCCTTGACCCCAACCTGTGATGGATCGGCCCCAGCCATGCAGCCGTTCTCCTCGCAGTGGGAGAGGTCCGCCTCCACTCCGTAGCCCGCCTCCACAGCCCACTTCGCCCCGGCTGTAAAGGATTCCGTCAGCTGCCCATCTGTGGCATGCAGCCTCCCAGTGGCCCCCAGACCCGAAGGTATGGCCTGGAATAGGGAGTCGATGAGGGTATTGATGAGCGGCTGCACTGCACCGGCATCCAGGTCGGAGCGCAGCAGCCGCACTCCGCAGTTGATGTCAAAGCCCACGCCGCCCGGGCTGATTATGCCGCCATCCTCCCGGAAGGCAGCCACACCTCCGATGGGAAAGCCGTAGCCCAGATGGGCATCGGGCATGGCCATGGAGTGCTTGACTATGCCTGGCAGGGTGGCCACATTTGCCACCTGGTCCACCGTCTCGGGCTCGACCATATCCCGCAGGGCGGCGGAGACGAAGATCCTGCCCGGCACCCGCATGCCCGGCCGGTAGCCGATTGGCACCTCGTAAATGTTATCGCCGATTTTGCTGATCTCCATAATCACACGTCCAGTACAGCCTGAATGCACCACAGCTCATTCTTCTTGATGCCGAACTTGTGCCGGGTGACGGCCTTGACCTCGCAGAGAAATGAATGCCTCTCCCGGTCCATCCTCTCTCCGCATATCTCGGCTGCCAGACGCCACATGCCTCCGCCATCCTTTTCCAGTGCCACTTTGAATGTGGAGAAGACCGCCGACTCGGTCTCGAATAAGAAGATTATCTCGGACAGCCACTGGTATGCGAGCTCCTCCAGATCCTCAGACTGCAGCTCCACCTTCCAGCTCTCACGGCTCTCCACCTGGCCAGGGGGAATCATGGCAGCAAATAGCGCGGCTGCGGCATTGGAGAGCATCTCCTCAGGCGTGCGGCCGTAGGCGCGGAACTTTACATCTGCTGTGTGCTCCAGATACTCGAAAGGAATCATTTGCTTCATTATTCGGCGGCCAGGCATTAAAGCATTGCCAGCCCGCGGCTGAGGCCCGCAGCAATAGCCAGGGCTGCAGCGTACTCGCGTGCCGTGATGGGCCTGGACAGCTCGGGAAAGCGGCAGGCGTTGTACTCCGGACGGTACTGGGCCATGACATTGATGTATGTGTCCCGCGAGATCTCCCGGGATATGAAGCGCACCACCTCCTCGCTGCCGGCCAGACCGCCGGGCAGCACCAGGTGGCGGACGAGAAGCCCCCTCACAGCCACTCCTTCGCCGTCCAGCTCCAGGTCGCCCACCTGGCGGTGCATCTCCGTGAGGGCCGCCTTCATGATCGCGACGTAGCCGGGCGCATTGGAGTATTTCTGGGCCGGGCCGTCCTCCCCGTATTTGGCATCAGGCATGTAGATGTCGAAAATTCCATCCAGCAGGCGCAGAGTATCCACCGAGTCGTAGCCGCCGCTGTTGTAGACCAAAGGGACGCACAGGCCGCCCTCCCTCGCGGGGATAAGGGCCTCCAGTATCTGTGGCACGACATGAGTTGGGGTCACGAAGTTGATGTTGTGGCAGCCGCCATCCTGCAGTGCCAGCATCATCTCAGCAAGCTCCTCTGCCGCCACCTCACGTCCCGCCCCGGCCTGGCTGATCTCCCAGTTCTGGCAGAAGGCGCAGGCGAGGTTGCAGCCCGAGAAGAATATTGTGCCCGAGCCGCCGGTGCCTACGAGGGGCGCCTCCTCTCCGAAGTGAGGGGTGAAGCTCGCCACCCGGGCCAGCCGGCCGGTGCGGCAGAAGCCGCGCTCGTCCTTTGAGCGGTTCGCTCCGCAGCGGCGGGGGCAGATGTCGCAGCAGTTCAGGCGGGAGAGGGCTGTGCTGGCGCGCTCCTCGAGAGCCTGCAGGGGGATCTTATTGTAGGCGGCCTGGAAAGTCAATTCTCTCATCCTGTACCATGTAGAGTCCAGAAAGTATGACATTTATATATCCTGCGATCTCCTTTTAATTTACCACGTTGCATTAAAATAGCTTTTCATTCTCGGATAATGTACCTCTACCGGGTGGTTGAGCATGAAAAACGCCACAATAGACCCTGTCAGCCCAAATGTCACATGTTAAGCACCTATCAGCTACAATCAACGTCTTTTGCTCCAGCTATACGATTCACAAAGATCCGATCAACTCAATGAGAGTAGACTACCTGCGGATCACACCCGCAAAAACGATAATATAGAACTTAAGAGCAGAGAACTCCTGAAGACAATCAAAATACGGATGGGATTTGAGATGACACAGATCACAATCAGCCTGATCAAGGCCGATGTTGGCGGCTATCCCGGCCACTCTTCGGTCCATCCTGCACTGATACAGACCGCTGAGGAGAAGCTGGAAGAAGCCAGGAAGTCCGGAGAACTGATAGACTTCAGGGTGATGTCCTGTGGCGACGACCTGGAGCTTCTCATGAGCCATAAGAAGGGCTGCGACAACGGCGAGGTGCACGCTTTAGCCTGGGAGACATTCGAGGCTGCCACTGAGGTGGCCAAGAAGCTCAAGCTCTACGGAGCCGGCCAGGACCTGCTCTGTGATGCCTTCTCCGGAAACATTCGCGGCATGGGGCCTGGAGTCGCCGAGATGGAGATCAACGAGAGGACCAGCGAGCCCATTGTGGCCTTCATGATGGACAAGACTGAGCCCGGTGCCTTTAACCTGCCCATCTTCAAGATGTTTGCCGATCCCTTCAACACAGCTGGCCTCGTGATAGATCCCGCCTGCCACCACGGCTTCACATTCGAGATCTGGGACATCCTGGAGCACAAGAGGGTATTCATGGACTGCCCGGCAGAGATGTACGACATGCTGGCCCTCATCGGAGCCAAGAGCCGCTATGTGATCAAGAGGGTCTTCTGCAAGCCTGGCAGCAAGATCTCAGAGCATGAGCCGGTGGCAGTCGTGAGCACTGAGAAGCTCTACCAGACGGCCGGCAAATACGTGGGCAAGGACGATCCTGTGGCTCTGGTGCGAAGCCAGTCCGGCCTGCCTGCCCTGGGCGAAGTGCTGGAGCCCTTCTCCCTGGGACATCTTGTCTCGGGGTGGATGCGAGGCAGCCACAACGGCCCCCTCATGCCCTGCTCCTTTGAGACGGCTCATCCTACAAGGTTCGACGGCCCGCCTAGGGTTGTCGCCGCCGGCTTCCAGATGGCCTATGGCACATTTGTGGGCCCCGTGGACCTCTTCAAGGACGTGGCCTTCGACAGGGCCAGGGAGAGATGCCTGGTTATCACCGACTACATGCGGGCGCACGGACCCTTCGAGCCGCAGAGGCTGCCCATGGAGGACATGGAGTACACAACGCTGCCCAATGTCATGAAGACGCTGGAGAACAGGTTCGTGAAGGCGGAGTAGCCGCCTTCCACCATAATATTCATTCTCTGATCAGGCATAAGTACGAGGAGATAGATAAGCCATGAACCTTCCAGATAGCGATAGAAAGCTTTTCTGCATTCAGCTCTCCACCACTGATGGCTGCGGAGAAAGCCGGAGATTCGGCTAGTCCGCCTCATCCGAGATCTCCGCCCTCTTTCGAGAGCGCCTCCTGCTGGGACGCTTGCCACCGGCCGCCTCACTCCTCGGCTCTGCCGGCCTCCCCCGCTGCTGGATCACGCCCCTCTTCTCCATCCTCTCCCTGACCATCCTCTTCGCCTCATCCCGTCCTACGGAGAAGACCTCGCCTATCAGGTCTAAAGCCACCTCCAGCTCCCTGCCCAGCATGGGATCGCTGCCATCTGAGCGTCCCGCCAGGTCCAGGAGGTGGTCGAGCGGGGAGGCCACCATCTCGGATGAGTACCTGTCCGGCTCCTCTCTATAGATTCTAAGCATGCCGAATATGTGGGGATATATGGGCGTGCTCGGATTCATGCGGTAGAATGTGTTGGCCTTCTTCTTGGAGCCGGACCGGGCCGAGGGCAGGATCCTCCTCTCCATGGAGATCACCTCCAGCCGGGTCAGCTTGTCGAGCTTGTTGAGAAGCGTTGTCTGGTTCCAGAAGGGGCCTCCACCGGTGGGCCCCATCTCCCGCCAGATCTGGTTGAGCTGAACCCAGCCCCCCTTCCTCTTCAGGTATATGAGAAGCGAGGCTAAAGGCGCCTGATCGCGCTGCAGTGCGATGTAGCGGGCGAACTCCTCCAGCATGCAGGCAGCAGCTACGTACAACTCTAAAGCATTTTCGCTTTATTCACAAAGCTTTTTATTCCTCTGCGGCGAGGCGTGCCATGGAGACAGAATGCAAGCTATTATTCTCGCCGCCGGCGAAGGCTCTCGCATGCGGCCGCTGACAGCCCGCAGGCCCAAGGTAATGCTGCCGGTGGCCGGCCGGCCCATACTGGAGCATATCCTCCTCAGGGCTAAATCTGCCGGTGTGGATAGAGCCGTTCTGGTGGTGGGATACGGCCGGGAGTCGGTTCGCTCTCATTTCGGGGACGGCAGCCGCCTCGGCATGAAGATCGACTACGCCCTGCAGGAACAGCAGCTAGGCACCGGCCACGCCCTGCTGGCTGCGGAGAGCCTGGCCGAGGAGCGCTTTATTGTGATGAACGGAGACGTGCTGCCAGATGAGGCGTCGCTTCAGAGGATGGCTGCTGGCGGCCCGGCTGTCTCGGCCATAGCCGTGGAAGACCCGCGCCGCTACGGTGTCTTCACCGAGGAGGCTGGCCGCTTTATCTCTGTAGTGGAGAAGAGCAAAAGGCCGCCATCCAACCTGGCCAACGCCGGCATCTACCTCTTGGAGAGGAGCATCTTCTCCGCACTGAGAGAGGCCCCCCTCTCTCCGCGGGGCGAGTATGAGCTGACAGACGGGCTGAACAGGCTGGCCGGGCGGGAGGCCATTTCCATCGTAAAGCTGAAAAGCTGGCTGGAGATAGGCCGGCCCTGGGACATCCTGGCAGCCAATGAGGCCCTGCTCAAAGATCTGGAGCCGCAGATGCTGGGCACTGTGGAGAGCGGAGCTGTTCTTGCTGGCAGCGTCTCTGTGGGCAAGAACACCCGCATCATGTCAGGAGCCTACATCGAGGGGCCTGCAGTGATCGGCGAAGGCTGCAAGATCGGCCCCAACTGCTACATCCGGCCGGCTACCTGCCTGGAGGGCGGCGTGCGTGTGGGAAATGCAGTGGAGGTCAAAAACAGCGCCATAATGGCCGGCAGCAAGATCGGACACCTCTCCTATGTGGGCGACAGCGTCATCGGTGAGGGCTGCAACTTCGGGGCGGGAACCATATGCTCCAACCTGCGCCACGACAAAGGAAATATCAAATCATACATCAAAGGCGATAGGGAGGACAGCGGCCTGCGCAAGCTGGGCGTCATAATGGGGGACGGAGTCATGACAGGCATCAATACATCCATCTATCCGGGCACGGTCATCGAGCCGGGATTCCGGGGGCTTCCGGCTGCGGTATTGAAGGGTTTGGTCAGGGCCTTTTCAGCTCCGGCGCAGATCACATGATTATATAAGAGATAGATCACGATTTAGATGGATCACGATTTAGAGGAGAGCGTAATGAGAGAGTTTATTCCCATAGCCAGGCCGGTCATCGGCGATGATGAGATCGCCGCAGCCGCCGATGTGCTGAGGAGCGGCATGCTCGCCCAGGGCGAGGCGGTCAGGCTCTTCGAGGAGGAGTTCGCAGAGTATCTGGGTGCAAAAAACGCCATTGCCGTCAGCAACGGCACAGCAGCCTTGGACCTGGCACTGCGGGCTCTGCGGCTGGAGCCTGGGTGCGAGGTGATATCCCCCGCCTTCACATTCATAGCCACAGCCAACTGTGCCCTCTTCCAGGGCCTGCGTCCGGCATTTGGAGATGTCGATCCCAGGACGTTCAACATCGATCCAGACGACCTGCTGGAGAGGATCACTCCCAAGACCCGCGCAGTAATCGCAGTCCACCTCTACGGACAGCCATTCGACGTCCGGGCGGTGCAGGAGATCTGCGGGGAGAGGGGCATTGCTCTGATTGAGGACTGCGCCCAGGCGCATGGTGCCGAGTTTATGGGCAGGAAGGCGGGCTCATTTTCCACGGGATGCTTCTCCTTCTATCCCACCAAGAACATGACCACAGGCGAGGGAGGCATGGTCACGACCGATGACGACGCCCTTGCCGAGCGGCTGCGCCTATTGCGAAGCCATGGCGACGCAGGAAAGTACAATCACATCATCCTCGGATACAACTACAGGATGACGAACCTGCAGGGCGCTATAGGCCGGGTGCAGCTTGGAAAGCTCGAGCAGTTCACCGCCCGCAGGATAGCCAATGCCGCCGTCCTGAACAGGGAGATCAGGGCAGATGGCCTGACAACACCCTTCTGCATGGATGGTGTGCGGCACGTCTACCACCAGTATGTGCTGCGGGTGGAGGATGATGCTCCAGCGAGGAGAGAGCGGCTGATGCAGTTTCTCCAGTCCAGAGGCATAGGCTCGGCTGTGCACTATCCCAAAGCGGTATACGAGCAGCCGCTCTACCGGGAGATGGGATACGAAAAGGGCATCTGTCCGGTCTCTGAGGACGTCGCCCGCCGTGTGCTCAGCCTGCCGGTTCATCCATCGCTCTCCGAATCCGACCTGCACCGCATCGCAGAGACCGTAAACTCTTTCGAGGGATGAGCCATGGACGTAGGAGTCATCGGCGTCGGTGCCATGGGCAGAAACCATGTGCGCGTCTACTCGGAGCTGAAGGGCGTAGATGCAGTTTATGTCTATGATCCAGTAGCAGAGAACGCATCCAGGGCGAAGGATGTAGCAACCGTCTGCGCCTCTCTCCATCAGCTGCTGGAGAGGGCAGAGGCTGTGAGCATCTGTGTTCCCACCAGGTATCACTTCCAGGTCGCTCTCCAGGTGGTCGAGGCTGGCATAAACTGCCTCATCGAAAAGCCCATCACCCTGACGGCAGAGGAGGGGGAGCGGCTCGTCAAGGCAATCGATGCCAGGCGCTCCGCGAATCCTGATATGGTGGTTGGTGTGGGCCACATCGAGAGGTTCAATCCCATTGTGGCTGAGATGGCCAGGATCGTCCGCCGCCCCGACTATGTATGCATCAAGAGGCACAACCCCACATCCAGCCGCATCACAGATGCCTCGGTTGTGGAGGACCTCATGATCCATGACATAGACATAGCCTTCCATGCCCTCTTTCCTGGAGAGAAGGACTACAGGATCTTCAGCGCCGGCAGCACAAATGTCTGCGAGGCGCTGGCAGTCTTCTCGAGCTGTGTGGTATCACTCTCAGCCAGCCGCCTCTCCTGCAAGAAGTTTCGCAGCCTCTATGTCGAGTCCCAGGACTTTACAGCGGAAGGCGACTTCATGGCCCAGGAGGTTTACATCTACCGAAAGCCCGGCAAGTACGGCCTGGAGGATGAGAGGTACACCCAGGAGAACATCATCGAAAAGGTGCTTGTCAATAAGGTCGAGCCGCTCAAGGTGGAGCTGAAGACCTTTTTGGACTGCATCAGGGGCAAAACGAGCTTTCCCGTCTCGCCCCGGCAGGCCCTGCAAAACCTGCAGATCTGCGAGCAGATCAAAAGGGGGCTTCATCAATAAGCGAAGATAGCTTTTACGCCCATCCCACTGCCGTTGTGGAGAGCGATGCCATAGGCGAAGGCACTAAGATCTGGCACTTCGCCCATGTTCGCCGCGGCGCGAAGATCGGCAAAAACTGCAACATAGGAAAGAGCGTTTACATAGACATCGATGCCGTGATCGGGGACGGTGTCAAGGTCCAGAACTTCGTATCCGTTTATAAAGGGGTGACAATCGAGGACGGTGTCTTCGTGGGGCCTTCTGCCACATTCACCAACGACCTGTATCCCCGCGCCTTTATCTGGGACGAGGGGCACGTCTCGCCTACCAGGATCTGCCGGGGGGCGAGCATCGGAGCCAACGCCACCATAGTCTGCGGCATCATAGTGGGCGAGTATGCCATGATCGGGGCCGGCGCAGTGGTGGCCGAGGATGTGCCGCCCTTTGCCCTGATGCTGGGAAATCCGGCCCGGCTGCGGGGCTACGTCTGCTACTGCGGCAGGCGGGCGAAGAGGGCGGCAGTTGACGGCAAGGCCATTTATATCTGCGAATCATGTGGCAAGGAGATTGAAATTGGCGAAGATGAATATGACATCCGAGACGACTGAGGAAAGGGCAGAGATCGCAGTGATCGGCCTTGGCAATGCCGGGCTGCCCCTGGCGGCGGTCATTGCCGACAGCGGCATAAATGTTGTGGGGATAGATGTGAACCGGGAGCGCTGCCGCCTCATCAATGAGGGCAGAAATCCAATCCCAGAGGAGAGGGGGCTCGGGGAGCTTATAGAGAAATACGGGGGCAGGCAGTTTTTTGCCACCGCAAACTACGAGGACGCAGCCTCCTGCACGACATTCATAGTGATCGTGCCTGTTTTTGTGGATGAGAACTACAATCCCGACCTCTCGATTATGGCTCAGGCCCTGCAGTCCCTAGGCAGGATCCTGAAGAGAGGAGATCTGGTGGTCCTGGAGACGACATTTCCCCCCGGCACCACAGAGGGCCCTGTGAGAGAGCTGCTCATGAAGGCCAGCGGCCTGTCGGAGGCCGATTTTCTTCTGGCCTACTCACCTGAGAGGATAATGACCGGCTACAGCATCTCCCGGCTGAGGGAGTTTCCCAAGGTCATAGGCGGAGCCGATGAGAGGAGCGGAATCGAGGCCTACAGCGTCTACAAGAGGTTCATCTCCAACCTGCACCTGGTCTCTTCTGCCCGTGTGGCTGAAATGATAAAGGTGATGGAGGGATGCTACAGAGATGTCAACATCTGCCTGGCCAATGAGCTCTTCAAGATCTGCGGCGAGATTGGAATCGACTTCTTCGAGGCGAGGCAGCACGCCAATCACCAGTACTGCAACATCCACCAGCCCGGCACTGGAGTGGGCGGCCACTGCATCCCTGTCTATCCATGGTTTTTGATCAAGGAGATGGAGAAGCGGGAGAAGTTCGATAGCTGCCGGCTGCTGCGCACATCTCGCGAGCTCAACGACGGCATGATCGACTACTGGATGGGCAGGATTGTGCAGCAGTGCCTGAAGATCAACAAGCCACTCGCATCTGTCAAGATCTGCATATTGGGCATCACCTTCCGGGCGGAAGTCAGGGAGTTCTACCACAGCCGCAACCTGGCGCTGGCAAAGGGGCTGGCGGAAAAGGGCCTTGATATCTATGCCTTCGACGAGCTTCTCAGCCGCGAGGAGGTCGAGAGATTGGGTCTGAGGCAGATCGATCCCAGAGATGCAGACATTGTATTCGACTGCTTCAATCTGTTATGCATGAGTGGTGAGGATTGGGGAAAGGATGAGAGAAGGGCAGAGTCTGCCGGGCAGGGCAGGCCGGCTCGGAGAGAGAGCACAGGGTGCCCCTGATGAAGATCGCATCGGTGGTCGGCGCCAGGCCCAATTTCGTCAAGCTAGCCCCCGTCTCCCGTGAGCTGAGAAGGAGATTTTCCGAGATCATCATCCACACCGGCCAGCACTACGATTACGAGATGGATAAGGTATTCTTCGACGATATGGGCATACCGTCGCCCGATTACCATCTGGGCGTGGGCTCGGGCAGCCACGGTTTTCAGACGGGCGAGATGCTCAAGAGGCTTGAAGAGATCCTCCTGCAGGAGAGGCCGGATGCAGTGCTGGTCTTCGGAGACACCAACACCACCCTCGCAGGTGCCCTGGCCTCTGCCAAGCTGCACATCCCCCTGGCCCATCTGGAGGCGGGACTGCGCTCCTACAACAGGCGCATGCCAGAGGAGATCAACCGGGTTGTCGTGGACCACTGCTCCGACATACTCCTCTGCCCCACTGAGACTGCTGTCAGGAACTTGGAGAGGGAGGGCATAACCCGAGGAGTTTTTCTCACAGGGGATGTGATGGTCGACTCTCAAAGGGAGTGCAGCATCATAGCAGAGAGGAGATCCCGGATCCTTCAGGAGCTGGGGCTGGAGCCCCGAAGCTATAGGCTGGCCACCATCCACAGGGCTGAGAACACCGATGACCCTGAGAGGCTGGCGGCCATAGTCGGGGCCCTGCAGGATATCGGCGGTGTTGTCCTGCCCTGCCATCCAAGAGCAGAGAGGTGCATCAAGGCTCTGGGGCTTTGGGGGGATCTCTCCCGCCGGGCGAAGGTGATCAGGCCTGTGGGCTACCTGGACATGATTGTTCTCGAAAGGAATGCGGCGAAGATACTGACGGATTCGGGCGGGGTGCAGAAGGAGGCTTACCTGCTCGGCGTTCCTTGCATCACATTGAGGGACGAGACCGAGTGGGTGGAGACTGTGCAGGACGGCTGGAATGTGCTCGCAGGGGCGGACAGGGAGAGGATAGTCCGCCTTGCGAAGGGCTTTGAGCCCGGGGCTGAGAAGAGGGATGTCTTCGGCAGGGGCGATGCCAGCCTCAGGACGGCAGAGGCCATCTCTCAAATGCTGGATGGGCGGGGGGACTGAGAGCTCCCATGAAGGTACTGCTCCTCGCCAACCAGCCTGAGAGGACCGTCAGGCTTCTGCGCTTCGAAGGCACATTGAAGAGCCTGGGCATGGATGTTGTGGTGCCGAGTTTTCACACCCGCAGCTGGATCAGCATCGCCCGCGAGGCCAGGAGGATAATTCTCAAAGAGAGGCCCGATGTCCTGCACATATTCAATGTGCCGGATATGATCTATCACAATATACCCAGCTTGAGGGGAGAGGGATTTGGAAAGCTGATCTATGATTACCGCTCACCCTGGGGGCTGGAGCTCTCCCAGACCTTCGGAGCGCCGGGAAGGGTCTTTGGGGAGAGGTTTGAAAGGGAGCTGGCCAGGTCTGCGGACATCATCACATCAGTCAACAGGCCCCTGGCGGAGAAGGTCGGGGGCTTTGCCCCGGACAGCGAGATCCATATCATACCCAACTACCCGGAAAGATCCTTCTCCGAGGCAGCAGCTGGGGATGAAGGCCTTTCAGGCGGGCTGTCCACAGGAGAGCACTCTCCAGTCATCTTCATAGGCAGGATCTGCACTCAGGAGGGGATACAAAAGCTGCTCTCAGCTGCCGCAGCCATGCCAGAGCAGGAGTTCTGGATTGTTGGGGACGGGCCTTTTGCGAGGTGGCTTCTGCGAAATAAGAGTGCAAATGTCAGGGTGCTGGGATGGCAGGCACATGAAACCGTGGCCCGGCTGGTGAAGGCCGCCAGGATATGCCTCATCCCCAGGGAGGAGAGTGTGATCACCCCATACTCGACAGACAAAAGCGTCTGGAAGCTCAACGAGTATCTGAACATGGGAAAGCTGGTCATAGCCTCGGGGGTGGTGCAGGAGGAGCCGAGAAAGAACCTGATGATAGTGAGGAGCAGGGGGCTGGAAGAGGCCATACTCAGGCACCTCGATGACAAGCCGCAGCCTATGACTGAGAGCGACTACAGGTACTGGGACGGCAACAGGGATGCCATTAAAAAGGCATACGAAGAGGTTATGGGATAGGAAAAATTTTATTCCACAGTCACGCACTTTGCCAGGTTCCTGGGCTTGTCGATGGGCAGTCCCAGATTGCTGGCAGTGTAGTAGGCCAGAAGCTGCAATGCCACTGTGCAGAGGACGGCTGAGCAGATGGGCGGCGTCTCGGGCAGCTCGATTACGTGGCTGGCCACCTTGCCTATATTCGGGTCTCCCTCTGAGGCCAGGGCGATCACCTCTGCGCCCCGCGCCCGCACCTCCTTGATGTTGGAGTGAATCTTCTTGCCACAGGTCGCCAGCGCCACGACGGGCGTCTTTTCGGTGATCAATGCTAAAGGCCCGTGCTTCAGCTCTCCTCCAGCATAGCCCTCTGAGGGGATGTAGGCTATCTCCTTCATCTTGAGAGCGCCCTCGAGGGAGATGGGATAGAGGTAGTCCCTGCCTATGAAGAAGTAGCAGCTTGCCCCGGCAAAGGCTTCGGCGATCTTCCGCACCGCATCCCTCTTCTCCAGCACTCTCTGGATGAGGCCTGGCAGC
>Ga0208825_1000874_pt1 | contig 25892 bp, 22 predicted proteins | sample AD_UKC113_MetaG_FD_184450 | JGI IMG/M metagenome (GOLD analysis project Ga0208825, IMG submission 184450) | Active sludge microbial communities of municipal wastewater-treating anaerobic digesters from Hong Kong - AD_UKC113_MetaG (SPAdes)... | ecosystem: Engineered > Bioreactor > Anaerobic >...
TAATATAGTCTAGGTTTGGATCTAATTGTTTGATAAACTCATCCATGGTATAGTCTCTTTTCTTTTGTTAATTTTTATTTATCGTATCATATTTTTTCGATTATTTCAACTAACTCTGGAAAGAACCAAAAATTTAGGTCAGTTACCGGAGTAAAATCAGGCCACCAATTCATAAAAAATTAACTAATATCTGTCTGTTTCGAAAGAGCCTGCTTAAACCTGTAGCTTTCCCCATTAATGTTCAGTATGTGTGCATTATGGGTCAATCGGTCAAGCAAGGCAGCTGTCATTTGTTCATCGCCTAACACCTCCGTCCATTTTGGAAATAAAGAGAGCCTAATTAATGCTGTTGTAAATAGCGAATTAGAAAGAATAGAAATTCACTTAATAGAATTATGCTCTAGTTCTGATAATAAAGGAACACTCTTAGAAAATTTCGTTAATGCTATATCGTCTGAAGAGCAATTTTTAAGCATTATATATAAAGAGTTTTTTTTCCTACCTGAAATAATTACTAATAGAATAGCCTCTATGGAACTCGTTTTGCGTAATATTTTTTTTAATTCTATTCTTAACTCTAATTGCCTAATGTATAACAGATGTCAAATTATGATTGGCCTTGATGCTTTTTTTTCAACAATAAATTGTTATCTTGCTAATAAAATGTTTAATGTAAAAAAAGAAAATATATTAAATCTTTATTATTTACTTTTCTCAAATAGATAAAAAATAATTTTATCAATACAAGTCCAATTGTTTTACATGCTTTTTATAAGTCTTTATCATTAAATAAACTCAATTGAATGGAAGTTAACTTGTTAGCGTAAGTAGGTATCTTGGTTGAAACGCCATACTTATTGCAAGATTCAAAAAAGGCTTCCTTAAGTTTGCTAACACTTTTTGAATTGCAGCAATAGTAGTTACCATAGCTCTTTTCATATTTTTCTTTCACGCCTGGAAATAACCGTTCTATTTTTTCATAATAATAATTCCTTTGCCTATCCCTGAGGGTCATTCCAAAACTAGGATAAATAAAACTAGCACCAAATTCTTTTGCTAATTTAACTATTTCTATAATATTATTTGTATTATCCTCAATGAAGGGAAGAATTGGCATCATTGTTATACCTGTACAAATACCTAAAGTTGAAAGTACGCCCATAGCATTTAGTCTTTCAATAGGTGACGGTGCATTTGGCTCAACCTTTTGGGCAATTGTATTATCTGTAGTAGTAATTGTAAATGCAACGGACGCATGTATCTTATTTATTTCTTGAAGGATATCTACATCCCTTAGAATTAAATTACTTTTAGTTGTTATATGCACTGGATACCGGTTTTCTGCAAGAACTTTCAATGCTTTTTGTGTAAGTCTGTATTGTTTTTCAATAGGTGTATACGGGTCACTCATTGCACCGGTCCCAACCGTACCCTTTTTACGCTTTTTAGATAACTCTAAATCTAACAAATCAACAGCATTTACTTTAACTTCTATATCATCAAAACTCTCTATTCTATAGCATTCGCTTCTGGAGTCGCAATATATACACTTATGCTCACATCCTCGGTATATATTCATATTATACATTACTCCAAACCATGAGCTAGGATTCTTCACTGTTGAGAGAATAGTTTTTGCTTTTATTTCTTTTATCATACAAGTTCCTCAATGTTATCATTAATTTTAATAATTAGTATTAATAAACTATTTTATTAATAAATTCAAACCATTAATTAAATTCTTAAACTCCAGAAGATTTAATTGCTGATTACTATCAGATAATGCAGTTTGTGGATTGGGGTGAACTTCAACCATTATTCCATCAGCACCAACCGCTAAAGCAGCCTTTGCTATCTGTAATATTATATCTTTTCTCCCTAAAGAATGGCTTAGGTCAACAATTACTGGTAGTTTTGTTTCTATTTTAATAATGGGAATGCTTGAGATATCTAAAGTGTTTCTTGTTTTATTTTCAAATGTTCTGATCCCTCTTTCGCATATGATAATCTTTCTGCTACCCTGTAATGCAATATACTCAGAAGCATAAATTAACTCGTTTATTGTAGAACTCATTCCTCGTTTCAAAATAACAGGCTTGTTATAACGCCCTACTTCCTTTAAAAGTTCAAAATTTTGCATATTTCGAGCACCTATTTGAAAAACATCAGTATATTTATCGACAATATCCACTGCACGAGTATCCATCACTTCTGTTACAGCATACAGACTATATTTATCGCTTACCTCACGTAGTATCTTTAATCCTTCTTCACCTAAGCCTTGAAAATCATATGGTGAAGTTCGTGGCTTGAATGCTCCAGCACGAATAAATTTTATATTCAAGCTTTGTAACATTACTGCGACCTTTTCAAGACTTTCAGTACTTTCAATAGCACACGGTCCACCAATAATGGTAGGATTTACATAACCTAATCCAAACATTTCATTTATATCTAAAAATTTAACATTATTATTTGAACTTACTAGTAACTTCCGCTCTTCCTTCTCATCCAAATATTTTAATTCCAAGTTGTACATATTAATAAATATTTCTTTTATTAATTCAGCGGGTAATGATCCGTTATGCACTTCCATAATTTTCCCAATAAACTTTTCTTGAATTAAATCTCTTATTTTATTTCTGTCTTCTCTGAGTAGCATTTCATGTAGTAGATGTGTTTGCTCTTCTACTAATCCTAATATGTGTCTATTTACTTCCTCCATACATTCTTCAATTCTACACAATATAAACATCTCCTATATTATATATGTGGCTTATACTAAAAACATATTTTGTTCATATCACCCTCTCCCTCTGCCAGGAAAAGGGAATGGAAAAGCTATATTATATTTAGCTGTTTTCTGATTTGTTTTTTCAATATTATCAATATATTTCATAACCTTTCTTATTGCGATTTTGAACCAATAACTATACTTATTGGGGTTTTGCTTAATATCATTAATAACTTCTGTTGGTGCTATCCAAATGTAATCTTCTATTTCTTCTGGATTTGGCTCTGGTTGTCCATTAAACTCCCCAATAAAGACATGGTCAATTTCATTTTCTATCAGGCCTTTATCCAAATGTCCCTTATATGTAAATGAAAATATTTTTTTTAATTCACAATCAAAGCCCATTTCCTCTATAAGGCGTCTATGTGCAGATATAAGAATTTCTTCACCTGGCTGCGGATGACTACAACAAGTATTAGTCCACAACCCCCCTGAATGGTATTTTGAACTTGCTCGTTTATGTATAAGGAGCTTTTTATCAGAATTAAATACAAATATAGAAAATGCCCTATGAAGCTCACCTTTTATATGAGCCTCCATCTTATCTAATAATCCAATCTCTTTATCGCTTTTATCTACAAGAATTACATAATTATTCATAGGATACCTCACATTATATTTAATTTTTCACTTTGGCTTACGTATGTATTTGTTAACAAGATTGCTCATTATTATTGCCATAAATCCACTAATAAAGCCACTAACTGAATTCCCAAATGCATTCTCCATCTGTACTTTGGGAAATGGTAAGATAAAATAATTTAGGAACCCACTCATAATCGCCCCCATTATTCCTGCAAAAATTGAACCTATTAACACTTTTTTCATATCAATATTTACTCCTATTAATTAACATAAACTTTTTAATTTGAATTTTCACTTTTTCTCATACTAGTTATTTATCATAACTGTTTAGAGCGAATGAGTTATGAGCTTATACCTAAAAAAATCCGTAATTGTCTAAAGTAATTACGGATTCTATATCGTATCGAGAATTACTACTCATTTTCCTTCCTAACATGCACATGGTCATTTTCATGCCAACAGTATGAAAATGATTCAAAAAAGTTCCCTGTTTCACACTCTGCATGAACTCTACAGCCTCCACCACATAAATCTATATGATGACAAGTTGCACACTTACCTACACGTTTTCTATCTCTAATATCTTTAAATACCTGAGAATTCATAATATCCCCAAAGCCACTATTTAAAACGTTTCCTAGTGTTAATGACGATGGATAATCGCAAGGAAATAAATCGCCATTAACATCAACACCTGATATTGTTCTACAGGCTTGACAACCAACGCCCCATTCAAGATAAGTTAGTTCTTTATCATTAACTGGTTGTTCCATGAAGGGAACCATATCGTAAGTAGAAAATGTAGGTATTGTCCCAGCTTTTCCATTTCTTATTGCTTCTAAAGTAAGATTATACTTAAAATCATAAAATTTCTTATAATCTTCTACAGTCAAACCAATTTCGTCCCAATTTTGAGCAGCACTTCTTTGTTTTATTACTGCTCTAAAATAAGGCATTGCTCCCCAACTTTCAATTAATTCTTTTATTTCATTAAGTTCATCTAAGTTTTGTTTCATTACCGTAGCTGTCACTAATACGAATAGCCCATATTTTAGTGCATTCTTTATTGCTTTTTCCGCATGAGCAAAAGATTTATTTGCTCCACGTATCCTATCAGCCTTTTCTGGATTAACACTATCTAAACTTACAAAAACATGGCTCATCTTATTGTCAGCACAGAATTTTGCAAATTCTTCATCAAACAAAATACCATTTGTTGCTATAGCTTGATAGTAATCTTTATCCCCACAATACTTTATTAATTCACGAATATCTGATCGTATTGTAGGTTCCCCACCAAACCAAATATAAACCCCTCGTCTTCCTTGTCTTTTAAGATTAGATTCAAGATTTTCTATTATACTAATCCATTGTTCCGTAGAAAGTTCTGGTCTGTGTTGTCTCAAGTTTGCGGCACAATGTAAACAGTTTTGATTGCATCTGTCAGTTAAATACATTGTAAAGTGATAGTTTCCCGGATGGAATGCTTGTAATATTTCATCCCATGAACGTCTGTGCTGATCCCTAATTTCCTTTAGTTTTATATACCTATCAACATCTACACCTAATTCCCTAAGATTAACAACAGCTTCAGCTTTAAATGGTTCAGGAGTAATGTCAAGAAGTGCAGTTATTAAGTCCGCTTCATTTACATGACTAGCATTTCTCTCCAAACATTTCTTTTGCGTAGTCTCAAAAAGCATTGATTCTACCATCGAACGGAATGTATCGGGAACTCGCTCGATAAACTTATCAAATATATCTTTTATTTCTTGTTTCCATTCCATTTTACAGCCCCCTTTGTCATTTCATTAATAATCTTTTCTAAATTTTCATTTTGCATGTTCATTTTCATGCCAACAGTATGAAAATGATTCAAAAAAGTCTCCAGTTTCACACTCTGCATGAACTCTACAGCCTCCACCACATAAATCTATATGATGACAAGTTGCACACTTACCTACACGTTTTCTATCTCTAATATCTTTAAATAACTGAGAATTCATAATATCATCTAAACCATCCCTAAGAATATTTCCTAGAATTAGTGAAGATGGGTAGTCGCATGGAAAGAAATCACCATTTATGTCAATTCCCGATATACTACGACAAGCTTGGCAACCTACACCCCATTCTATAGATGTTAACTCTTTGTCGTTAGAAGGGTGCTCCATAAATGGAACCATATCAAAGGTCATACACATAGGTGTAATCCCCATTTTGCCATTCCTGATATCTTCCATTGTATACTTATACCTAAAATCATAGAACTTCTTATAGTCTTCTACTGTTAAACCAATTTCGTCCCAATTTTGAGCAGCATTTCTTTGCTTTATTACTGCTCGAATATATGGAGTTGCACCTAATTCTTCAACATATGACTTTATTTCTTCAAGTTCATCTATATTATGTTTCATAACTGTAGTAGTAGCTACAACAAACAGTCCATTGCTTAATGCATTATGAATAGCTCTTTTTGCAATTTCAAGTGCTCCTTTTACCCCACGTATCCTATCAGCCTTTTCTGGATTAACACTATCTAAACTTACAAAAACATGGCTCATCTTATTGTCAGCACAGAATTTTGCAAATTCTTCATCAAACAAAATACCATTTGTTGCTATAGCTTGATAGTAATCTTTATCCCCACAATACTTTATTAATTCACGAATATCTGATCGTATTGTAGGTTCTCCTCCAAACCAAATATAAACTCCTCGTCTTCCTTGTCTTTTAAGATTAGATTCAAGATTTTCTATTATACTAATCCATTGTTCCGTAGATAGTTCTGGTCTGTGCACTCTTGAGTCTGCAGCACAATGTAAACAGTTTTGATTGCATCTATCCGTAATATATAAATTAAAATTATAATTACCTGGGTGAAATGCTTTTCCAATTCCAGACCAATCTATTTTATGTTGATCTCTTATTTCCTTTAATTCAATATACTTTTCAACACTTACTCCTAGTTCCCTTAGTGTATTAACAGCTTCTGCTTTAAATGGCTCTGGCGTAATATCAAATAGTGCAGTAATTAAATCAGCTTCATTAACATAATTCGCATTTCTCTCAATACATTTTTTTTGAGCCGTTTCAAATAGCATTGGTTTAACAACAGGTCGAAACGCATCTGGTATCTTGTCCGAAAATTTCTCAAAAAGGTGTCGAACTTCTAATACCCATTCCATAATATCATACTCCTTATATAATATTCTTAGTTACTATACAAATTTCAATAGCAAATTATGCTGGCGAACCCATATGCATTAAGTCAACCATAGAACCAGAATAATCATTTTCAATTTTTATGTAATCACCTTGTCTTGCAAAGGTGATGCTATAAATAAATTTTCGGTTCTCACTTAAAATGGGTGCATTTAATGAATATTTCTCAATAAGTGGGTTCAAATGTGTAGGTATGGTACTTTGATCCTGTGCAAGCACACCAAAACATATCCTCTCAATTTTTGGTGAATCCCATGTGTATGTACAATAAAACGTTATTGCATTAGTACAATAATCAATTAGCTCTTGTGAGGGTGTTGCAAAATCAAGTTCTTTTATTATTGCAGCTATTTTTTCTGAAGAAAACTTTCCAATAGAACTTGTCATAAAATAAATATTAGTAGATCTATTATGATAATCTATCGCAAAAAGTGCAAAGTTATCAAGGTTGAACTTTGTAAAAAAGTCTGAATTCTTCTTTACACTATCAGGTAATGACTTCATTGCATATGCTTTTTGAACAGGCTGAGGTATATGAGGCGCAAAAAAGGGCCATATTTTCTCAAAACCAGTTAATACCCCAAAATCAATACCATAACCCATAACAGGGTAATTCGCTTGAATTTCTTCAAAAAGATTATCAATCGGGTGTCCTTGCTTTGCAATTAATCCATTTGAAATGGCAATTGCATGTGGATCATGAGGGGTCCAAAAATCAACATATCGTATGTTTAATCCCCTTTTTTCTAATTTTTTTGTTGTTGTTCTAAATGTAACTGGAACTAGCGAATGTGAAAAATTCTTTTCATAGATATGTAATACTTTTTCAATAACCTCCCTACTATAACTTACTTCTGCAATTTCAGCAGATTTTATTATATCATCAGCCATTCTTACGAGATCTTTATTTGCCATAATACTATTCCTCCTTAAAATATTTTTTAGAGTTCCTTGTGTGCATGATCATTTTCATGCCAACAGTATGAAAATGATTCAAAAAAATCTCCAGTTTCTGACTCGGCATGAACTCTACAGCCTCCGCCACATAAATCTATATGATGGCAAGTCGCACACTTACCTATACGTTTTTTATCACGTATATCCTTGAAAAGTTGAGAGTTCATAATATCCTCAAAACTATCTCTTAGAGCATTTCCCAAAATTAATTTTGACGGGTATCCACAAGGGAAAATATCTCCGTTCACGTCAATCCCTGAAAAACATCTGCAAGCCTGACAACCTACCCCCCACTCAATAGCTGTTAGTTCTGCATCATTGCATGTCTGCTCTAAAAATGGAACCATTTCAAAAACTTCATATGCTGGCAATGCTCCTGCCTTTCCATTCCTTATCTTTTCTATTGCATTTGCATACTTAAAATCGTAAAGCTTCTTATATCCTTCTGAATTTAATCCGACCTCATCCCAATTAAGTGCAGCATTTTTTTGTTTTACAATTGCTCTAAAATATGGCTGTGCTTTAAGGCTCTCTACTAAATCCTTAATTTGTTGAAGTTCATCTATATTTAGTTTCATTACAGTTGTAGAACAGCATGTAAATAGCCCATATTTTACAGCACTTTGAATAGCTTTTTTCGCATAGTCAAGAGAATTTTTTATACCACGCATTCTATCAGACTTTTCTGGGTCTGCACTATCGATGCTAACAAAAACGTGGCTCATCCCATTATCTGCACAATACTTGGCAAATTCATCGTCAAACAATACTCCATTTGTAATTAATGACTGATTATACCCCTTATCTCCACAATACTTTATTAATTCACGAATATCATCACGGCAAGTTGGTTCTCCTCCAAACCAAATATAAACTCCTCGTCTTCCTTGTCTTCTGAGCGAACCCTCTAAATTTTCAATAATTTCTATCCATTTCTCTATAGGAAGTTCAGGCCTATAATGTTTTGTATTCGCTGCACAATGAAGACATTTTTGATTACACTTGTCTGTTACATACATAGAAAAGTGCATATTGCCTGGATGAAATGCTTTCCCAATTTTCTCCCAAGACATCTTATAGGTTTGCTGTATTTCACTCAGTTCAATGTATCTTTTTATGTCAATTCCTAGCGATGTGCATATTCTAATAGATTCACTTTTAAAGGGTCCAGGTGTTACATCGATTAACGCCGTTATTAAATCAGCCTCATTCACATAACTGCCATTTCTTCCCAGACACTTCTTTTCAGCAGTCTCAAAAAGAAGAGGTTTTACTGCTGGTCGAAATCCATCTGGCACTTCAGCAACAAGTTTTTCGAATAAGTCCTTGATTTTTAATTCCCACTCCATTCTTTTCCCTCCTAATGCTTAATAATTTGGAATATTTAACTATTAACATAAGTAATACATTTATGCCTAGCATTGTCGAATAATGACTTTAAGTAAATATTAATGCTATTTATGATGATACATTAATCGCTATTAAAAAAGCCAACTATCCCTTTCCCGAATTAATTTACCAAGCTTGTCTATATCGATAAAATCCCAGTTCGGATTTCTTTGTTTGAATCTTTTGATGATATTTACCCCCCTATTTGTAACATCATTTGAGAAATAAAATCTTGGATATAGTAAGCTTTCATCTCTTCTTAAAACACCCTCTAATATCGATATCTCATGCAAAACAGTATCAGGAAAAATCCTAATTCCTATATTAAACTGTACATTACTTATCTTTTTTGACTCTAGATACTCTAATGTTTTTTCTATTAAATAATCATTGTCTTTAGGAGCACCTAACGTAATATGTACCTTAAAAGGAATGCCCCCATCAATAATAATTTTTAATGCTGTATCAATATCTTCTCTTGAAAATGGTCGTTTTAAAGATTGTAGAATTGTTGTTTCAACAGCATCCACTCTTAAGTTTATATTAACACAGCCCGATTCCTTCAATAGTAAAATATATTCTTTATTAATATTAGAAGGATGTAAAAATGCCTCCCACCTCCTAATAATTTTTTTATCTATCAATCCCCTAAAAAACTTAATACTAGTTTCCTTGGAGTTATTAATAGCACAATCATTAATTCTGTAATCTATATCAAATTCATTAGGTTGAATTCTCTCGACATAATTGATTAAATTTTCTATATTAGACTCATATAACTTGTTATTGAAGCATTTCTTTTTTGGGCAATAAATACATTCATGTGTACAATATCCATTAATTGTTATATTATCAGTAGGATATAATATGTCTCCATCAGTATAAACTTCTTGAACCCTCTCAGCTCTTTCTAGCTTACTTTTAATTAGCCTACTTTGGTCTTGCGTTATTATTTGGGGTAAATTACTAAAGCTCTGATTATGCAAAAAGTAATTTATCAAATTTACTATATTAACTTCACCATCATCAACAATTCCATAGTCTAACTCAAGAAAGTTACAAATCAGTTCCGGCATTATTGAAAAACCTGTTCCAAAACCAATCTGTTTTGGTTGAACACTTATTTTCAACTGTCTGATGCGTTTAGATAGTCTCTTTACATAGTCTAAGTAAAATTCAGGCTTCAGCATTGTTAATGAGTCAATTTCTGCAATACTATAGCAAATATAATCTGGCTCAGTAACTTTTATTTGATTAATGATATCATCGTAATTATCCGCTTGATGAAATACAAGTTTTACAACTCGTATTTCAATTCCAATCAGTTTAAGTTTATTGCAAATATACGGAACATCAGTTTTATTTCCATTAAAGATACCTCTATTATATTGTTTCTCATCATAACAATTAACAATAAGTACTTTCATATCTATATAATACCTTCTTTAATATATGTTTAGTAACATTACTTGTTTTACCAACAACTTCAGCAAGCAATGTGCATTTTTCTAGCAAAGCTTGCTGAAGTTATGCTCCAAGCTTATACAGGATATTTACTTAAATCAATGCCCAATTCCCTTAAGCTATTCAACATATCATTTCTAAAGAATGCTGGAGTATTTACTAGGAATGCATTTACCATATCTTCCTCAATAACTTCGTTATCTCCTCTACCAACAACATTTTCATTAATAGCTTTTAAAATTGCATCTCGTGCAAATGAACGTAAAGCTTCTGGTGCAAAACTAATTACATGTTCAAAATCTGCTTTTAATTTCTCGGACCACACAATTTCAATTGTTTCTTCTTTCATTTTGGCTTCCTCCTTGTTTTCTTTACCTAAAAACATTTTACTCGTTGTTAAGTCTTCTAATAGTGACTCATAAGTATCTAACTGGCTTTGCATTTCTTTTTCATCAAGCTTTAAAGCTTTCTGTGCATAACTCCTACAATAATTACACTCATTACATATGCCAGAACAACCTTTATTAATAAAATACTTAATAAACCCATCTAATGATTTATTATTTATGTACGGTTTTTTGGGTTCAAATTGTGCAAGCTTCATAAAGGTATCCGTTTTTAATTGAACCGCACCAGAAATTATTGTCTCAAACTCTGGTGAATGAACCTCTTCTTCCATACCAAGTATAGAATAATCTAATATGCTAGAAAGGTTCCCATCATAGTCTCTGCTTACATAAGCATTTACAGCATTTTTTATCCAATTTGTAGACATTCGCCTACCACTAACTTTGAAAGAATCATAACCAATATCTTCATAGCTCTTAATATCTTCTGGACGTATCCACCTTGATGATATCAAGAGATTAGGATCTCTCAATCTTTCAATAGTACATCTAATTGCACAATAATCAATATAAAAACCTTTCGTTTGATGATTAACTTGAGATGCATGTCCACAAATATTGTAATGGTAATAACGATATGGACATCCGTATATACATGCATCATTAAGAAGGAGACTTAGTTTACAATTAACTGACTTTTTAATATTCTCTAGTAATTTAAAGTCACGATTTATCATGTAGTCAAGCATGATTTCATCTGCTCCTAAATTCTCAAAAAACTTTGCTTTTTGAACACTATTTACTTGAGCAATTATTGAAACTTTCGCACTTAGACTTGGAAAACGTTTCTTTACTATTTCAAGTAAATATGGAATTGAAACCGTAACACCGTCTATTCCTATACTTACAAGCCAATCCAATTGCTCAATTAATTCTTTATGAGCTTCATTGTTATATTCAAGATTGTTTAAGCAAGGAGCATTTAATGTGTAGTTAAACTTGAGCCCCTTTTCATGAATTTTTGTAATATATGAAGCCATATCCTCATTTGCAATCTTCCCAAGAATAAATGACGGTCTACCATTACCTATAGGAGTTGCACTAGCACTTCCATATACTTCATATACTTCAGGTGTATTTGATAATACATCAATAAGCTTTGTATCCCAATTAGTACCTACAGAAAGTTTCATTTTGATCTTCCTTTCAAAAAACAATAATATAAAGTTATTAACCAAATATGTTAGCTAATTATCATATTTGCTACCTTTCTGACGCTTTCATTTTCATCCTTAACCCAATTATTCATATGATTCAAAATAATCTCTTCATTAGTCTTGCTAGCTTCCCTTAGAACTGATGCTACACAACCTTGCACATATCTCCTACTATCTTTTGCAAGTTCATATAGCAATGGCAAAGCCTTTTCCGGCAACTTATTTGCTATATTCCTAACCCCATCTGTGACAGTCCACCTTGCATATTCTCTTTCATCATCCTTTAAATGAAAAAGATTTTCCATTACTAAATCCGAATAATTTCTACTCATATTTCTGAAAGAGTTAGCAACTGCCTTCCTGACATATAAGCTCTGGTCACCTATAAGCATTTTTAAAATTGGTAATGCTAGCTCAGGTTTTTTCTTTCCAACACCTCTTCCAAGTGATTCAGCTATAGCTCTCCGAACATTTTCTCTTGAATCCCTTGCCCAGTCCTCCAAAATATAAACAGAATCAGGATTCTTTTCATGAATAGCAACTAAAGCACCAGCAGCAGATTCACGTACAGTCCAATCTGTGTCATCCGACATAATCCTAATATCATCTAATACTATAGAATAATTTTTTACTCCAAGCTCGCCAAAGGCAATTGCAACTGTCCATCTGATATTAACTTCATCATCTTTCATAAGGGATTTTAAAAAATTAAAGGTTTTTTCAAAGGAATCCCTTCCTTTTTTCCCAAGCCACTCACCTGCCTCCCTGCGAATTTTTCCACTAGGATTTAAAGCAAACATTTTAAAAATTTCAAGGGACTTTTCACTATTTGAATCTAATAATTCAATAACGACTTCCATTTCACTTCTACACTTAATAATTAAGGATTTTTCATCCATCTACCCACCTCCTGTTTAAATTTCAATAAACTAAAACTTTGTTGATAGTGTATTTACAGATCTCAATAAACATTCTAATCTTAAATATTATTTTCAAACTTAATCCCTAACTCTATCAATTTCTTTCTCATATTTTCTTGTTCGTTTTGTGGAGTCTCAGAGAGGAATGCATTAACCATGTCTTGCTCTTCCACTAATAAACTATTCCTTTCTCTTGCGTTATCCTCTGCCTGTCTACCAACAACTTTTTTTGCAATATCTCTTACTTCAGCTTCTACTGAAGAAATAAGTTGTTCAAAAAGGCTTTTACAACTTGGTTCCCACTGCATATTGTTATCTCCTTTGGATGGCTTGATATTAAAAAACTCGCTAGTAATAAGGTTGTCCAACTTTTTATTAACTTTTGATAAGGCTATTTGCGCTTTATCCTCATCTACTTTATATGCTTTATTAGCAATACTAGTGCAATAGCCACAGTCTTCACATGATGTTTTATTACAATCATTATATTTAAAATGCTCAATAAACCCATCTAGTGATTTATTATCAAGATATTGTTCTTTTAAGAATAATGCATCCTCAAAATCCATTAAATTTTTGACATTCGCAAATTCAGGTTTATTAAAATAGCTAACATTAATTGGTACTTGTCTCTTCGGATCAGTCTTTACGTCTAAAATATCTATAAGGTTACCATCATATGCTCTTTGAGCATACGCTTTTACAGTATTAGTAATAACTTCAGTAGTATTGAATCTTTCAACAATTTTAAAATAATCAATACCAATTTCCTCGTATATATGTAAATCTTCCGGCCGTATCCATCTAGACTTAATTAACTCATCTCTATTTGACATTTTTCTTTTCATACAATTTAAAATACAATAGTCAATGTAGAACCCTTGAGTATATTTATCATCTTGTGATGCATGACTTGAAATAGTTCCATGATATAATTGAAATGGACAGCCATAAATACAAGTTACATTTGCAAGAAGTTGTATTTCACACTTCACGCTCTTGCGAATGGCACTCAATAGCTTAAAATCTCTATTTACAAACTCAGGAAGTGCAATAACATCAGCCCCAAGAGATTCAAACAATTGTGCACGTCGTACACTATTAATATAAGCAAAAATGGAAACACCAACTTTTAATTTTGGAAATCGATGCTTAATAATCTGTAACAGATAAGGAATGGTAACGGTAATGCAATCCACTCCCATATCAACAATTCTTTCAATATATTCAATAATTTTATTATGAGATTCGGCAACAAACTCCTTGTTTCCCATGCAAAACGAATTTAATAGGTATGTAAATTCCATTCCATTTTTATGAACTTCATCAATATATTTTTTAATCTCTTCCTCATTTATTTCAGGCAGTAAGTATGATGGTCTTCCGCCACCAACGATATCTTTATCTACTTTGCCGTATAAATTGTAAACAGGTAATCCTGAAAGATTTTCGATAAGCTTCCGATCCCAATTACACCCTACTGATAATTTCAAATTATCCACCCCTTTATCTGGATATTGTTTACTCGACTTTTACTTATACTGAGATAAATTTATTCCTTCATTAGACAAACTTTTTATCATATCATCTTTAAAAAGATCAGGCGTACCTTCTAATAAAGCATATACAACATCATCAATTTGCACTACTTTAGAAGAACGCTCCTTTGCCTTTGTTTCTGCTAGTTTTGATATTGTTTTTATTGCGACATCACGAAACATTTCAGGTGTATTCTGCATAAGCCTATCAAACGTATCTTTTACTTTTAAATCCCACATCATAGAAATGGTTTTTTCTGATTCTATATTAGCAGATCTATTAAGATTCATTAATGGCTCAATAAGTTGTTCAATCATGTTTATGTAACTTGAAAGTTCTCCATTAGAATTAGAAATCTTAACAGCTTTTTCAGCAATCTTTGAACAGTAATTACAATCACTATCACATTGTGCAAAACATTTATTTTTTCTAAAATAGTCGATAAATCCATCTAATTTACTATTATCAATAAATACACCTGGAGATTTTATGCCCCAGATTTTAACCATCTGATCCCATTCTTGCTGTGAGAAGTTCTCTAACTTACTACTTTTAGGCTCTTCTATCTCTAACGACAATGGAGTTAATAAGTCTGCAATATTATCCCACTTTCTCTGAGTAAAGGCCTCGAGACAGTTTTTTCCTATCGCCCCTGGACCAACCCTATTGCTAATCTTAAAGCTATTTATTCCTATTTCCTCATAAACACCAATATCTTCAGGTCTAATCCATGGTGCTTTAATAATTTCTTCAGGGCTAATTAATTTTTTAGGAATACATCTCATCATGCAATAATCCATATAATATCCATGGAGAAAGTGTTGTTCCTGAGTTGTATGACAAACCATATTGTTGTGGTAATCATGATATGGACAATGTAATATGCAAGCAGCATTCACAATAACTTCAAGTATTACTTCGGGCCTTACAGCTTTACGCATACTTTCGAGCACCTGAAAGTTCCTATTTTGTGTTAATTCAATTGTTATAAGATCAATTCCCATACTATCATAATATTTTGCTCTTTGTGCTGTACCTACATTTGCAACTTCTGAGACTTTAATTTTTATATTTGGGAACTCACGTTTAATAATTTCAATTAGGTATGGAACAGCAACAGTAATAATATCTGCTCCTAAATCATTAATAACTTCTAGGAATTCAATTATTCGCTGTCTTCCATCCTTTGTAAATTCAATATTTCCTAGGCACGGTGAATTCATAACATAATTAAATTCCATGCCAAATGAATGAATTCTTTTTATATGATCCTTAGCAAAGCTAATATCTGAGTCTGGTAAGCAAGCTGCTGGCCTAATTGACCCAATTGGATCTATTCTTAATGAATTATATATCTCAGAAACACCATATTTTGAGCATATATCTAAAAAATCATTATCCCACTGACTACTTATACTAATGCGCATTATTATCACCTTTCCTTACAACCCAATTATTCCCGACTGACTAATGAGCAAAAAACATTATGTTAAGCTTTCTTCGGTGCAGTTCCATACTGCATAAAGAAGTCGCCTTCCTTTTTTTGTAGCTCAATTCCATTAGGCTGCAATTTACCCCAGTCTTCTGGTGAGTAAAATGCCTTACATACATTTGAAATATATTTTTCCCCTTTATTTGTAACCCTGATAAAATCAGTATCATTTCTAATCAATCCCCAATTTTCGAGTTTTTCAAGTGTTTCTAAAAATACATTTTCAACATTTATACCAAAGCATTCTCTAAATTTCGCCTTACTCACTGAAAGAAACTTAACTCCAAGAACCATAAACCTCGACATTTCATCCTTTTTGCTGAGTTTTCTGCCAAACGAAATAGGAAGCTTACCACTGTTCACTGTGTTAATATAATCATCAATTGGATGCACATTCCCATAAAAACAACCATTAATGTACGATCTCCCCCCTGCACCTAATGCCAGACATTCTTTCTGAGGAGCATAAAAGCTTGCCTTATGATATTCACATTCCTTACCAGGTAAAGCATAATCATGTATATAGTGCTGACTGTAATTTGAAGAAACAAGTATTTCTTTAATTTTGTCAAACATTTCAAACTCAACCTGTTCAGACGGCTGTTGCGGCAGTTCCCCTCCCATAATATCCTTAAATAATTGTGTTCCTGGCACAAGACTTAGGCAAAAAGTTGCAATATAATCCACTTTAAGTTGAATGGCTTTTTGCAATTCATTCTGCCAATCTTCTATAGTTTGTCCTGGGATACGATACAGTAAATCAATTCCTACATTTCCAAGTCCAAGCTCTTTAACCATATTAATTGCTCTAATAGATGCTTCGCCTTTATGAGCACGTCCAATAATTTGTAAAAAACGGTCATTGAAAGATTGTATTCCAAAACTAATCCTATTTACACCAAGATCAAGCATACTTTTTACTTTATTTGAGTCAACCGTTTCAGGATTTGCCTCAATACTTATTTCTAAACCTTCTACACAATCAAATTTTGTTTTGCAGTATTCTAACAAACCAATAAGCTGCTTTTCACTTAATACAGTTGGAGTACCTCCACCAATACACAACGAGACAATCCGCTTGTCTTGAACATACGGAAGTGCACTTGCCATATCAATCTCTTTGTAGAGTGCTTTCAAATAGTCTTCTATTATTTGATCATTGTGAGGATATTTGGTAAATGGACAATATTTGCATAAACTTTTGCAGAATGGAATATGTATATAAATAACTATTTCCTTCTTCTTCCACACATCATCCTGATCCATAACAGATACTGATGTAGGATAAACTCTAATATATTCAATATCCCTCTCTGGATACTCCTTCCAGAATCTTTTAAACCGTTCATTATATTGTTGCATTATTGACCCATCTCCTTCACATAAAGTTAATAAAAACATTCATTGAGTAAATTCTATATTTAATAATATAATGAGCATTATGACATAAATATTTTTAATATTATTACAATACCTTTGGCTGAACTTTCAATTTAATATCCTCTGGATAATATTTATATTCCTCCTGATAAAACGCACTACTTACATTATATAAATATTTCATACCTTTTTCAGTTAACGCCAATGTATCCTGGCTATTACTTATTAAACCCCAGTTTTGTAGTTTGGAAATCTCATTTTCAAAAACGACTTCAATTTCAATTCCAAACTGCTTCTTAAATTCAGACTTTGAAACTGACAAACAATAAAAACCAAACACCATAAATCTAGACATTTCATCTTCTTTAGTAAGCTTTTTACCAAATGCAACAGGCAATGTTCCATTTGATATTTTTTCATTATAAATTTCCGGCTTTGCCACATTTACGTACACATAGTTATTAATATGGGAAATGGCCCCTGCACCTAAACCCATATATTCACCTTGTGGTGCTTTCCAGTTAAGTTTATGATGCTCACACTCTTTGTCAGGTTTAGCATAATCATATAAAGTATACATATGATACCCATTATCATTTAACTTTTTAGAGGCAAGTTTATACATATCTAATTCAAGGTCTTCAAGTTGTCTAGGTAAGTTCCCAGCGGAGTAATATGCCTCAAATAATTCAGAACTAGAATCCACAAAAAGGCACATGGGGCTTATGTGATCTAATTGGAGTTCTATTGCTTTATTTAAATCATACTCCCATTCTTGCAGTGTCTGTCCTGGAATATTGTATAGAAGATCTATATTAACACTATCGAACCCTACTTCTTTTGCTATCTTTATTGCATTTACAGCCTGTTCAACAGTATGACTACAACCCATAGATTTCAAAATCCTATCATTAAATGACTGCACTCCTAAACTTAGCCTTGTAACCCCTAGCTTAGTAAGCGTTTTCAACTTTTCTTTATCAACAGTAGTAGGATTAGCCTCAACAGTAATTTCTATTTTTTCATTAATATTAAATTTTTCCTTAATAAATGTTATTAGGTCGATGAGTTGTTCATTATTTAACGTGGTTGGTGTACCTCCACCAAAATAACCAGCAACAATTTTCGAATTCTTTATATAATTATTTTCTGCAAAGATACTTATCTCACTTTTCAATGCTCTCAAATAGGATTCAACAGCTTCACTACTCCAACGATACCTATTAAACGGACAATATTTACATATACTTTTGCAAAACGGAATATGTACATAAAAACCTATTTCTTTTTTTTCCCATATATCATTTGGGTTAATTTCTCCTAATGACGGAGGATACCATATCGTTCCCCTTGTATCCCTTTCAGGGTATTCCTTCCATTCATTATATTTCTTCTTATCATCTTCATTCATATGATTAACGCCTCACAATACCTTTTTGATTATTTATTATTTAGTTATAAAACTATGGTCTAATTTTTTCAGTCATAAAAATCATATTTGCATTTTTCATATTAGCAACATCTTTATACTGAATATTTCTTACTTCGAACCCGCTATTTCCCAGCATTTCTTTTACTTCAGTTGCACTAAAATATCTTAATTTATTCTTCATAATATTCATTGAAAGGTTGCCTTCTTCTTCAATAAAATACACAGCATTCCAAAATTCAAAGTCATCTATCTTCTTCATTGAATTAAGCCTAACAATTTTATAATCTTCATTTTCAATTACAAGATCCATAAAAGAAGATGTAGGAGCACCATTTTCAATTAATTCAAATTCCTTATTTAATACACCAAATGAAAACATCCCACCTGGTTTTAGTGAATTGCCTATTGCAGAGAGTGCCATCGCAAAATCTTCGTTTGTTTCCAAAAAAGACATTGCTTGGAAGCATAATACTACATCGAATTCTTCATTAAAATTAATATTCCTCATATCTCCCTTTAAATAGTTGATATTCAGCCCTTTGTTTTTAGCCTTTTCTCTAGCAACTTCTAACATATCCTCGTCTATATCAACCCCTGTACAGTTATACCCTAGTTCAGCTAGACACGTAGATAATATTCCTGTACCGCAACCTAACTCTAGGGTTTTATTAACACCTCTACTCTTAAACATTTTATCCATTTCAACAGACTGCCTTTGATAATCAACAATATGTTTTTGTATTTCATCCCAATATTTTGCAACCTTTTTGTATGCTTTCATAAAATATATCCTCCATTTTTCATTTTACTTATGTAGATATCTATATAAACTTGTTTACGCTAGCTCATATTAAGCTTCTGATACAATATTTTATCAAAAATTATTTATGAATATTAATTTCATTTAGGCAGATAATGTCTGTCAGACATTATCTGCTTAATATACCATTAAGGCCTTATTCTATTTTTGCACATTTCTTGATCGATACATACCTAAATATGCACTACTATATGGGTAGCCTTGATCATGCAACTTACAAGGAAACTCATTGCAGTCTCTTGAACAATAAGGTATTTTTTTCTCTGCTGCGCACTTTAAAATTGGGCATGGTATATTCTGTGCAACCTCAGGTGGACAAATATCTCCACTTACACAACCCTGACATATTCCTTTAGCGTAAAGTCCACAAGCATCACATGAAATTCCACAAGCTCCTGTTGCCATATTATATGACCTCCTCAAAATTAATTTTTTTATATTCAATTAAAGATACTGACTGTATTTAAACATATGTATCTTAATTTGAACCCAATCGAGATAAATGCAAAATTTACAATTTAAAACACCTTACATAACTATACCAATCTCCAGATAATATCTCATTTTTTCCATCATTGTCTACATCACCAACTGCTACACAGTCAGGATACCTATCAAGTCTGCCTATCCACACTTCTTTAGAATTTTTTATTACTCTTAATGTATGATCTCCACATCCAACTACAATTTCATTCATGCCGTCATTATCTATATCTCCAATGGTTACAGCTCCAGGGCCACCCATAATTGTAATCCTCCATATTTCATGCCCATTTTTAAAACACCTTAATGTACCATCATTACTTCCAGCAACAACTTCATTAAGACCATCATTATCTACATCTCCTACGGCACAACAGTTTACCCATTCTCCGAACCAAGCCCTCCAAAGTTCATTTGGACCATTTTTAAAACAACGTAAGGTTTGATCATTGCTTCCTGCAATTAATTCATTATGTCCATCATTATCAATATCTGCAACCACACAGCACCCTACCCAACTATCAAAGTATGTGGACCAAAGCTCTTTTCCCCCATCTTTATATACATGAATAGTATCATCCATTCCTCCTGCAATAACTTCATTTTCTCCGTCATTATCTACATCGCCTATTGTCACACACCATACCCATTGACCAATTTCGATCCTCCATACTTCTTCCCCGCTTGAATTTAGACAAATAACTGAGCCATTATAAGTACCTATTACAATTTTCGTATCGTCTCCTTTTCCAACCTTTCCTACTCCAATAACTGGAGAAGGTACATTCCCGACGTTCTTTTTCCAAACCTCAACCCCATCTTTAAAGCAATAAATACAATTATCTGCACATCCAACAATGACCTCACTTTTCCCATCTCCATCAACATCTGCAATTGAACAGCAAGGTATCCATTTTGGAAATTCTCTTGTCCACATTAGTTTAATAGGATAATGGAAAATATTATAGAGTCCCCATTCTTTTAATCCTCTTGTAAATATTGCTGCAATAACACTTCCAAATAGTGTAACTACGCAGCCGGTTGTTAATGTATTAAAGAATTCCTTATAACCTTCTATATTTTTAGTTAACAATAGGATTGTTGATGGCATTACAATCGATATTACAACGGCTACTTGCATGGAATCGAGTACTTGTAGATAACTATTATTAACATAACCATATCTTACACTATGAAAAATAAATTTAATATTCTTTAAGCTTAGTGATGCAATACAACATTCTGTTATTACACCAACAATAAAACCTAAAAAGATTATCTCAATTCTACTTTCTTTAGGTAATAAAAGATTAACATTCGATTCACTACCTAAAAATGATATCAATACCGAAAAAATAGTCATTATCGAAATAATAGCCCCAAATTTGTTTATCAGAGAATATGAGAATGTCAAAGTCATGGACACAAAAAATATTGTCATTAATATTTCAATGCCTTCAATCTTAACATTTGAAAAAGACATTACAGTAATAAAATTAATTATACTTACAATTAATACCAGAATTACTTCTTTTATTGTAAGTATTTCAAATATAATTTTTTGTGGTTTACAGATTGTAATCACAACTTCTACTACTAAAGTTAAAAAGCACACTAATAACAATATTTGCAGTATGTTTTCGGTTTTTATATTAAAAATTTGTTGGTTAAATAATGTGTAACTAATAAATGTAGCAATCGCAAAATAAACTGATTCAAGAAATAATATCCCAGGCAATTGTACCCTTAATCTATATATTACTGATATAACACAAATGATAATTATTAATCCTGAAACAACAAAATTATTACCATAGTTAATAAAGTTATTTATTAGCAATACCCCTAAAGCCAATAAAGAAAATAATGTTGGAATTATGCTATTTTTTAGTAGGCAATAAATCCTCCCTTGGCTTAATAAAGGGTTGTACACTGCACCTTTATACTGTTCTCTTGAATGTACTAAATCATTTGTCCAGCCTTCTCTCATTTATCAAGACCTCCCATCTGTTCCCCAAAATAAAAACTAACTAAGTCTATTGATTAAATCTATTCTTTCAATCGATGGACTTTTTTCATATTTAATATTTGCAATTCATTCTTTACATCTGAGTTTAAATAAGTTATTGCTTTTCTGAACATTAAGGCTGGAATTCTCTTATCCTTTATCTTGTCTTTTAAAAAGCTTGCGACTAAATCTGGATAATATCTCCCAGTTGTCTTTATTCCCCAACCAACTCCCTTAACAATTAAGTAATCTTTTTCATAAAGTTGCACTGAAAGCAATTCTAGGAGTCTTTTTGCTTTATTCTCATTATCCCTACATCTCTTTGAAAACAAATGTACTGCAACACCTACACTTCTTCTAACCCAATTATTGTAGTTCTTTTGGTATTCCTCTAGAAATGATAAAGCTCTCTCAAAGTCAAATAGCAAAGAATAGCCTAGAACTCTATCACCAAAAGTATCACAGACATACCACTCATTTCCTTCAATCAAATACTCCTTTGCTTTGCAGAAGCAAAGGTTATAGTCTACTTTTAGTAAAGATATTAATGCTTGAGCTATTATTACATATCCGCCCATCGTTCCCTGTTTTGAAAGCTCATCATAAAATTTAATATACGTATCAATATAATTAATTGACCTCTCACCAAACTTTTCCCCAATCAAATCCAAAATTGGAAACTTAGTTTTTTGTTCTAAAATTGGGGTCAATTCCTTCCATACCTCAGTCATACTATTAGTTTCAATATTCTTTACACATCTATTAGCTAGTTCTAAAGCTTCACTTTTTTTCATACATATCTCCAAATATAAGCCTTTGTACTAGTCAAACTTACGAAATATTTAAGATTTATCTACTAAATTATCAAAGTTTGTATTAGAGCAATATCTCGTATTAAATCAAACTAGTACAATTGGTTAATTTAATCAGGCTTTTAGTTTGCTTTGACAATGAATTATATCTTTTTAGCAATATATTCAGCTATGCTTTTGATAACAGGATTCTCAAAAATTACCCTTGGATTTAAAGTTATACCAAATTCATTTGATATTTCATCTATCATTTGAAATACATTTATTGATTGTCCTCCTATTTCAAAAAATCTATCATAAATACCGACATTATTAGAGCCAAGTATTTTTTCCCATATCTTCAGTAATTTTTTTTCAATCTCATTACTAGGATCTTCTAATAACTTTTCGTCCTTGTGATTTGCTATATTCCATTCGAAAGAGTCAATTACATTATTAAAGATCCCGTTAGTGTACATTTCAACTAATTTAATTCTGTCTGGTTTTCCCATTGCAGTTCTTGGGATATTTTCTAAAGGTATTATACACTTAACATCAATCCCAATTTTATTCTTTACAGTACTTCTAATATTTGTTGCTAAGTCCCCAAAATTACTTGGATCTATTGCACAGATTACAAACAATATCACCTCATCACTTAAACCTTTGTTATTTAATAGGCCACATGCTATCACACTACCTGGTTTTATTCCTGAAAGATTGGACGCTGATTGTTCAATATCTGAAAGGTAATAATTAATTGCATTTACAATAACAATTTCTTTAGCTCTTCCTGTAATGTATACATTTCCATTGCTTATAAATCCCACATCTCCTGTTTTGAACCACCCATCCTTTGTAAACACCTTATTTGTTTCTATTTCATCATTATAATAACCGGGCGTTACAGTAGAAGCAATAACTTGAATATGCCCTATCACATTTTCATTAACACAGATATCCTCATCATTACAAATTCTGACGGAGCACCCACATGGAGGAGTCCCAAGGTTAACAAATGGGATGCCTTCATTGACATCATCCGTCTCAACTACTTTTGAACCAATTGAAAGGAATTTTCTCATTAAATTAAGTGAGGTCAATCCATGATTTAGTTCACCACAAGCTACAACCTGTGTTTCTGTAATACCATAAATAGGGCACATTGCGTTTTTATTCATTCCGTACTTGGCAAGAGTATCACTAAACTTCTCAGAAACATCTTTTGATATTGCCTCGCCTGCACTGGATACAATCTTCAAGTGAGACAAATCCCAATTCACTGCCATTTCTGGCTTAAAACAATTCAAGAAATGTTTCATTCCAAAGGTTGGCACCATTAACACTGTAGCTCTATGTTGATTTACTTTTGTCATCCATAAATTTGGGTTTTGTATAAATAGGCTTTTTGACATTAAGTACTGATTTATATTTGCCAACAAAGGAAAAATATGCGAAAATGATATGCCAACCATGTGAGTTAATGGCATCCAATGTAGTGTTACATCATTTGAATTAATATTATATCTATTAATTAAAACTTCTTCCCCAGCAATGATAATGTTATGAGTAATAATAACACCTTTAGGATCTCCTGTTGAACCAGAAGAAAACATAATCATAGCTGTTTCATCAGCTTTTGGGTAATGTATTTTACCATCCATAGTTGCATTACTAAAATTATTAAAAAATAAGGTATCCTTTTTAATTAATGAAATCATATTCTTATGTTCGTCACTATTGCTAAACCTCTCAAACATACTAAAAATCTCATCTGTAGTTATTAAGAAAGGCCTGTCAAGTTTTTGCCAGATTCGGAATATTCTCATCTTATGCTCATCAGTATTTCCAACTGTTATTGGTAAAGGAATTATTCCACCTAAAATACAGGCCCAGAGAGAATATAAAAATTCTTCATCATCATCGATCTGTAGAATTACTTGATCTCCACATTTTATACCAAAATTCTGAAGTTCATATAAAATATAGCTTGCCTTCTTGTATAATTCACCATATGTAATGTATTTCTCATTGCCTTCTTCTTTAATAAATACAATTCCTTTGCTTTCTGAAACTCTTGATTCTAATAACTCAACTAAACTGTTATACATTTTTATGACCCCTTTCACTATTAAAAGTTTTAAATATATAGTTTATAATTAGTAATTAATTCAATTAACTAAGCATCTCAATAAAAGCTTCTAGCCTAGTTGTCAATTGTGCCCGGCTATAGTTTCTTTTGTCAAAGCAATCACCTGACAGCTCAACAATTGGAATTCCCTCTTTTTTAAGAGCTTGTTTAATTAACTGAAATTTTGGATTAAACATTCTACAATTCATATGCGAGAAAAATACAACCCCATCAATTTTATAGTCATGTACTAAATTTATTAAATACTGTATTCTTTTTTGAACATCACCAACAAAATGAACTTCATGTGTTTTCTCTGCTAAACTTAGGAATGGATTTTGCTCATTCATTTGCACCCAAGATATAGTATTTATTTCTTCAAAAGCAATGATTGCTCCAAGTTCCATTTCCATATATTCATAGAAGTAGTTATCATATACCGGACCTAAGTTGCACCACAATATTCTATATTTCTGGTTACAAGGATATTCTTCACTTTCTTTCCTTTGTATACAAAAATCGTAATACTCCTTTGCAATTTCAATTGCCTTATCATCTCCAAGTAAAGTCATTACATTTATAAACTTTAACATTTGTCCACCATAAAGTAGTGAAGGTGAACCTTTCCTTAAATCATTTGCTTTCTTTAAATAGTGAGCTGCAGTATTTGATTTCTTTAAGCACTCTCTGAGCCTATCAATATCAAGAGTTTGACCTGATAAATTACACAATGATTTAAATAATTCTATGTACTGCTTTTCCAAATACCTAGTTGATTCCTTTGTATATTTGATTCCACTGCAATAACTCCTGTTAAAAACAGGTAATATCGATCTTTGAAAACTTCGCAAAACTATTGAAACTACTGGACTTCAAGGCGTTTTTGCGATATACTGTATGTAGAAAAATACTACATAT
>Ga0208825_1000875_pt1 | contig 25876 bp, 12 predicted proteins | sample AD_UKC113_MetaG_FD_184450 | JGI IMG/M metagenome (GOLD analysis project Ga0208825, IMG submission 184450) | Active sludge microbial communities of municipal wastewater-treating anaerobic digesters from Hong Kong - AD_UKC113_MetaG (SPAdes)... | ecosystem: Engineered > Bioreactor > Anaerobic >...
GATGAGATGGGGGGTTCCCTTTCACGCGATCAATTTCCAGAGCAAGCCAGCGTTTGTACTCTTCAGGCGATGGATTATCAAGAACAACCGGTTGATACTTTCTTCTTGCTGAATTATCCCACATTGGTACAACACTATGAATTTCATCGCCTTTACCTTGAAAAGCACTCAGATATTTCCATGCCTCACTGTAATTTATCCTAAGTGGATCGATATTTTCTAAACTTTGTAATGGAGGGGCAATGTATTGAGATCCAATAAATTCTGAAGCTTTACGAATGATCCCCCAATTAGGCTGAAAAATTAACTGGTCATCGAAGCCAAAGTCTTGCCAATTCTTTTCCCAATTTTTCGCATGTGATTTTATTGCAACAAGATAGATTCCGGGTAACCCTGCTTCTTGTACTCGTTTACGCCAAAGAGTAATGGTACTTATTGGATCTGGCAGGTGCGAAGGATTATAAATTAAAAATAGCGGTTTACCATCTACTGTAATATATCGTTTATCTCGGAATGCTGGAATCAGCCATTGAATATGCGCCTCATCGTCTTCTTTGCCGCCATATATTTGTTCCTGCAGCATGTCTTGCTCCATACCATTCCAACGACGAGACCAGTGTTCATTTGCCCATGCCAGGCAAAATGGAAAGTCTGGCTCGCCACTTTCCAATACTTCTTGAAATGGTTTTTCCAACAGCTGCTTCCCATTAAACCAATAATGCCAGTAACAAAATCCTTCTATGCCATATTGCTCAGCAAGTTCAGCTTGTTGTTTGCGTACTTCAGGTAGTCGTAAATCATAAAAACCTAAATCAGCGGGCAGATGTGGCTGATAGTGCCCTGTAAAAAGTGGAGTAGCTTTTGTTACATTTGTCCATTCGGTAAACCCTTTTCCCCACCATTGATCATTTTCTGGAATTGGATGAAACTGCGGCAAATAGAATGCAATAAGCCGAACTTCGTGTGATAAACTATTTCTTTCCTCATTTATTATAACATCAATATCAAATGGTTTTAATTTCATCTTCATTGTTGCAAAACTAGTTTTTTGAGGCGGTACTGTTATAACCTTCGCAATATCTTTTGCAAGATCGCGAATCCTTCTCTGTGTGGGAACAGTATCATTTACTCCATAGAGAAAATCACTCATTAATCCATATAAAAAATATCGAGCATTCTTCTTCTTATTTTCAAAATCATTAAGTATCAAGCTATTATTTAATAGATCGACGAGTGAATCTTCGCCAGAATATTCATAGGCAATACATTTCCCGCTTAATTGACTTTTCCCCAAGAGTAACAAAGGTTTATCATACCATAGCCCCTCAAATTGCGCAGTCGTTGACATCGCAACAACAACATTACTTAGCTCAAAGAGGGAATAAAGATTTTCGTCCTTCACAAGTTGCAGGGAATGATGTTGAATAGAATCGTAGTCTTCGGGGTCGTGAGGATGGGGCTTGAAGAGAACAATTCCTTGATCAATTTTTTCTACAGAAGAAAGTAAAAAATTGAGAGCATCTTTTGTCGTTGGGAACCATGGAGACAACGACTTTGATACTTCTGTGTTCCGTGGCAAAAGTCCGCTCCACCCATCATGCTGCCCTAAGAATAGAATGATTTTTTTATTCTGGAGATTGTACTTCTCGATCAAAAAATCTTTCGTTACATACGTACCTTGAGAATACTTTTCAGGTTTCTGAGATAAATAATAATTTTTTGCACATTGGTATTGTTTTTCTGAGTAATTTTGCGTCCAACGGTTCCATAGTTCATTGTTACAAACAAGAATCGAATCCACGCCATGTCCAACTTCCTCTAACATCAGGGTTTGTGGCAATAAACCACGTTCAATAACGACAACTGGAATTTTATACTCCTGCAGTACTCTCCTGTGAACCAAAGATTGTGGAAATGTCGATCCCCACACCATTCCATAGGAAGGCTTTATTTCTTTAACTATTTCTTCGAATGCACGATAAGCATTCTGATATCCATTATAGAGAATGCTATATTCTTCTGAAGAAACATTCTGTAAAATGCCTTCTCGCTCTATTATCTCCATCGCAAGAGAGTCGATTTCAATCTCATTCTCTTGACGTGGACTTATTTTTCCATATTGATACAATGAGTATGGAACACGAATAATATCTGCGTTCAATCCATGCAAATTCACCTGGGTTATAATAACTAAATTGATATTATGTTTACGAAGTTCTTGATGTAAGTTGTTAAAAGCTATCAAGAGCTCGTCGGTGATATTATAGCAGGTGAGAATACAGTTTGTTGTTCGGTTATTAGAAGAATCCATATCGCTGCACCAATTCATCTGTTTCTATGCCTTGAGCAATATCAATAAGAATTTGCCGCTCATTTTTCATTTTTTTCATTGCCTCTTCAAGAATTTCTTTTTCCCGGTTCCGTGGTATAACTACAATTCCATCACAATCTCCAAAAATGAGATCGTCTTTATGAATACTAATGCCATCGATAATGATAGTTCTATTCTTTGCAGTTACGATTCCACGCTTCTTTGTATCCTTACAATAATTCCCTTTTGCAAAGACCGGGAAACCTATAATTTGCGTTTCGTGTGTATCCCGAGTTACGCCGTCAATAATTGCTCCAACGGCACCGGAGCGAATTGCAAGATTGGCATTCAGTTCACCAAAGAATGCATACTCTGGAGAATAATTTGCGACCACTATAATATCATTCGATACGATGTGATCGTAGAGATTGAGACTTTCATATATTTTCTTATAATCATCATCATCTGTACAAGCTTCTATTTGCATTGTCTTGGCACGGCCAAAAATTTTAGCTTCTGGAATGTTCAATTTAAAATCATGAGAAAGTACGCCCTCTATACCAAAATCATCAAGAATATCAGAGAGGAGAGAACTCGATAAGAGTAATCGAATGTTATTAAACAATCGTCGCTCTTTTTCCCGTAGACCAATAGCTATTAAATTCGCCAATTCGAAATCTTTAGGCCAATTTACATCGATACTCTCGATCGGTTCAATTTCCAATAGGTATGGATGTTCACCAATTCTACGTTTTAATTTTAATGCAACTTCTCGTCGTACAACGTAGAGTCCCATTGATTCAATAATCGTATCTGGCAAATCAGAGCTATTCGGTATATGTTCAATAGGATATTCCGGATGGGAACCCTGCCAACGGTATTGCTTCTCTTTTCTCACCGCAACAACCGAATCGTATTCAGAGTTTTGTTGTAAGAAATTTATTCCTCTCTCAATTGTTTCAAGTTTAATAAACGGACTTGTACAGAGCAGTTGAACACATATATCGGCATCGGTTTGTAGAACTTCATTATAGAAGAGCATATGACCATCAGTTGTGTTGGAGGCAAGTAAAGGATCGCGTCGAAGTATGTTACATTTTACTTCAGATGCTATTTCGATTATCTCTAATGATTCTGTGTCTAAAAATACTTCATTGATGAGCGTACTTTGAATCAACTTCTTTAGACTCCGCAGGAACATTGGTTCACCATCGAGGAGCATTGTATTTTTATTGGGAATTCTATTACTCGTTCCCTTTGCTGGAAGAAATGCTGTAACTTTCATACGTCCTTTCTTTTTTTATAAATTCAACAATCGCAATGCCATTGACAATTTTGGTGTTTTTATTACATTATCAGCAAACAATAAAAAGGTGATGGCGAATATTCTCCTCTTGGTGAGAAATAACACGCACATTGAAATACCATTTATCACTTAATAAAACTCTAATTGAACGAAAATCCCATTTAAAGGCGGGAAGCCCGAGCCAAACGGTTGAAGGCTAGACCGTGAACGCTCGGGCTAATGGATGGAAGATTGATGACTCTGATATTTATAATACAATAATTATACCATCAAAAAATATATGTTTTTAGCTAAAAACACCGAAATAGTATAAATAAATGGCGAATATTCACCTTATGAGGAATATTATGGGGGAAAAGTTCGTTCGGTTTTAGATTATCTCTGAATATTCAATCAAGATAAACAAAGCAGGATAAGTAGAAAAAGTGAGATGAGATTAAAACGGAGGCTTCGACACGAGCTACCGCTCACCTCAACCACCTGGAAGAGTCGCTGCCTGAGGCTCTCGAAGACAGCGTCAATGAAAGCAAAGATGAGTAATCAAAATGGTTTCGATACGAACTATCGCCCGCTTCAGCTACTGTCCGGAAATCGAAATCCATGGCGCCGTAAGGCGTAGCAAGTCAACAACTTTTGTAGGTTTCTAATGCATAATTTGGAATAAAAAAAGCCCCTCAGTTCTTCACCAAGGAGCTTTATAAGGAGGAAGAAATAATCCGAAGGAAAGGGTTATTTCATCAACACCATTTTCTTAATATCTGAGAAGGAGCCAGTGGTCATTTTATAGAAGTAAACACCGCTTGCAAAACCTTCTGCATTCCACTGTGCAGGATATGTGCCAGGTTGCTTTACTTCGTTGACAAGCGTTGCAACTTCCCGTCCGAGAATATCATAGATTTTGATAGAAACCAAACCGGTGCTTCCAACTGTGTATTTGAACTGAGTTGTCGGGTTGAACGGATTTGGATAGTTTTGCTCAAGAGCAAATACACCAGGTTTTAAATCTTGTTTTTCAACTGCGACCACACCGAGAAAACTCCATTGCGTAGAGCCGACAACTTGTCCATCGGTACTTACAGGTTGCTCACTTGCATGGAAGGAGCAGTCAAGATTATCATCATACCAGAACACAGATCGGCGATTATAATCATATTTCCAGTACCCTGCAGAATCTTGTACAAAGTTTGGATCATTATTTCCTCCTTTGGTCTTACCGCATCCCTCTTGGTCACGAGGAGTATAAACCCAACGGATCATCTTTGTCATTAAAGGAGGTATATTCTGAGGAATAATTGTAATCTTCTTAAACGTTTGGGTTGTATCCTTCCCTAAAGCTGCAAGGCGCTTGTTTATACCCCACGTTAATGGAGGACCTTCATTTTGGTAATACGGTCCCCAAGGCAACGGTAAGGTGAGCATAGCTTGCCCTGAATCCGAAATAGCATAGTAATTGTTCGATATATCCCAATTAGCTGCATTATTAGGATTTGCAATAATCCATGTCATTCTAGAAAGGTTATTAACAGGATCCAGTTCGCCGTGATCTCCAAATTCTGCCTGTCGGATATAAGAAGTATCGGCGCCTAATGCAAACGGGTCGATTAACAAGTTGTTTTTAATCTCCAACTTTCCACTTCCCGTTGAGTCAACACGTCCGAGCGATAACATTCCATGGAAAGACATTGCATTTACAATTGTGTTGTGATTGAAAAACAGGTTCCGAATAGGACCTTTGTTTGCCTGATAATGCCTGATGATACGATCTTGGACGTTTACAAAGGTGCAATTTTCAATACGGAGTGTATCAACATCCTGATCTCGAACATCAAGGCCCTTTCCAGCTCCAAAGTTCGATCGTCCGTTAAATCCCATATCGGTAAACCATGTATTGGTTACGCTAATTGTGATCGGTTTTCCATCTGTTCTGATATGATTTCCATTCGTCGAACTTAATACGCAATTATCAATATAAATATTAAAGTTCGATGCCGCAGCTGCAGCCGCAATTAAACCGCCTTGTAAACCATCTAACTCGGCACGATTTTCTTCATCGTATCCAGACATAATGATATCGTTTAAGATCAAATTTGAATTTGATCCCATAGAGACCATATTTCCTGGAGGACGGTCGCTTCCGCTCGCGTCATAGAGAAAGATACAAGGCCGAGAACCTGAACCTGCTTCAGCTTTTATATGTAAGGTTCTACCTGTAGGTAATGTAATACTTTGGTTCCAAGGATAAATACCGCCTCTTTTCAAGACGTACACCCTTGTACCAGCAACCCATGCATCATGGCCTGCACCAGCAGTATCCTCAACAATTTTTGCGCTTAAATACTGGCCAGTTCCCCAGAGATCATCTATCACAAGTTCTTGCGCCAGAGCTTGTGTACACAATCCTGCTGTGAGGAAACACAGCGAAACGAGTAACACGTAGAGCTTTTTTTGCATAGCACCCTCCAATATATTATTGTTATTAGATGTATTTGTTAATTGATATTACAGCGACACACGCACACCAAAATCGATTGTAGTACCATAAAATTCAGCGCTTCTTGGTAAATTCCAACCGCGAATATTATTCACTCTTGATTTTGTTTCCTTGATATTTGTTAAGTTATTAACATTTACAAAAACTGATAAATAATTTGTAATAACTTGTTTCAGCGATAAATCCCATTTTGTAAAGCTATCTACAATTTCATCAGCGTTTCCTTTTTCAGAATATTGTTCAACATATTTATCCTGATAAAAAACGGAAAGTCGAGCTGAAAAGCCTTTGATATCATAACCGAGCGCTATATTTCCATAAAATTTCGGTTGACCCTCTGATTGTCTTTTTACGGTCTTAGGTAAAAATGTTTGCTCGGTACTCATAACCCAAGTAGTATCTCCCGTCCTTGGATTAACTCGGTAACTCCAGAGTGTATCCACCTTCGTATATCGAATTAAAATATTAGTTTCTGATCTTGTAATAGAGAAATTATAGGTAAGTGTTATGTTTCGTAACCATGCCGGTATGTGCCACGCATTCAAATTAAATTGATGTTCAAATTCTACTCCATAGGCATACGATGGATCTTTAGAATTATATGGAGCGCTTAAAGTGTGTGACCCATAGATCATAAGCGGTGCAAGCGAAGGGTTGGTATTCCAGTGCATTCCGTATGTCGTCATTACGGAGTCAAAAACAGACCCTTGGTTCGCATTTCCGCTTAATAAAATATCTTCCATATCATGGATCAGGTTATCAATCCTCTTATAGAAAACCGAGGCGGAAATTAATCCAAGTTTATTTTCATATATCTGAGTATTAATTTCAAAATTCCAGGCTTCAATATTCTTGAGATTTGGATTGCCAACTTCTACAGCATTACCCTGAATATAAAATCGAGGAAGTCTTAAATTATAATCAGGACGCGCCAACGCTTTGTACGCAACCAATCGAAGCGTTAAATAGTCAGTTGGACGCACTGTCAATTGCGCATTCGGCAAGATCATCGTTTTCGAAAACTTAGCAGTGGAATCTCGCATGGCGCCTGGCGCAACTGTCGGCATTACCCCAGTGGCAACTCCACCAGCCGCATACTTTGCATAATAGTCGTTATCATCTTTCTCGATTCTCGCTCCTAATAAAAACGAGATTGACTGACCGTAATTCAATGTGTTCATTACATAACCAGAGGAAACCCGTTCAGTAATTGAATAATCCATAAGTTCAGGAATAGCGCTTGATGAGTATTCTAAATTTCCTCCATACGCTCCATTTTTATTTAACTCATACCATTCTTTGAGCGCATCAACTTCAATGAGCGGAGCCATAGTATAAAGATCCATTACTTTTCGGGTTTTAAGCTCATCATAAAAATCTGTTAGCGCAGGCCGTTGACTACTCCTATTGACCACATAATCCTCGAATCGAGTGCCTTGGTATGCTTTGGGAGTACCATCAACATTGTTGAAGTAAAAAGAGTGTAAATAAGCATTATCATAGAGCTCAAAGCTATCGAACCATCGGTCGCGGGTTTTGTACTTTCCTCCAAATTTAAATTCCCCAGAAATCGCTTCACTAACAGCATATTTTCTCAATAAATTTATAGAGGCGGTTCGTTCTTTTTCAAAATTTTCCATTCCACGAAACAATGCTGTACTACAAGCAGCTGCTGAATAATTTGTGCTTGCATAAGGAATAATATTTATTTCCGGGTGATCTTTTGCTGGAGGAATTGAACCGCCGCTTGGATCGGTAAATCTCAATTGATAGTCATACGGGTTTTCAGTTCGCGAATGAGCGTATGATGCATTCCAATCTACTGTAAATCCTAACAGGTGGTTTTGTCCTTGAAGGGAGGAGTTTACTGTGTTAATATCCAACTCACGGTATCTATAAATAAAATCAAAATATGCGCTTGCAAGGGTAGTGGGATATTGACGATTGTATGACATGATATCTCGATTTGTACCACTATAGACAGCGCTTAATTTAATATTTCCTTCGTCGGGGGTGTTCACATCAAGAATCACTTGCGCGCCACTTCTTTTTCGAACCTCATCATTAAAATACACGTTAAAATTATTAAGCCAATAGACATCAGGATTTGGATCATTTGTAGGCAGTTCTGCGCTTCGAGTCTCAGCATATCCATACGCAATAGATTCGCTGCTTCGTATTTTTCTCTCAATATTCCCTTGTATTTGAATACCCATTACATCATCAAAAAATCTTTCTCCATAACGAAGCATTACATCATACTGTTCTAGAGAATTCATAAGATGGTTATAATCGCCTTTTACATCGAGCGTAATTTCCCTTTCACTTGGAGCCTTTTTTGTTTTCAGATTGACAGTGCCGGCAATAGCGTCGCCATCTTGATCTGGAGTAAGCGTTTTAAACAATTCAATACCTGCCAACGAACCTTGTGAGATTGTACTTAAATCAACCTCGCGAGTATAAGCATCCGTAGGGGGAATTCTCACTCCGTCAACAGTTATGTTACTAAACTTAGAGCTCAGTCCTCTTAACACAACTTTTGTCGCCTCACCACCAGAACGAATTACCGAAACACCAGGAAGCCGTCCGATTGCTTCTGCGGCATTTGCATCTGGCAACTCTTTTATCTTCTCTTCGGATACAACATTCACAATCGTCTGAGAGGTAATTTGCTGGTTGATTGCTGCCATCTGCCCACGCAATTGTCCATAGACTTCAACGACTTCTCCTTCAATAGCTTCTGGAGATAACTTTACATCGAGTGTATGTTCTTTTTCTGATATTGTAATGGTGAATTTTTGTGCTTCATACCCTACATAGGAAACTCGCACAGTATATCCTCCCGCAGGAATACCTACAATACGATAACTTCCATACAAATCGGTAGCTGCTCCAAGCGAAGTTCCAACAAGAACAACATTTGCCCCAATTAGAGGGTCGCCTGTTGTTGCATCGGTTACAGTTCCTTTTAATACACTTTGACTGAATGCAACCGATGAGATTAAAACTACCAGGAGGCAAACTCTGGAATAAATATGTGCTTTCATAATGATTCCTTATCATTTATTTGGGTGAGATGTTTTTCTTCTTTATATAGCCTCATTCTAAAGCCTTTACACAATATCCTTCTCACAAAAAACAGGATGAAACTAAAACTGCTATTGCCTTATGATAAAAATAGATTATATACAGCGCTAACTACACACAAATCGAATATAGTCGCTATTGTTACAATTGTCAAGAGGAGAGAAAATTTTTTTGTGGAAATCGGAAGGTACATAGTATCCCCCTGAAGATACATGGGAAGGAGGGACAGAGGGCAGTATCAGAATGGATTGTTACACATCTTGAAGGAAAGATGGAGTGAGCGTAGCGAACGTAGTCTTTCCTTCATAAAAAAATATTTGGAAGTTTCCCCAGAGCTGCAAAAATTGATTGAGTTAACAACAACGACAAAGGAACGGCTTGATAAAACAGCTGAGTTTAGGAGATTATCAAGTCAACAAGAATCGAAAAGCAACTCGAACTGAGATAAAATTAGGAGAAATAGAACAGCATGTAGACTGGGGTTATTCTCAGTACTAGATCGGACGGATAAACGAAGGGATGACGTCCATGGAAAGATGCATTATTGACGATCAAGATATTATTCATTCATTTTTTATACAATTTATCAGATCCGGAATTAGAGGAACAAATAGAGTCCCTTGATAAAGCTTCCGCCTATGTCCTTTGGTATAATGTCGCTCGTAAAAATAAATCAAAAAACTGTAAATCCCATGGGATATTATTGCCAAACGAAATAAAAATATCCTCCCGGCTGTGGTCGCCTTGCCTCTCGACTTTCTTGATCAACTCTGGAAAGCTAAACTTGACTCTCATCAAAAAAGGGTACGATCTTATTCAGCACCCCTCCGAGAAAATGAATTTTCTTGCTCTCTATAAATTATTGGTTACAGAATCCCTTCTTTTCGCCAGCGCTGAAGAATGAGCGCCGCAAAATCTAGATCTTCCTTTGTAGTAATTTTGATATTATCATAACTGCCTTTGACTATCCGCGCCTTGATGCCGATGCGCTCCACCAACGATGCTTCATCGGTACCGTAGAAATGTTGTGCCTTTGCTTCTTCAAAAGCCTTGAGAAGAATGGACGCACGAAAGACCTGCGGAGTTTGCACTAACCAGAGCGCAGTGCGGTCAAGAGTTTGATCAAAGAATCCTCCACCAACAGAGCGACGTACTGTGTCTTTCGGTTGCACTGCAAGAACAGCCGCTCCATACTCTGCACAAGCTTGTACGACTTCGTTTATCGCTTCAAGGGTTACAAAAGGACGAACTCCATCATGGACAAGAATAAAATCTGAGCTCTTTGCTTTGAGACGTGAGAGAAGATTTGCAACCGAATCCTGACGATGCTTTCCGCCAGCGATGACTTTACTGACCTTATGCAAACAATAATGGGAGATGTACTGCTCCATTTCAACAATGTGAGATTCAGGCACGGCAACCAGCGCTTCATCAATCATACTGCACTGTTCAAACCGCTGAAGCGTATGGACAATGACAGGCTTTCTGTCCAACAAGAGGAACTGTTTTTTCACAGCTCCGCCAAGTCGAGCGCCGGATCCAGCGGCTGGAACTAAAGCGTATACTTTTGGTCGTCGTTTCATGGTTAGTATAGAATTGAAGGAAGCAAAACCTTGATTGCCTCCTTCGGGTATTGTTCACTATAGAATCAACATCGCATCGCCATAGCTAAAGAAGCGATATCCTTCTTTAATAGCTTTCTTATAGGCTTGCATCATGAGTTCATGTCCCATAAAAGCGCTGACTAACATAAGCAATGTCGATTCCGGCAAATGGAAATTTGTGATGAGTTTATCGGCAATTTTGAAATCGTACGGCGGGAAAATAAATTTATCCGTCCACCCTTTTGCAGCTTTCAAATGTCCGTCAACAGTAACGCTCGATTCCACAGCTCTGCATGTACTTGTTCCAACGACGAAGACATTTCGTTTTGAGTCGATCGTTTTGTTTACGATTTCTACCGTTTCTTCCGGTATTTCAAAATATTCAGAATCCATTTTGTGTTTTGTCAAATCTTCAACTTCAACAGATCGAAATGTACCAAGTCCAATATGAAGCACAACAGGCGCAATTGTAACGCCTTTCGCTTCGAGCTTCTTAAGAAGCGCTTTAGTAAAATGCAATCCCGCTGTAGGCGCTGCAACAGAACCAATAACGCGTGCATAGACCGTTTGATATGTTTCTTTATCTTTCTCTGTTGGATCCCGTTTGATGTACGGCGGCAGCGGCGTCAGTCCAATTCTGTCTATTATTTTGAAGAAATCGCCTTTGTGATTAAATCGAACAGTACGTCCACGTGAAGTAGTATTGTCGATAACTTCACACCAGAGTTTCCCATCGTCGAAATAAATTTTATTTCCAATACGAACTTTTCGGGCAGGGTCCACAATCACATCCCACACATTTTCTTCTGCATTTAATTCGCGGAGAAGAAATACTTCTATTTTTGCATTCGTTTTTTCTTTCTTTCCAATCAATCGCGCTTGAAACACTTTTGTCTCATTGATAACAAGACAATCGCCTTTTTCAAAATAATCAACGATTTCATAAAATTTCCGATCTTCTATCGATTGTGTTGCTCTATCCACAACCATAAGTCGTGAATGATCCCGCGGGTTTGCTGGAACTTTTGCAACGAGATTTCGAGGAAGTGGATACTTAAAATCGGAAAGTTTCATCGGCATATTCCTTTCTTAATTACTATAGAACAAATCGAGGCGGCAGTGAAGACTACCGCCTCTCTAGTGAATCCGCAACAAAGGGAATTATTTCTTCCGCTTCGATTTACTTGTTGTGCTCTTACCCTTGGCTTTCGACTTTGCTTTTGCTTTCTCCTCAACGGCAGCCTGTGCTGCTGCAAGTCGAGAAATTGGAATGCGGAACGGCGAGCAACTAACGTAGTTCATTCCAACACGATGGCAAAACTTGACGCTTTCAGGATCGCCGCCATGTTCGCCGCAGATTCCAACTTTCAAATGAGGTCGAGTTGCACGTCCACGGTCGATTCCAATTTTAATTAACTCACCGATTCCTTCCTGATCAATCGTTTGGAATGGATCATCCGGTAGAATTTTAGCGCTGAGATAATCGGGGAGAAAACTTCCAACATCATCGCGTGAGAATCCAAATCCCATTTGTGTGAGATCGTTCGTTCCGAAGCTGAAGAACTCCGCAACTTCCGCCATGCGATTTGCAGTCAACGCAGCACGCGGAATTTCGATCATTGTTCCATAAAGGAATGGAATTTTCTTCAGTCCAAGTTTCTCGCATACTTCGAGATATACTTTGTCCACGATAGCTTTCTGGTGCGTTAACTCATTGACAGTACCAGTAACCGGAATCATAATCTCTGGCAATGCTTTTTTGCCGCTCTGAATTAATTCACCCGCAGATTCGAGAATTGCACGAACCTGCATCTCTGTAATCTCCGGATATGTAATTCCAAGTCGAACTCCACGATGTCCAAGCATTGGATTGTTTTCCCGAAGGGATTCCGCACGCTTGCGAAGTTCTGTCATGTCGATATTCAATTCTCGGGCAAGAGCCTGTAATTTATCTTCACTGTGTGGAACAAATTCATGGAGCGGTGGATCGAGTAACCGAACCGTTACCGGACGTCCATCCATCACTTCCATTGTTGCTTTGATATCATTCTTCACATATTGGAAAAGTTCATCGAGCGCTTTGCGACGTTCCGCTTCTGTTCGACTCATAATCATTTTGCGGAGTAAGAAGAGCGGTTTGTCGCTCCCTTCGCCATAGAACATGTGCTCCGTACGAAACAATCCAATTCCTTCAGCGCCAAATTGAATCGCCTTTGCAGCATCCTTCGGCGTATCGGCATTTGTACGAATATTAAGTACGCGCACTTTATCAACCATCTTCATCAAGTCTGTGTATGATTTATTGTGTTCAAGATCCACATCCTGAAGCGGTAACTTACCATTATAGACTAATCCTTTTGTTCCGTTCAATGAAATCCAGTCGCCTTCTTTTACAACGATACCTTTCTTTGTGCTGAACGATTTATTGTCCTGAGCAATTTCGATATCGCCACAACCAACAATACAGCACTTTCCCCATCCGCGAGCAACTAGTGCAGCGTGGGAAGTCATACCGCCTTTGCTTGTTAAAATAGCTTGAGCTTTGTGCATCCCGTCAACATCTTCTGGTGAAGTTTCTTCACGAACAAGGATTACCTTTTCCCCACGTGCAGCCCATTCAACAGCATCGTGCGATGTAAAGACAACCCGTCCTTGCGCACCGCCTGGTCCAGCCGGCAATCCTTTTGCAATAGGCGCAGTTGTTTGCTCCACTTTTGGATCGAGCATTGGCAGAAGAAGTTCGACAAGTTGATTTGGACCAACACGCATAATTGCCGTTTCAGAATCGATCAACCCTTCTTTCACCATTTCGGTTGCCATCCGCACCGCTGCAATACCATTCCGTTTTCCAACTCGGCACTGAAGCATGTAGAGCTTTCCTTTTTCAATCGTAAACTCGATGTCGAGCATATCCTTGTAATGCTTCTCAAGCCGAATACGGATGTCATTGAGTTGCTTGTAAATTTGCGGCATTGTTTCTTCCAAAGTCGGTAGATGACGGCTTTGATCGTTTTTTGAATATTCATTGATTGGCGCTGGCGTTCGGATTCCGGCAACGACATCTTCACCTTGCGCGTTCACCAGGTATTCACCGTAGAATTGATTCTCACCATTGCCAGGATTACGGGTAAAGGCAACGCCCGTGGCGCTGTCATCCCCCATATTTCCAAAGACCATTGCTTGTACATTGACGGCTGTTCCCCAATCGTCTGGAATATGCTCAATCCGACGGTACTCGACAGCACGCTTGCCATTCCAGCTTGCAAACACAGCGCCAATTCCACCCCAGAGCTGAGCTTGTGGCTCATCGGGAAATTCTTTTCCTAACACATCTTTAATTTTTTGTTTGAAGTCGACTATCAGTTGTTTTAAATCTTCAACGGTGAGTTCGGTATCGCTCTTATATCCTTTTTCTTGTTTCACTTTGTCAAGACGCTCATCAAGGATTTTGCGGATTCCTTTTCCGTCTTTCGGCTCAATGCCTTCTGCTTTTTCCATAACAACATCGGAATACATCATAATAAGACGGCGATAGGAATCGTACGCAAAACGAGGATTTTGCGTTTGGTCAATCAGTCCAGGAAGCGTCCTTTCGCATAGTCCCACATTCAGTACTGTGTCCATCATTCCCGGCATTGACTTGCGTGCGCCAGAACGCACAGAGACAAGAAGAGGATTTTTAGGATCGCCAAATTTTTTTCCCGTTAACTTTTCTACTCTCGCCAATGCAGCATCAACTGCTTGTTTAAGCTCTTTGGGATATGTTTTTTTATTCTTGTAGTAATAGGTACATACTTCCGTTGTAATTGTAAAACCCGGAGGAACAGGAAGGCGCAACTGAGGATGTCCTGCCATTTCAGCAAGATTCGCTCCCTTACCGCCGAGGAGGTTTTTCATCGCTTCGTTTCCGTCGGCTTTTCCACCGCCAAAAGCGTAAACGTACTTCTTTATTTTAGCCATCGTTTATATCCTTTCTTTATGTTAATGATTTCGTTGACAAATGTTGCAAGCTATTTTTTAGAAATAATAAAACAATTTTCATAACTCATTGTAGATAATCATTTTAAATACCTCTACTAAATTTAAAATTCTCCTTTTAATGCCACACTGCAGTTTAACTTTATAGTGTCGATTTGCGAATACGAATATTCTGAACTAACTCTTCGAATATACCAATACCAGCAATAATGTTTTGTTGAATTTGTACCACATAAACCGGAACTGAATCTTGAGTAATACTTTTTGTACTTTGCAGACGCACAGCGTCTTTTTCCGTTGTTAATATTATTTCAGCGTTCACTCGCTGCACAAATAAAAAAAGTTTTGCAATATCTTTTTCGGAATACCAGTGATGATCTCTAAACCGAATATGACCAACTATGTTGATGTCATAGAGCTTTGCTGTTGCTTCGAATTTCTCTGCCGAGCCAATACCAGAGAGAAGCACGCACCGTCTTCCTTTAATACTTAGAGGATCGCATTCCTTTCTTGTACCAAATTCGAGAATCGCTTTCGGTACTGTTGAGACCCCGATACAGGGTTTATTGAATTCCTTCAGCAAAACTTCTGCTTGTGAAAATTGCTCCTTATTCCTGCAGTTCGAGATAATCAGCATCGAACATCTCCTCAAAGCGCTCAATGGCTCGCGCCGATTTCCTGCCGGTAAAAGGTAATCTTTATGGATTATATCATCAGCGGGAATTACAACGATATCGAGATCGCGCTCAACGTAACGATGCTGAAATGCATCATCAAGTAGAATGAGTGAAGCGCCGATTTCTATTGCTTTTGCAACGCCTCGCGCCCGCTTCTCATCCACGACAATAATCGCTGATGGATATTTCAAAGCAAGCTGAGCTGGCTCATCACCGCTGAGAAGAACATCTGTGCAAATTCCATTTCCACTGCTCACCACAACAGTTCCTTTTGACTTCCTTCGATATCCACGACTTACAACTCCAACTCGACAGAATGGAAGCAAGCGTTCAAGGAACATCTCAACAATTGGAGTTTTTCCAACTCCTCCTAAAGAAATATTTCCAACTGAAATAATAAATACTGGAAACCGCGAGCGTCGAATCAACTCTTTGTCAAAGAACCAATTTCGCAGAGTAATAATGCACCAGTACACCCAGGAAAACGGCAGGAGTAGCAATCGTATTTTCATGGAACTATTTGAAGAATACGTTCTGCAACTCGTCGCGCCGCGCCGTTCGTTCCCAATCGAGCGCGCACTCCCGCAAGTTGCTGCCGGGTACTGTTGTACTTTTCATCATTCGTCATAAACTCAAGCGCGTAACGTACAAGTTCGCGTGGATTCGCTTTGTGCTGTATACATTCTGGCACAATTGTACTTCCTGCTACGATATTTACTAATCCGATATTGCGTATGCGCACAAGCGCACGAGCGATTAAGTATGTTATCCACGATGTACGATACACAACAACCATTGGCGTACCAAGTATTGCTGTTTCAAGCGTTGCTGTGCCGGATGTAACAAGAGCGCATCGAGCATGAGCAATAACGTCGTACGTCATATTCTGCACAAGGTGTATTCCTTGTACATCGTATAATGTACGAAAATATTTCTGTTCTAAGGTAGGGGCAACCGCAATAATTATTTCACAATCAATTTTTTCTTTTATTTGACGAGCCGCAGAGAGCATCGACGGAAATATTTCCTCGATTTCCTGAATTCGGCTTCCAGGTAACAATGCCAAAATTGGCTTTTTTTCATCAAAATCAAGGACCTTTGCGAGCTTCTCTCGACTGACTGAGCTGTGAACCACATCGAGCAATGGATGCCCAACAAATTCCACCGACGCGCCAATAGAGCGATACAATTCCTCTTCAAACGGGAAAATTACGAGTATCTGGTCAACATACTTTTTTATTGTATAGATTCGGGACCGATGCCATGCCCAAACTTGCGGACTAATATAGTACACAGTGCGTACGCCGTAACGCTTTGCAATTTTGACAAATCGCAAATTAAAACCAGGATAATCAATTAAAAGAAGAACATCGGGCTTCTTAATTTTAACGAGCTGCTCCAGCGTCCGCGTCATCGTTTGAATAAAAGGGAGATGCTTAAGCACTTCAACAAATCCCATAAAGTTAAGCTCGCGAACATGGTAAACGATTTCCATTCCTTCGCGCTTCATCGCATCGCCGCCAACTCCAAATACTTCAACGTTCGGTTGAAGCTTCTTTAACTCATGGATAACGCTTGCGCCATGCATATCGCCGGATACTTCACCGGCTATGATCATTACTCGATGTACCATGGCTTCTACACTATCCAAAGAATAATGAGCAAGAGAAGAACGAGCGTAAGCGCTTGAAACGTTCGGCGTTCTGAACGAAGCGCCTCATGCCAATTTGGATGTTGACCCTCCTGACGAGGATGTTGAAAACGCTTCAATGAAATTAGAAAACGCGGTACTGCGCGTTGATACTCTTTGTACTCGTTTCCAAATTGCTGTTCAAGAAATTCTTCCTCCAGCAATACTATTTCGTAATACTGAAAAGCGAACCACACTGCCGCTGCAATTGCCAGCCACGGGAAGAGCGCGTTCGACATAATTCCAAATCCAACGTACGTTAGCATGTTCCCAAGATAGAGTGGATTCCGCACGTAGGCGAACGGACCAGCCATAATAACTTCAGGCGCTCCAACGCTACCGGTAACACGAGTAAGACTTCCTGCATACGCTACTCCCCATAAGCGAAGAGCTTCACCGCAGAGCACACAGAGAAATCCAATAAGCATCGTCGTAGTTGTCGGATGAGCATAGATAATCATTAAAATTAAAAATGGAATTGGAGTATAACTTCTGTAAGTAAATAATCGTTTACGAAATGAATCCATACTTTATCCTTGCATAAATACTTGTTTCCGTGCAACAGCGGCTTCTCTGCGATGCTTGAGACGCCTTCGCTGTAGCAATTGTTCTATTTTTTCTTTTACATCGGCAAAATTTTGAAATTCAAAATAGGTAATGTTCTTTTTTTGACAATACGGAATTAGACTCCGTTTTGCAAAAACAATATCGGCATATTGCACTGGACACCGGTCGGAGTATCCATCGCCAACATAGACAATAATATCTTCATCAGCAGATTGAGCGAGCATGTGATTTCGCTTGCAATTTCCACATTCATTGCATTCTTCATCAGTATATGGAAAAGTAACCAGCAAACGAGATGTTGATCCTTCTGCATTAAAATATCCATGGTTTGCAAATACTGGGAGATATGAAAGATTCTCTCGTTCGAGGATTTGCTCAACGTAAAGATCGAGTCCATCGCTCACAATGGTAAGAGGAATGTTTGAAGATTTACAGAAGTTAACAAACGATTGGAAAGTTGGATCAATCGAAAATTGTGCAATATATTCTTTGACATTGTTCTCATATAAAGGAGGAAGCGCCTCGCACTCGCGTAGAAGAAGTTCCTTACCGGTGATAGTACCTTCGAGAAGAGGTTCTAAAAGCTCATCTGCTTTATTCTCAAGAAAATGATGGAAAAATTGCTCTCCAACATCATTTATACAAACCGTGCCATCAAAGTCGCAATACACACGCATCATTGCGCTTCTTCCTTTTCCATGTATTCCTTAAATCGTACGGAGACCAGCTTCGACACTCCTTCTTCTTCCATAGTTACACCATACATTGCATGGGCTGCTTCCATTGTACGTTTATTGTGCGTAACGACGATGAATTGCGTATTCTTGGAAAATTTATGGAGAATTCGTGTAAAGCGATCAATATTTGTATCATCGAGCGGAGCGTCGACCTCATCGAGAATACAGAATGGACTCGGCTTGACAAGGTAGATCGAGAACAAAAGCGCAATTGCGGTGAGCGTTTTTTCTCCACCAGAGAGAAGATCTATGGATGTTGGTCTTTTCCCTCTTGGCTTAGCAACAATTTCAATCCGCGCTTCAAGAGGATCGGTATCTTCTTCTAATCGTAGGTCGCATTCATCGCCCTCATCGAAAAGCGTTTTGAACGTCGAGATAAAATTATCTCGAATTTGTTCAAAGGTCGAGAGAAACAATTTTTGCGCTGTCGTGTTAATTTCCTCGATTGTCTCAAGGAGCGTCTTCTCCGATTGTTCGAGGTCGTCCCTTTGAGCAATCATAAAATCCAAGCGTTCTTTTTCACTCTTATACTCGTCGAACGCCGCAAAATTTACTGCGCCGAGCGCTGAAATTTTATTCTTGAGAGTTTGAATTTCCTCACGTGCTGTAACAATATCATATTGAAGAACATCGTCCCTATCGATAGTTGAGTCGTTCAATTCTATTTTATATTCTTCTTTTGCTCGTGTCGTTAAATTTTCAGCACGAACAGTGAGCTCTTGTATTTTCATCTCAAGATCATAAGCAGCTTTGAGAGAACCTTCCTGCCGTAAACGTTCGTCTTTTAATTTCAATTCAATCTCATGGACTTGCGTACGTTTTATAGAATATGCTTCGTCGACAGTTCTTTTCGATCCCAATATTTGCTCATATTCATTCTTTAACTCTACAAGCGCTGCATCAATTTCTTGAATTTGAGTTGTAAGGGAAATGATATCGCCTTGAGACTCTTCGATTTCAAGCGTGCGTTGTTCTGCGGTTGCATCGAGCGATTGAAGCGTTGATTCTGTATGCTCGATCGATTGAAGGAGACTTCTCTCTTCGCTCCGTAAGGACATAACAGATATCGTAGCATCTTGAGCAGCCTGTGCATACTCGTTCCATTGAACCTCCATAGTTTCCACTTCATTTGAAATTGCACCGACGTTTTGTTCTAAAGAGGCCAGACGATTGCTTTGCTCGGTAATTGCTGGCGTAATAGTTCCAAGCTCAGTGGTAAGTGATTCAATTTCTTTACTGAGTCTCTCGATTTCACTCGTATTCTTCTCGATATTTTCCTGCGCTCGCTTTTTTTCAAACTCAACTTGTGCAATACGAATTTCGGCATCAGTTTTTTGCTGCTCGAGGGATCTTACTTCTTCGATCAGTTTCCTTAAATCTACTTGCTCAAGAGTGATTTGTGTCGCTTGTAGTTCGCGGAGGATACCATCATGCTGGTTCCTGAGCTTTTTGACTTCGACCGTCAATTCATCCAATTGAGAACGTTTACTAATATGTCCGCCTTCATCCTCCCGAACGCTCCCGCCTCGGACAACTCCTTTCCCTGTAACAACTTCGCCTTCGAGCGTAATACATCGAATCGCTGGATGCTCTTCAACAACTGAAAGAGCAGCCGAAACATCTTCGACCAGAAGCGTATCATTTAAGAGGAATTCAAAGAGTCGTGAGTAGCGCGGCTCATACGTTACGACATTCAACGCCCAATCGATAACTCCGTTACGATGAATTTTTCCCTTTTCAATTTTCTCCGCAGGCATCCTATCAAGACAAATAAATGTCGCTTTCCCTTTATTGTTTTGCTTCAGGAACTCCATTGCACGGTAAGCTTCCGAAACACTTTCGACGACAATGTAGCCCGCTGTCTCACCAAGCGCATTTTCAAGCGCAACGCGATACTTTGCATCGCTCGTAAGGCTCTCGCCAACCGTGCTTAATATCTTTTTACTCCACTCATCATTGGTAATAAGGTACTTTGCTCCCTCCGAATATCCATCGAAGCTTTCGACTAATCCCCGGAGAAAATCAATACGAGCTTGTTTCCGTTCGATGAGTCCGAGAATTTCATGATCTTGCTTCCTGAGAGATTCAATTTTTTCCTGAAGCGATTGTTTATACTCTTCCATTTGATGCGTGCGAACTTCAGCCTCTGCAAAGGAAAGCCGAAGCTGACGACTTTCAGCGGTCAGCGTCTCACTCTTCTTTTCGTATGTTTTTAAGCTCTCCGAGTAGCGTTCGTTCTCCTCGCGAATATAATCTATGCGGCCACGTAGATTTTCTCGCTGGGCTTTCATCTGGCTTTCCTTTGTTCGAAGTTGCGAAAGCTCGTGGAGCAACGTTACAACTTTATCCTGACTTTCTTTGAGTTCTGCTTTTTTCGTATTTAGTTTCGCTTCGAATTCAGCTAATTCTTTTTGTTTCCGCTCGGCAATTTTCTCCGCTTCCCCTAAACGAGTGCGAAGTTCATCGATTGCTTTAACGTAGCCTGCTTGCTTCCCTTCGAGTTCACTCCTTTGCTGCTGGATGTCAACTTTTTCACGCTCGTATCGTTCGATATTTTCTTCCAACGCTCGCCGGCGTTCGATTGCAGTTGTCTTCTTTTGCTCAAGTTCATAGATTTCCGCTTGTTTTTGCACCAGATCATTTTGCGTAGCGGCAAGCTGTCGTTCTAATTCTTCCATCTCCTGCCGTAGCACTTCGAGGAGTGTTTCTTCTTGTTTGACCTCGACTTCAAGTTTATTTTTTTCATCCACTGCCACAGCAAGCTCTTGCTTTAAAGGCTCAAGGTGATTGAGAATGCTCGCGTACTCATATCGAAGAAGTTCCTCTTCTTTTGTTTGAAGTATTGTTGTAAGCTCATTGTATTTCTCTGCTTTCTGAGCCTGTCGCTCAAGGGAAGCAACTCCTTTTTCAACGCCACGGATAATATCATTGACGCGCGTTAAATCCAGACGTACTGTTTCCAGCCGGCGGTAGGCTTCCTTTCGGCGAGCCTTAAACTTTGTAACGCCTGCAGATTCTTCAAACAATCGCCGTCTCTCATCCGAATTTTCGCTAAGAATTTCTTCGACCATTTTTAACTCGATAACCGAATAAGCATCGGAGCTCATTCCAGTATCCATGAAAAGATCGCGTATATCTTTCAGGCGACAGAGATTTTTGTTGATGTAGTACTCGCTTTCTCCCGAGCGGAACACCCGACGCGTAATTGTTACTTCTGAGTATTCTGTCGGCAGAATTCCTTTTGTATTTTCTATCGTAATCGAAACTTCAGCGACATTGAGGGGTTTCCGTGACTTCGTTCCATTAAAAATCACATCTTCCATTTTATCGCTTCTCAAGGTCGTTGGACGTTGTTCACCTAACACCCAGCGAATTGCATCAACGACGTTAGTTTTTCCACAACCGTTAGGACCAACAATTGCCGTTATTCCTTCGTCAAACTTAATGCTCACTTTTTGAGCAAATGATTTAAATCCAAATATTTCCAACTTTGAAAGAAACATTAAACACTCTGAACAAGATGATATAGGTACACTGTAAACGCGCCAAATCCCATTGTTTGATCATAGTAAACGTAAATTCCACCAATAAGAACACACGCAATTAAAATTCCGCAAAAGAATACGGTGGCGCGTTTTGTCTCATAGGTGATTGCAATACCACTGAGAATTCGAAGCAGCGACCAAAGAATTATTACTCCGATACATACAAACGCCGGAATTGCATAGACGGCTTCATTGAGCATTTTAAAGATAACCATTGCTATAGGAAGTAATAACAATATCGGCGCACTCCCCCATGTAACAACCATTATGGTTCGTTTCCAGAAAAAACGCTTGCCGAGTATTGCCGTGATAATCTTTGCCAAAACAAGACTAACTAACAAAAAAATTAAATTACCACCGGCAAGAATTAAAATACCACTGAGCGGATGCCAGGCGGCAAAAATTATTATCTCTTTTACTCCACTCATTGGAAACAGAGCGGTAAGGAAACAGTCAAACAACACGTTGGTGCGATAATAGTATAAAATTCCCGATGTAAGGAGAGCCAGTACAAGAGCAAGAAAAAGAAGAGTAATAATTGTATGAAGCGACGATGCAGCTCTATTCTCTTTTACATCTTCAAAAAAGTTATATGAGCGGAAAAATGCACGGCGGAATGATTCGCCAAAGCGCCTGTTGTACGTCAACAAATATCCTCCTAAAGCAACAAGAAAAAAACCAATTCCAAGGTGTACAACTGGAAGAGTTGATTTATACTTACCAATTGGAATCGGATTTATTTTGTCATTTGAGTACAATGCTCGAACAACATCGAATGCAATCCTCTTCTGGCGCTGTGAATTTACAAGTCCACGAGGATAGAGAGTCGGCTGTTCAATTGGTACAGTAAGAATTGGACGATCGCCTCGCCAATCTGCAAAAGCATCAATAAAGCCGCCAGCAATCGAGGCTTCTTTTATCGCTGTGTAATGTTGAATAAAGAATCTCGCTTGCGCTTGCTGTGAAAAAGGATCGCTGTATCCATTTCGATTGTCATGAAGAACCTCTTTACCGTATCCAAGGACAAAACACATCTCATTCGGATGTGAACGTCTCCACACATCAATAGCTTGTCTGAATTCTTTACTATCTCCTGTCAATGGGAAAAGACCGACACAAGGCGCATCCCGAGCACAAAGGTCATTCTTAATGCAAGCGGTACCATAGTATACAGGACGATCATCGAGCGTGTGAATGTACTGAACCATGCTTTGAACGTAGTCCCGAGCTTCAGGGTCAGCGGAATCGAAGCACGTACCGATTCCCCATGCCAGAACGCTTGAAGCCGTCCCTGCATAGCGAATCATCTCATACGCCATAGATTCAGCTTGCGTCTGGAATGATTTCTGCGCGAGCTCCTCTCCCGTCGCTCCCCACACTGGCAATTCAACAAGAACAAATAATCCGTACCGATTACATAAATCAATGATATATGGATGTGGAGGATGAAAAGCACATCGAATGGCATTTGCTCCAAGTGATTTAATCATCGCAATATCTTTTTCCATCTGCTCATACGATAACGATGCTCCAAATTCTGAGCCATCTTCATGCCACACTATTCCCTTGAGCAACGTCTGCGTACCATTAACTTCTAACTTACCACCTTTAGAAACCACGGAAACAAATCCAACATTTCTGATATATTGATCAACCAGAATGCGCTGCTTCCCAGAAGTTTGATAGAGTGTAACAATAATTTTATAGAGAGCTGGATTTTCGGGGCTCCAGTACTTCGGCGCATTGAGAACCGCCGAAAGCGAAAATGATTCTTCAGCGTTCTGTCCTATTGTAAATGGAGTAGACAACGAACTTGCAACGATAGAGCCATTGCTTCCATCGATTAATTCAATGGCTAAATTGTAAAGATTCGGATTTTGACTTAATTCTGCAGAGCTGGGTGAATGACAGATGATTCCCTTTGCTAGCACCTCTCCTTGTTGCATTTGAAGAGAGAGTCGAGTGCGAATTGAAATATTATCGAGTCGAATTTTTGGAGAAACGAGAAAAAAGATATCGCGCACAATCCCGTGATAATTCTTCCAGCCCCAAATTTGTGTTCGAGACGGTATGGTTTCTTTGTACTTCAGCTTGTTATTTATTTTGATTTGAATTTCATTTGCTGAACCACCGTGAAGAATTCCATCGGGAATTGGAATTTCAAACACAGAAAATCCACCTGTGTGTTTGCCTATATAGATATCGTTAATAAGTACTTCGCATTCATTATTAATACCATAGGCAACAAGCTTAATCGATGATGTGCTAAGAGTTGCCGAATCGATTGTAAATTTTCTTTGGAAAGTAGATTCACCAACATAATCTATCGACGATGGGACTGGTACATCCTGCCATCTCTCTTCTGAGCCGAGTGCATATTGCCAAGTACCTGACAGATCGATTTTCTTCCGAGTAGTTGTCTGGCTGTACGCGCCATACACTCCTCCCGTCGATCCATCATACGGATTGAAAAGAACCTCAGGTTCTGCACTTACAGAGTGATAAAGAAAAAGGAGGAAAAGATAATAACGCGCTTGACCCATTCTGTGGAGCACGCCTGTTTCTATAACTTTTTTCTTCACATCGGGTTGAAAGATAGCCCTCATGATAATTTTTTCTCTTCGCAATATAACACTTAAAGGAAGTGAAATCAATGATAAGTGTTTTCCTCTATAGATTTTTTCAAAATTCTTCTTTAAGATTATATGAATTGATTCAACGTATTGAAAGAAGGAGTACTATGATTAAACCATTGGTATCACATACGGTGTTACCTGCAATTCCGGAGAAGCTTAAAGGGCTTCTTTCCATTGCATACAACTTATACTGGGTATGGGATCCAGAAACGATGGATCTTTTCTTCCGACTCGATTCAGATTTATGGGAAGAAACTCATCACAATCCTGTAGAAATGCTGGGGAGAATCAGTCAGGAGCGATTAAATGAATTTGCAAAGAACGAAGCATACCTCGGCCAGCTTCAACGCGCATGCGATCGGTTAAGCGAATACATGCTCAGCACATCGACATGGTATAAAAAAATCAATAAAGGCGCGCAGAATTTCAAATTTGCATATTTTGCCGCAGAGTTCGGAATTACAGAGTGTCTACAAAATTACTCCGGTGGTTTAGGACTTCTATCCGGCGATCACTTGAAAGCATCCAGCGATCTTGGAGTGCCGCTTGTTGGCATTGGACTTCTCTACCAGCAAGGATATTTCAGACAGTATCTCAATTTAGACGGTTGGCAGCAAGAACGATACCCTGAAAACGATTTCTACATCCTACCAATAAAAGAGGAAACAGATAAAAATGGCAAACCGATCCTCATAACAATCGATTTCCCTGGACGAGTAGTTTCCGCAAAATTGTGGCGAGTACAAATTGGACGTATTCCTCTCATTCTTCTGGACACAAACATACCGGAGAATCTGCCGCAGGATCAGAATATCACAGACCAGCTCTATGGCGGAGACCGCGAAATGCGAATCCAGCAGGAAATATTACTTGGAATTGGTGGATACCGTGCGTTGCAGGCGCTCGGTATAGAAACTTCTGTGTATCACTTAAATGAAGGATATTCGGCATTTCTTACTGTAGAACACTGTCGGTCGCTCATGGAAAAGCATAAAATTAGTTTCGCAGAAGCCCGTGAAATGACAATTGCTAATTCGGTTTTTACCACACATACTCCAGTGCCAGCTGGTAACGATTATTTCGATCCGGGACTTGTAGGAAAGTATTTTGGATCATACGTTCAAAGCATCGGAATTTCGATGAAAGAATTTTTAGGGCTCGGACGAGAAAATCCAAATAACGATAGCGAAAGTTTTTGCATGACGATTCTAGCGCTCCGCATGGCTGGACGTTCCAATGGTGTCAGT
>Ga0208825_1000878_pt1 | contig 25859 bp, 22 predicted proteins | sample AD_UKC113_MetaG_FD_184450 | JGI IMG/M metagenome (GOLD analysis project Ga0208825, IMG submission 184450) | Active sludge microbial communities of municipal wastewater-treating anaerobic digesters from Hong Kong - AD_UKC113_MetaG (SPAdes)... | ecosystem: Engineered > Bioreactor > Anaerobic >...
AATTATGCTTTAATGAGTAGAGCTCAGGAATATATTTTCTTGAGGAAGTATGTTCATGACCTTCCATTGAAAACACTTCGTCCAAGGGGAAATCCTCGAGACTTCTTGAATGGCTTTTTAGATCACGTTTCAAGGTTACAGGATGAAGATATCTCTCCTGAAGAATATATTCAATATGTTTCAAAACTTCCAAGAAGCACAGAAGAAGAGGAACAAGAATATTTGAAATTTAAGGAATTGGCAGAAAGCTACAAAAAATATTCTGATTTGAAAATTGAAAACTCAAAGATGAATTTTGGAGATCTGATAACCCAGACTCTAAAGCTATTTAGGGAGAGAGAGAATATTTTAGAAAAGTACAGGAAGAGATTCAAATATATTCTAGTTGATGAATTCCAAGATACTAATTACAACCAAAATATGCTCATAAATACGCTAGTTATTGGTAATGAAAATGGAAAAGAATCAATGGTGAGACCATTTCTGACTGTTGTTGGAGATGATGATCAATCAATTTACAAATTTAGAGGTGCGGCAATTTCAAATATATTACAGTTTAAAGAAACATATCCAGATGCTAAAAAAATTGTTTTGACGGAAAACTATAGATCAAGACAGGAGATACTCGATTCTGCCTATACATTAATTAAGTATAATGATCCGTATAGGTTAGAAGTTACTGAGGGAATAGATAAAAAACTCATAGCAAAAAGTGCATTTGAAAAAGACGAAAATCCTGTAAAGTTAATTTTTACTAAAGAAGAAGTTGATGAAGCAGAAGAGGTTGCAAATGAAATAATGAGACTAACAGGATATGGAGATCTGATAAAGGAAACATCTAAAAATGGAGAAATTTTTGACATAAGTGGACAGTCTAGTTTGTTAAGGCTAGATACTACTGTAGATGGAAAATACAAATTTTCTGATATAGCTGTTCTGGTAAGAGCAAATTCTCATGCTGATGCATTCACACAAATGTTTCGTTACAAAGGAATTCCATACAAACTTGGAGGAACAAGAGGGTTGTACTTTAGAAGTGAAATTAAAGCACTAATATCCTTTATTCGTGTCTTAGTTGACTATACAAATGATGCAGCCATGTACAAACTTCTTTCTCTTCCAATGTGGAAACTAAATCCTAGAGAATTCCTTGAAATTAATAGACTGGCTATGGAAAAGAGACAAAGTGTTTTTGAGCAGCTTGAGCAGTTATGGAATATTCATCTTGGGGAAACAGACAAAATAGATACAAAGAGCATAGAGGATGGAAATATCATTCTAAAAAAACTTTCACCTGATGCTGTAGCAGGGATAGGAACATTGTTGGATTTTCTAAATTCTGGAATTATTAAAATTAAGGAAGATAAAGGATTCTTCAATATTTTGTACGATTTCGTAATGAAAAGTGGATTTATTCAAGATATTATGAAAGATGGAGAGTCTGCGGAAAGCCAATTTTCAGTACAAAATATTAGTAAGTATCTGGATTTGGTAAAGCAGTATGAAAAGGATAATCCTGAATCTAACATATATGAATATGCAGAGTTTCTAGATTATTCAATTGAAAGTGGTGATTCTCCACTTGTTGATTCTTCTGATATGGATGATCTTAATGCAGTTAATATAATGACTGTACACGGTGCAAAAGGCTTGGAATTTCCAGTTGTCTTTATGGTAAACCTTGTTGCCCAAAGATTTCCTGCCCAAGGAAGAAAAGATTCTATTCCAATACCAGATGATCTCATCAAAGAGGTATTTGACAAAAATCTCAGTGAAAGTGAGTTGAATCTGCAGGAAGAAAGAAGGCTTTTTTATGTAGGTGCTACAAGAGCAAAAGAAAGGCTATATTTGACTGCTTCCAATTTCTATGGAGATGCAAAGAGAAGGAAAAAGCCAAGTGTATTTTTAAGAGAGATTTCAAATAGAAAAGTTGATGAAGACTTTAATGCCGTTGGAGCGAGACCGGGAGACAATGGATTATCTCGTATAAGCTCAATTCCAGAGGAAAGTTATGAGGCTGTAATTGCAAAAGATAAAAGCATAAACTTTGCGAAGACATTCAGTTATTCGCAATACAATACATATACTCAATGTCCTAGAAAATATGAATATGCATATGTTTTTAGAATACCACAAAAGGAATATGCTGCGACCGCATTTGGAACGACCATTCATAATACCCTCAGAGATTTTTACAGGATTGTTATTGGTTTACAGCAAGGTTTAGAAGGAATATTTAGTGTTCCTACGATTGATGATCTTTTGAGATTATACGAGAAGAATTGGGTCTCGAGTGGGTATGAAAGTAGAAAGCAGGAAGAAATTCGAAAAGAAGAGGGGAGAGATATGCTTAAGAGGTATTATAATGAAATTTATTCTTCAGATGAAAAGCCGTTTAAGCTAGAAGAAGGACTAAATATTCACATGGGAAATACCATCTTTACAGGAAAGATTGATAGAATCGATTTAGTAGGGAATGGAACAAAAGATGTTTTGATTATTGATTACAAGACTGGATCTGAGAAAAAAGATTCGGATATAAAAAAAGATCTTCAGTTACCGCTATATGCATTTTTGGTGGAACAAAAATTAGGATTGAGGGTTGTTGGAGCAAAGTATATTTTTGTTGAAGTTTGTAAACCTGTAAATGTAGATATTTCTGAGAAGAAAAGGGAAGAGGCAAAGGAGAAGATTTTGGAGGGAGTTGACTTAATTAGGAAGGGAGAGTTTGATCCTATTGCAAATATATGGAATTGTAGGCATTGCGACTACAATTCTATATGTGAATATGCAGAATTATAACTATATTGTATAATACGGGCATTATGAGTGTACTAGGAGATCTACTGATAAACAAAACATATGCGGCAGGGACATTAAGTGATACTTTGAGTGAAAAAGTGAGTAGTCTTAATGAAGGGTTTACTTCAAAAGAGGATTTTGTCCAGAAAATAGTTGATTTGGCGGTGCCTTTGAGTGTTGCGTGTGCTGTTATTTTATTGGGATATGGTGGGTATTTGCTTATTTCGAGTCAAGGAAGTCCAGATAAATTACAAGAGGCAAGGAGTGTTATAACTAATGCAATAATAGGGCTTCTTGTAGTTTTATTGTGTGTGGCAATCTTGTTGCTTATTAGCCGAAGCTTGCAATTAAATATTTATGAATAATTATTAACTATTATGGCAGTCAATATTTCACAATTTTTTGGGTCAGGGTTAATCAGTTTGGGTGGAGGGGATATAGATGACCTTATGGAAGGGAAGGTTGTGAGTATAATTAACTTGATAATTAACATTTCTGGGTTAGTTGCTGTAATAATGATAATTATTGGTGGGTATACGATGATAACTTCTGGTGGGAACAGTGAAAAAGTTGCTAGTGGGCAAAAAACATTAACAGCAGCTATTGTTGGACTAGTGATTATATTTTTGGGCAAACTTATCATCACATACGTGTTGAGCTTTGTAGGTGGATAGTCTTGCAAGTTCTTTCTTGTTCCAGTATAATTCAAAAGTATTAACATAATATTATGTAATTCATTACAAATATGAAGAAAATAGCTAAGAAGATTTCGTCTATGTTTACGACAGCGAATGTTTTATTGCTTACGACAGCTACTATGTCCTTTGCTGCGAATGATGCGGGTGGTGGTTCAGCAGGAGATGGAAAATCTGCTACAGCGTACCTAGAAAATATTACAAAGACGGGCAATGGAACAGATATTATTAGCTTTGTGAAAAATATTCTAAATACAGTTATAGCATTGGCTGGGTTGGTTTGTGTTGTTATGCTTATAACCGCAGGATATTCCTATATAACAGCAGCGGGGGATGAAGCGAAAGTGAAGAAAGCAAGTCAAACATTAACATGGGCTATTGTTGGTTTAGCTATCTGCTTTATAGCTGTCCTCTTAGTACAGTATATACTTGGAACTTTGTTGAAAGTTGATTAGTTTTTATTATCAAGATGTCTTATCACTATGTCCCCAATAGATTTAAGCAATTTGAACTGGTCTGGACATAGTGATTTGCAAGAATTTGTTTCTTTCATATTGAGTTTCGCTATATCTTTATCTGGGATTATTGCTGCTATTTCTGTCATTTCTGCTGGATTTACCTACATGTTATCAATGGGAAATCAGGACAAAATATCAAAAGCATCGAAATCACTCATTTTCTCTATACTTGGTCTGATTGTTGTATTTATGTCTCCAAATATAGTACAGTTCATACTTAAACAAATTTTAGGCGTAAAATAAATGAAAAAAAGCGGAATAATAGGCTCGTTATTAGTTCCTTTTTGTATTTTAATGCTTGATAAAACTGCTGTATTTGCTGCAGGGGATGATGAACCACCACGTTTGGAGCAGTTATTTTCAACATTGGAGATAATTTTTCAAAAACTATCTCCGATAGCTGGCATCCTTTGTATCATTTTCATAGTTTTGGGAGGATATATGTGGATGACATCAGCAGGTGATCCAATCAAAATTAAAAAAGCACAGGGAACTTTGACATGGGCGATAATAGGTCTAGTATTTATTGTAATTTCTGGAATCATATTATCTGTGATATTAAATCTCGTGAGCTAATGAAGAACAGTAAGTATAAAGCAGAGAGCTTTTTTAAAAGCCAAGGCTATGCAAGGAACGGAATAAAGCTGATATTAAAAAATGAAAGAAATTTCAGGATAGATCTGGTCGCTGGTGTGATAGTGGTATTTCTGGGTTTTGTATTCAAGATTTCTCATTATGAGTGGATTGGAATAAGTCTTGTCATTTCAATGGTGTTGGCGTCGGAAGCCATAAATAGTGCAATAGAAGCAATATGTGATACTGTTTCCACGGATTACAGAGTAAATGTAAAATATGCGAAAGATGTAAGCGCTGGAGCGGTTCTGGTCAGTGTTTTAGTGTCAATTATTACTGGATTTATAGTTTTTCTTCCACATATAATAGATTATTTTTGTTAGGCTAGGTCCTACCTAGGTTCAACCAATATCCTGTATTTTTGCCTATAGAATGAGGCTTTTTGGTAGATACAAATATTTCATAATGGCAGATTTCTTTCATTGTTCTTACTCAGGAAAAACTCTTTCTTCTGCCATTTCCCTCTCTTTACATTCAAAAAGGTTGAACCTTAGTTATACCTTTCTTCTAAATACCTAGATTAAATAAGTATTTTTGAATATTAAATTGGTGAAATTCGTGTGTATCGATTTACTCTGAATTGCTCAGATTTTGTTATTAGACCAAGTTATTTATGTAACAGGAGATAGCGAGGTTCTACCTAGGCAGAACCCGCAGAGGAGAGAGAGGGTGAGTGTCTCTCCCACATTCTCCTGTGAGTTTGATATACTCTATATATGACAACATGCCCGAAACCCTTGAGAAAATTTACAACAATCTTTATCCTCCTGACATACTCATCTATTCTGCTTTGTGCACCTGCGTATTCTGAAGATCTATCCAACATCGAACAGGAAATCCTTCAGAAAAATTCTGAAATTACAGAGAAAAAAGGAATCCTTGCAACTGTTGAAAATAGAATTAAAGAAATCAATAACAGCAATTACTCCTTGAGCCAAAAAATAGACCTTGTAGATGAAGAATTATCCAAAGTGCAAAAAAGTATTGATGAGAAAGAAGCAGAAATCAAAAAGAAATCTGATGAAATCACCCAAAAACAGAAAGACCTAGCAGAAAAAAAGGCACTTTTAGATCAAGCATCGGCTGAATTATATATGAAAAGCAGGTATAGCCCATCTGACTTCTTCCTCTCATTCTCTAATTGGGGAGAAGTCCTAGAAAAATTGTTCATAAAAAGAAATATTATTTCTGTGCTAAAGGATGAAGTAGAAAAAATCAACGGAGAATTTGCAAGTCTAGAAGAAGCAAAAGCAGATCTTGATAAACAGAAAAAAGATCTTGATGAACAAAAGAATGACTTAGATTCGTCCTACAAACTGCTTGCCGAAGAAAGAAACCAACTTCAGAAGGCATTAGGAGAGCAATATGCCAAGAAAAACTCATTAAGTGCAGAAATTACAGATTTGAATGCTAAAGTTTCTCAATTGCAGGAAGCCTTAATAGCATCAAGAAGCTCAGGTCTTATCCATAGTGGAGGTTACACTACTCCAGAAAATGGAACCTCTATTTCTCAAGCTCCTGATGGCTATTTTGGAGTATTTTCGATTGGAGCATACACTCATAGAAATGGAATGAGTCAATGGGGAGCAAAGGCTAGGGCAGATGCAGGGCAGTCTTACATAGACATTTTGAATGCCTATTATCCAAGCGCAAAAATATCCACAGGCTCAATCATGTATGGAGGAGTTCGAGAGAACATAGTAGAGAATATCTCTGTTGAAGGTTATGGCGAATTATCTTTTGAAGACAATTACCTTATGGGAATTCAAGAAGTTCCAGAAAGCTGGCCTATGGAAGTTTTGAAAGCACAAGCAATTGCTGCAAGAACATACGCAATTAATTACACAGGCAATGGAAGAAGATCAATTTGTACCAGTCAGTCATGTCAGGTTTTTGGTACTCCCATAAAAACAGGAGCTTGGAAAGATGCTGTTCTAGCGACAAGAGGTATGGTTCTTGTTGATAAAGGAAGTGAAACTACAATATCTGCTCAATTTGCAGCAGTTCATGGAGGATGGGGGAATAATGTTAAATGGGATACGGTTAGTGGAAATGGAAATGATTGGTTTAATGATGCTTGGGAAAAATTATCTGGTGTTACTTGGTTTTACAAATCATGGTATAGGAATGGATACAGTGCTAATGGAGAAGCTTGTGGACATTCTCCATTCCTTTCTCAAGATGAAATGCTGACTATAGTTAATGCGTATTTTGTTAAAAATAATATAGGAGTAAAGGGGAATGTAGATAAATCAAGATTACTTCCTAGTGATTATGGTAGGTGTCCAGGAAGGGATACTGATTATGGGAGAAGAGACAAAGTTCCTTATACATTGAATGAAATAAAATCATTGTTAACTTCTCCTGTGAATATCATATATTCGGTAGGAACTTCCTTATCAGAAGGATCTACAACTTCTGTTAATTTCTATACTGATCGAGGATATATAACTATTAGTGGAATGGGTTTCAAGGACATATATAACCAAATTGCACCTGGGCATATGAGAATACAACAGCAGAGTGGATATGCATACTTTAATGTTGAGAAAAAGTAAAAAGAGGATAGAGTAAACACCCCATCCTCTTTATCTAATTCTACTTAGTTTTTACTGCCCTCTTAGTATTCCTCACACATAACAGAGTAGTAAGACTGTGGGTGTCCACAGCATGGACATTTTTCAGGAGCTTCCTTACCATAATGAACATACCCACACTCTGCACATACCCACATAACCTCTGTATCTCTCTTAAATACTGTTCCATTTTCTACATTCTTCAGAAGTTTGGAGTACCTTTCAGCATGATGGTTCTCAGCTACAGCAATTAATTCAAGCTTTGTAGCGATCTCTTCAAACCCTTCATCTCGTGCAATCTTAGCAAAATTAGGATACATAATTCCTTTTTCATATGTTTCTCCCTCTATTGCAGCCTTCAGATTCTCTTTGGTATCTCCAATAGCAAAGGAAGCTTCTGCAGGTACCTCTATCTTAGTTTCATTTCCTTTTAACTGTTGAATCATCTCAAATAATTGGTTCGCATGTTCCTTCTCCTGATTCGCAGTCAGTGTAAATATGTCGTATATTTGCATATATCCTTCTTCTTTTGCCTTACTTGCATAGAAGGTATATCTGTTTCTAGCTTGGCTTTCCCCTATAAATGCCTTCGTTAGAGCTTTTAGAGTTTCACTCATTTTTTTATGTTTAAAAATTTATTTAAGAAATCACGGAACTTTTTAAAAACTTCCTGATCCTCAAAATATTATATGCTTCAGTTTAGCATATCTATCCTTTTTTAAGTAGTGAAAATAATATCACAGTAAAAGTGCTTTAATATAGTTATTACCACTTAAGAATGATATAATCTAAATATGGCAATAAAAGAAGGCCCAAACAAAGTTCCTAGGAAATTTAGGAACCTAGGGAAGTCATTTACAGAACATTTGCAAGGTGAAAGTAGTTACTTCTTTATGCCCTTTCCAAAGAACCTATCCTTTGTAGGAAAAGATAAAGATGAAAATGTAATCCTAGTTATACGTACACATTGGATAATGTATATCCGCTACCTTTTCATAGTGCTTTTCATAATAATAGTAGCTGCTTTGATCAGCGGTATTTCTATTGTATCTGAAAATCCTTCTCTGCTTGTATCCATGTGGATAGTCTGCATATTAACCTGCTTATCAATTCTTGTCTATGGCTTTATTCGATGGTTCTACAATGTGAATATAATAACGGATCAAAGAGTGATAGACCTAGATTTCACATCGGCCCTTTCCCATAGCTCTTCTGAAGCTAGACTAGAAAGAATAGAAGATGTTACACACAAACAAATAGGTGTATTAAGCAGTGTATTTGATATAGGAACACTATACATTCAAACTGCTGGAGCAAAAGCAGAAATAGAATTTGATAACATTCCAAAACCTCGAGAAGTTCAGGATATTCTCTATGACCTTCTCGAATCAAAACAGAAAGGAGAAATTTAATGGACCCTTACGACATTATAGACAGCTTAACAATTGATACCCCTAAGGTAGATTTTAACCTCTTTGGACTTCTTAAAATCCCCGCTTTTATAATTCTTTTTGCTAATATGCTTTTTGCCCTAATGATGTACCTACGTGTCAGAATACTATCTGATACATTCTCTTCGCCAGACAACAAAATTGTTAAAACAGTCATACTAATACATCTGTTTGTTACACTGATAGGATCTTTAATTTCCCTACTATTTGTAGTATTAAGCTAATATGAAAATAACTGCCCAGCAATATATTCTTAATAAAAAGGACAGCGATTCCTTTGTCGTTGTTTACAAAAGTATTTTTGAAAGCAGGAAGAAAAAATCTGGAAAAGATTCAGATATATACATCCTCTTTAAGATATCATCACACAAAAATACACAACTCGCTAGATTATCAAAATTTGTTGTGGAGGCAATAGTAGACGGATACCTATATTCAATATCAAAAACAACAAACGAGGCGTTAAAAGAATCACTGGAAGAGGGAATTTCAAAACTAAAAAACATTATAAAAAATGACAAAGACCTAGAAGAAACTGGGATAGATGTAAGCTTTACTGTTGTCCTTGTTAGAAAGGAAGGTGTCTATGTTGGAAACATCGGCGAAAATGAAATTTTTCTATGTAAAAAAAATAAATGTGTAGATGTGACGGAGATAATGAAGGAAAAGAATGCCAACACTGCTGGACTTGTTTTGGACGATAAGGAAAGCCTCATCATATCTACCTCTGAAGTCCTTTCTCCAGTAATAACAAAAATATCTGGAATCTCACATAAGGAAGAATTTGCAGAAGCTCTGAATGAAGCTGGGAAATCATTACACGATAGTGCCGGACTATTGTATCTATCATGCACTCAAGAAGAAAAAGAGGTCAAAAACGGTACTGTAGAAATTCATAAAGAAACTGGAGAAGAAATTCATAAAGAAAGAAAAAGCCTAGAAGTATTAAAAAAGATGCATGTAAAATATCCTCAATTGAAAGAAAAATTCAAAAACATTGAAGAAGTAGGCAAGACATCACTAGGAAATGCTAAAGACCTTCTCCCTTCAGATTTTAGTGAAAAAGTATCCTCTGTAAAAGATAAAGTGCTTTCTGTAGGAAGAAAAATCACTTCCTTCATAGAAAAAGCCTTTCTTGCTCTCAAGGAAAAAATATATGACAAATTAAAAAACAAAAAGTGGTTTAGAAAAGCAGGATCTCAAGTCTCTGAAGTTAAACTTAATGCCAAGGTGATAAAATACCCAGTTGGATCAATACGTATCGACGACTACAAAATTAAACAACTCAGAGGGAAAAGATTTAAGATTCTGTTTCTAATCATCTTAATAGTTGGGCTATTGATTTTCGGAATAAACTTTACAAAAGATACTAAAGAGAAAAAGGCGGTATCAAAAGATGCAAACGAAAAATTTACAAAGATAGAGGAGCTTGTAACAAAGGCAGAAAGTTTAGCTCTCGCAGACAAAAGTACTGCAGAGACATACATTTTCAAAGCAGAAAATATAATAAAAGAAGTTCCTGAAAATCTAAATAGTGAAGATGCTGATAAATTTGAAGAACTTAAATCTAAATATACACAGATATCTGATAATCTACAGAAGAAAATTGGAGTATCAGAAGAAAAGGGCAATTTAGTAAAGTATATCGAGCCTAGATTAAGCTTCGGGGAGGGATCTGATCTTTCTGATGTTGAAATATTTCAAGCAAAAGATGCAAATAAAAATACTAGAGAATATCTTGCTGTGGCGGATAAAGGGAGAAGAGCAGTATATATAATTGATCTTTCTGATAAATCTGTAAAAACATTAAATGATGACCAAGGACTTATCAAAGAGCCAAAATTCCTTTCTATTGGAGTTGAAGGTATCTACATATATGATGAGAAATCAGGTGTGCTCAAAGCTCCTTTTGATGAAGCGAATGGATTTGGAAGCGTAATTAGTATGTCTGGTTTGGCAAGAAGTGATATCAAATACAAGGATGTAAGTGGTTTCATAGTACTGACAGATGCTGATAATGCATATTTTCTTACTAGAGATACAGGTGCAGTTTTGAAATCATCTGCGGCGTATAGCAATAGATATAGCCTCCTTTACCCATATATGGAAAATGAGAGTTTCAAACAAGGTACTGACATCATGGGGGATCTTAGTGTATATGTAACTACAGAATCTGAGCCATGGATTGTTAGATATAGTTGGAGTTATAGTGAACAAAAGCAAACAGAAAACCCCATAAGTATTACAGGATTAGATGGAAATGCAGGAAATATTACATGTGGATACACATATGGTGAAAGTATGGATAATTCAATGCTCCTTTTTGACGCTGAGGGAAAAAGAATTCTTAGACTTGAGAAACCTATAGAAAGTGGAGTTGATATTAGACATCCTAACCAACTTTTGCTTCTAGGACAATATGAATACAGAGGAAGTGAGGAAAATGCTTGGAGTCAAGTTAAAGATGTTGCTATAGATATGGCAGAGAAAAATATGTATGTGGTTGAGAGTTCTATGATATGGAAGGTCTCTTTGTAGTATAATCTGCCATGAAAATTTCCAACAAAAAGGCAACTTTTAATTATGAAATTATTGAAAGCTTTGAGGCTGGAATAATGCTTACTGGAGCTGAAGTTAAGTCAATTAAAGATAATCGGGCAAATTTGACTGATTCATTCGTAAAAATAATTGGTGGAGAACTATATTTGGTTAATGCGGATATTCCTAAGTATAGATATGATGGTAGGCAAAATTATGACCCTAGGAGAAGTAGAAAACTATTGGTCAAGAAATCAGAGCTTGTACAAATACAAAGTAAAATGAAATCAAAACACTTAATTTTAATCCCTCTTTCAATGTATGAAACTAGAGGAATGATTAAGGTTGAAGTTGGATTGGGCAGAGGAAGAAAAAAACATGAGAAGAAAAACAGAGAGAAAGAGAAGGATTTGAACAGAGAACTTCTGTACGAAAGCAGAAAATATGTAGTATAATCAGGAATTATAGAGTATGGAAAATACAGATAACACTATAACTGAAAAAATAACTCCTAAAGTGGAGAACGTAGGAGAGCCATTCACTCAGTATAATAAAACTGAGGCTGAGAGTAGTATATCTCCAGAAGTTGATGCAATTAGAAATATTCCATTTGAAAATAGGGAGGGAGAAAAAGAGGGAAATGCAAATCAAAATGTTGAAATAGAGAAAAATCTTCCCAAATTAGAATCTGTAAGTGCAGGGTATCCAATGTCAAAAATTGATGAAAATGATGCCTCCCATGCTATACATAAAAGTGGGGAAGTTACTGCTGATGATGCAATTGCAATTCTGAAAAAGAAAATAAATTCCGATCCTATTGATGTGGATTAAAGCTTTTTAGTGTGATATTCTCTAATCATAAGATTATTACTGTCCAATAAATGGAATCTGGATATATTCTTTCACAAGAGCAGGGTCCTATTCCTGTAGAAGATTCAAAAATTAAAACGGGTGCAGATGTACTGTACTCAGATAATTCATATGCTGATTACTATGATATTGGTGGAATTACGATAAATTGGTTATGGATAGCTATTCCTTTACTTTTTCTGGCCTTAGTTGTCTACATCTTTTTTGCTGTAGGAAAGAAACTAAAAAAGAAGGATAGAAATGAAAAGGCTGAAAAGGGTGTGCTTATGGAAGTTAGAGTTCCAAGGAATAATGAGTCTGAAATAGGTGTCGCAGAGAAAATGTTTGCTAACCTCTACGGTATCGGCGGAAAAGGAGAAGGATTTGCGAAGAAGTTTACGGTAAGTAATTGTGTTAGTTTTGAAGTTATAGGCCTCCCTGGTGAGATAAGATTTTTTGTGCATTGCCCACAAAAATATGCCGATTTGGTTGAGAAACAAATACTGGGATCATACCAAGATGCTGATGTTACAGTTGTTGATGAATACAATATTTTTGCTCCAGGGAACCAAATTGCCTATGCCAAATTAGTTCTTGAAGGAGAGCCATACTGTCCTATACGAACAGCAGGAGATTTTACTGGAGACCCTATGGCGAATATATTAAGTACGCTAAGCAAGATGGCCGAGAATGAAGGGGCATTGGTTCAACTTGTTGTCGCACCCTCTGATCAGATATGGCAGAAAAGAGGTTCTTCTTTTGTACAAAAAGTTGAAAGCAACAATTCTGATCCAGCAAAGAAAAAGATAAATGTGTCCCAAGAAAAACTTCAAGCAATCAAGAAGAAGATATCTAAGCCGGGACTGATAGCAGAAATAAGGATAGTGACAAGTGCACCAAACAAAGAAATTGCTAAAATGCATTTGGATAACATAATAGGAGCTTTTGATCAGTATAGTAACCCAGGAATAAACAAACTAAAAAAGAAGAAGATAAATCCAAAATCAGCGAAATCATTTTTGTATGATGTCATATACAGGAGAAGTCCTGAGAGTGAGAAAAGTATTCTTAATTTAGAAGAACTTGCTGGAATTTATCATTTTCCTAATAAAGATATATCTACCCCGAATATCAAATGGCTTCTTTCTCGTGAGCTTGTAGCAGACAACGATATCAGTTCTGACATAAATTCTAAAGATACTATCTGGGTGGGAAATAACTATTTTCGTGGGAAGAAGAAAATAATTTGCTTTGAAAGAGATGACAGAAGAAGACATGCATATATTTTGGGACAGACAGGTACAGGAAAATCTTGGCTTATGGTAAGAATGATACTTCAAGACATATACAATGGTGACGGTGTCTGCTTTATAGATCCTCATGGTTCTGCAGCAGAGATGATTTTAGAAAGAATCCCTCCTGAAAGGGCAGATGATGTCATATATTTTAATGCAGGTGATTTTGAAAGACCTTTTGGCCTAAACATCATGGAGTATTACAATGAGCAACATAAACATCAAATAGTTAACAGTTTTATCGCACTATTAATTCGTTTATTTGATCCAAACAATCAAGGTTATGCTGGTCCAGCATTTCAACAGGCTGTTAGAAACTCCATGCTTACAGCAATGTCAAAACCTGGGTCCACACTGATAGAGGTTGTTAGAATACTGCAGGATGAGGACTGGGTTATGAGCTATTGGCTTCCACTTATAAAGGATGATATGGTTCGCAGATATTGGCTAGATCAGGTTGCTAAAACAGATAAAAAAACAAAGGCAGAATCATTGACCTATTTTATTTCTAAATTTGATAAATTCACAACAAATCTTGCTATAAGGAACATAATCGGACAGTCTACATCATCATTCGATTTTAGAAAAGTTATGGATGAAGGAAAGATATTGGTTGTTAATCTTTCAAAAGGAATAATAGGGGATGAAAATATGTCTTTTCTTGGACTACTTCTTGTTCAAAAAATGCTAGCTGCCGCACTTAGTCGAGAAGATATCCCAGAAGATGATAGGAAGGATTTTTTCTTCTATGCTGATGAATTTCAAAATTTTGCAACGGAGGAGTTTAATTCTATTTTGTCAGAAGCAAGAAAGTATCGACTTAATTTAACTCTGGCTCACCAATATATTGGACAGCTTCCAGTGGATATTAAAAATGCTGTGTTTGGAAATGTTGGTTCTCTCTTTATAGCTAGATGCTCTCCTGAAGATGCCAAATTCCTAGAAACACCATTTGAATCTTATGTATCTGCTGGTGATATGGTTAATCAAGGCATAGGACACTATTACACTAAACTGTTGGTTAGAGGATCGTATCCTGCACCATTCTCACTCGACGCTTCGTATGGTCCTAAATTTCCTGATTCTGGATTTGATCTTCCAGTAAACAAAGAGGTAGCAGGGATCATAAAAGAAATCTCAAGAAGAAAATATGGAAGAGATGTTAATGTTGTAAGTGAAGACATTAGAAAAAGAGCTCAGCTTGATCTAGAAGAGGAGAGTAGAGATAACAGTCAAGATAGTTTTCCTTCCATCTTTTAAGAAGATAGGTACTTCTAAATTGTGCTAACTTTTGCTAAAATCTCTGGGTACTGATGGGAATATAGCTCAGTTGGTTAGAGCGCGGTTCTTATAAAGCCGTGGTCGGTGGTTCGAATCCACCTATTCCCACCATTGTAATATTGAAATTAAAGCTCCTTTAATGAGCTTTCTTCATTCGCCTGAGATTTTATGACATCGAGATATTTTTCTGTCGTTGTAAGTCTCTTATGTCCAACAAGCTTAGAGACTACCTGTAAATCAACCCCATTTGCTAGGTGATGTGCTATAAAAGTGTTTCTTAGATCATTTACCTTTGCATTTTTAATTCCTGCCTTTTCAAATGCCTTGTCTATAGCTGTCCTTATATTCCTGACAAGCAATGCTCTCCCATTCTTTGTTACAAACAATGTATCATCCTCAGTCTCAGGTCTAATATTCATATATTCATCTATTGCATTTTTTGCCAATTTATTCAAAGGAACCTTTCTAGCTGGATGACTTCCTGATGCTTTAATGTACAGAAAATCTATTTTCCCATCTTTTGACTGTCTTATATCGTCTAATGTTAGTGCGGCCAATTCCCCTATACGAATGCCCGTCTGAAGAAGTATTTCCACAATTGAGTACAGTCTAATATCAACCCTGCTCACATCTCTTAGCGATCTGTATTCCATTTCAGATAAAATTCGTGGTGGTTTTATTTCAAATCTTGGATGTGAAAGTTTCTCTGCAACATTGTCCTGTATAATCCCATTCTCCAAAAGATATTTAAAAAATGTTCTCGTACTGTTAATCTTCCTTGAGATACTTTTTGGAGTGTAGTTACTATCCTGTAGGCTTTGTTTATATGCTTCGAGATCTTCTATCGTAACTTTGTCAAAAGAATCAATGCCATTTTTGGAAAAATAATTTAATAATTGTTCCAAATCTTTTGCATATGCAACGATTGTGGCTTCAGAGCGGTTTTTTCTTCGAAGATCTTCTATGAAAAGGTCTGCCTTTTCTTTAAAATTAGCGTTGTTTATTTGCCCCACTGTACTTTTAATCTAAAATTTATGGCAGAATATTTGTATATAGAAGAATTATATCATCAGCAGTTGGTAAGAGCAATAATAAAAGTATATAGGTTTTGAGTAGCATGAAAAATATTGGTAATATAGAGGGACATGGACAAAGTAATATACAAGGTAAATAGAGATACTAATTCGGAGGAGAAAAGCATAAAGCTCAACCCAATATTGGAAAATTTCTTTGTTAAATTATGCTTGATAGGAGTATCCTTCTTTTTGTTTTACAACATTTACCATTCGGTAATAATAACTGCTGAAAAATTGGAGATTTCAAGAAATGCAAAAAAAGAAGTAAATAACTTGCGTATGGAGAATCTTAAAATGAGTATGGAATTAGAAGAGATGAAAAGTAAGGAATATCTTGAAGTGCAGGCCAGAAATAGGCTCGATTTATCCGCATCTGATGAATATGTATTCATAATTGACCCAGTGCTTCTTGAGAATGCAGAAAAGATCATAGCATCATATATCGATGATTCTGCACAAAAAGAGACAAAACCAGTATATGAAGTGTGGATGGATTTTTTTGACAAAGGAATTTAATCCTCAAATAGTATATATTTGAATAACTAAGCATAATTAAGTATAATCAGAATGTTATTTGTTAACGCGGGGTAGAGCAGTGGAAGCTCGTTAGGCCCATAACCTAAAGGTCGTTGGTTCGAATCCAACCCCCGCAACCATTTAACAGAAACAGTGTAAAACCTTCACAAATGTGTTGTATTCCTTCATTTCTAGTGGTAAAATCCCACTGCTTAATTTATATACAGAATTGTATGCCATTAACAGATCAGCCAGTAAAGGGAATGTATTTACTTGAAAACAATAGAATATTCTTACTCCACGATAGACAGTTGAAAACTCAAGGTAGGCAAGGAGGATTATATATACTTAAAATGAAAGCTTTGGATAATGGACAAATTCTAACTAAAACGATTAAGGCTGGTGCTAAGGTTGAATATGTGCATCCAGAAGTGAAAGAAGTTCAATTCTTGTATTCCGATTCTGAAGGTTCTTACTTTATGGATTCTTCAACATATGAGACGATGATGATCCCAAAAGAGGTTATAGGAAATTACATAAATTTCTTAAAAGAAGGGGAACCTGTTCTAGTGATGACATACGAGGGTAAAATCTTAACTGTAAAAGAGAATTCTTCTGTTAGTCTTAAGGTTACTGAGGCAGTAGATGCTGTTAAAGGTAATACTTCGAGTACTGCAACTAAGATGGTAACTTTAGAAACAGGATACAAAGTGAGTGTGCCTTTATTCATAAAGAAGGGAGATGTTGTAAAGATAAATACAGAAACTGGAGAATACTCTGGAAAAGCGAATTAAGAACTTTAAGGATCTGAATACTATGAAGATTCCCACGAGAATGGTATGGTATAATACTTAATTATTGGTGGGATAGCTCAGTTGGTTAGAGCATGGGATTCATAAACCCAAGGTCGGTGGTTCGATTCCACTTCCCACCATAAATGTGTTTAGAATAAGATAATCTCAAATATGTTTATGAAAAATACTGAAGAAAAGAAGGAGAGTATTGATAAGAAAGAAAAAGAGAAGGATTTTACTCCAAAGGATGGTGCAAATATATATAGGGTAGATATTAGAAAAATGCCATCAAAAAAGTTTAGAGTTCCAAGTGTTGTTGCGGTAATTCTACTGTCTGTCTTTTTAACTTGGGCTTTGTTTCTCCATAGTGTTCTAAACAGTAATGGGGAAGAAGTTCCTGTAAGTGAGATAGTTACTGATATCTCTGAGAATAACTATGAAAAGATATATCTCAAAGATGATATGGTTGTCCTTGAGAAGAAAGAAGAAAAGGATGGTACAGAAACTATACAAAGAGAATATGCTCTTCTGCCAAGTAAATCCGATTTCTATGAAATTTTAACCAATGCTGGTATAAAAGTGCAGGATTTGAAGAATGATTTCTATGAACCTGCAATAGGTATTACATTCAGCGATGTTGTTACATTCTTGTTCCTTGGAGCTGCAGTAGTATTTGGCTATGTAATGATAAAAAATATGCAAGCATCAGGAGGGAAGATAATGGATTTTGGAGAAAGTAAAGCAAGGCTTCTTTTTGGGAAGAAGACTGGTATAACATTCGACTCTGTTGCTGGAATAGACGATGTCAAAGAGGAGCTTACCGAAATAGTAGATTTTCTTAAAAATCCAAAAAAGTATACAGATGCTGGTGCTAGAATTCCAAAAGGCGTACTTCTTGCAGGGGCTCCAGGCACTGGTAAAACACTTTTAGCAAAAGCGATTGCTGGAGAAGCAGGGGTTCCTTTCTTTCATACTTCAGGATCTGAGTTTGAGGAAATGCTTGTAGGAGCAGGTGCATCAAGAGTTAGAGACCTATTCAAGAAAGCAAGAAAAGCGTCTCCTTGCATAGTCTTCATAGATGAAATAGATGCGGTCGCAAAAAAGAGAGGAACAGTGCTACATTCCGGAGCTGGAGAGCAGACACTTAACCAAATTCTTGTAGAAATGGACGGTCTTGAAGAGAGAGAAAATGTAATTGTGTTAGGTGCTACAAATAGACCAGATGTACTTGATACAGCAATTTTGAGACCTGGGAGATTTGATAGAATAGTTGTTGTACCAATGCCAGATGCTAAGGGAAGAAAAGCAATACTTGATGTGCATGCAAAGAATAAAAGGTTTGAGAGTGGAGTTGATCTAGATACATTAGCGAAAAAAACAGTGGGATATTCAGGAGCAGACTTGGAAAATCTTTTGAATGAGGCTGCGATAATGGCTGCTAAGGATAACAGAAAAAAGATATCTCAGGGAGATTTAATGGAGGCGTATCTAAAGGTTAAACTTGGAAGGAAGAGAAAGAATGATAAAGAGGTCGATGATATCAAAAAATCAGCATATCACGAAGCAGGACATGCTATTGTTGCAAAATTTACTGAAGGTGCAGATCCAGTTGAGCAAATCTCAATAATATCCCGAGGAATGACAGGTGGAGTTACAGTGTATCTCCCAGAAAAAGAAAGAGATACTCTTTTCAAAAAGCAAATGTTGGCTTGGTTGAGAACAGGTGTTGGTGGAAGAGCAGCAGAAGAGGTCTTCCTAGATGATATATCATCTGGAGCTTCATCTGATATTGAGCATGTTACAGAGGTTGCAAGAGAAATGGTGATGAAATACGGAATGAGTGAGAAGCTTGGAATGGTAAAATATGGAGATGTTGATGAAGTTGAACACCTTGGATATGCATATGGTGGAGGAAGAAACTACAGCGAAAAAACTGCAGAAATGATAGATTTAGAAATTAAAACCCTAGTGGATGAAGCTTACAAAGATGCTAAGAAGATTTTGATTGAAAAGAAAGAGTATGTTGAGAAATTGGTTTCCTTACTCATTGAAAAGGAAGTTGTGAGCGGAGAAGAATTCAATGCATTATTCGGGGCATAATCCTGCCGTGATGTGCTAGAATAGGCTATGAACTTAGTTAAAACCTCCAAAGACAGATTCTTAGCGATAGATGCGAATGCTATCGTGCATAGAGCTTTCCATGCATATCCATCCTCTTTACAAACAGAAGATGGTATACAAGTGAATGCAGTATATGGATTTACGGTAATGCTTTTGTCTGCTCTTGAAACATTTGATCCAAAATATGTGCTCTGCTCGTTTGATACTGCGAAACCAACATTTAGGCATGTGGAATTTGCCGATTACAAATCAACCAGAAAACCCACAGACCAATCACTAATAGACCAGTTCCCAATAGTAGAGGAAGTGTTAGAAGCATTCAATATTCCAATTTTGAAAAAAGAAGGATTTGAAGCAGATGACATACTAGGAACTATAGCCAGAATGGTGAAAGAAGGAAAATGGTCAAATGAAAATATTGAGCTGTATATTCTAAGTGGAGATAGAGACCTTCTTCAGCTTGTTGGTGAAAAAGTTAAAGTCTGCCTCCCATCAGGAAATTTTAAGAATTTAGTTGCGTACGATAGAGAAGAAACATTCAAATATCTTGGTTGCTATCCTGAGCAGGTTGTTGATTTCAAGGCCATAGCAGGAGATCCATCAGACAATATACCTGGAATAAAGGGAATAGGAAGCAAAACTGCAATTGAATTACTTCAAAAGTATGGTTCTCTGAACAACATCTACAAAAATCTTAAAGATTTAAAACCAAGGCAAGCAGAGCTTTTCAAAGAAGGAATAGAGCAAGCAGAATTAAGCAGAAAACTAGCAGAGATAGATCAAAATGTTGATATTCAGATATTTCTTGATAAATGTGTATTAAAAGATTTTAATAAAAATAAGGTATTGGAAGTTTTTAAAAAATACGCATTTAGATCACTGATTCCCAAACTTGATAAATTAAAACAGATTGAGAGTAATGAAGAACAAAGCACTCAACTAAGTATATTTTCTTCACCTACAGAAGAATGGAAATGGGATAGTGGAGAAGATGTAAACAATTTCCTGAAAGATTGCACGAATATAGTTACTGTATACATAGATGTTGAAGAATCAGCCATACCTGAAAAATGGATAATGGTAAGGGGCAGAAAACAAAATGGAGAGACACAGGATTTTGTTTGTAAGATGGAAAACTTGAGTATAGATTTGAGTAATGATGTAATTACCTATTCATTTGAGAATTCAGTTTCCTTGTATAATATCGCCGCAGAAACCAACATACATGATATTAATCTTTTTGCACATTTGATTAACTCAGAAAGAAGAGGATATCTGTTGAAAGATCTCTCCTTTGACTACTCGAAAAGTGTTCTTCCAAGTAAAATACACCCATCACAAAAGGAGAAAGTTTTAAATACTATTGAAGAAATTAAGTTAAAACAAGCTGAAAATGCAGACAAAATAGAATTGTATGATTACACTAAGGAGAGTTTGAGGGATTTTCTAAATATTCGTGAGGATCATTTTAAGAAAGTATTGAAAAATGTAGAGATTCCTTTATCGACCGTTTTGCATAGAATGGAAGACAGAGGAATATTGGTAGATACAGATTGGCTTAATTTGATGAAAAGTGAGTTGTATGGGGATATAGAGGAGACTAAAAGATCTATATTCGAGACAATAGGGCATGAGTTTAATATCAATTCTCCTAAGCAGTTAAGTGATGTATTGTTTAGTGAACTTGGTCTTCCAAAAGGTAGAAAAGAGTCTACTAGAGAATCTGTTCTCGAAGGATTAAAAGGGTATCACCCATCTGTTGAAAAAATTCTTAAGTACAGAGAATTAAATAAAATACTGACAACATATGTTTTGCCTTTGTTAGATTTGGCGGGAAAAAGCACAGATAATACAATTCATACTGATTTTAAGCAAACAGGAACTACATCAGGAAGATTGTCATCGATAAACCCAAATCTTCAAAACATTCCTGCACAGGGGGATTTGGCAAAAAATCTACAAAAAGCATTTAGAGCAAGAGAAGGATACACATTCTTAGGAATAGATTATTCTCAGATGGAGCTTAGAATAATGGCTCATCTTTCAAATGATGACCTGTTGATTAAGGATTTTAAAGATGGTGTAGATGTGCATACAGCAACTGCAGGGAGGATATTAGGAAAAAGACCTGAGGATGTAACAAAAGAAGAGAGAAGTCTAGGAAAAACGGTTAATTTTGGAGTTCTCTTTGGGCAGACTGGCTATGGTTTGGGAAATATGCTTAGTATAGATGCTGATTCTGCCTCAAAATATATTCAAAGCTATTTTGCACACTATGTCGGGGTTGAGAATTACATCAGAAATTTGGAGAAAGAGGCTTACAAAAGAGGATATGTACAATCAATGTTTGGAACAACTAGGCATATTAAAGGACTTTCTTCAAAAAATTTTAGACTTTTGAAATCTGCTCAACGAGAGGCCATAAACATGCCGATACAAGGGAGTGAGGCAGATATTATGAAGTTGGCAATGATAGAGATTGATAGGTTGATACAAAAAGAATTTGAAAATGAAGCATACATACTTCTGCAGATCCATGACGAACTTGTGTTTGAGGTAAAAGAAAAAAGGTTAAATGAATTCCAGAAGAAAGTGGAATATATTGCTAAGAATGTTGTGAGCCTGAATGCTCCGCTCGACATAACTGTTTCCAGTGGAAAGAATTTGGCTGAGTTAGAATAAGTAGATTATTAATCTTTGAGTACTAAAATGTTATGATATTAGTGAATTAACTATTATTCTTGATATGGAAGAGGAGACAAAAAAGGACAATTCAAATGTTATTTGGTATGTAATAGGATTTGTAATTGGATTAGTTTTGATTACATTTCTTAGACAGCGCAGATTAAAGGAGAAAGTTTCTTCAAAGCAAGAAGACACTAGGGTAAATTTCTACAACGGTTTGAATAGAAGGCAGGAAAAAATACTTAATGAAATTAGAAAGAAGAAAATAATATCACCAACAGAGCTGTATGCTTTTGTTCCTAATGTTTCTCCAAGAACTTTGAGAAGAGATATGGATGTACTTGCAAAGAGTGGGTTTGCAATGCAGGAAGGAACTACAAAATCAACAACATATAGATATGCAGAAAAGCAATAAAGAAATCACATTCAAAAAAGTATGCGAAATGTTTAAAGAAATAGAGGAAACCTCTGCTAGGAATGATATGACTCGGATTCTCTCTGATTTTTACTGTCAGTTAGGAGAAACAGATGCAGAAATTCTCTCCTATTTGATATTGGGCAGAATAGCCCCTCCATTTGTTGCGTTAGAATTCAACTATTCAGAAAAAAGTCTCGTTAATCTAATGTCGCAATATGCAGGTACAAATAATTTCAATAGTGATATTAAGAAAAAAAGAGAAGAACTTGGAGATATTGGAGAAACTGTAGAGTTCTTCGTGTCACAAGGAAAATTTTCTCCCGAAAGAAAGACATTGTTAGAGATATATGAACTACTATGGAGCATTATGAACATAACAGGTACAGGATCCATAGAAAGAAAAAATGTCTTAATTCTCCGCTCTTTAAAATCATTTACCCCATTAGAGGCAAAATATTTTGTAAGAATAATCTGTGGAGAACTTCGATTTGGAGTAAGTGCGAAAACATTGTTAGATGTATTCTCTTTTGTTGTATGCAAAGACAAAAGCCTTAGGGAAGAACTTGATAGAGCATATGGTGTATGCACAGACATTGGATATATATGTTCACAAATAATTGGAGCAACACCCGAGCAGGCAATACAAAATTTAAGAAGTGTATCATTACAACCTGGTGTTCCTGTTCTTGCACGGCTAGTAGAAAGGGTAGGTTCTTTTGAAGAGGTTTTTGAGAGATTTGATCCCCCAATACTTGTTCAACCTAAATTTGATGGATTAAGATGTCAAATACATAAATACGAGACAAAAAATGATCCTCGAGCAGACAGGAATGTATTGTGGGAAAAATATATACCGCAGGAGGAAAAGAGTCTCTTTGTCAATGAAACAAATGATACGACTGTGAAGCTTTTTACTAGAAATCTAGAAGATATCACAGAAATGTTTCCAGAAATAGTAGAAGGAGCAAGAAAAATGAAAGAAAAATCTTTTATATTGGATTCTGAAGCATTAGGCTGGAAAAATGGAAAATTCCTTTCCTTTCAAGAAACAATGCAAAGGAGGAGAAAGTACAATGTAGATACAGTTCAACAAGATATTCCAGTAAGAGCTATGTGCTTTGATATTTTGTATATTGATGGAGAAGATATATCACAGAATAACACTGAGGAAAGGATAAAGGCATTAGAGGAAATTAAAGTAGAAGAAAATATATCAAAATGCACGACAGATTATGTTGATGATATGAGTTCATTGAAGAAAATATTTGACAAGAATATTAAAGAGGGGAACGAGGGGGTAATTGTGAAGAAAAGGAATGGAGCATACCTACCAGGGGTAAGGAACTATGACTGGATAAAGCTAAAAAAATCAATGGTTAATACTTTAGTTGATACAGTTGACTTGGTGTGTGTTGGTTATTTTTACGGCTCAGGGAGAAGGTCAAAATTTGGTATAGGGGCAGTTTTAGGTGCTTTGTACAACGAAGAGAATGATTGCTTTGAGGCTGTATGTAAAGTTGGTACAGGATTTAGCGATGAACTTCTTGAAGAGATAAAAAAACAATTTGAAGGAAAGACTGTGGATCACCAACTTCCAAATGTATTGTGCCCCTCAATTCTTGTTCCTGACGTATGGGTGTATCCAGAAGTTGTATTCACTGTAGAAGCAGATGAAATAACAAAGGGCATATCAAAGGAAGACATAGGTGGAGGACTTTCCTTAAGATTTCCAAGATTAGTAGAGTGGAATAGAGATAAAAGTGCAAATGAAGCAACTACAGTAAAGGAGCTTAGAGAGATGTTTAATATGAAGCATTAGTAGTGTTGAAGTAACTCGATTGAAAAGATGTTCATATGAATGCTACAATGTAACCCCGAGATGGAACTCGGTTTTGATAATGACAAATATGTAAAGATTCAAAGTGAAAATATCCGAAAGAGGACTGAATTATTCGACAAACTATATTTAGAAATAGGGGGAAAGCTATTTGATGATACTCATGCATCAAGAGTTCTTCCAGGATTTTGCCCAGATGTTAAGATAAAAATGTTTGAAGAGCTAAAGAATGACTTGGAGATAATTTTTTGCATAAATGCTGGTGATATAGAGAAGAAAAAAGTTCGTGCAGAATATGGGATTACATATGATATGGAAGTCATTCGTCTCATAGATCATCTTAAGCAGATGGGTTTCAGTATAAACTCGGTTGTTGTGACACTGTACAATAATCAGCCTGCAGCAGACAGATTCATAGAAAAGCTCAAAAGGTATGGATTAAAAACATATACGCACAAGTTCACAAAAGGGTATCCAACGGATATTGATACTATAGTTAGTAAAGAGGGATATGGAGCAAATCCATATATTGAAACAAGGAAAAAAATAATATTGGTAAATGCTCCTGGTCCTGGATCTGGGAAACTGGCTACATGCTTATCTCAGCTATATCATGAGCATGAAAGGGGAGTGAATGCAGGATATGCAAAGTTTGAAACTATGCCTGTTTGGAATCTTCCGTTAAAGCATCCTCTTAATATGGCATATGAAGCTGCTACTGCAGATCTTAAAGATGTGAACATGATTGATTATTTTCACCTTGAGAAATATGGGATACAAGCAGTCAATTACAATCGTGATTTAGAAGTTTTTCCCATATTGAAAACAATTCTTTATCGTATCTTCAAAAGGGATATTTACTATTCTCCTACAGACATGGGTGTAAACATGATAGGAGAATGCATCGTAGATGATGAGGTTGTGCAGGAGGCGTCGAAAAGAGAGATAGTGAGGAGATATTTTAATGAAATGTGTAACTACAAGACAGGTGTGGCAGACGCAGATACTCCTGAGAGAGTGAAGAAGCTTATGAATGAGCTTGGAATTAGTGAGAATTATCTTGATGTTGTTAAACCTGCTTTAGATAAATCTAAAAAGGAAAAAAGACATGTTATATCACTAAAACTGCCAAATGGAAGAATAATTACAGGGAAAGAAACTAATCTTTTGAGTCCTGCAAGTAGTTTAGTACTTAATGCAATAAAGGAAGTAGAGAAAATCCCTGATAGTATAGATTTGTTGTCTCCCTCCGTATTAAAACCGATACTAAAGTTAATGCCGAAGGTTACAGGAGAGAAAATGCCTCTTACACTGCAGGAGGTGTTAATAGCCTTGAGTATTTCTTCTGTTACGAATCCTTCTGTGAAAAAAGCTTTAAAGGGGATTACCAAGTTGAAGAATTGTGAGGCTCATGCAACATATATAGTTAATAATGGGGATGCGAGGATATTGAAAGGGTTAAAAATCAATTTAACATGTGAGCCAGTATTTTATTCGGATAGATTGGATTATTCTTTGTAAAAATAATTGTATTGTAGTATCCTGCATTTTAATGCTAGAAAGTGTTCTGTAACAGTGTTCTCGAGATATCTTTTACAAATTATTCATAAGGAACTTGCACAGACTTTATGAGTGTGATATGATACTCAGCACGAGTTTGGGATGATTAAAAAGAAGCAGGTTTCCTCTTAGAAATTCTTTTTCTAAAGAAACATTTCTTTGGTGTTTTGTAATGTTTAGTGAGTCAGAGGTATTTCCCACACTCAGCTCATTA
>Ga0208825_1000879_pt1 | contig 25851 bp, 16 predicted proteins | sample AD_UKC113_MetaG_FD_184450 | JGI IMG/M metagenome (GOLD analysis project Ga0208825, IMG submission 184450) | Active sludge microbial communities of municipal wastewater-treating anaerobic digesters from Hong Kong - AD_UKC113_MetaG (SPAdes)... | ecosystem: Engineered > Bioreactor > Anaerobic >...
ATAGTTATTCTGATTACTTTAATGCTTTTTGTACTGGCCCTTTTTACAAAAGGCCTCACCCATGATATATTTCTCGAAGCCGGAATACTTCTGGTTTCGGTAAAACTGATAATGATGGCTTACAGGAACAATGTTTTCTATAAGGACATAATTGAAGAACTGAAAAAACTAAACCAAAGGCTAAACAAAAGCAATTGAATAATTGTTAACAAGCTGGTTGCATGAAAATTTGAATGACTGACCTTTACAGTGAAATATCATATAGGACCAGTACACTGATAACAAGTTCCTACAGCACATCATTTTCAAGCGCTGTAAGGCTTCTTGACAGGGAGACCCAGGATGCCATCTATGGCATTTACGGCTTCGTGCGTCTTGCCGATGAAATTGTTGATACTTTTCATGCTTTTGACAAGGAAGACCTGCTTCAGAAATTTGAGAACGATTATTATCACGCTGTTGAGAAGGGAATAAGCCTGAATCCTGTATTGAATTCATTTCAGCTTACTGTAAGAAAATACAATATCTCAGACGATCTTATCCAGGCTTTCCTGAAAAGCATGAAAACCGATCTTATTAAGCAAAACCATAAATCCAGGGATGAAACTGATGATTATATTTATGGTTCTGCCGAAGTTATCGGTCTTATGTGCCTTAAAGTCTTTGTAAGGGGTGATGAGCTCCTTTACAGGGAACTGGAAGAACCAGCAAGAAGACTCGGGGCCGCGTTTCAGAAGGTCAACTTCCTCCGGGATATAAAAGACGACATGGAAATCCTGAACAGGCAGTATTTTCACCAATCCTTTGAAAATGGATTTAACGATGATGTGAAAACAAAAATCGCAAATGAGGTTGAAAGTGATTTTCAATCCTCCCTGTGCGGGCTCGAAAAACTGCCAGGGAATGTTAAAACGGGGGTTCTGACAGCTTACTTTTATTACAGAAACCTCCTTAAAATAATCAGGAAGACTCCGGCAAAGGAACTGATGAAAAAACGGGTAAGGGTACCCGATACGGTCAAGATGTTTTTACTTGTCAGGGCACTCATTGTGTGCAAGTTGAGATTGCCTCTGATCAGCCGGAACTGAAATCGCATGCAATGACAGAACCATTGGTAATACTTGTCGATGAAAACGATAATCCGAAAGGAGTTGCAGGTAAGATGGAAGCACACAAAAAAGCGCTTCTTCACCGGGCTGTATCGGTGTTCATCATAAATCCGGAAGGCAAATGGATACTGCAGAGACGTGCCCAGGACAAATACCATTCCAAAGGGCTCTGGACAAATTCCTGCTGTACCCATCCTCATCCCGGAGAATCGTCACTTGGTGCTGCCCACCGGCGGCTGAGGGAAGAAATGGGCCTCGAATGTGATCTCAGGGAACTTTTTGCTTTTACCTATATTGAAAAGCTTGACAATGAACTTACAGAGCATGAATTTGATCATGTGTTTCTTGGAATAACCGGCATGAAGCCTGTAATAAATACCGCCGAGGTTGAGGAATGGAAAGCTGTGTCATTTGATGAGCTTCACAATGACATCCGGGAGAATCCTGATGACTATACATATTGGTTTAAAATGATCTATGAAAGAGTGAATTCCCACATTTCTGAAAACAAACACTTACCGGAATGATATTGACTCTGATTCTTATTATTGCTGCAGCATTTGCACTTATGGAATTCGTAGCATGGTCGAACCATAAATATGTTATGCATGGATTTCTGTGGCCGCTTCACAGGGATCATCATCTTACAGATATAGCCGGAAAACCCGTGTTGCAGAAAAACGACCTTTTTTTCCTTATATACGCCATACCTGCAATAGTGTTGATCATATGGGGTTTTTCGTCGGGTAATCCATACATGGTCTCTGCCGGAGCGGGCATAACGCTTTACGGCCTAACATATTTCATTTTTCATGATGTGGTTTATCATCACAGGCTGCCTTTTTTCGGGAATCCAAAAAATTCATATGTCAAAGCCCTGATAAAGGCTCATGATGCACATCACCGGCCAAAGAACAGGACAGATTTCAATAATTTCGGGCTCCTTGTCTTCAGCAAAAGATATTTCAACTGAAAACCATGCCATTATATCTTGCCCTTGTGCTGGGTTCCATAAGCATACCTCTATTGCTTAGCTTCGACAGAAAAGTGGCTTTTTACAGATACTGGCCTGCCCTTTTACCATCGATAATTATCACCGGCGCCTTCTTTGCTGCTTTTGACAGTTTTTTTACGGCAAAGGGTATATGGGGATTCAATCCGCGTTATCATACGGGCATCGTTCTGGCCCGTCTGCCTTTCGAAGAATGGCTCTTCTTCATCCTTGTCCCCTATTCGAGTATTTTTATACATTTCGTACTGAAAGCCTATTTCCCCGGAATGGGATTTAATGATAAAACGACCCGGACAATTACATTTATCCTTATATTTATCCTGGCAATAGTCATAGTGGCGGAACACGACAAGACATATTCAGTCACATATTTTACACTTATGACTCTTGTCCTTATTATTTCATTTTTTCATAAAGGGAAACTTTTAAATGGCTTTTATATATCGTTCCTTGTCATACTCATCCCTTTCATAATTGTCAACGGGATCCTCACGGGAAGCCTTATCGAAGAAGAGGTTGTATGGTATAACGAGGCTGAGATAACAGGTATCAGGCTGATTACGATCCCTGTCGAGGATTTTGCGTATGGATTCAGCCTGATATTCATTAACCTTCTGCTTATGGACCACTTCCGGAAATTGATAGATACACGGAAAAATAAATAGAATTGGATATCACAAGAGCTCAGATAAAAAAATACACTGAAGAAAGAACCGGTATCCCAAAAGTTCTTCTGCTTATCTTTTTTGCAGTGGGTGTCGCGGGCACTGCCGTGGATCTTACGCGTGATATATTTATTTCACTGACTCCTTTTGCCCTTCTGCTTTGCTTTGCAGCTATCCTATCTTATCACCGGTCTGATAACACCGCAAAGGATGCATTGGTGTTTGGCGCAATCCTCCTGGCGGGCTTTTTTGTTGAAGCCGCGGGAGTAAATACCGGCATGATATTCGGAAATTATGAATACGGCGACGGCCTCGGTTTAAAAATATTCAGTACCCCGCTGCTAATAGGCCTGAACTGGGCAATTCTTACTTACTGCACTGCAATTGTCACTGATAAATTATTGGTTCATTGGTCTTTAAGGATTCCAGCCGCCTCAGCGCTGATGGTTTTGTATGACCTTATAATGGAGCAGGTGGCCCCGGCAATGAGGATGTGGAGTTTTAAGGATGGAATCCCCGCTCAGAATTATATCATGTGGTTTGTTTTTGCACTGATATTTCATACTGTGATTAAAATTGCCGGCCTGCGTTTCTCTAACACGATAGCTCCGTTTATATTTATCATCCAGGGTGCCTTTTTCCTGATCCTTTATCTGATCTTCCGATTTATTCAATGATCTACAAGGCTTCACATAACACAATCATATATGCCTTTTTCAGATTGTACACCCGCTGGAAAATAAAAAGGAACTTCCACGGGACAGGGATCAAAGGGGAGTTCACCGACAGGGGACTGCCTGTTTTGCTTCTCTCAAATCATTTCAGCTGGTGGGACGGATTCTGGGCCGAATATCTCAATATGAAAGTGTTCAAAAGGAAATTTTACTTTATGATGCTCGAGGAACAGCTGAAAAAATACATGTTCTTTAATAAAACCGGAGGCTATTCGATTAAAAAAGGCTCATCATCAGTTGTGGAATCGCTCATTTATACTGCCGGACTACTTACAAACCCCCGGAATCTCGTGCTGATGTTCCCCCAGGGGAGATTTGATTCAATGCATAATCACAATATCAGTTTTGAAAAAGGGGTCGGTTATGTACTCGGTAAATTGAAGAATAAGATACACATAATCTTTGTGGCAAATTTCATTGAATATTTCTCGGAGGAAAAACCCGGGTTGATAATCTATTTCACTGAATTTACAGGGAATGATCTTTCCACGGCAAACCTTGAGAAAGAATACAACACTTTCTTCTCAGCGTGCAGGGCTGACAATATAAGACTTGCCCGGACATGATGACCGTAGTTGCATATATTGTCATCGTATTTGCTGCTGTCCAGCTTCTTGTCTCAATCGTCAATCTGATATTTGAGACTAACCTTCCTGCTGACGGGGAAAAAGACGGACCCCCTGTTTCTGTTCTGATTCCTGCCCGAAATGAAGAAGAGAATATCGGGAATATTATTGATGATCTTCTTGCACAGGAATACAGTAATGTTGAGATTATAATCTTCAATGATCAATCGGATGACAGAACTGCTGAAATCGTAACATTATATACAGACCGTGAAAAAAGGGTAAGGCTAATTGATTCGGCAGGACTTCCTGAAGGCTGGCTGGGCAAGAATTATGCCTGTCATTCCCTTGCACAAAGTGCAAAAGGCGACTTTTTCCTTTTTCTCGATGCCGATGTCAGAATATCCGGAAATGTTATTGGAAGGGCAGTATCTTTTTCTGACAAAAAGTGTCTCGACCTTATCTCCTCTTTCCCGCGTCAGCTTATTGAAACTCCTGGTGAAAGGATCACTGTTCCGGTAATGAACTATATACTTGTTTCACTTCTTCCGCTGATACTCGTGCGAAGTACCCGTTTCGTTTCGCTGTCGGCAGCAAATGGTCAGTTCATGTTTTTCAGGGCAGGTGCCTACAAGGAACTCATGCCTCATGAAAAGGTAAAGAACAACATGGTGGAGGACATTCACATTGCACGAATTTTCAAAAAAGCCGGGAAAAACGTTTCCTGCCTGCTTGGCGACAATGACCTTTCGTGCAGGATGTACCGAGGTTTCGGTGATGCAGTAAACGGGTTTTCAAAAAACGTGACAGCTTTTTTCGGCAATTCGTTCCTTCTGGCCGTGCTGTTTTTCCTTTTTACAACCTTTGGTTTCCTTGCAGTGATGGCCTCAATGCCATTAAGTGTTTTTGCAGCATATGCTGCGGCCCGTATCGCAGTAAGGATCATAATTTCTATAGCCAGCAGGCAGAATGTGTTTTACAATTTGCTTTTAATTATACCTTTACAATTTTCACTTGGACTTTTTATCTACAGGGCATTCAAAAACAAAATGTTAAGGAGATTTCAATGGAAGGGGCGAAATTTAGGCTGATCCCGTCAGTAATTTTCATGCTGGCATTTCTGCCTGTTAAGGCTGATTACGGATCAGAGATATATTCTGCATATATAAACAACCGGATGGACAGGTGGAAAGCCGTCATCGACAGGATGGCTGCAATACCCGACAAGGATAATGCTTTGCTTCTTGAACTCGTTAACTATCAATACGGATATATTGGCTATTGCATAGGTTTTGACAGAAAGGATGAGGCAAGGAAATACCTTTCGGTTGCTCAGGCAAATCTTGAGATTCTTGAAGAACGGGGATACATGCTCTCCATGGTCAGCGCATACAAATCAGCATTTTATGGCTTCAGGATCGGGCTTAATCCTGTCACCGCACCCGTCAACGGGAAAAAAAGCATGGAAAATGCAAAGACTGCCCTTAAACTTGATCCTTCAAACTACCTTGCTTATATCCAGAACGGGAATATAGAATTTTACATGCCTGCTGCATTCGGAGGATCTAAGAAAGAAGCCCTCGAATTCTACCTCAAGGCAAAAGAGGTAATTGAAAAGAACCCCGGTTCACTGAAAGGCGACTGGAATTATTTGAGCCTTATGATATTAATAGGCCAGACCCACACCTATCTGAAGGAATATGACAAGGCAAAAAAGACGTACGACAATATCCTCCAGATCGAACCGGAATTTAAATATGTGAAAGATGACCTGTATCCCAAATTGTTGACAAAAATGAAGAACTGAATATTATGCCAAAAAACGTCTTGATAGCCGGTGCCGGATTAGCGGGCCTGGCGACTGCTCTCCGGCTTGCGAAAAAAGGTTACCGGGTTGAAATTGTTGAAAAAAACGGTAATGCGGGAGGAAGGCTAAACCAGCTTAAAAAGGATGGATTTACCTTCGATACGGGGCCCAGCTTTTTCAGCATGTCGTATGAATTCACAAACTTTGCAAGGGAATGCAATATAAGGCTGCCATTCGAATATTACGAGCTTGATCCCTTGTATTCGGTCACTTTCAGAAAGGACGATTCCCCATATCATCTTTACAAGGACATAAGTAAGCTTGCTGCACAGTTCGGTGAATCAGAACCAGATTTTGAGCGTGGAATGAGAAAGTATCTTGACAAATGCAGGAGGCTCTACCACGACACAAACATAGTCATTAAAAGCAATTATGATTCATTGTTCGACTATCTGTTAACCCTGATGAAGGTGAATCCGGTTCACCTGCCTGTCATTTTCAGGAATTTCTGGCAGCAGGTTTCACATTATGTTAAATCAAATGATGCACGCGAAATACTGTCGCTGGTTGCATTTTTTCTCGGCAAGACTCCTTTCGATACTGCAGCAGTTTATACACTGCTTTCTTATACCGAATTCATGCACGATGGCTATTACAATGTCAAAGGGGGTATGTACAAAATCGTTGAGGGTTTTGTTGAAGAGCTTGAAAAGGAAAATGTAAGAATACATTACAATACCGAGATAGTTGATTTCATTGCCGAAGGCAGAACGCTGAAGTACCTCGTCGACAAGAACGGCATGAAATGGGGGGGCGATATCATAATAGTAAACGGTGACGCCGCTGTTTTCAGGGGCAGTGTTTTCCGCAGGAAGGAATACTCTGAAGAGAAACTCGACAGGATGGACTGGACAATGGGTTCACTCACACTTTACCTTGGTCTCAAATGCAAGCTGCCTGGCATAAGTCACCACAACTATTATCTCGGCGACAATTACAGGGAATATGCCGAAAAGGTGTTCAAACATCCCGGGGTGATGGAAAAACCATATTATTATGTAAATGTACTCTCGCGATCAAACCCTGGTTGTGCTCCTGAAGGCTGTGAAAGCCTGTTTTTCGTTTGCCCGGTCCCTGACCTCAGATTCAAAAACAACTGGGATGACAGGGATGCCATTGCAGATGGTTTAATTGAAGATTTCTCCCGAAGGATAAAAAAGGATATCAGACCTGAGATAATATCCCGGACAGTGTATACACCTGTTGACTGGCGCGATCAGTTCAATCTTCACAGGGGCAGCGGGCTGGGCCTTTCACACAAAATGCTTCAGATAGGAGGATTCCGTCCGAAGAATTTTGATGAGCAATTCCTCAATGTATTTTATGCGGGAGCTTCAACAATCCCCGGGACTGGCCTGCCGATGGTTATTATCAGCTCCCGGCTGGCAGCCGACAGGGTTGAGGAATACTGCAAACGATGAAAATAAATATTGTATGGCTCAGAAGGGATCTCAGGCTTGATGACAACACTGCCCTGAATGCAGCACTGTCGTCCGATATCCCCGTTTTGCCTGTATTCATTTTTGATTCCGCCATAACGGATGACCTTGGTTATGATGATCCAAGAATAACCTTTATCTACAACAACCTCCTCGCGATTAACAATGTTCTTAAAAGATCGGCCAGTTCACTTTATGTTCTGAAAGGAAAGCCCGAGGACCTTTGGAACAGGCTTGCCGCATCGTTTGACATCGATACTGTTTTTGTCAACAGGGATTATGAACCGTATGCCATCAGACGCGACAGCTGTGTAGAGAATTTGCTTGGCAAAAAGGGAGTTAAATTCGTGAGTTTCAAAGACCAGGTTGTCTTTGAAGAGAATGAAACAGTCAAGCCTGACAATACACCTTACACATTATTCACGGCGTATAAAAACAGATGGATGAAAATGCTTGGTGGGAAAGTGTTGGAAACAATTGAGCCCCCGTCTCACAAAAAGAATAATTTCTTCAAATCCGCCTTCCCATTTCCATCATTGAATGATCTGGGATTTTCTGAAAGTCAGGTTAAGGTAAGACCGTATGATCTCTCGGTAATTCCTGATTATCATAGATACCGCGATTTTCCTGCTGCGGACAGGACAAGTTATCTCTCTCCCCATTTGCGTTTTGGAACAATAAGCATAAGGAAGCTTGTAAGAACCGCCCTTGATCATAATCTGATTTTTCTTAACGAGCTTATCTGGAGGGAATTCTTTATGCAGATACTTTTCAGTTTCCCGGGCGTTGTCAGCAATAACTTTAGGAGCCTGTACGATGATATAGTCTGGAGGAATGATGAAAAGGAATTCCTCAGGTGGTGCCGTGGTGAAACCGGATATCCCATAGTGGATGCAGGGATGCGACAGCTGAACCAGACGGGATACATGCACAACAGGGTAAGGATGATAACCTCCGGTTTCCTCTGCAAACACCTTCTTGTTGACTGGAGATGGGGAGAAGCGTATTTTGCAGAAAAGCTTCTCGATTACGAACTCTCGTCAAACAACGGCAACTGGCAATGGACAGCGGGAACAGGCTGTGATTCAGCTCCCTATTTCAGGATCTTTAATCCCGAAACGCAGCAGCAGAAATTCGACCCAGACTTTGAATATGTAAAAAAATGGGCCGGTGATTACGACAAACCTGGTTATCCGCGGAAAATTGTTGAACATGTTTTTGCAAGGCAGAGGGCTCTTGATGCCTACAGGGAGGGCATGAAAAGGAAAGGTATTGCCTTAAAAGGTTAAATTGAATATCTTTATTTCGTTAAACCCTAAAATTATGAACAGGCATTTTCTGCCAGATCTTCTGCTATGTTTAATTGTAAGCGTCCTTTTCATTCCGGCCTGCGATAAATTCAAGAATGATCCTCAGTACGTCGGCACATGGCAGTTCACAGAACAAATCACGGCGGATGATATAGTATACAGCACGACCAGGACACTCACCCTTGCCAGAAGCTCCTGGGAAGAGACCTATGTCATAAAACACCTGGGCTCCCCGGGTATCTCGGCAATAATCGGTACAAGGGGCAAACTGGGGATGTCTCATACATCGCTTGTCTTTTATCTTGATGAATTGGGCACATGTGTGCCGGACGAGATGGACAAATGCACCGACCAGGTTGAATGGTATGGCGAAGGAACCGTTTACTGGAATCTGAACAATCAGTATTTTGAAAAGGCAGTACCGGCCAAATACGAAGTAAAAGATAATTTGCTTACTTTAATGAGGGATCTGAATAATGACGGCGATTATAATGATACCGGAGAGAATGTCACCTTTCAGATGATTTAACGACGTTTCCATTATGAAAATAATCTGGATGTTGATATTTCTGATTCTGCTGTCTCCGGAAAATAAAAACCAGGAGAAAGATCCGCCTGAGGGGCTCATGGTCGAATTTATCAGAAGACCGGCTTATGCCGTTATCAATGACTCGAAGCCTGAATTCACCTGGATAGTTCCTGAAAAGGCCGGGAGGCAGACCGCATACCAGATATTGCTCGCCTCAACACCTGATATTCTTGCAAGAGATGAGGCTGACCTCTGGAACAGCAATAAAAGAATAAGCTCACGGTCTTCCGAAATTGAATATGCAGGAGGAAATCTTTCAGACAACACCAGGTATTTCTGGAAAGTGAGGATATGGGACCAAAACGGGGATCCTTCGAAATGGTCTGATATACAGTCTTTCAGGACAGGCATTCTTGTTGACGGCGGCACTGCGGCTAACGTGTTCCTCGAAAATAACATCAGCCCGGTCCTGTTTGTGAGAACAGGCAGCAACAGGTACTTCATCGATTTCGGAAAAGATGCCTTTGGGACACTTGTCCTTGAGGCAGATGCCCCCCGGCGCGATACGATGATTGTTCATCTGGGAGAGAAACTATCGGGGACTTATACCATAGACAGAAACCCGGGCGGAACTATCAGGTACCACAGAATCTTGTTAGTCGTTGAGCCGGGCCGGCACAGCTATAAGGTCGATATCCCGCGGGATGAAAGGAACACCGGCCCGTCGGCTGTACGCCTTCCCGATTCCCTGGGAGTCATCACCCCTTTCCGCTATTGTGAACTGGAAAACTGCAATTTTGAACCTGACCCCGCCCGTATATACCAGAAAGCTTACTGGTATTATTTTGACGACACCGAAAGTTCTTTTAATAGTCCTGATTCCATACTGAATAACCTGTGGAAAATCTGTAAATATTCAATAAAAGCCACCTCCTTCGCGGGGCTTTATATCGACGGCGACAGGGAGCGGATCCCGTATGAGGCGGATGCATACATAAACCAGTTGGGCCATTACTATTCCGACAGGGAGTATTCAATTGCCCGAAGGACGAACGAGTACTTCATTGACCACCCTACCTGGCCAACCGAATGGATACTTCAGACTGTCATGCTGTTTCACAACGACCTGATGTTTACAGGTAACATGGAATCTCTTGCAAAACACTACAAGGCACTGCAATATAAAACGCTCTGTGAAATAGCTCGTCCCGACGGACTTATAAGTTCGAAGAATGTCACTGATGAGGTAATGCGTAACCTGGGGTTCTCCAATGCGAAGGAAAGGATCAGGGATATAGTTGACTGGCCTCCTTCGCAGAAGGATACCGGGTGGCAGCTTGCCACTCCCGAAGGTGAGAGGGACGGATATGACATGGCTGAAGTGAACACGGTTGTCAATGCATTCCATTACAGGAGCCTGGTGTTAATGGCCGGCATGGCAGGATATCTCGGGAAACCGGTCGATTCCCTTTTGTTCGTTAGCCGGGCCGTCAAGGTAAGAAATTCAATTAATGAAAAACTCTTTGACAGGGAAAAGGGAATCTATCTCGATGGTGAAAATTCACACCACTCTTCGCTGCATGCAAATATGATGGCCCTTGCCTTTGACATTGTCCCGGAGGAATACAAAAAGAGTGTGGTTGAGTTCATTAAATCGAGGGGGATGGCATGTAGTGTCTATGGTGCCCAGTTTCTTCTTGAAGGCCTTTACAAAGCAGGAGAACAAGACTATGCCCTCAGCCTTATGACTGCAACGCACGACAGGAGCTGGTATAACATGATAAGGACAGGATCGACAATCACAATGGAAGCATGGGACATGAAATACAAGCCTAATTCCGACTGGAATCATGCCTGGGGAGCTGTCCCCGCTAACATTATTCCCGGTTATATGTGGGGTATCAGACCTGCCTGTCCCGGATTCAGCAAAGCAATAATAAAGCCACAGCTAAGCACGCTTAAAAATTCTTCGGTAGTTGTTCCGACAATAAGGGGAAATATTTCTGCAGAATATCGTAAAACAGAAGGGCTAAAGGAATTTATAATAAGCGTTCCGGGAAATATGGAATGTGATTTTATTACTGACAGTGTTAAATATTTAACAATCAGCGTTAACGGAAAAAACGCCGGAGGAGAAACAGGAATTATCAGGCTCGGACCTGGAAAAAGTAAAATAATTATGACCTATGAAAAATCTAATTAATCTGATGTCCATTGTGATGCTGTTCTTTGCCGCAACAGGTTGCGGCCGGGAAACAGCAACCGGAACATTCAAGGCAGATGTTATAGTATATGGAGGGACCTCAGCAGCTGTAACGACAGCGGTCCAGGTTCACAGGATGGGCCTTTCGGTGATAATTGTATCACCCGATAAGCACCTTGGGGGAATGTCGTCCTCGGGCCTGGGCTTTACCGATACAGGCAACAAGGAAGTCATCGGAGGCCTTGCCAGGGAATTCTATCAGCTTATTTACCAGCATTACGACAAGCCTGAATCATGGAACTGGCAGAAGCGTTCCGAATATGGCAACAGGGGGCAGGGCAATCCGGCCATTGACGGAGACAAAAGGACAATGTGGATATTTGAACCTCACGTTGCTGAAGAGGCTTTTGAAACTATGATCAGACAGAACAACATCCCTGTACACAGGGATGAATGGCTCGACAGGGAGACCGGGGTCGAAATGAAAGACGGGAAAATCGTATCAATACAGACTTTAAGCGGCAAACTCTATAAGGGGAAAGTCTTTGTTGATGCCACATATGAAGGAGACCTCATGGCTTCGGCAAATGTGAGATACACTGTCGGAAGGGAGGACAACAGCCTTTACGGCGAGACATGGAACGGTGTGCAGGCAGGAGTTTTCCATCATGGACATTATTTCAAGGATAAAATTTCACCCTATAAAGTTCCCGGAGATCCGTCAAGCGGACTCTTACCCCGGATATCTACAGAAGCCCCCGGAGAGAATGGAACCGGGGATCACAAAGTACAGGCCTATTGCTACCGCCTTTGCCTTACACAGAACCCGGATAACAAAGTACCGATAACGAAACCTGAAGGATACGACAGCAGCCAGTATGAGCTGCTGGTGCGCGTGGCGGAAACAAGATGGAATGAGTTTTTTGCAAAATATGATGCCATCCCCAACCGTAAAACCGATGTGAACAATCACGGACCCTTCAGCTATGATAACATCGGCATGAGCTGGGAATATCCGGAAGCCTCCTATGAAAAAAGAAAAGAGATTCTGAATGAACATATTACTTATCAGAAAGGACTCCTGTATTTCATGGCAACGGATAAACGTCTGCCTCAGTGGGTAAGGGATACCATGAACACATGGGGATTTTCACGCGATGAATTCGCTGACAACGGTTACTGGCCGTATAATATTTATGTAAGAGAAGCAAGAAGAATGATCGGCAAATATATCATGACTGAAAATGACGTTCTCTCCAAAAGAGAAGTTCCGGAATCAATAGGAATGGGATCATACACAATGGATTCACACAACGTTCAGAGATATGTGACCGCCGAAGGATATGTTCAGAATGAAGGCGACATTGGGGTAGCGGCTCCACGTCCCTACAGGATCAGCCTCGGATCAATACTTCCCGAAAAGGATCAGTGCAGTAACCTGATAGTTCCGGTATGCGTTTCATGCTCGCACATTGCATTCGGATCGATAAGAATGGAACCTGTTTTCATGATACTCGGCCAGAGCGCAGGGACTGTAGCTTCGATGGCTGTTCAAGGGAAAAAGAACATTCATGACCTTACGTATGATGAGATAAGAAAAAAGCTTGTCGAGGACGGTCAGATACTGGAATTTTAAAATCCTGACAGTGACCCCGGTAAATGCCTCCAAACATACAATACAGCTCTCGACGGCATCATTACCAACCTCAGGATAAGGTACAAGCCGAAAGAAGGCAACGACTTATTTGTGGTATTCGATGAGGACAGAAACGCTGACCTTCACAGGGAACCGCCAACTCTGCCTGTCTGCAATTCAAGGGCCGTAACGATAAAATATACCTGTACCTTCAACCTGTAAACTAAAAAATCTTACTTCTGATAGCCCTTTCATGCAATAAAACCGGGCCTTCTGTGTTAATAACTTTGCCTGTATGTTAAATAATATCAATAACCGGAAATTTCACATTTGTCAATGTTACTAATTTTGATTGGCAAATTTTATACCGGCGATGGATGGCTGAAGTAATTCCATAAGCCTGATAATCCGGATAATATTGTTTCTGATACAGAATAGAATTATTACTAACCAAAAGAATTTTAGAAAAATGAAAAAGATCGTTAGATTTTTAGCAATTGCAGTTGTAATGCTGGGTTTCTCTTCCGGGATTTTTGCGCAGACAACAGCTTCAGCCTCGGCATCAGCAGTTATAATTGCACCTCTTTCCATTGTACAGGCTTCAAACCTGCACTTCGGAGTTATCTGGAGAGGCACCTCCGCCGGAATTGTTACTGTAACCCCCGGGGGTGGTCGTTCATCAACAGGTGGAGTAACCCTGTCGGCAATTTCTCCGGCTCATACGGCAGCTTCGTTCACTATTACCGGTGAACCTGGAAGGGCTATCACTATCACAATCCCTACAACGGATGTTACAATCACAGACGGTACCAACAACATGATAGTGAATAACTTTCAAAGCACTCCCGCATCAGGAACATACACGCTGACAGGTGCGACAACAACCCTCAGCGTAGGTGCAGATCTCAATGTTCTGGCCAACCAGCAATCGGGAACATACACAGGGACTTTCAACGTGTCGGTGAATTATAACTGATTTGTATTGCCTTGATTCCATATCAGGATAGTGTTGAGACCTGCTAAAATATCATTGAGCCTGGTATTATTCATTTTTTTAAATCTGAATTATTCAGCCGCCCAGGTCACACAATCAATAAGTGCGACCGGGCATGTCTTTGCTGAAGTAATTCCGGTTTTTTCAGCCAGAGAAACGTCACAGTTGAATTTCGGCCGTTTTTCTCCAGGCCCACAGGGGGGTAAAATAATACTTACCCCTCAAAGCACAATATCGGTGCAGGGGAGCATAGTCATGGGAAAAGGAAGTCAGAATGCTGCAAGTTTCTATGTCTCAGGCGATGAAAATGCCTCATATTCCATCAGTCTGCCTTCAGATCCGGTAATATTGAAACATAATTCCAGTGAAAGGTCGATGGTACTGGAAGACTGGAATTCCTGGCCGCCTCCTGGTAACGGAACGGGAGTGTTGCAGAACGGATTTCAGGTGGTAAATGTCGGAGCCACACTTAAAATCGGGAATATTCATGAAAATCCGGTCGGAATATACACAGGATCCTACACAATTACTTTTGACTTTAACTGATGCTTAAACCATTTTTAAAGGATGAAAAACCTTAAATACAGAAAAAAAGCAGGACCAAACATGTATCTCAGGTTAAAGCCATTTATGATTTTTCTGGCTGGCTTGTCTTTTCTTCTTACCTTTTCATCTGATCCTGCTCTCGCTCAGGGAGACCTGCTTATCACACCGCGCAGGTTAGTCTTTGACGGGTCACGAAGATCTGCAGATATAAACCTGGCAAATACAGGAAAGGACACTGCCACCTATGCCATTTCGCTCATACAGATCAGGATGCTCGACGATGGCGGGTTTGAAACAATAACTGCGCCTGATCCCGGACAACAATTCGCTGACCGTTTCATCCGCTTCTTCCCCAGGTCGGTAACCCTTGGCCCGAACGAGACTCAGGTTGTGAAAGTTCAGGTGGTAAGAACCAATGAAATGTCGGCAGGAGAATACCGTTCACATTTCTATTTCAGGGCCGTCCCGAAAGCCTTGCCTTTGGGAGAAGATAAAGCATCCCGCGATTCGGCAGCAATAGCAGTAAGACTCACACCGATATTTGGCATTACTATTCCGGTAATAATAAGGAACGGGGAATCTACGGCAAAAGTTTCGATTTCTGATGTATCATTCACGCTTGTCAACGACACGGTTCCCAGGATCAGTTTCAAATTCAACCGGACAGGAAACATGTCGGTTTACGGTGATATAACAGTTGATCATATCTCCGCCGGCGGCAGGGTAACAAGGGTCGGCACAGCCAATGGCGTTGCAGTGTATACACCCAATTCATCACGCAGGTTTCAGTTTGACCTGATGGATATTCCGGGGGTGGATTACAAGTCCGGAACGCTGAGGGTAATTTATACTTCTTCTTCAGATGTAAAACCAGCAAAACTTGCTGAAGCAGAAGTTGCACTGAAGAGATGACAGGGAAAAATCCTCCCCTTTAATATTGATCATATCGCTTACAGGATGAAAAAGCTACGTCTGATCAATAAGAACCTGATACTGGCAGTGGCTTTGATTTCTGCCTGCGGATATTCTTTTGCACAAACCCAGACACAAACATATAGTACTCCCGGAACATTTACTTTCACGGTTCCCGCAGGAGTATCCTCGGTAATCGTGGAATGTTGGGGAGCAGGAGGCGGAGGCGGCGGAAACCCAACCACCGCTGATGGAGGGGGAGGCGGCGGAGGAGGAGCATACAGCCGTTCGGTACTGGCCGTATCTCCCGGTAACTATAGTCTGACAGTCGGCGCTGGTGGGGCAGGCGGTTCCGGTGGAAACGGCAGCGACGGGGGTGATACCTGGTTCGGCTCATCAACAACAATTCGTGCTGCAGGAGGAAAAAGAGGTTGTGCACCCCTGGGAGGTGCAGCCGGTGTTTCAGGCGCGGGAGGACTGACATCTGATTCTTATGGAGATGTCAGATACAATGGAGGCAATGGGGGATCCGGAACAAACAGTACATCAGGACAGGGAGGGCCCGGGGGATCCTCTGCAGGAACTGGAGCAAACGGCACATCAGGAACGGCAGTGTGGTCATCAGTTACTGCCAACCCGGCACCCGAAGGCGGAGGAACGGGCGGAAACGGAGGAACGGCCGGGAATAATGGCTCCCCGGGATCTTTCCCCGGCGGCGGCGGAGGAGGATCGGGCGATAAGCCTAGCAAAGGTTCAGGCAGCCGGACCGGAGGTTCCGGAGCGAATGGACAAATTATAATCTCATGGACCCCTCCGGTATTTTACTCACAGGGCTCCGGCGATCCTAATGTGCCTGCCAACTGGAAAACCGCATCAGGCCTTTCTCCTTCAGGCTTCGCTTCAAACAACCAAACCTTTATAATCCGGAATGGCCATAATATGACAACCACCGCGTCCGGATGGAACGTATCAGGTGCAAACACCGTTGTTCAAATCCAGAACGGCGGAATCTTAACCGAAACAACCCCAATTACTTTATCTGCCAATACCACCTTCCGGATTGATGACGGAGGAACACTCAACCACAATGTATCCTCATCAACAATATTCGATGGAACCGAATCGATCGGTACAGGCTCGACTATCAACTATGGCCTTTCAGGAAACCAGACTGTCCTGCCCTTCACATACGGGAACCTGACAATTTCAGGATCAGGAACAAAAACCCTTTCCGGGAACGTTGTTGTAAACGGCAGTCTGACGCTTACTGCAGGGACTCTTGCAGTTGCAGCTAATTCTCTTACTCTTAACGGTCCGGCAATAGCCGGAACACCGAACAACCTGAGTACAACAGCTTCGTCAACTTTAGTTTTCGGCGGATCATCGACAGGCATAATTGTCCCATCGAGTGTTACGACCTTAAGCAATCTGACAGTCAACAATCCAAACGGGGTAACCCTTTCAGGTCCGCTTTCTTCAGCCACTCTCACTTTCACCGACGGAGTTCTTAATACCGGTACCTCCAGTTTGCTTACAATAACCAATGCTGCACCCGGCAGTATAGGAGGCGTTTCAGTTTCAAGCTATATCAACGGTCCGGTGGCAAGAACACTTTATGCCGGGCTTACTAATTACGGAACCCCGTATATTTTTCCCGTGGGTAACGGCTCAGAATACCACCCGCTGGAACTGCTGAACGCCACTACCGGTGCGTCATCGCCAGTAATGCTGGTGTCGGTGTCGAATACCGGAGCTGTAAGCGGTGATGAGATTAGTATTACAGATATATCACCCCGCAACTGGTATCTTGGAACTGTAAGCGGCAACTTCACAAGTGCCCTCATAAGGCTGACAGAAGCCGACCTTGATGTGATTAATGTGATTGGACGTTCGTCGTTGAAATCCGGTAACTATGTATCCGCTGGAGGGGCAAATATAGGAAGTACAATAACAACCTCCTCACCTGTTTCCGGATCTGTCCTTCCTTCGTATTTCGCAATCGGCAAGACTGTCATAAATACATACTATTCTTACCAGTCGGGCGACTGGAATTCAACCGCCACATGGACAAAAGATCCTTCAGGCTCATTATGGACAGGGGCCGGCATCCCTGCATCGGGAGATAATGTTGTTATCCTTAACGGAAGAACCGTAAACATTAACCAAAACGGGAAAAGCAGCCTTAGCCTTGAAATCCGGATGGGAGGCATACTGGATCTGAAAACATTCAACGGACATAATTTTGGCGCCGTAAGAGGAGAGGGAACCCTCCGTCTGTCTTCCGGGACTTTCCCGGGAGGCGATTGTTCGGAATTTGTTTCTTCATCAGGAGGCACAGTTGAATATTACAACCTTAACGGTATCGGACTGAGCACATCCCAGCTTACATATAATAATCTTATTGTATCAAACTATACAGCCTCGGCTAACACCGTTTTCCTAAACAATTCAACAAATCCTGTAAATTATCTCCTGAACGGAAATTTCAGTCTGGTTAACGGGTCGACCGGTAGTCTGACATTCTATTTTGGGAATCCGACAGTATCCGACAATCTGATTAATATGACAGTCAACGGTAATTTCACTGTCGGCAGCGGTTGTAATATAAGGGTAAGTAATTTTGCATCAGGCCATTCGATACCGAATCCAAACAACAATACTACTCCATATCCTGTGCATACGCTCGTCCTTTATGGTGATTTCACGAACAATGGTTATGTGAGGTTCACAGGATTGCCCTCGCCTGTGGTCAATTCTTATTATACTCTTACCACAACAGCGTATAACGGAACTAATTACGGTGATGTCCAGGTATTTTTCAGGGGTGCAACAAACAATACTGTCACACTTAACGGGGTTACTGATTTTTTCAGGCTGATAATTGAGAAGGGAACTAATCAGACCAGTATACTTGACATAACAGCATCAGGGACAGGCAACTTCGCCCTTTTCGCTCCCAATAATCAGGGGAACAGTACCTTCGACGGGGGCCCTGAAGGATATGGTTACGGGGCTTATTACAAGGCGCTGTTTCTTCGTTACGGAACCCTGAAACTGGGAACAAACATCGTTATACCTTCCCTCTCGGAAGGAGGGCAGGATTTTAATCTTATTCCGACCGCGGCCTTATGGATAAACGGGGCCAATGTTTCAACTACTGTTTCAGGATTAAATGGAACAGGATATCAGGCTGCAACACTCTACGGGCGGTTGAGGATCAGTTCAGGACAGTTTTCCACAGGTGATGCGGCAGGAATTGTCCTGGGGACCCTCGGTACTCCTGAAATTATCATTGAGGGCACTGGCATACTTGACGTCAGTCAGGCATGGTCGCAAACCGGAGGAACAAACAGGGTAAGTTATATCCAGTCGGGAGGATCAGCCAATTTCAGGATGCAGGGTGAAAATCACACGGGGGCCATGCTTGGCCTTGCAAATCCAAATACCGTTTTTACGATGAGCGGAGGAACCCTGAACTTTACAAATAATACATTCATAGGGGGAGGAACCAGTTACCAGATAATGGATATCCAACCCCAGACAGGTAATTATCAGGTAACAGGTGGCACTGTAAATCTGAATCTTCCGGGAGCAGGAACGGCATATTCTATCAATTCAACAGCACCGATCTATAATCTCAATATTTCAAACAGGACTGGTACAAATACGACAACAATCAGATGGACAACACCTGCATCGGAACTTACAGTGCTTAATGACCTGACGCTCGGGGCCGGTTCGGTGCTTGATCTCGGAACAAACACTATTGGGCTGACTGTGGGCCACAACTTTACCCTTCCCGCCGGATCAACCTATACCCCGGGTAACAACACTACCACTTTTAACGGTACAGGGGGCCAGATTTTTACAAATGCAGGCACTATCACCTCGGGGCTGAATAATTTTACTGTTTCAAACCACAGCAACACAACAATTACATCGGCTCTTGCCATCAGGGGTACGCTTGCAATAAACTCCTCATGCTTTCTGAATGACCAGGGAAATTTTATAAGCGTCTCAGGTAATATTGTGAACGCCGGTACCCATACGAGCCAGGCAAACGGAGCAATAATCATCAACGGGTCTGGCGCCCAGACTATAGGTGGATCGGGAAGCGGGATTTTTGGTAACCTCACCCTGAACAAGACATCAGGATCGGCAGTATTCACTTCAAACCAGACGTTGACAGGTAATCTGAGACTTGTAAGCGGGATCCTGAACATCTCCAGCTTTAATCTCTCCCTTTCCGGAAACAGCAATATTTATGATGTCCCGACAGGCAATCCGGCACCTGCCACCTTCGGAAATTCAAAAATGATCATCACATCGGGTCAGCAGAGTGACGGGGGGCTTACCAAGACATTTAATGCAACCGGATCATTCCTGTATCCTTTGGGAACAGGGACTGTATATCACCCGGCCACAATCACTATCACGGAGAATCCGGAGGAATGGGGAAACATAACCGTCAAACCTGTACCCGACTATCATCCTTTTGCCATTACAGGCACCGAAATTCTGCACTATTACTGGAAAGTTACAAGTGAGAATTTTACCGGAATCCAGCCCGGATCGGTTTCACATAGCTTCAGGTATTCTGCTGCCGATGCCGGACCTTCGGTGAATTCATATGTCACGGGCATCTATAACCCCTATGCATGGATAAATGGAGCAGCGGCACAGGTTGATAAAATAAACCGGAATATACTGTTCCCATCCATAAACATTATAGATGGGGAATACACTGCGGGCGTCCCCGCCGCATTCGGAACCGTGCTGGTTTTTTACAGTCACCGTTCAGGTAACTGGGATTCACCATCTACATGGTCGAATGTCAGCAATGATCCTTCCAGCCCTGACGCCACTTCACTGCCCGGAACAAATAATCCGGTTGTAATTGGTGACGGTTCTTCAAATAACCATGTGGTAACAATAAGAACAAATAATAAAATAGTCGGCGGCTTACAGATAAGCAACGGGTCAACACTTGATATTCAGGTTACCACGGGCCATGATTTCGGGGCTCTGCCCGACCTGAAGATCGCCGGGACCGGGACACTGCGCATTGCCTCAGCTAATTTTCCCTCCGGGGATTTCGGCAATTTCCTCGGACCTGATGGCGGTACAGTGGAATATTACACCGAGACAGCCCCATCAAACACAGGGAGTGCTTTTACCCTTCCCACAACTTATATTGCCGGGGCCGCAACAAAGAATATTACAACATATAATAATCTGAAAATTTCTCCTGCCTCAGGGAAGAACATCACCTTCCCCAACACGGATCTTTTAATTTTCAGGGATCTTAATATCAGTGTTTCAGGAACAAGCGCCACAGGAACAGCAGGCTTTAATACACAAAACAATACAAGAACGGTCACTGTAAACGGGAACCTGAACGTTAACAACGGGAACCTTCAATATACCAATGGCAACAGCAGGGCACAGAACGTAATAGTCAAAGGTGATGTGAACATAGCATCCGGGGCTGTTTTTGATGTAGCGGCAAGCCTTTCAGCCACTAATACATTGTCGATTGAGGGCAACCTTGTAAACAACGGAATATTCGACATGTATGCGGGAAGCAGCCAGATTTGCAACGTTACATTTACAGGTCCGGAAAATAAGCAGATAAGCGGGACAACTGCTGTAAGAACCGATTTCAATATGCTCACGGTAAACAAGGGCACAGACAGGAATTCCTTGCTGGATATCACGGTAAATGCATTCGCGCTTAACCCTTCGCTTCCCGAAGCACTTGTAATAAGCAACGGTACCTTCAGGTTGTCGAGCCCTATAACTATTACCCTGACAACATCAAATCCCTTTACCATTCCCATTTCGGGTTGTTTGTCAGCAAACATAGGCACCATAAATATAGGGTCTGCAAATAACAATGCGGCCGACCTCATACTCCAGGGAAGGCTTGAAGTGCTCAATACAGGTATCGTGAATGTTGGTAACGGTTCCGGATCAGCCAATGACATTGAATATGCTGCTGCCGGCAATCCGGAGATTCATGTTGCAGGAGGTTCATTGAATGTTGACGGACAGATAAGAAGGAATACATCGAACACCCTGGGATCACTATGGTTCAATCAGTCGGGAGGGACGATTCTGATAAAGGGCAACAGCTTCAATCCATCCAGAGGCATGTTCGAAGTTGTAAACAGCGGAAGCCGGTTCGTGATTTCAGGAGGAACGCTGATCATCCAAAGAGCCGGAAGCGTAAGCTATGCCGATGTACTGATAACTCCTGAAACATACCTGGCCGACGCCGGCAACGGCGGGCACACCCTGATAACCGGGAATGCCTCCACCCCGGCATCACAGATATTCAACCTTAACATATCCTCTCCTCTATGGAACCTTGTCGTCGACGGAACAACCCAGAACAAAACGGCAAACCTCGTTATCAACCAGCTGACGATCCTTAACAATCTTACAATCAATTCTAACGGGAACCCCGGAACCGGGTCAGTCTTCAGGGCAAACGACCTCGATGTCACAATTGGGGGTAATCTTACAAATAATAACCTTTCGGAGGATGCCGGCGTTGACCATGGCGGTTATCAGGCAGGTTCCGAGGGAAGCACACAGCGAACAATATTTACGGGAAACGGTTGGATCAACGGAACCGGAACAAATCTTACCAACTTTGCCGACCTCGTGCTGGAATCATCACAAAGCACTTCCTCCCTAAGGCTAGGAACGAACAGCAATATCCTTGTTAACAACAACCTGCTGGTTCAGTCAGTTACTTTATCTGACGAGGGGAATACAATTACCGTACTTGGAGATATATATAATTCGGGAACACATCAAAGCCCATCCGCTCCGGGTGGAGGAATTGTCCTTGCCAACGGCATAAAACAAATCATATCAGGTGACGGGAATGGTCAGTTCGGAAATATCACGATTAACAACCCTGCCGGTGTTCAACTTGATGACAACATAAAAATAACAGGTCGGCTAAATCTTTCACTCGGATCGCTGTATGTAAATAATTACAGGCTGACAATGGACATAAACTCGTCATTTTCCGGAACTTTTGACTCGAAACACATGGTTTCCACAAATGGTGTCCTGAGCGATGGAGGCATTGTCAAGCTTTTCGCGGGTTCTGTATCAGGATTTGTTTTCCCTGTTGGATCGAATGGCAAATACCATCCCGTAACATTCAGTTTTACCACATCCGACGCGGGATCAATAAAAGTGATACCTGTCGGGCAGGCACATCCGGCGAATAATCCTCCTGCCAATGACCAGCTTAACTATTACTGGAGGATTGAAACTACAGGATTCAGCGGACTTACATCATCAACACAGGTATATAATTACCTGGAATCAGATGTCAGCGGTAATGAAAGTAATTATCATGGATCATTGTATCAGAATTACGCCTGGACAGATTTTGGCAGTTCAATAATCAATACGGCTGACAATAAAATAACCATCACTCGCCCTGATTTGCCTGAAGGTGAATATACTGCCGGTGAGCCTCCAAACTATTCCCTGAAACATAAGCTTTACAGTCTTAAATCAGGTAACTGGAATGACGGAACAGTTTGGGCCGAGGACAGCCCTTCAAATCCACCATGCGGATACTATCCTGACGGTAATCCTGTATTCATCCGGCAGGGACATGTCATAACAATGACTGGCAACAATGCCTATTCCTACAATGTAAACCTTGAAGGGATTCTGGATATTGGAACGACATCATTTCACAGCCTTGGTTATCTGACAGATTCACTCAGGGCCGGAACCGGAAGGCTCAGGCTGGAATCTTCATCCTATGGCATGTATATTTTCCCGGGCGGGGATCCCGGGAATTTTCTGGAATCTCCCGGTACAACAATAGAATATTACGGCAATACTGATGCCTCCCTTCCGCTCCAGACAGGAAACATTTACAGGCCCTATCAGAATCTTGTGCTTTCAGGCAGCGGAACAAAGTACATGAACACCGAGGATATGAAGATCCGGGGGAGCCTGACTATCAACAACGGGAGCCGTCTGAACAATACGTATTACAGCAGAAACATTTTTATTCTCGGCAACTGGACCGATCTCAATGCTTCATCAGGTGCCTTCATCCCCGGATCAGGAATTGTAAGTTTTGAAGGAACCACGCCCCAGATTCTTAATATATCTTCAAATCTGACCGAAATGTTTTTTGACCTGAGGATCAACAATTCTTCAGGGCTCTCCATAACAGGCAACGGTGGAATCCGGGTCTCACGCAATTTAATTCTTGCAAACGGTATTATAACCACAAACTCCGTCAATTCCCTTACAATAACAAACCCTGCGGCAAACGCTGTTTCAGGGGGATCCTCATCTTCGTTTATAAACGGCCCGCTGCGTAAGCAGATCAGCAATGGTTCATATTTTATGTTTCCTGTTGGAAAAGCAGGCACAACTGCAAGATATGGTAATGTTTTGATTTCAGAGGTTGTTAATGCAGGCATCTGGGAAGCCGAATATTATAATGAACTCCCACAAAACAATATCAGCATGAAACCGCCTGTCAGCCATGTAAGCAACAACGAATACTGGAGAATAAACGGGACTGCTGGCGGTTCGGGTAATGTAAGGATAAGGTGGGATGCACTCAGCGGCTATGCAGGCTCTTCAGCCTCAACACGGAGCAAGATCCGTATTGTTGAATGGAATCCGGCAGGCACTCCCGGTCCGCAATGGGAATATCGTGGCAAGGTACTAAATGACGGAGGAGATGTATCGGGAACGGTTGAAACAGATGCTGCAATAAACTTATCTCCGGGCACCGGTCTTCATTATCTTACCATAGGGGACGAAGGATTGCCAACAGCCACAATCACAAGTTCGCTTACAGCTGCTGTCTGCAATGATGCAGCTTCATCGGCAACAATTACGGTCGCCCTTACAGGCACGCCCCCCTGGTCGCTTAAATACCGGCTGGGAAATGCAACAACGACGCTGAACAATATAGCAACTTCTCCTGTCTCAATAATCCTTAATTCGGCCTCTGCCGGAATTACCCAGCCAATTACCTCGCCAACGGTCTTCAATTTCAACATTACATATGTAAATGACCTTGTTGGAACACCGGGAACCAATGATTATGTAACAACGGTCGCATTAACTGTTAATCCTGTTCCCGACAATACCATTACCGGAAGGACCCTTGTAGGTACAGGAGAGGTTGTAACATATTCGACTCCTGCTGATGCAAGTACATATCAATGGACGCTGAGTTCAAACGGGACCCCTCTTACAGGAAATACCCCTGTGTTCACAGTCACGTGGGGAAGCGGGTCACCTGGCCCCTATACAATTACTCTGGTCAAAACAGCAGCAAATGGATGCCAGGTAACAAACAGCATTCAGGTAACAACAAGTGCCACTCCGGCACCTGTCATTTCCGGGAACCAGTATGTTTGTGCCGGATCGGCAGGAAATGTTTATTCCACGTCCAATGTAACAGGGCACGACTACACATGGTCAATTTTACCATCGGGAGCAGGAACAATTGTTTCAGGAGCCGGTACCAGCAGCATTACGGTAAACTGGAACGGCCCTGCCACAGGGACGACAGTCAGTGTCAGGGAACATATTACCTCGAGCGGAACTCCAGGAATCTTCACTGTAGCTTCACTCCCGGTCGAAATAGGAATACAGCCGTCTGCTTCAGCACCATCATGGTCGGCCCCGTCGACAGTCTGCAACGGGTCAACAGCTGCTGTAACAATAAATAATTCAGAAAACGGAGTCCGCTACCAGATAAGGGTTAGCAGCAACAATTCAAATTCCGGATCTGCAGTCAATGGTAACGGGGGTACTATAACACTTTACACCTCTGCCATAACCGCCACCACTACTTTTTATATTTACGCCTATACTCTTGCGCCATTCAATTGCTCAACAGTTCTTGCAAATCCATCTTCAACTTTTACCGTAACGGCATTACAGGCAATCAATTACGGGACACTGTCTGCCGGTAATCAGACAATCTGCAGCACCACTCTTCCCGACATAATAACCTTTTCAACAATGCCTTCGGGAGGAGCCGGATCATTCTCATATCAGTGGTACTCTTACAACGGCATTCCGGCAGGCTGTCCTTCCGGTTCCTCCATTCCCGCGGGGTGGACTCCCGTTTCACTGGCCAATTCCGATAATTACACCCCTCCTGCCCTGTCATCATCGATGTCATATGCTGTAATGGTGACCCCGACAGGCTCTCCGCATTGCGGAACTGCAACCTGGGCAGCCGGATGCAGACAGATTACAGTGACACCTGCCCCATCGGCATCAATATCATATTCAGGATCGCCATGGTGT